>OOIG01000722.1_pt1 | contig 27070 bp, 18 predicted proteins | sample 1692091 | NCBI WGS metagenome assembly OOIG01 (sample SAMN06348188, study PRJEB24527) | human gut metagenome | biome: human gut; feature: ankylosing spondylitis patient; material: feces | host: Homo sapiens | place: China | collected 2015-10 | reverse complement strand
GCCGATGGTACTGCAATGCAATGCGGGAGAGTAGGTAGCCGCCTTCTTTTATCAAGAGCCTCAGATTTCGAAAGATTTCTGAGGCTTTTTTGTTTTCACGCAGAATCTTCTTTTTCTCACGCTGATTGTTTTTTAGGTCACGCAGATTTCGCAGATGACGCAGATTTTTGACCTGTCCGGTCTTGGATTTCGCAGATTTTTTGTATCTTTGCATTCACAAAAATAGAAATTAATTATGAATCAATTTACAAAGATTATTGCAGCCCAACTCAAATTACGTGAGCAGGCTGTCGAGAATACATTGGAGCTTCTTGAAGAAGGATGCACCATTCCTTTTATTTCCCGTTATCGTAAGGAGAAAACGGGAAATATGGATGAGGTGAACATCGAGGCCATCGCTCAGGCAAACGAGAAGTTGAAGGAAATGGCGAAACGAAAAGAAACCATCCTGAAGACTATTGATGAGCAAGGTAAACTGACAGATGCTCTTAAAGAGCGTATCGAAAACTGTTGGGATGCCACAGAACTGGAGGATATCTATCTTCCTTTCAAGCCTAAGCGCAGAACCCGTGCACAGATTGCCCGTGAGGCAGGCTTGGAACCTTTGGCACAGGTGCTCCTCTTCCAGCGTGAACGCAACCCGCTGCAGGCTGCTAAGAAGTTTGTAGGCATCAAGGTGAAGGATGCTGATGCTGCCCTGCAGGGTGCTAAGGATATCATTGCCGAAATGGTGAGCGAGAGCGAGGAAAGCAGAAACCAGATTCGTGGCGAGTTCCGTCGTGGTGCTATCATCACCTCTAAGGTGGTGGCTAAGAAAAAGGATGAGGAGGAAGCTCAGCGCTTTTCTGATTACTTCGATTTCTCTGAGCCTTTGAAGAAATGTTCTTCTCATCGACTGTTGGCTATGCGCCGTGGTGAGGCTGCCGGATTCCTCCGTATCAGTATCTCTGCAGATGATGAACAATGCCAGAGTAAGCTGAAACGTCATTATGTGCATGGATTTGGTGAGTGCCAGACATTGGTAGGTGAAGCGGTGGATGATGCCTTTAAGCGTCTTTTGAAACCTAGTATTGAAACCGAATTTGCTGCTCTCAGTAAGCAGAAGGCGGATGAAGAGGCTATTGTGGTTTTTGCAGAGAACCTGCGTCAGCTCTTGCTCGCTGCTCCTTTAGGTCAGAAGCGCGTGATGGCTGTTGATCCTGGTTTTGCCAACGGTTGCAAGACTTGTTGTCTGGATGCACAAGGTAATCTGATTCATCATGAAATCGTTTATCCTCATCCTCCTCGTAATAAGAAAAATGAGGCTACTTCAGCTATCCTGCGCATGGTGAAGATGTATCAGGTAGAGGCGATGGCTGTGGGTAATGGTACGGCAAGTCGCGAGACGAGTGACTGGTTGCACGAAATAAGTTATCCACACTCTGTGGATATCTATGTAGTAAGTGAGGATGGTGCTTCTATCTATTCTGCTTCCAAGATTGCCAGAGATGAATTCCCGGATGAGGATGTAACCGTGCGTGGTGCTGTAAGTATTGGTCGCCGACTGATGGATCCGCTTGCCGAACTGGTAAAGATTGATCCTAAGAGCATCGGTGTGGGACAGTATCAGCATGATGTGGATCAGACTCAGCTTAAGAAGAGCTTGGATACCGTGGTGATGAGTTGTGTAAACTCGGTGGGTGTCAACCTGAATACCGCATCGCAGCATCTTCTTACCTACGTGAGTGGTCTCGGTCCTACTCTTGCCAAGAATATTGTGGAATACCGTAAGGAGAATGGAGCCTTCGCTTCGCGTGCGCAGTTGAAGAAAGTGCCACGTCTGGGGCCTTCTGCTTTCGAGCAGTGTGCTGGCTTCCTCCGTATTCCTGGAGCCAAGAATCCTTTGGATAACAGTGCCGTGCATCCAGAGCGTTATGCCTTGGTTGAGCAGATGGCGAAAGATCAGGGAGTCACCGTGAAGCAGCTGGTGGAAGATAAGGATTTGCAGAAGAAAATAGATATTAAGAAATATGTCACTACTGAGGTGGGTATGCCTACTTTGATGGATATTATGGCTGAGCTTGACAAACCTGGTTTGGATCCTCGTGGAGAGGTTGAAAAATTTGAGTTTGATGCGAGCATCAAGACCATTGAGGATCTGCAGGAGGGCATGGTAGTGCCTGGCATCGTAACCAATATCACCAAATTTGGCGCCTTTGTAGATATAGGTGTTCACAATGATGGATTGGTTCACGTTTCACAGATGTCAAACCGCTACATCAGTGACCCTAGTGAAGTGGTGAAGCTCCATGAGCATGTGATGGTGAGAGTGACAGAAGTGGATTTGAAGCGTAAGCGCATTGCCTTGTCAATGAAGGGAGTGAAATAATGGATATGAATCAATATATAAACAAAGGTGAAAATATAAATAAAGGTGAAACCCTCGGTAAAGAGGGCTTCACCCATTTTGGAGACAGTACTAATCAAGACAGTTGCTCTCTATCCAGTATCTCTCAAGACTGTATAGAGTCGGCTTATTGCTTTATTCATCAGAAGCTTCGTGTCTATGAGTTTTCTACCAATCCCACGCAGCGTGATGATATCGAATATGCTATCAGCCAGTATGTGGATGGCATGAATCCACAGCTTTATCAGCTGCTTGCTGATGGAAGAGATGGTTTCCTTCTCGACCATGTAAGTTTTGAGCAGGATATGAGAAAGGCACAGGCGCAACTGGAAAAAATGATGGTGTAACCTATTTATTTCAAATTACAGTCGGGAAGAACCGCCATGCATCTTCTTCCCTCTACGGTTTTCAGGATGCATCCGATGGTCTTTCTGCCGATGTTTCTGTTGACAGGGACTTGATCCTGCGCAATTACTTCTACATAATGAACGCCGGCATTCGGTACATCCATAGGGAGGGTACCTTCTGCCTGCATCTTGCCGTGTTCGAATCTGTCAACATCATCAAATCTGACGTAATGGTTGGTCTTGCCGTCAATGAATCCCACACATACAGAGTCCTTGTCTGAGGCAACGGACGCAAAGATGAGTTTTTCACCAGCGTAACGCTTGAATGCTCTGCCCCGTTCTCTCTGCAAGAGCTCTGCCATCGAAACCTTGCATACCTTTCCACTTTCATAGACAAGAATGAGCCATCCTTCTTCTTCGTCTTCATGAACAGCCAGTTTCAGGCGATAATCCTGCCAGTCGTCTTCATCCAGTATCTTGTATTCGTCCGTGTCCATCAGACAGATGACTGCCGTGATAGGGCGGTAGCCTTCCTCGTAATCGTGCAATGCATTGTTGCGCAGACGTGAGGTTTGGATGTGGTCGGTGATAGGAGCAGATTCTACATGCTTAGTGGAGTTTTTTGACTCCTTGGTGGCTAGAGTGTTTTCTAACGCAGTCGGCATTTCTTCCTGTGTAACCACGGCATGCGGAATGTGCTCTTCTGCCCATTGTTTTCTGATGGCAAGGAATTTGTCCTTATAGGTTTCGTTTACCTTGCGCGCAGATGTACCCATGCGTTCATAATATACATTGCCTACGGCTTTAGGTGTAGGGCATGGCTCGATGTCGATGATGAGTACCGCATTGCTGATATCCGTATCGAAGTGAGTATGTATATAATGTGCTCCTTCCTGACCGAGATAATAGATAATCTGATTGTTGACATATACCTCATACTTATCTCTGGAGCCTTTGAAGAGCGGGTTCTTCAAGTCCTCTTCCAATCCCATTTCATAGCCAATATCCGATACGCCCAGATAGAGATGGCCGCCCTCGGCATTGAGGAAGGCACATATTTCCTGCATGATCTTGACGGTTTGAGCCTGCACATCCACTCGCATAGAGTTTTCTGGATAGATGATGGATGTCTTGAACTCGGTATGGAAATCTTCCTTGCCATAGTTCTTCTTGTTGGAAGATGACTTGTGGAGTTTCAGAAGAGCGCGAATCTTGTCGAGGATATCACCGGCTTGGGTGAGAAGTCCCGATTTCTTCACGAAGTTATGAGAGAGCACGAGCGATGCCAGTTGCTGCAGGTGAGGATCTTCTGTAAGACAGCTCCAACGATACAGGTCTTCGTAGTGTTCCTCGCTATCCAGACAACCGATGATACGCAATTGCATAAAGTCGTGGCGAAGGATGGCATTGCGTTCAAACAATTCCGGTTCCTTTTCGGCGATGTGTTCAATCTTGTTGATATCTACCTTATCTAATGTTGCAAAATCGTTGAGTACCTCCAGGAGCGTAAGTCGACTATCGTAATAACTGGTTCTCTCCTTGCTGTCGAGCATGATGGCAAGAAGTCGGCAGAAATTGAGATAGTTGTATGCCTTGATCTTGTCTTCTTCTAGGGTGGCTTTGGCATCTATGATGCTCATCATTTCCGATACATATACTTTCTCTATAGGCATCGCATTAGCCAATTCATCCTTTTCATTTTTTGGATTGTAAACCTCATGTGCTGCATACCCCAGCATCAGCTGATGGAAAGCATCGGCAAGACTGAATCGGCTTTCCGGTGATTCCCGCAGGAAGGTGCCGTTGAGATAAACATTGGTTCCTTCCGTGATGTTATCAACTTCTATCACCATGCCTTTTTTCAAATCATCGAGAGTCATGCCAGGGGCAGGACATACGGAAACAGAAAAGCCTTCGCTGCTTACGGCAGGAACACGAGGTACGTCGGATACCTGATTGAAGAGCAGACAGGTGAGGCGAGAGTTATAAAACAGATCGTTTACTCGTACGTCGTCTGCGTATTCGCTGATCATATCACGCATGGCAAAGACATAACTTCCATCATTATTGACTTCTTTTACGTAGGCATGCAACAAGAGGGGCATCCCTTGATATTCAAACGACTGGGTGTTGATGTCGCCTGGGAAGAAAGGTACAACATCGTTTAAAACATCTAACGTTCCCACTCCCTCACAACCTTCTTCTACTACTTTGCATTCAAATAAGAGCTGTCCTGCCAGTTGTTTGGTTACGATGATGGTCGTTTCATCATCTATATAGAGTTTTCTGTTTTGCTTTTTTGAGGAGTTACGCTTTTGGGAGAATAGAGAATGGTTGATGTATTCCCACAGCTCCTTATAGTGTTCGATGGTAGTACCTACTTTTCCACGTAGTTTTACCGGTGGTTTTTCGTCCAGGCGGATGGAAAGTCCATGCCATAATCCCATACGTGAAGAGAGAGGCATATATACATTCTCTTTATCCAAATCCTTTGGCTGTATGGTGATAGCTTGCTCGTTGACGGTGAGAAGAGTTGTTTCATTCTCATATTTGGCAGGTTCAAAACTCTCCACGGTTTCATTGTCCTGTTGGGAGCAGAGCATATTGGCGAGGACGAATGCGTCATCGCTGTTGAAAGGAAGGGCAGCATTGAATTCTGTCGGGGTGAAGAGAGAAAGGAATGCTTTCTGGAGAGTCTTGTTTGGGTCGCTTACATTCATCAGCGAAACCAAGCGATAGAGCAATGCCTGATTCAATGAGTTATCGTAAATCTTATGCGATGCATGACGTCCCAGTATCAGCTCGATGGTCAAAACCTGAATCATGGTTTCCTTGGTTGTTGCATCGCTGGAGAGTCTGTCTGTCTGGTGATAGATATTCTCTACATAGCTTTGTAACAGTTTGAGCCATTGCATCTGAAAGGGTTTTCTGTTCCAAAGATATACCTGCTGGCTGCGAAGGGTGGTCAGAATAGACGTGATGAGTTTTTCCATAATCGAAAAGTCGAGCATGAAGATGCATTGCATGATGCAGAACTGCTTGCGTGGATGGTAGATATAGGCACAAGTGGATAGAGTGGAAAGAATCTGGCTGATGGTATGCTCGGCCTTTCCCTCTCTTAATATTCTGATGGCTTGAATGTAGTAAGATATCAGTTCGATGATATCGGTAAATCGCTGTTCGAGCAGCATGCGTTCGGCTTCCTTGCATCGGGGCAGGAGATACTCTCCCTGTAGCGTTTCGATGCATTGGGAATGAATCTGCAGGAGTAATGTCTGTAATTCATCTTGGCTGAGATGATTGGAGATGCCAGCTATCCATCGGTGGCACTCCAGGTCGAAGATGTCAGAAGGCGTATCTCCGAGCATCAGATTTCTGAACTCAGGAGTATTCCAGTTTTCATCGCCTATGATTTCACGAAAATCTTTATCTGAAAGTGAAAACTCCGACTTATCGGCGCCCAATACTTCTACGAGTTGTACCTCCATGTATTTCTGGCGGAACTTCATCACTCTGCATCTTACTCTAGGAGTGAGCGCTGCATTGATGATAGTATCCCTTTTCAGCATGGCCGTGAAGCCGTATTCGTCTTCCAGGTGATAGAAATCACCTAATGTCATCTTGATTTTGAAATCCACCTCATCATTTTCCTTATAATGTTTTCTCATGAGGTGTTCTATGTTCTGGGAAATGAAAACCTTGCCTAGATGGGTTGTAATCATCAGACAGTCAAGTGTCTTAGGGGCGGGTTGCCTCCTTTGGAAGTCAATCTGTCCTACCTTGTAAATTCTGTTTTCTACTTCGATGACGAACTTATGTTCTTCTTCATCAATGCGCAGAACCTTTGCCTTGATATTCTTGTAATTATTCATATAGAATGGTTTTTTGTGATATGATGTTATAATAATACTGCAAAGATATATATATTCTGTGAATTTTCAGTATTTTCTCGTTAAAAAAACTCTAATTTTAACAAAGCATAAAAAGTTGGCATAACGTATGATGTTATGAATATTTTTTGTATATTTGCATTTTCGATAGAACATTAATAAACTAGAGACGATGAAAGCATTTACATATATTAAAAAAGGAGAATTCGCTTTTGTTGAGAAAGCGAAACCTACCATCAAGGATGCCAAGGATGCTATAGTGAGAGTAACAATGAGCAGTATCTGTACCAGCGATCTGCATATCAAGCATGGTTCAGTGCCTCGTGCCGTACCTGGTATTACCGTGGGGCATGAGATGGTGGGTGTTGTAGAAGAAGTAGGCGGGCAGGTTACCCATGTGAAGCCGGGCGATAGAGTAACGGTGAATGTGGAGACTTATTGTGGCGAATGCTTCTACTGCCAGCATGGATACGTAAACAACTGTACTTCTCCTCACGGTGGCTGGGCGTTGGGGTGCAGGATAGATGGCGGCCAGACGGAATACGTCAGAGTTCCGTATGCCACTACCGGATTGAATAAGATTCCTGATACGGTGAGCGATGAGCAGGCACTCTTTGTTGGCGATATTCTTGCCACTGGATTCTGGGCAACCCGAATCTCGGAAATTAAGGAAGAAGATACGGTTCTCATTATCGGAGCAGGTCCTACGGGAGTTTGCTGTTTGCTCTGCACCTTACTGAAGAATCCTGGAAAAATCATCGTTTGCGAGAAATCAGAAGCCAGGAGAGCATTTATCCAGGAACATTATCCGCAGGTTCTTGTGGTAGAACCGGAAGATTGCGAAACCTTCGTCAAGGAGCAGGGTTTGCATGGCGGAGCCGATGTGGTGATGGAAGTAGCTGGTGGTTCGGATACCTTCCAGTTGGCATGGAAGTGTGCCCGTCCTAATGCCATCGTTACTATTGTAGCTATGTATGATAAGCCCCAGATGCTTCCGCTTCCTGATATGTATGGCAAGAATCTCATTTTCAAGACGGGTGGAGTAGATGGCTGTGATTGTGAGGAAATCCTGAGCTTGATAGCACAGGGCAAGATAGATACCACTCCTCTCATTACTCATCGTTTTCCGTTATCTAGAATAGAGGAAGCTTACGATGTGTTTGAGAATAGAAAAGATGGGGTTATCAAGGTTGCTCTATATTGAGGTTTTCATATAAGTTGCCCTTTATTGAGGTTTCATGTAAATTGAGATTTCACATAAAAACAGGGCGCAAGCTATTCCTGTTGCGGAAAAAGCTTGCGCCCTTGATATATTTACGATGAGTAAATGAGCTTTTCTAAGATTAGAACTTGTAGATAGCACCAAAAGAAATGTTGCTTGCATCTACGTCAACTCCGAATGTTGATGAGCTCTTGCCCTCTTCTGGAGAATAACCTCTGTAACCGAGGAAGCCAATCTTTGAGATGAATTCAACATGCTTTGTAAGCTTAACAGCCAAACCTGGCTTGATGCCTACCTCGTAGAAGTCGCCACCGCCTTTGCTTACACTGCCATAACCGATAGTACCCTCGAAGAAGAGATCAACTACCTTGCTCTCTACTGCTGCATAGCGTACGTAAGGAGCAATAGTGAAGGTAGTAGCATCGCCAACAGGAGAAATCTTGCAAACTTCGCCCTTCTGGATACCTACCTCGATACCGGCATCCCACTTGTTGTTGAACTGATAACCAATCTCAGGGATGAGCTTGTAAGCAGTCTTGCTGTCACCATCACCGATCTTGTTGCTAGAGATACCAGCAGTACCACCGATGTAAACCTGTGCGCTTGCGCAAACAGAAACGAGAGCCATCATAAGGCTCAACATAATCTTCTTCATAATTAATCTTTTAAACCGAAATTAATACTTTGTTTCTTTTCTTTTATTGGAATTCCGTGGGCAAAGGTATAGGAAATATGCGAAAAACAAGAATAGTTTATCTGGTTTTCTTGTAAAATATGGGAATTTGTTGATTTAAATCAAAAAACGTGGTTATGTGACGACTGTTTCTTCCAATATCTATGAGTAAGTAGGTTGATGATAACTTCCTGGTTTCTAGAAAGAAAAAATCCTAACCGCTTATTATCAAGCAGTTAGGACTTTCTTCGGTGCGCCTGATAGGACTCGAACCTACACGGCCTGAACCACTAGATCCTAAGTCTAGCGCGTCTACCAATTTCGCCACAAGCGCATTTGTGAGTGCAAAGATACAATAAATATTCGAATAAAAAGAAGAAATGAGCAGAAAAAAGCGGGTTTGTTTGTTTTTTACGAGAAATAATGGTACTTTTGCAGGCAAATTATAATACTTTGCAGGCAAACTGAAAATAATCATGATGAAAAAAATGAATTATACAATAAAAATGTAGTAACAATGAATACAAAGAATCTATTATTGTTGGCATCTCTTGTTTTTGCGATGCCATTGTCTGCTCAGAGTCCTCTGGAGGATTTCAAGCGAGACATTACGCTTTCGGGTAGTAACTATGTGGCTTATCGTGGACCTCAGAAGCAGTTGACTCCTGCGCCTAAGGGATATAAGCCTTTCTATCTGAGCCATTATGGCCGTCATGGCTCCCGCTATATGATTGGCAAGCAGGCGTATGATGTTCCTTATTTCTCCCTGCTGAAGGCGAAACAGGAAGGTAAGTTGACTGCCAAGGGTGAGGAAACACTGGCTAAGGTGAAGCTGATTCGTGAAGAGGCAAAGGGACGTGATGGCGAGTTGACTCCATTGGGAGCTCTCCAGCATCAGGGGATTACCAAGCGAATGATGGAAAGATTTCCTGAGATCTTTGCCGGTAATACGAATATTGAGGCACGAAGCACGGTGGTGATCCGCTGCATTCTCTCAATGGAGAATGGTTTGCAGCAGATGCTCCGCATGAATCCTAAGCTTCATATCTTCCACGATGCCAGCGAGCATGATATGTACTATATGAATCAGGGAGATAGATACCTGGATAGCTTGAAGAATTCTGTGGGCAGAAAGGTGGTGCAGGAGGAGTTTTCCAAGAAGCATGCCTGCTATAGCCGAGTGATGCAGGAACTTTTCAATGATCCGGCTTGGGTGAAGCAGAATATCAACCAGAGCGACTTGAACAGAAAGCTTTATGAGATGGCTAGCTCTGTCCAGGGTACTGAGTTGAGAGGCAAGGTTTCGCTCTATGATCTCTTTACTGAGGAGGAGCTGTATCAGAATTGGGTAAGTACCAATATCTGGTGGCAGATGGCGTATGGCAATTCTCCTTATACGGGCAATGTTCAGCCATATTCCCAGCGTAATCTTCTGATGGATATCATCCAGAAGGCTGATAGCTGCATAGCTCTTCCGCATCCGGGTGCTACCTTGAGATATGGTCATGATACGATGGTTACTCCGCTTACTTGCCTCCTGGATCTGAATGGATATGGCGAGGAAATCAGAGATCCTGAGAGAATTTCTTCTCAATGGTTTGATTATAAGATTACTCCGATGGCTACCAACCTTCAGTTTGTATTCTATCGCAACAAGGCGAATGATGTACTGGTGAAGGTATTGCTCTGCGAGGATGAAGCTACGCTTCCTATCAAGAGCGATGTGGAGCCTTATTACCACTGGAATGATTTCAAGGCTTATTGCCTGGAGAAGCTGAAGGGATATAAAAAGTAAAAATATACAGCAATGCGACGCATATAATCATCTATAGAGAAAAAGGAGGGTGTATCCAAGTACACCCTCCTAAAAAATATATATCGAAAACTTTTCGAATTCTTTTATTGCTTCGATAACCAATCTTTGTCTTTCTGATCTTCTTCGAAATCTTTTTCTGAGAAGAGATTGGTTTGACCGGTCAGTTCATCTATTACCTGCTGCTCGCTTTTTCCTGCATCAGGATCGAGATTCTCTACAGCTTCAGTATTCTTACCAGCGTCTTCAGAATCGCCGGTTGCATCTTCTGCATCAGGATTTTCTTCTGCTGGAGGCTCCGGGAATCTTGTCGGCTCTAATTCCTCAATGCTTTCCAGTTTCCATGTCGTCAGGCGCTTACCCTTTGCCTTGAAACTCTTCTGGGCGATGAATTGCTCGGCATCGATTTCCTCGGCAGGTCGGATGGCATCCACACCACCATAGGTAACCTTGAGGCGAGGGAATGGGGTATCGGTGAGCAGGATGAGCTTGCTGTTTGGATTCTCTCCCAGACAATTCTGGTGGCGCTTGGTGGCATCCATCGTAAATCGCTTGATGTATGGATATCCCTCATTGTCGGCATCATAGAGAATGGCTGTCCATATCTTGTGCTCGTCCCATTTCTCCAATCTCAGGATGTTGTCCTCGTAATGGTTGTTCACATCGAAGTTGGTGATGTAGAATTCGCCGTTGTCGAGTACTACCAGGATAGAGTCATCATCGTTGAATTCTCCCAGGAATCTGCCGTTCTCATCATAGTTGATGCGGTTTACATCCGGGTCGAACCATACCTTTCTTCCTCCCAGGGTACTGTGTCCGTGGCTCTTCAATCCGATGCGGCGGATGGTTCGCTTGGTGAGCAGGTTGCCCTTGGCAGCACGTCCCTTGATGAGGATTTCAGAGAAATCTTTCTCCAGGAAGATGCTCTGGCGTTTCTTGCTCAGATCCGGTTCCATCGTCACCTTGATGATTTCCGCCTCGCCGTTAGGGTTGGCGGTGAAGTAGATGATGCGGCTTCCCGGTGTGCCCTGGGTGATATCGTAGAGCTTGTCGCGTGTCATGGCGGTTACGTTGAATCGCTTGATGAAGTAGTCGCCCTGCTTGCCATCGCGATATACGCAGTTGTAGATGGTTCGCTTGTCGTTCTTCTTGAACACCTGTACGTGGAGGATGTTCTTACCCACGAATATCTTGTCGGCAACCTTGGTTACCTTGAATTTTCCATCCTTGTAGAAGATGATGATGTCGTCGAGGTCAGAGCAGTTGCATACGAATTCATCCTTCTTCAATCCTGTACCCACGAAACCTTCCTGTCGGTTGATGTAGAGTTTCTGGTTGGCTTCCACCACCTTGGTTACCTCGATGGTATCGAAGTTTCTGATTTCGGTTTTTCTTGGATGCATCTTTCCGTACTTGCCCTTGAGATACTCAAACCAGTTGATGGTGACATCGGTCATGTGAGCGAGGTCGTTTTCTATTTCAGCCAGTTCCGCCTTGATTTTCAGCAGGAGGTCATCCGCCTTATCCTTATTATATTTCAGGATTCGCTGCATCTTGATTTCCAGGAGCTTGAGGATGTCATCGCGTGTGATGTCCCGGTGGAAGGAGTATTCCACGTTTCCCTTGCCGTCGATATTGGCGGTGAATATCTGGTCCTTGAACGGCTCCAGCTTGGAGTAGATGAATGCCACAACCTCGTCCTGACTCTTGCTCTGCTCGAATTTGCGCTCCTTGTAGATGCGCTCCTCTATGAAGATGCGTTCAAGCGAGGAGAAGAAGAGCTGCTCTTCCAGCTCGCCCTTTCGGATCATCAGTTCGCGTCGGAGCAAACCCATGGTGCGGTCAACGCTATGTCTGAGCACATCGCTCACGGTGAGGAACTTCGGCTTGTTATCCTCGATGACGCAACAGTTGGGCGATATGTTGATTTCGCAGTCGCTGAAGGCATAGAGGGCATCCATCGTCTTGTCCGAAGAAGTGCCTGGTGCCAGATGCACGAGGATTTCCACGTTGGCTGATGTTACATCATCCACCTTTCTTGCCTTGATCTTTCCCTTTTCCACCGCCTTGGTGATGGAGTCGATGAGGCTACCGGTGGTTTTGCTGAATGGTATCTCGCTGATTACGAGTGTCTTGTTGTCGAGCTTGTCTATCTTGGCTCTTACCTTCAGTACGCCTCCTCGCTGTCCGTCGTTGTATTTGCTTACGTCGATGGCGCCTCCTGTAGGGAAATCCGGATAGAGCTGGAAGGGTTCTCCCTTGAGGTAGTGGATGGCAGCATCGCAGAGGTCGTTGAAGTTATGCGGCAGTACCTTGCTGCTCAAACCCACGGCGATACCCTCGGCACCTTGTGCCAGGAGCAGCGGGAATTTGGCTGGCAGGGTGATAGGTTCCTTGTTTCTGCCGTCGTAGGAGAGTTGCCAGTCGGTGGTTTTAGGGTTGAATACCACATCCAGGGCAAATTTCGAGAGTCGTGCCTCGATGTATCGGGGAGCGGCTGCACGGTCGCCGGTGAGTATGTTACCCCAGTTACCCTGTGTGTCGATGAGCAGGTCTTTCTGTCCCATCTGCACGAGTGCATCTCCGATGGATGCGTCTCCGTGAGGGTGGAACTGCATCGTATGTCCCACGATGTTAGCCACCTTGTTGTATCTTCCGTCATCCATGCGCTTCATGGAGTGGAGGATGCGTCGCTGTACGGGTTTCAATCCGTCTTCGATATGAGGCACGGCACGCTCCAGGATGACATACGAAGCATAGTCGAGGAACCAGTTCTGATACATTCCGCTGAGGTGATGTACGGCAGAAGCATCAAAACGGTTCACCGGCTTGTAGTCGGAGTGTTCCTGAGGCGTATTTTCCTCATTTATCTCGTTTTTATCTTTAATTTCGTCGCTCATATATAGCTTTTAATACTTATTTTATTAATTTATGGCAAAAATACAACAATTTTTCGAGAAAAAAGAGTATCTTTGCCGAAAATTTGAAAAAAATAAGATTTAATCATGGCACAGGAAGATGTTTTTAAGAAAATTGTAAGCCATTGCAAGGAATATGGCTTTGTGTTCCCTAGTAGTGAAATTTATGATGGCTTGGCTGCCGTTTACGACTATGGTCAGAATGGTGTTGAGCTCAAGAATAATATCAAGCAGTACTGGTGGCAGAGTATGGTATTGTTGCACGAGAACATTGTAGGTCTCGATGCAGCTATCTTCATGCACCCTACCGTATGGAAGGCTTCTGGACATGTGGATGCCTTCAACGACCCATTGATCGATAACCGTGATTCCAAGAAGCGTTATCGTGCCGATGTGCTCATCGAGGATCACATGGCTAAGTATGAGGAGAAGATTGCCAAGGAGATAGCCAAGGCTCAGAAGCGCTTCGGCGATAGCTTCGATGAGGCTCAGTTCCGCGCTACCAACCCTCGTGTACTGGAGAACCAGAAGAAGTTTGATGATCTCCATGCCCGCTATACTGAGGCAATGCAGGGTCCTAACCTGGAGATGCTGAAGCAGATTATCGAGGATGAGGGTATCGTCTGCCCTATCAGCGGTACCAAGAACTGGACAGACGTTCGCCAGTTCAACCTGATGTTCTCTACCCAGATGGGTGCTGCCAGTGATGCTACAAGCAAGGTTTATCTCCGTCCTGAGACAGCTCAGGGTATCTTCGTAGATTATCTGAGCGTACAGAAGACCGGTCGTATGAAGTTGCCATTCGGTATCTGCCAGATTGGTAAGGCATTCCGCAACGAGGTAGTTGCCCGTCAGTTCGTATTCCGTATGCGTGAGTTCGAGCAGATGGAGATGCAGTTCTTCTGCCAGCCAGGTACAGAGATGAAGTGGTTTGAGTATTGGAAGAAGGTTCGCCTTGCTTGGCATGAGGCACTGGGCATGGGCAACGAGAACTACCGTTACCACGACCACGAGAAGCTGGCTCACTATGCCAACGCAGCTACCGACATCGAGTTCAAGATGCCATTCGGCTTCAAGGAGGTAGAGGGTATCCACAGCCGTACCAATTTCGACCTTTCTCAGCACGAGAAGTACAGCGGCCGCTCTATCAAGTACTTCGATCCTGAGAAGAACGAGAGCTATGTGCCTTACGATGTAGAGACCTCTATCGGTGTTGACCGTATGTTCCTCAGCGTGATGTGCCACTCTTACTGCGAGGAGAAGCTTGAGAATGGTGAGACACGCGTGGTATTGCGCCTGCCAGAGGCATTGGCTCCAGTGAAGTGTGCCGTATTCCCATTGGATAAGAAGTTTGGTTTGCCAGAGTTGGCTCATGAAATCGTAGATGAGTTGAAGTTCCACTTCAATACCCACTATGGCGATCCTAAGGATTCCATCGGTAAGCGTTATCGCCGCCAGGATGCCATCGGTACTCCATTCTGTATCACCGTTGACCACGAGACACCAAACGACCACAAGGTAACTCTGCGTTATCGTGATACCATGGAGCAGGAGCGTGTAGCTATCTCTGACCTCCGCAGCATCATCGAGGAGCGCGTAAGTATTACTAGCGTATTAAAGAAACTTGGTAATGAAATTAAGAATTTCTAAATATCTCTTCTTGCTCGTGATGGCAGTGTTCGCCCTGTCATCATGCAGCGAGGATGATAACACCGTAGATGAGTATGCCAACTGGCAGGAGCGCAACGAACAGGCTTTTGACGATACTTTGGCTTATGCCCGTCAGCAGATAGCCAACGGCAGCACCGAATGGAAGGTGATTCGCAAATGGTCGCTCCAGAACCAGATACCTAACAAGGATGTGACTGGTATGGATGTTCCGCTTTCCTACAAGGATGCTGATCACATCGTGGTTCGCGTGTTGAAGGAAGGCAAGGGCAGCGGATGCCCTATGTACACCGATTCTGTGAAGGTGAGCTATCTTGGCAGATTGCTGGGCACTGATACTTATCCTGCAGGTTATGTATTCGATAAGACCTTCGAGGGTACCTACGACAAGGCCACTGCTCAGGTTACAACCAATTTGGCGAGTGGCTGGATAGATGGTTTTACCACAGCCGTGCTCAATATGCACATCGGCGATCATTGGCTGGTGTATATCCCATATCAGCTGGCTTATGGTTCTACCCAGAGTTCGAGTAGCGTAATCCCTGCCTATTCCATGCTTCGCTTCGAGATAGTGCTCGACAGCTACTATCGTCCGGGTCAGGTAATACCGGGTTCCAGAGCTGCTGCCCAGGCACTCAAGGGAGAATGGATTACAGAGTAGGATTTTTGGGGGATTTACACCTTATTATATATAGGTGATAGAATAGGAGCGTTCCTAGGATTGCCATCTGATGGCATTCTTAGGAACGCTTTGTGTTAACATACCTTTTTGATGTGTTAACAAGTGTTTGTGTTCGCACACAAAACGCTGTCTATATTAAAAAAATGTTAGTTTTCTGCATTTTTTCGGCTAAAAGTATTGCAGTTTCAGAAAATAGTTGTACCTTTGCATCAGAAAAATAAGTTTTAGGTTTTTAGTTAGGTAATAGATTTTATTAGGTTTAGTTGTTAGGTAAAGTTAAGATTGTTGTTCATTGGTTTATTGGTTTTAGTTAAGGTAGTTAGAAAAGATTGTTTATTCAAGGACGACAGGTGTTAGTTAAGGTAAGAATAAGATTGTTTATTCAGTGACGACAAAAAACAGTACTGTTCCGCTCTGCGGAAGTTAAGTTTTGGGAAAAACAAAGGTACGAAATTCATGTAATTAAATAAAGGTGGCGATTCCTTCCCGGAGTCGCCATTTTTTTCGTTAACGCAATTAATAAGAGAAAAATATGTTATTCAAGAATAAGACAGATTATCTGATGGAGTCGATACGCGAGGGTAGGGCGATGGCTCGCAGCGAGAAACTCAATCTCATCGTGGGGTTGAGTATTCCATCCATGCTGGCACAGATTTCCACCGTGATGATGTTCTTCATCGATGCATCCATGGTAGGACATCTGGGTGCTGAGGCTTCGGCAAGCATCGGACTTATCGAGTCAACCAACTGGCTCATTGGCAGTTTGCTCAGTGCGGCAGCTACCGGTTTCTCGGTGCAGGTGGCTCATTTCATCGGAGCCAACGATTTCGTGAAGGCTCGCCAGGTATTCCGCCATGCCCTGATATGCGGTTTGGTGTTCAGCCTTTGTGTTACCATGGCATGTGTAGGAGTGCATTCCCATCTGCCTTATTGGCTGGGTGGCGGTGCTGATATTGCGGGCAATTCCTCACGTTATTTTCTGATATTCGGTTTGGCGTTGCCCTTCGTATTCCTGTATCATGTCTCTGAGATGATGCTCAAGTCGGCAGGCAACATGCATACCCCGAGTGTGATGGCGGTGCTGATATGCATCTGCGATGTGGTGTTCAATTACCTCTTCATCTACGTCATGAAGATGGGCGTAGTGGGAGCTGCCTGCGGCACGGCGCTTGCCTATATCTGCATCTCGCTGCCCAATCTCTACCTCACGGCATGCTGTAACCGGATACTCAATCTGCGCCAGGACAAGGAACCTTTCCGATGGGTGAAGGAATACCTGCACCATGCCTGCAAGATCAGCATCCCGATAGCCATACAGAATGTGCTGATGAGCGGTGCGCAGATCGTGAGCACCATGATTGTGGCACCATTGGGCAATATCGCCATTGCTGCCCACTCGTTTGCCATCACAGCCGAGAGCCTCTGCTATATGCCGGGTTATGGTATCGGTGATGCCGCCACCACCCTGGTGGGTCAGACGCATGGTGCCGGGCGTATCGATCTCTGCCGCAGTTTCGCCTATATGACGGTGGGATTGGGCATGTGCGTGATGGCATTGATGGGAGTGGTGATGTATGTCTTTGCCCCCGAGATGATAGGTGTGCTCTCGCCGGTAGAGAGCATCCGCGAGCTGGGTACCACCTGCCTTCGCATCGAGGCCTTTGCCGAGCCTTTCTTTGCAGCGAGCATCGTAACCTATTGTGTCTGCGTGGGAGCGGGTGATACCCGGAAGCCAGCCGCCATCAATCTGGGTACCATGTGGCTGGTGCGCCTCACCCTGGCTTACGCCCTTTCCAAGAGCTATGGCTTGGAGGGTGTCTGGATTGCGATGGCTACGGAGCTTACCCTCAGAGGCACGCTCTTCCTCATCCGCCTTTACCGGGGTTCGTGGATGAAGAGCTTCCAATGTTAGTTTTATGTTAAGATTTGCAGGTATGGGGGAAGATAATCTCCCAAATGCTTGCAAATCTTTTTTATTTTGTGTAATTTTGCAAGCGGAATATTTGAAACCAGTAATTTTATAAATCAATAGCAGATGAAACTAAGAAAGATTTTTGCAGCGTTTCTGCTGTGTTTATCCGTGGGAAGTGCGATGGCACAGATGCCAGCCATTCCTGTGGATAAGAATGTGAAGATTGGTCATCTCGACAATGGATTGACTTACTACATTCGTCACAACAGTTATCCTGAGCATGTAGCCAGCTTCTACATTGCCCAGAAAGTGGGTTCTATCAATGAGAACGATGATCAGCGCGGTTTGGCTCACCTCCTTGAGCACCTCGCCTTCAACGGTACCGATCACTTTAAGGGTAACTCTCTCCAGGATTACCTGCAGAGCATCGGCGTGGAGTATGGTAGAAATCTCAATGCCTATACCAGCGTAGAGAAAACCGTATATTACTTCACCGATGTACCTACTACCCGCCCTACAGCCGTAGATTCATGCATGCTCATCCTCAAGGATTGGAGCAATGGCATCTCTCTTACCGAGGAAGCCATCAATGACGAGCGCGACGTGGTACACAATGAGTACCGTATGCGCATCGTGGGTCAGCAGCGCATGATAGAGCGCTCTTTGCCAAAGCTTTATCAGAACAACAAGTATGGCTACCGTTTCCCTATCGGATTGATGAGCGTCATCGACGGCTGCAAGCCGGAAACCCTGCGTGCTTACTACCGCAAGTGGTATCGCCCAGACAATCAGGCAATCATCATCGTGGGTGATGTAGATGTCAACCATATCGAGAACAAGATCAAGGAACTCTTCTCGGGCATCAAGGTGCCTGCCAATGCCGCCAAGATTGAGCCGGTGGAAGTTGCCGATAATGATACAGCCATCTACGTAATCGATAAGGACAAGGAGCAGCAGTATGATATCTTCAATATCTTCATGAAGCATCCTGCCATCCCTAATGCGATGAAGGGCAACATGAGCTATCTCATGAAGGGATACATGGACAATGTGGTTACCTCTATGCTGGGTGCACGCTATGCCGAGATTGCCCAGGAAGCCGACTGCCCATTCCTTCAGGCAGGTGCCGACGACGGCGACTTCCTGCTCTCTTCTACCAAGGGTGCCTTCAGTCTTATCGGTGTGGCAAAGCCAGGTAAGGTAAAGGAGGCTTATGCTGCCGTATTGCGCGAGGCAAAGCGCATGCACGACTTCGGATTCACCGCCACTGAGTATCAGCGTGCCAAGGAGGAGTTCCTGAGCCAGGTAGATAAGACGCTTGCCAACAAGGATAAGATGAAGAACGAGCAGTTTACCACCCAGTATGTGGATAACTTCATCTCCAACGAGCCAATCCCATCGGTAGAGGACGAGAGTCAGATCTACAAGATGGTAGTACCTCAGCTGCCATTGGAGGCCATCAATGCCTATGCCAAGCAGCTGGTTTGCCAGAGCGATACCAACCTGGTATCGATGGTGCTGATGCGTGAGGCAGAGGGTGCCGTTTATCCTACCGAGAAGGAGCTTGCCGATATCGTGAAGCAGGTGCGCTCTGAGAAGCTGGAGGCATACGTGGACAACGTGAAGCAGGAGCCGCTGATGGCTCAGTTGCCTAAGCCAGGCAAGATCAAGAAGACCGTAGAGAACAAGCAGCTGGGTTACAAGCAGCTTACCCTTTCCAATGGTGCCAAGGTGGTATTGAAGAAGACCGATTTCAAGGATAATGAGATTCTCTTCGCAGCCGGTGCCAAGGTGGGTTATTCTGCTCTCGAGAAGAGCGATTACCCTAGCATCATGCTGATGACCGAGGCTTGGGGTACCAGCGGTTTGGGCGATTTCTCAAGCACCGAGCTTGAAAAGGCGCTCGCAGGCAAGCAGGCAGGTGTAGGTTTCTCCATCAATCCTTACAGCCATGGCCTCTCGGGTAATTCTACTCCTAAGGACATTGAGACCCTGATGCAGCTCATCTATCTCAAGATGACAGCATTGAGCAAGGATGAGAAGTCGTTCAAGAATCTTCAGAATACCTTTGCCACTGTTCTTGCCAACCAGAGCAACAATCCTAACATGGTATATCAGGATTCATTGCAGAGCACCCTTTACCTGGGTAGCAAGATTGGCCGCATTCCTACTTCTGATGAGATCAACGCCATCAACTACGATCGCCTGATGGCGCTTGCCAAGGAGTATTACGGCAATGCCAAGGACTTCACCTTCTACTTCGTGGGCAACTACGATGAGAAGACCCTGCTCCCACTCATAGAGCAATATATTGCCAGCTTGCCAAACAAGGGTTTCAAGCTGAAGAACAAGGAGATTCCATACGCCAAGGGCGAGGTGAAGAACAACTTTACCAAGGCGATGTCTAATCCTCAAACCCAGGCATCAGAAATCTGGAGCACCAAGTTGCCATTCTCTATGCAGAACATGGTACTGGCAGATGTAACCTCCCGACTGCTGGAGATGCAGTATCTGCGCACCATCCGTGAGCAGCTGAGTGCAGCTTACCATGCAGGAGCCACCTTCGGCATGCTCCGCGATTTCGACGACAAGGCAGCCATCATCAGCATTACGGCCAATGCCGGCTTGAACCCGGAGAAGGCTGATACCGCCATCACCTATTTCTTCAAGGGTGTGGAAGAGGTAGAGAAGCAGGTAGATGCTGCCGACTTGCAGAAGGTGAAGGAGATTCTCCTGAAGCAGGCAGGTGTGGATGAGAAGAACAATGCCTACTGGCTTGGCGTTATTGCCAACTATACAGGTATCGGTTTCGATAACTATACCGGCTATAAGGAGTTTGTGAAGAACCTCCGTGGCGAACAGATTTCCGACTTCCTCAAGAATGTACTCCTGAAGAGCGGCAACCACGTCGAGGTGATCATGAAGGCTGAAAAGAGCCAGGAATAATCTCTCCGACAGGAATAATATCCCCGTAGGGAATAATATCCCCGCTGGGATATCATCCGGTCGGCATATAAAAAATCAAAAAAGTCCCGTTGAACGATTTTACTCGACAGCGGGACTTTTTGCCTTTTCTCTTTGTAGTACCAAAGAGTCATTCTGAAAATAATCTTTTTACGTAATTTCCTTTCTCTCTTACGTAAATTTTCTCAAGAGCACTCTCTTGCGAAAGTTACCCTTAGTCATTCTTCTTTGCCTTTGAAGCAAGAGCCTCACGGCGATCGTTGAGAATCTCCTGGCACTTGTTCAATGCCATATTCTCACTCATTGTGTTGACCTTAATTAAATCATTCATAACCTATTGTGATTTGTTAACGGTGCAAAGATAGGGTTTTCCTGTCATATTCGGGGATACTTTTTGAGAAATTTATGCTAATAATCGTTCTTTTTTGATGTATGTCAAAAAAATGAAACATTTATGTCTTTTCTGAACGATATTTTGAACCTTTTGATGCCTCTTTCGTCTAAGAAAATAATAAATAATGATGAAAAAAGCATTTTTTGAAACGAAAGTTACAATTATAATAAATAGAAAGTAAAAATGAAAAAGGTATTTTTTATGGCTGCCCTGGTGCTTGCCAGCACTTCCGGCAGCAATGTATGCGCAATGAATGAAGCTGTTCAGGAGGCTTCACTTTCAGAATTGATGCCTGTGAAGAAAACAACTAAAAAGACATCGAAGAAGACATCGAAGAAGACATCGAAGAAGAAAACTACTACCAGCAGCAGCTCTACCGGCAGCAGTATCATCAGTGGCATTCTGAACAATGTGATAGGTTCTGCCACCTTCTCGCAGGCAGATCTCTGTGCCCATACCTGGAAGTACAGCAAGCCGGGTTGCGCCTTCACCTCAGAGAACCTGCTGGCAAAGGCTGGCGGCGAGATTGCTGCCAGCAAGATAGAGGAGGATCTGAGCAAGTACTACAGTAAGTTCGGTTTCAGCAAGAGCAATACCTACTTTACCTTCAAGACCGATGGCACCTTTGCTGCCAAGATCGACGGCAAGTCATGGAACGGCACCTATACCTTCGATGAGAAGACGCATGCCATCCAGCTGAAGGGCTTGCTGCTGAGTGCTTCGGGTTTTGCCACCCGCACCACCAATGGCATCAGCCTTCTCTTCGAGCAGAAGAAGCTGCTCACGCTGGTCAAGACCCTGAGCAAGCTGAATCTTACCGGCAGCACTACAATGAGTGCCGTGAGCAGCATTGTGGATAACTACGATGGCGTGCGCATTGGCTTCGAGATGACGAAGTAAGATTGATTGCACTATAAGATTTAAGATTTTTAGAAGAATGAGTATTTCTTGTATTCTTAATTAAAAACTATATTCAGCAGTGTTGAACTTAAGTTCAGCACTGCGGAACATAACTTTCTTCGTGGATTACAAACATTTACACAGTGAAGAAACTAATATTTCCTAGTGAGATAAAAAAGTAGTATTCGAAGTTTTTATTTTATCTCAACCTTGAGAGGATTCTTCAATGCATCCAGGTAATCCTTGATGCGGATCTGCCATTCGGCATAGCTCCTTACATCATATTTGCTCCATGCAGCACCGAAGTAATAGCTGTACTTCTCCTGGTTCTTCAAGCCTCGCTTCAAGCCGAGGGCATGACCGGTGGCACCATCGTGCTTCTTATCAAAGAGCTGGTAGTAGGTGTGGTCGATGCCTTCTGGGAAGAGTACGCCCACATATACCTGGGAATTGTTAACCTCTACGTTATCAGTAGGGTCGGCATAGCTTACGTAATCCTTGGCGAAGGTCTTCGTCTTCGTATCCTCCTCGTGGATAGGGAAACCGGTGGCGAAATCGGTAGGAATGGTCAAGCCGTCATACCATACGGTCATCTTGTTGAAGTTGCTGCCCTTGTCGAGCGAGATGATGCGGTGCTCCACCACGTTCTTCATATCGCCTACGGTAGATGGGCTGTAAGTCAGTTCTACGGTGAAGCGGAGCGGACCGTTATCCAATATCCTGTATGTCTTGTAGCAATAAGGCAGATACTGCTGGGTGCCCACCATGAGGCTTGGTGCACCCAATCCCAGGGTAGCGCCCACACGATAAGGATCCAATCCGTTGCCATGGTCGAGATGGAAGGAGGTGAGGATGTCCGTCTCTCGTGATTCTGCCTGAAGGGCCTTGATTTGCTTGGCAAGAGCAGCAGCCTTTGCTGTATTCTTCTCTACCTTCTCCTGCTTCTGCAAGGCTCTCACCTTGGCATCCATCTTATCGCCCTTGATATTTCCGTTCATATCCTTTACGTATCGCTCGTAAACCACGGTATCAGGAGTGTTCTTCACCCAGATGTCGGTGCCGAAGGAGCGCTCGCCGGTCTTCTGAAGGGCAGGGCCATATACGCGGTAGGCGCATCGGTCGTTCTCCCATGCGATATCATCCTTTCTTATCTTATAGAGAGCGCCGGTGGCATAAACCTTCTGCTGGTAAGGCTTGCCTATGGTTACGTAGTAGGTGGCGGAACCGTGAGGACGCACGCTGGCATCTATGAGCAGAAGGCCATCGTGGGTAATCTGCGAGCTAATCTGCTGTCCGCACTTGTTCTTCACGATATAAGCCTCTCCCTTCTTGGGGGTGGCATTGCCCAGCTTCGCCTTCACCTCGCTCATGTTGAGAGAGATGAGTTCCGTGCGGGGGGTGGAAGTTGGATTGCTTACCACGATGGTAGCTTGCTGAGCATGGCAGTAGCTAGAACCTGCCAGCGCCATGAGCATCATCAGGCTCCTGGCCGTGATGCTCTTCATCATTTTTCCATGAATCTTTTTCATTTTGATTTGTTTGTTTTTTATTTAATACGAATGAATAGTTGTTGATACTGAATAAAAATTTCTCGCAGCTTTTCTACGAAACTGCGAGAAATGTCTTTTATTCTTCTATAACGGAGATCTCCATGCTGATATCCTCCTTAGGGCGGTCACCACGCATGGTTTCGCAGTTCTGAATCTTCTCTACTACGTCAAGACCTTCCTCTACCTCACCGAAAACGGTGTACTGGTTGTCGAGGAATGGGGTTCCGCCCACCTCGGTGTAAGCCTTCTGCTGCTCCTCGGTAAACTTAGGGTAACCCTGCTCCCTGCAGCGCTTCTTGGTTTCATCCACCAGTTCATCCTGGAGTTTCATCAAGCCCTCACGGTCGCGGTTGCGGCGGAAGTTCATGATTTCATCATGGTGCTCCTTGGCAAGCTGGTTGAAGATGTTCTGCTCCATCTGCATGCCCATCTGCTTCTCCATCTGCTTCAGCTCGTTCTGCTTGTAGGTCTTACCCCAAACGATATAAAACTGGCTTCCGCTGCTCTCACGCTCAGGGTTCACCTCGTCGCCCAGACGGGCAGCGCTCAAGGCACCGCGCTTGTGGAAGAGCTGTGGATAAACAAACTCGGCAGGGATGGTGTAATCAGGTCCGCCCGTGCCCAGCATCTTGCCCTTTGGAGCGCCCTTGCTGTCAGGGTCGCCGCCCTGGATCATGAAATCCTTGATGACACGGTGGAAGAGTGTGCCATCGAAATATCCCTCTTTTGTCAACTTGATGAAGTTGTCACGATGCTGAGGTGTCTCGTCGTAGAGGCGCACCTTGATGTCGCCCTCTGAAGTCTTTATCAATACTTTAGCCATATTTCTTTTTTGTTTCTATCTTATTTATAATTCAATCAATCCTCGGAATTTCTTTCAGAATTCGATTCTAACATTTATTTTTCTTTAGAACTTTCCCATTCGTTCCACTGCTTCATTGCCTCCTGCCAGTCGGTTTGCTCACCGCTGGCGATGGCATCCTTCTGCTTCTCTGCCTCATCACGTGCCTTGTCTCTTGCACGTTTCGCCTTCATGGCTTCGATGGTGGCATCGTCGAGAATCTGGATGGCGCCACGCTTGATGGCATCCTGCAGTTCCTCCTCGCCGAAAGCCTTGCCCGGCTCATTGAAGTCAGAGATGTTGAATTCATAATCCACGCGAAGGTCGTGGCGTATCAATTTCTGTTGCAAACGGTTGCCGGCATTCTTCAGGCGCAGCAACTTTCCGATTTCCTTGATTTCTCCTGCTGAGTATTTGTTTCTTCCCATTAATTATTTATTAATATTATATTTCTTTCTTTTTCTTTCCTGCGTTTCAGTGTTTCAGCAAAAAGCCCCTCGCTTCAAGTTGCAAGTCCCCCTTTTTGCCTCCGTTCCAGGCGATTCCATCGCCTGTCCTCCTTCCTCCTGTCAAGCCACCCCTTTACTTCCACGCCTTCTTCTGGTTCACCTCTATCAATCTGTCGAATTCGAAATCCGCCTTGATCTTATCCAAAATTCGCTTCACGATGATGTTCATCACGCTACCCTTGCTGTAGTTCGCCGTGCACATGAAGTTCACTCGTCCCTCCTTTACCAGCTGGCAAGCCATGGCCTCCTTCTGGGGCGTATCATATACGGCAATGGAATGGCCGCCGTGCTCCTTCACCATCTTCATGCAGGGCACATCGGTTTCTCCATCCCCGAAATAAATCATTCGCGGAAAAGGGATAGGGCGCTTGTTATCAGGAATATACTGGTTCACCCTGCTGTTGTCGCTCACCTGACGGATGCCCTTGTTGATCTTGAAGAGAAACTGCGTCTTCGTGGTATAATCCACGGCTACGGCTGGCCAGTAGGCGATGCCATCCTCATTATAGAGAAACGAGCAGGCATAGATGTTCTCGAATTCCTGAGCGATGGGTGTGCCCTCTATCATCTCCTTCAATCCCGAGGAGTTGATATAGTGCTTGATATCGAGACCGATGCTTGCACCATATTCATTGATGAATGAGAACCATTGCTTCACGCCACGGAAGAGTTCCACATTCCTGCCGAAGCTCTGGAAGGATTCGCGGGTGAGTGAGATATGGTTCTTCTTTGCTTCATCCAGCATCATATACATATAGGTGAGAATGCCGTTGGCATCCTTGCCCACGGCAAGCTTCCGGTTTTTATCCCAGAATTCCTCCTTCGTCTTTCCGGTTGCCTGGATGAATCCGAACTCCTGCATGTTGCCGGGAGATAATGTCCCGTCAAAATCATAAACCAGTGCTACCTGCGGTCTTTTCTTTGCCATATCCCGTTTCCTTTCCTTCTTTTACTAGAACTTGTCTTTTTCTTCTCTTGCTGGAACTTCCGCCCCTTCATAACTTGCAAATATACATATTTTTCTGCGATAAAGCGATAAGCAGATATATAAAAAAACATAAAGACACAAAAAAAGGCGTGTAAAACTCATTTTCAGAGTCTTACACGCCTTTGATCTTTATGCTAATCTAATAACTTCTCTATGATGAGAGAGATTACTTAACCTCCTCGAAATCTGCATCCTGAACATCCTGAGCGCCATCGTTAGCACCCTGCTGTGCCTGCTGGCCACCCTGTGCACCCTGAGGACCTGCCTGCTGACCGCCCTGGTACATCTGCTGAGAAGCTGCCTGCATGACGGTGTTCAAGTTGTTGATAGCTGAATCGATGGCTGCAACATCACCTGCCTTGTGAGCATCCTTCAACTGCTGCAATGCCTGCTCGATGCCTGGTTTCTTGTCTGCAGGAATCTTATCACCGTTATCCTTCAGGAAGTTCTCGGTGGTGAAGATCATGCTGTCAGCCTGGTTCATCTTGTCAATCTTCTCGCGCTCAGCCTTATCAGCAGCAGCGTTCTGCTCTGCCTCAGCCTTCATGCGGTTGATCTCGTCCTCGCTCAAGCCAGATGAAGCCTCGATGCGGATGCTCTGCTCCTTACCGGTAGCCTTATCCTTAGCTGATACGTTCAAGATACCGTTGGCATCGATATCGAAGGTAACCTCAATCTGAGGAACACCACGGCGAGCTGGAGCGATACCTGTCAGGTTAAACTGGCCGATGCTCTTGTTCTGAGCTGCCATTGGGCGCTCACCCTGCAATACGTGGATGGTAACCTCTGTCTGGTTATCAGCTGCTGTAGAGAACACCTCGCTCTTCTTGCAAGGGATGGTAGAGTTAGCATCGATGAGCTTGGTCATTACACCACCCATGGTCTCGATACCGAGAGTCAATGGAGTAACGTCGAGCAATACGATGTCGCCAACACCCTCTTCCTTGTTCAGAATGGCACCCTGGATAGCTGCACCTACTGCTACTACCTCATCAGGGTTAACACCCTTAGAAGGCTCCTTGCCGAAGTAGTTCTTAACCAAGGTCTGAACGGCTGGGATACGGCTTGAACCACCTACCAGGATAACCTCGTCGATATCTGATGTAGAGAGCTTAGCGTCACGAACGGCATTCTGGCAAGGTACAAGACAAGCCTGAATCAGGTTGTGAGCCAACTGCTCAAACTGTGCACGAGTCAAAGTCTTAACCAAGTGCTTTGGCATACCGTCAACGGCTGTGATGTATGGCAAGTTGATTTCGGTAGATGTAGAGCTAGACAACTCAATCTTAGCCTTCTCAGCTGCCTCCTTCAAGCGCTGCATAGCCATAGGATCCTTGCGGAGATCTACGCCTTCCTCTGCCTTGAAGCCATCAGCCAACCAGTTGATGATTACCTGGTCGAAGTCATCACCAC
>OOIG01000706.1_pt1 | contig 27648 bp, 22 predicted proteins | sample 1692091 | NCBI WGS metagenome assembly OOIG01 (sample SAMN06348188, study PRJEB24527) | human gut metagenome | biome: human gut; feature: ankylosing spondylitis patient; material: feces | host: Homo sapiens | place: China | collected 2015-10 | reverse complement strand
AAGCATTTGTTCCTTCAGCGTGCATTTTTTTCTCCGCAGGCAGTCCCGCGCCGCTTTGTTCTGTCAATCCGCTGTACCCCCTTCGACTTTTTGAACCGAGTGTTCTCAAAGTCTTATAAATATTATCTATTTTATCACAATTTCGCCCATTTTTCAACACATTGCGGCTTATTGTTTTTAATATTTCACTGATTAATTTTATTGCATTTTTTCTTCCGTGCCTCAAAAAAAGCAAAAGCCGCCGCGGAACATCATGCATCCCGCAGCAGCCTTATTGAACTTTCAGTCTATCATTTAATCAGACGGTTTTCGGGTGCCGCCCGCATTACGAAATTATTGATTAAAAAGCGCGATACGCATTATCTGCAATGCGTCCGCAACGGTAATATTGCCGTCCGCATCAATATCCGCAGCGGGCAGCGCAGCTTCTGGCAGCATATAAACATTCAGCGCATGGCGCATGACCGTCAATGCATCGCCGACAGTAACCCTTCCGTCAAAATCAACATCGCCGGGCGTGCAGGGCAGTTCACCGCCCACGGTTGCCGTGATGGCAATATCATCAAGAATAACACCGCTCTGATCGGTGCAATTGCAATGCATGAACGCAATGCTCAACTCCTCTTCACCGGCGTAGTCGCTCAGGTCGCAGGTGTATTTGCGCCAATTACAGCTGTCGAGAGTGATTGAATCGAGCGTGCCGAGAATTTCATAATCGTAGTACCCGTAATAGTTTTCGTAAATCGAAATCACGCAGACGTCGATATGTTCCGCATAAAAATCCTCGTCGAATGCGCTGAGCCAGAAGCTGAGCTGAACGTTTTCCGCATCGGCGGGAATATCGAAATACGGCATGCAGACCCAGTTATCGGGCGTGAGCGGACCGGAAGAGCTGTATGAAAGCGAATAAAGTGCGCCGGGCGCATTGTGACCGCAGGACGTGTCCCAATGCCAATAGTTGCCGTCACCGTCCATGTCGTCGTTCCACCATTCGTCACTCGGAAGCTGTGAAAAATCCTCTTCAAAAATCGTGAATTCCTCTCCCGGCTGCGGTTCGGCCGTCGGTGCTGCCGTCTGCACGGGTTCGCCGATTACAGCAACGTTGTCAAGATAACCGCAGTCCGCACCGGAATTGTTCGATGCATCCTTGTTATATGCCCACTCCACGGTATAAGTTCCCGCCTCATCCGGAGTCCATGTGAAGGTTTCCCAGCCGAGCGGAGTGTTTTCCTCAACGCTGTGAATATAATCGATATATTCGCCGTCAACGATGAATACAAGATAATCCCACATTGCAAGCGCACCGGTCGTAGGTTCACCGTCAACATTCCAATCAAATGAAAGGCTCTGCCCTTCCGCAATCGTGACCTGTGCCGAAACCGCGCTGCTTGAATTGGCTGCGCCCGCGTTGCCGCTCTTTGCCGCCGTCCGCCCGTCAATTTCAACAACCTGCCACGGATGCGCCGAGCCGTTTGCAAACGCAATGCCGCTGCCCGGTGCATTCAGCGCAGCATCAAGCGCGCTGTCAAGCGGAACATTCCTGTTCGCACCCTCCGCAAGCACGGCAGTGCAGAATAAAAGCAATGCCGCAATGCCAATTGTGAGCCATGTCTTTCTTTTCATCATGTGTATCCTTCCGTATAGGTTATTTCCGATATTCGCTTTTTCGATATATCGGTTGGTTAATTATACCATTAATAAGCACACATTGCAATGCAGATTGAGTTGAAATGCAAAATCAATGTGAAAAATGAAAAACGCAAACCGAATCTGCCGATGCTTCCGCGGTTTGCGCCGGTTGCATATTCAAATTTGTTTTCTGCGGCCTCCGTCCGTCGGCAGTGCCGCCGTTTCGTTTGCCGTCGGTTCAAAAGCCCATTGCCGTTCGCATTGCAAGCAATGAATCCGCCGCAGTAACGTTTCCGTCGCCGTCAGCATCCGCCGCCGCGAGTGCCGCACCGCTGAGGTGAACAACGCCGAGCGCGTGACGCATGATCATGAGTGCATCGCTTGAAGTGACCCTGCCGTCGCCGTCAACATCCCCCGGAATGCCCGACTGCGCTGCGAGAACAACGGAAAAAACTGCCGTGCAGCCTTCAATGTTCACCGTTACCGTCTGTTCGCCCGCACTGCCGCTGTTGAACCCGGTGCAGAATTCATCGGAAAGCGGCATATAGCAATCGCCCCAAACATTCGACCGCAGCCGCACGGCTATGCCCATGGAGCTTATCGATGTTCCGAGCGGGAACTGCATCGAACTCGGAAGCATCAGGCTGCATTCCGTATATCTTTCGCTGAAGCCCGCACAAAAGAGCTGAACCCAATGCTTTCCGTATATGCTGTTCGGCTCATGCTTCATGCCGACACCGATATGCTTATAGCTTGCGGAAAGGATGTTATTGCGGTGACCTTCACTGTTCATCCACGAGTTCATAACGGCAGCCGGTGAATTCTGCCCCGCTGCAATGTTTTCTCCCGCCGACTGATAATTGCCTATGCCGACTTCGTCAAGCACGGTGAAGCAGCTTTCGCCGTTCGGCCTTGTGTGCGAAAAAAGCGTCACGATCTCCCGCGCACGAATCTCCGCACCGCTCTGAAGCGTTGAAAAAGTCGTCAGCGGCGACAGTCCTCTTGCAGAACGTTCGCTGTTCACAAGGCGCAAAACTTCCCACTCGTCCGCGGAAACGATCGACGGAATCACCCGCTCCGCTCCGTTCGCAGATTCAACCGTAATGCCCGATGCAGCGGTTTCGTTCGAGCCCGCCGCAAATGCCGCCGCAGAATTCAGCACCGCAAATGCGCAAAGCACGAATGCAAGCAATTGTTTCAAATACCTTTTTTTCATTTTTTACTTCCCCTTTCGGCTGTTCTTCGGCCGCCCGATTTCGCCGAAACGATTCTATCACCGGAAGAGAGTGCTGTCAATCGGAAATGCGCAATTAGTAATGAGCAATGAGTAATTAAATGCAGACCTGCTTCCCCTGTTCAGCTGAGAAAGATCATCCCTATAAAATTTACTTCAGCGTTCCCTTTTTTCCTTTCTTTGTACAATCATCGGCACGAACACTACACCTATAAAGATAATATCAAGGACAATACCGACAATAAGCCCCCATGTCGGAAGTTGCATTAATCCAAAATGCTTTAAAATCAGATTCGATGCCGTGAACCCGCCGGGAAGAATTACGATGAAGATGCCACCTAACAAAGCATATGCAATAATCCACCAATTTGAAACGGAAAGGTTAAAGAAAAACTTTTGGAAAGCAAAAATGGAAATACCTACCAAAGCTATCGTGACTATATTTTCCAGCAAGTCGTCATCACCTTTTGCTTGTTTAGTTCCAATGATAAAACTTAGTATAATTGACTCAATCAAAACCAGAAGCCACGAAAATGCACAAACCTTGAACAGACTAAGAATAAACCATACGATTGAAACCATAAAACACCTCTTTTATTTATTGTGAAAAATTCTGTCAAAAACAGTTCTCGGAATATCGACTGAATTGCTTTTCGACCCGCTGCACGGCTGCGAAAGGGTTTGCCGCGCCGTTCTTGACACAAGTATTGTAGCACTGTCTGTGCCGAAATGCAAGGATTTGTGTCAATACAGCGGCAATATATTTATTCGATTAGGAATTGGGAATTAGCAATGAGCAATTAAATGCAGACCTGCTTCCCCTGTTCAGCCGAGAAAGATAATTGCTCATTTCTCATTTCTAATTCCTCATTCCCGCATGGTCGTATCAATCCCCCTATAAGGGGTTCAATAGAAAAAAGAAAACAAAGTGATAGACTTTAATGGTTTAAGTATCAATCCCCCTATAAGGGGTTCAATAGAACAAGATAATGCTCTTTTCAGAAATTATAAACACAAGCGGTAGATATGTCAAGGGCGATCATCCCCATTTTATTGAAAAATCGCGATATCTTTGTTTGTGTTAGGAACGTGGTGCGGGTTCAGCACATCGGTAAGTGGAGAAGCTCAACACATAGGTAAGTGAAAGGTTCAGCACATCGGTAAGTCTTCAGGTATAATGGACACAGAAAGAGGTGAACATTATGCCATGGAAGGAAACCGACAAAATGGAACAAAAAGAATTGTTTATCAAAGCGATGTTGGCAAATGAAAAACCATTCAAACATTTATGTGCAGATTTCGGAATTTCCGAAAAAACGGGTCACAAGTGGAAGAATCGTTTTTACGAACAGGGAAAAGCCGGACTGTATGAACAGTCACGCGCCAGATTAACACAGGACATGATTGACGGAGATACGGCAGCGGAGCTGATCCGTATCAAGAATGCGCATTTGGCGTGGGGACCGAAAAAGATTCGGGAGATTTACGCAAAAGCGTATCCGCAAAAGGATGTTCCTTCGTTATCCAGCGTTAAACGGATTCTTGACAAAGCCGGTTTAGTGAAACCACGCAAGATAAGACCTCCGGTATCCTCCGATTGTCCTCGATTGCAGCAGCAAATACAGGCTCAGGCGGCAAATGACGTTTGGAGTATTGACTTCAAGGGATGGTGGAAATCCGACGGGGAAATCTGTGAACCGTTCACCGTTCGTGACAGATACAGTCGAAAAATCCTTTGCACAAAGCTGATGCAGTCAAAAAGCTCCGTTGCCGTCAGGGCTGTTATGACAGACTTGTTTAAAACATACGGTCTTCCGAAGGTCATTCACAGCGATAACGGTACGCCTTTTGCCGCGCCGAACGGCATTTTGAATCTCACGACACTCGCTGTTTGGTGGATCACGTTAGGCATCCTGCCGGATCGTTCTTTGAAAGGGCATCCCGAGCAGAACGGATCTTTGGAGCGAATGCACAAAGATATTGCAGACGAGATAGAGGGGAAAGTGCCCGGCGGGATTTCGGCGAATCAGGCTGTGCTCGACGAATGGGTAAAGGAATACAACTCTGTCAGACCGAATGAGGCGATCGGAATGAAAACGCCGGATGAACTCTACACAAAATCAGAACGGAAATACACCGGCGATTATGACGAACTTGAATATCCGATCGGTTTTCTTGTCCGAAAGGTAACCGGCGGCGGAGAGATTATTCTGAATGGTGTTCGCATAACGATAGGTTATGCTCTTCGAGGCTGGCATGTGGGGCTGAAACCATTGGATGACGGACATTCTTTTCTTGTCTTCATAGCAGATTTTCTGCTCGGTACGCTTGACCTCGATTCCTATTGTTTTTATCCTCTTAAGGATTTAAAATAAATTTGATTGGCGATTAAGGGCGGTAAGCCCTATCTTGCTTACACGCCTCTTTCCCATTATATCTTTTGTCCCGTCGTCAAGGTCGTATCAACACAATTTCCTCCTTGTGTTCCTGCCGAAATTGCGTTGATCTCCACCTTGACGAGACAGGTGTGTACTTACCAGCGGCTTACCTATCTGCTGACACTATCCACTTACCGATGTGCTGACCTCACCCTTTCCAACACTTCACACTCTATTCCGCATTCCGAATTGAAAACTCCCCCTCATGTTGGTTGTTCACAAAGTTGTATAGTTAAATGCGATATATTTACAAAAAACACTTGAATGCGACAGGAGGTTACGTTAAAATATATGCATTAACGATGGGAAAGGCGCCGCGTGCGCGTTTGCAAATTGAAGTGCAGACTTTTTAAACAGCAACGGAGGCAATGGATAGTGAAAGGCTCAGAAGCAAAAATGTTCGGGTTCATGGAAGGGGCGGACAGACGCTACGTGATTCCCGTTTATCAAAGAAAGTATGATTGGAAGTATGAAAACTGCCGTCAGTTATATGAAGACTTGAAGAAAATAGTGACGGACGGTAGGGAAAGTCACTTTTTTGGAAGCATCGTGTCCGCTGTTGTTCCGAGCGGCAGTAAGATCGAATATCACATTATTGACGGGCAGCAACGACTAACGACGGTGACATTATTGCTTTTGGCGATTCGCAATCTAATCGCACAGGGAAAACTGACGTCTGATGAAGGCAGACTTGATGAGCAGATAAGCCAACGCTTTCTTATTTCCCCGTGGGCAAGTGAGGATGACAAAATTAAGCTTCGCCCCGTTAAAGGCGACAGGGACGCACTTGCTAAGCTGTTTGGCGATGAGCAGGATTATGATTTGGGCTCAAACCTTACGCTTAATTACCGTTTTTTCTGCGATGTGCTGCTAAAGGCGGAGGTTCCGGTGGAAGATCTGTACGCAGCCATTGGCAAGCTTGAAATAATCAGCATTACTTTGGATCAGGGCGATAACGCGCAACTTATTTTTGAAAGCTTGAATTCAACCGGACTTGCACTTACCGAAGGGGACAAAATTCGGAATTATGTATTAATGGGTCTTCCGGCGCAGGTCCAGACTCAGTATTATGATTCATATTGGGTAAAAATCGAAAGGTGTACAAAAAATGACGTCAGCGGTTTTGTTAGGGACTATTTGAGCATAAAACAGCAGGTTACACCAACAATAAATAATGTTTATAGGGCATTTAAGAGCTACGCCGAATCGACTGCTCGCCCGATGGATGTTTTGCTTGCGGATCTCTTGCGGTATGCGCGCTTTTTTGAAAAGCTTCTTACATGCAGGAGCGGCTTGCAGGAGCAGAAATTGGACGATTGCCTTTATCGTTTGATGCGCCTTGAAATCATTGTTACCCGTCCTATCCTGATGGAGGTATTAAGGCTGCATCAGGATAGAAAAATAACTGCGGACGATGTGCTGAAAATCTTTTTAATCACGGAAAACTACCTGTTCAGAAGAAACATCTGCAACGTGCCCACAAACACATTAAATAAGATCTTCCTTAATTTAAACAGGGAGATTATTCGCTATGACAACACTGCAGAGGATTATGTTTCCAAGTTCATTTATGCGCTGCTCTCAAAGCGGGGGAGCGGTCGCTTTCCGAACGATACCGAATTCGGCTCGGCGCTTGCCGAAAAGTCGGTTTATCTGATGAGCGGCAAGTACAAGGCGTACCTATTTGAACGTTTTGAAAACTACGGAACTGTTGAAACAAAGGATGTTTACACGCATCTTGATAATAATGTTTACACCATTGAGCATATCATGCCGCAGCATTTAACCCCGGCGTGGGCTGAGAGCTTGGGGGAACATGCGGCCGAAATTCATTTTGTTTGGCTTCATCGGCTGGCGAATCTCACGCTGACCGGATACAATTCTAGACTGAGTAATAATTCCTTCGTTGAAAAGCGTGACGCAAAGGAGGGCGGTTACAGGGTCAGCGGCTTGAAGATGAATCAAAAAATTGCCATAAAGGAAAAATGGGGATTGGCGGAGCTTGAAGAGCGCAGTCGAGAAATGGTGGAATCGGCCATGAAAATTTGGGCTTATCCGAAAACGAGCTTTGTGCCGTCCGCGAAGGAGTTTGACTCATGCACTTTGGATGATGAAAACTTTGACCTTACCGGAAGGGATATTGTCAGATATCGCTATCTGACCACGGAACAGCCGGTAGCAAGTTGGATTGATATGTTCGAACATATCGTCAAGTTTTTGCACCAGAAGGACAAGTCCGTGCTTATGTCGCTTGTGTACAGCAAAAAAGAGCATACGGATCTTGCGTCATATGTGTCAAACGAGGAATCGGCGCTGCGAAGTGCAATGAAGATCGACGAGGGTCTGTATATTGAAAAGAATACAAGTACTGCACACAAAATATCAATCTTGCGCAAATTATTCGCGCTGTACGATGCAGACCCGATGGATTTGGTTTTTTATCTTAAGGATGCGGAAACAATGAAGAAGCGTGATTTCGGGAGAAATGAGGACAGGCTGAAGTACTGGTAATATGCACTTCCCGTTATCAAAGAACGGAATGCGCACAGAGGAACTTTCAGCGGGTGCTGTCCGACAACATCCAATACTGTTTCAGGATTCTTTAGAATTAGCGGCTTTTACATAAGCTGCATTGCAAACTATGATAATGCCCGGGTTGATTTTTGTTTGAGCAGCGGCAGTTCGCGAAAAAATAAAGAGACCTTCGACTTACTGCCTGAGCATAAAGCCGAAATTGAGGCTCGGTTGGGCGTCAGCCTTATTTGGGATAGGGCGGAGGATTCAAAGGCGTCGCGGATATCTTATCAGCTGGATAATGTGAGCATTTCAAATGAAGCAAATTGGCCGGAAATGGCGGAGTTTCAAGCGGAGTGGAGCGATAAGATTTGCGGCATAATGCTTGAATACCTGCTGAGTGATGAAGAGAAAAGGCTGAATGCAATCGCCGCTCTTTTCAGAGAGTGGGCGCAGTCGAGAGCGGATGTGCGCCTTGACACGCTTAGATGCAGCAGAGCCTATACGCGCTTTACAACGGAGGGAATGTCTGTGATTCTTCCGGATAGTCCGGGCGCATTGAGCGGATGGAATACGCCCAATCACTATTTTTATGAAATTATTAATAAAAACGCGCGGACGGCGCATATTCAGCCTGCAATAAGCTCAAAGAATATTACGGATGAGCTCAGAGCCGTTTGCGACAGGGTTAACAAATATTATCCCGCAAAGGTTGAAAAAGACGACTGGCAATGGAGAACGCCGTTTAAAACAACAGCCTTTGAGCTTGGCGACGAGCTGGACAAGGCCGCGATTTTTGTGAAGCTTGATTCCTGTATGCAGGAAATACTGGCGTTTGAAGCGGAGCTCAAAAGTAAGTTTTGAGAGTGGAGAGTGCAATTAGGAATTAGAAATGAGGAATTAGGAATTAAACGTGTGACAGGGCTTTGGTGCGGGTTCAGCACATCGGTAAGTGGAGAAGCTCAACACATAGGTAAGTGAAAGGTTCAGCACATCGGTAAGTCTTCAGGTATAATGGACACAGAAAGAGGTGAACATTATGCCATGGAAGGAAACCGACAAAATGGAACAAAAAGAATTGTTTATCAAAGCGATGTTGGCAAATGAAAAACCATTCAAACATTTATGTGCAGATTTCGGAATTTCCGAAAAAACGGGTCACAAGTGGAAGAATCGTTTTTACGAACAGGGAAAAGCCGGACTGTATGAACAGTCACGCGCCAGATTAACACAGGACATGATTGACGGAGATACGGCAGCGGAGCTGATCCGTATCAAGAATGCGCATTTGGCGTGGGGACCGAAAAAGATTCGGGAGATTTACGCAAAAGCGTATCCGCAAAAGGATGTTCCTTCGTTATCCAGCGTTAAACGGATTCTTGACAAAGCCGGTTTAGTGAAACCACGCAAGATAAGACCTCCGGTATCCTCCGATTGTCCTCGATTGCAGCAGCAAATACAGGCTCAGGCGGCAAATGACGTTTGGAGTATTGACTTCAAGGGATGGTGGAAATCCGACGGGGAAATCTGTGAACCGTTCACCGTTCGTGACAGATACAGTCGAAAAATCCTTTGCACAAAGCTGATGCAGTCAAAAAGCTCCGTTGCCGTCAGGGCTGTTATGACAGACTTGTTTAAAACATACGGTCTTCCGAAGGTCATTCACAGCGATAACGGTACGCCTTTTGCCGCGCCGAACGGCATTTTGAATCTCACGACACTCGCTGTTTGGTGGATCACGTTAGGCATCCTGCCGGATCGTTCTTTGAAAGGGCATCCCGAGCAGAACGGATCTTTGGAGCGAATGCACAAAGATATTGCAGACGAGATAGAGGGGAAAGTGCCCGGCGGGATTTCGGCGAATCAGGCTGTGCTCGACGAATGGGTAAAGGAATACAACTCTGTCAGACCGAATGAGGCGATCGGAATGAAAACGCCGGATGAACTCTACACAAAATCAGAACGGAAATACACCGGCGATTATGACGAACTTGAATATCCGATCGGTTTTCTTGTCCGAAAGGTAACCGGCGGCGGAGAGATTATTCTGAATGGTGTTCGCATAACGATAGGTTATGCTCTTCGAGGCTGGCATGTGGGGCTGAAACCATTGGATGACGGACATTCTTTTCTTGTCTTCATAGCAGATTTTCTGCTCGGTACGCTTGACCTCGATTCCTATTGTTTTTATCCTCTTAAGGATTTAAAATAAATTTGATTGGCGATTAAGGGCGGTAAGCCCTATCTTGCTTACACGCCTCTTTCCCATTATATCTTTTGTCCCGTCGTCAAGGTCGTATCAACACAATTTCCTCCTTGTGTTCCTGCCGAAATTGCGTTGATCTCCACCTTGACGAGACAGGTGTGTACTTACCAGCGGCTTACCTATCTGCTGACACTATCCACTTACCGATGTGCTGACCTCACCCTTTCTTGTTCACAATTGCTAATTCCCAACTCCTAATTCCTAATTCCGCATTGTATTCTCCGTTTCTAATTAACGAAAACAAATTCCCATCAGCCTCTTGTTTTGTGTACGAAAAAGGCGTAAAATACAACAAGCAACAATACTCATATCGATTTGCATTTTTGGAGGAATTCGCAATGGCAAGACAATTTGATAGCAGGGACGCAAAAAGGCTAATCACAAAACATCGTGAACTTTTGGAAGAATTGAGGCGGGCGGAGAAGACTTTTAACGGGCTGCGTGCAGCCGTTAAGGAGACGACGGACGCGCTTGTTGCGCAGGAGGTCATGCGCGTTTTGAAGGATATTCCCGTTGAGGAGCTGAACCGCGACAGGCGCGGATTCAGGGTCAAGTCACTGCGGGATAACGGCTATCAGAGCATTGCGGATATCATGGGGGCGTCGGTGCATTCGTTGGCATCCATAAGCGGTATCAGCGACGAGGCGGCGTATTCAATCAAAAAGACTGCGGAAAAAATTGTTTCTGCCACAAGGCAGAGCGTTAAAATCAAACTGAGCGAGGACAATAAAACCCCGGCGGCAACGCAAGCGGTTTTGGCGATTTCAAAATACAGAAGCGGCGGGCAGTACGGCGCCGAGGTCAAAAAACTTATTAAAAATTACGGCCGCGAAATCGAATACGCCATTGAAGATTTGCAGACGGCGGCGGGCGGATTGAAATGGATGTTTAGCTCGAAGCTGAAAAAGCAGAAGGCAATCGACGCTTATGAGTCGCTGAGCGAGCTGTTGCAGGGCGCGTATTTCAGCAAGGCGACGGAGATACTCGCGGCGCTTGAAAATGTTGAGGCGGAAACAGGTTCTGCGGCGTGGGCGGATTTTTCGGAAAATTCCATTCGCTTTTTCAACACGCTGGAGGATATCAATCCGGGCATTCTCGGCACGGATGACGCGGTTTACGGTTTGCCGGAAGAGTTGGCGCGAAAAATACAGGAACAGGGCTTTTTCCCGGACGGTCTTTTGTGCGAACTGCGTCGCTATCAGGAATGGGGCGTGAAATATGCGTTGCATCAGGAGCGCGTGCTGCTGGGTGACGAGATGGGTCTCGGAAAGACGATACAGGCAATTGCAACGATGGTCTCGCTCCGAAACACGGGCGCAACGCATTTCGTTGTGGTCTGCCCTGCGAGTGTGTTGACGAACTGGTGTCGTGAAATCCGAAAAATGAGCCGCCTTTCCGTAACGAAGGTTCACGGGGCGGACAGAGCCGAGGCGCTGCAATCCTGGATCAAGACCGGGGGCGTTGCGGTAACAACCTATGAAACAACGGGATTTTTTAAGCTCGACGCCGGGTTTAAATTTTCGCTCTTGGTGGTGGATGAAGCGCATTACGTTAAAAATCCTGAAGCGCAGAGAACAAAAAACGTGACCAACCTAAGCGACCATACCGAACGGCTCCTGTTCATGACGGGCACGGCGTTGGAAAACAAGGTTGATGAAATGATTTCGCTTATCAAAATATTGCAGCCGACGGTTGCGTCGTCCGTCCGCGGCATGGAGTTCCTTTCGTCCGCGCCGGAATTCAGAAGCAAGGTTGCCCCCGTTTACTATCGCCGCAAGCGCGAGGATGTTTTGAAGGAGCTGCCGGATTTAATCGAGAACATGGAATGGTGTACAATGACAAGCGTTGAGGAAGCGGTGTATGAGGATGCTGTTTTAAACAAGGGCTTTGCCGCGGCAAGGCGTGTTTCGTGGAACGTTGATGATTTGAAAGATTCATCGAAGGCGATGCGCATGAAGGAGATTATTGAGGAGGCGGAGGACGACGGAAGAAAGGTCATTGTGTTCTCATTTTTCCTCGATACGATTAAAAAAATTACCGAAATGCTGGGAAAACGGTGCTACGGGCCGATCAACGGTTCGGTCACGCCGCAACGGCGGCAGGATATTATTGACGACTTCGACAAGGCGCCCGCGGGAAGCGTTCTTGCGGCGCAAATCCAGGCGGGCGGGACGGGGCTCAACATTCAATCCGCAAGCGTTGTTATCCTGTGCGAACCGCAGTTCAAGCCGTCGACCGAGAATCAGGCGATTTCAAGGGCATATCGAATGGGACAGACGCGAAACGTGCTTGTGTACCGTTTGCTGTGTGAGGATACGGTGGACGAAAGAATCACCGCCCTGCTGGAAAGCAAGCAGGAAATCTTTGATGCGTTTGCAGATAAATCCGAAGCGGCGAACGAGAGCAGGGAGCTGGACGAGAAGGACTTCGGCAATATTATCAAAGAAGAGATCGACAGAATCAACGCAAAACGAGGCAATCCAAACGGAAAGAAAGCGGAGTGAAAAGAATGTTGCACCCCGGTTTGTATGAACAAATTATCAATACCGCGCTGAACAACGAGCTTGCGGAGATATCTGCGGCGCGGAGGAGTATACCTATCTCGGCACGGCTTGCTGCGTTAAGCACGAGGGCAGCTGCCCGATGAACATCACGTGGCGTTTGGACAGGGAGATTCCCGCAAAGTTCCTGAAGAAAACGAACAAATTGGTCGTCGGCTGACGGCGCATGTTGACAAACGGCGGAGCTTCAAATATAATTGAAACAATTACAACTGAAGCTGTAGACGAAGCCGATGCGGCAAACGGCGCTGCACGGAACAGAGGCAAACGGGAGGCAAACGATTGAAAAAAAGCGCGGAGAAAACAGCAAAATCAATAAAGGCATTTAACCCGTATGATCCGGCGTTTAATCCGGTGCAGGACGCAATAACTCTTTGCATCGTTGTTCTGACTTGCCTTGTTCAGTGTTTGATTTTAAATGCGTTTTACACGCCGTATCACATGCTGTCCGGCGGAATTACCGGCATTGCGATTCTGCTTGACTACACTGCGAGTATTCCCCGATGGGTCACGCTGGTTTTGCTTAACATTCCGGTGCTTATAATCGGCGCAAAACGTGTGAACGTTAAATTCATTGTTTTCAGCGCAATCGGAACAATATGTTACTCTGTTATGTTTTCGTTGCCCTTCGTGCGCGATTTTACGATTGACTTGGGTGAAAACTCTGAGTTGCTGTCGGTCATTGTCGGCGCGGCACTTATCGGTGCATCGGGTGTTCCTGTTGTAAAACGCGGCGCAACATTGGGAGGAATGGATATTTTGAACGTTATTCTGAGCCGCCGCCTTTCGGTTCCGATGGGAAACATTTGCATTTGCTATAATATTGTGATTATGGCTGCGTTGGGCGTGTTTTTCGGGCTTAAACCCGCACTGCTGAGCCTGATGGCAACATTTGTTTCTTCCGCCGTGCTGAATTACACAATGGCCGGGTTTAATCATACAGTGACGGTGTTTATAATCAGTCAAAAGTGGGATGAAATCGCTCCGCATGTTCTCAACGAGATGAAGCGCGGCGTGACTTTCCTGAACGGAGAGGGGGCATATACGGGTGAACCGCGCAAAATTGTTTATTGCATTGTTCGAACCACCGAAATTGCCGCCCTGAAAGCAATCGTCAAAGCAAACGATCCCAAGGCTCTGTTTTCTGTAATTGAAACCAAGGAAGTCGTCGGGAGAGGTTTCGGAATCATGAATTAACGCTGCAAAAGAATTAAAGAATTAAGGAGAAATTGAATGTTCAAGAATATTGACAAGCAGGCAAAGCTCTGCCTTAAGGACCTCGTTGACTATCGCGACGGACAGATTGTGAGCAGAACCCTCGTTCAAAACAATCTTGTCAGCATGACCTTGTTTTCTTTCGATAAAAATGAAGAAATTTCAACACACGCTGCCGGTGGAGACGCTATGGTGACTGTGCTTGAAGGCACGGGACGGTTCACCGTCGGCGGGGATGTTTTCATCCTTACGGAGGGTGAAACTCTCATCATGCCGAAGGACATTCCGCATGCTGTATTTGGCGAGGAGAGGTTCAAGATGCAGCTCATCGTTTCTTTTTGATTGCCTGAAGCTTACTGAGTTCGGCGAAGCGGATTGAATTTTCTTTCCGGCATGAAAGAAGTTTCCCGTGTTGATACTGACGTGCCGAGAACAAAACTGCCGCTGCCGTATTTTTTTCGTATGATGTCGGCAGTTTTTTCAATTTTAAGCTGCCTGTCGGTTTGTTCATAATCGTCAAACAAACAGAGCTGAATCGGCTCATTTGCGGATACAAGACCGCATGCACGTATGCCGAGTGAGCGTATCGGACGTTTCCAATCATAGCTCTCGCAAAGCAGATTGAACGCTGCATCGCGCAGTTCGATTGAGAGACAACTTGGGCGCGGAAGCCGAACCTGCCGCTCAAACGTTGAAAGAGTGCTGTCGCGAACATGCAGAACAACAACGCCTGCTTTGAGTTTGTGTTTTCTCAGCCTTGCGGCGACGTTTTCGCCGAGTGATTGAAGCATACGGAGCGCATCGCCCGCGCAGCAGATGTCGTGCGGAGGGGTGCTGCTGTTGCTGATGCTTTTCAGTGCCGTCTCAATTCCGTAATTCTGCACGGGGCTTTCATCGAGTCCGTTGGCATAACGGTAAAGCTCTGCACCGCTGCTGCCGAGCCATTCGCAAAGAAGAGTGGGATCGGTGCGGGCGAGATCGCCTATCGTAAACACGCCGCGCAGATTAAGCCTGTGCATTGTTTCCTTACCGACAAAAAGCAGACTTTCAACCGGAAGCGCAAAGATTTTTTCCTTAAAATCGTTTTTCGGGATGACCGTGGTTGCATCCGGTTTTTTCATATCTGAACCTAATTTGGCAAAAACTTTGCAGAAACTGACCCCGACTGAAGCCGTAAGACCGAGTTCGCGGCGATAGCATTCGCGAATCCTGTCCGCAATTTCGCGGCCGTCTTCGACGGTCGGGGCATAAGACGTGACGTCAAGCCACGCTTCATCCATTCCGAAAGGCTCGATTTTGTCGCTGAAACGCATGAGAATTTCACGGCTTTGACGCATGGCTTGCTCGTATTTTTCGAAATGCGCGGGGACAATCGAAAGATTGGGGCATTTTCTAACCGCAGACACGATGGTTTCTGCGGTCTGAATCCCGAAACTCTTTGCAATATTATTTTTTGCAAGAACAATCCCGTGCCGCGCCTCAATATCCCCGCCGACAACAAGAGGAAGCCCTGCAAGCGACGGGCAATCTCGGATTTCAACTCCGGCATAAAAATTATTGATATCAACATGGAGTATCGTGGCACACATATCGCAATACCTCTGCAAGCTCGTACTAATCGCCTAATGGGCGACTGAACATATGATAATACTCTTGAACAGAGATGTCAAGAGGCGATTTCTCAATATCAGAGAAAAATTTTAAAAAAATCTCTTGCAATCGGATGCGAAATGCATTATAATGCGGATAAGGAATTACAGGTGCGTTTCACGAGTTGAATCGCGGCCGGCTGCGGAGGGAAAAGTGAACGGAAATCGTGAATTCGGAAGGAAACTGGCAGAGCTTCGCAAAGCGTGCAAACTCAATCAAACTGAGGTTGCGCAAAAAATCAGCCTTGAATGTGCAACTTTATTTAATCGGGATCCAATAACGAACCGCGCTGTCAGCAAATGGGAGACCGGCGACAGTCTGCCGGATGCACAGCAGTTCATCTCCCTGTGCGGAATTTACGGAGTGTCAGATGTGCACAGAGTTTTTCGCAGCAAAGAGTGCAGCGAAGATCCGTTTTACGGTTTGAATCGCGTGGGCATGGAACGCGCGAACGAGTATATTTCAATGCTGCGCGAGAATCCGAGCTTTTCACATCAGGCAAAAATCACCCGTATAAGGCGTCAGATACCGCTTTACGATATGCCGGCATCGGCAGGTTCCGGCGTTTTTCTTGACAGTGACTCCTACACACTGATTGATGTTGACGAAAATGTTCCGGAAGCAGCAACCCTTGCTGTCCGCATAAGCGGGGATTCAATGACGCCGCTGTTTAACGACGGACAAATTGTTTACGTGCATCATCAGCAGGAACTTGAAAACGGTGAAATAGGCATTTTTGTTCTTAACGGAGAAGCTTTCTGCAAAAAACTTGATTCCGAATCCGGCAGCGTCAGATTGATTTCACTCAACCCGAAGTATCAGCCGATAAAGATTAAATACTCCTATGAGCTGCGGGTTATCGGGAAAGTCGTGGGATAAATACGGTGCGTGTCACGGCAGGTTTGAACCGGCGGAGGGCATCTCAGCGGCGGAACTTATTTGTTTGCATGAATAATTAATATGCTTCGGTCTGAATTTTCTTCAGAAAAAGTGAGGACGGATGAAACAGATTCTGCGCAAAGCAATTGCTCTTATTCTTGCAGTTACGGCTGTGCTTTTTCCGCTTGCTCAGATGGCAACTTTAATCCGAACAACAGATTCCGCAAAACTTGCAAGCCAAATCGAGACAGCCGATACAAACAGTGTTGTTATTAAAGCGGCGATAGAAAAGCATTATGACGGTGACGGTTGGAATTTTGAGCCGCGCACTTCCGACGGCGTTCACATAACGCCTCAAGGCGACGGTATGCACCTGAAAGGACACCCGGACGAGGCGTTCTTTGTGTTCGAAAAAACCGCAGCATTGGAATTCACGGCAGAATTTGATGTCGGCTGGACATATAACAGCAAATATTCATATTTTTTTGGGAATGATTCGGAGGCAGCCGAAGTAAAAAAACTTGCGGATGGCTCGGTGAAATTTACATACAGGGTGAAAAAAGGTGCAAAAATTGCCGTGACGGAACTTACGGCTGCGTGCGTGAATGCAACTGCGGATGCGCTGCCGCGACTGGATATAAGCATCGACTGCGATTTTGAATCCGTAACAAAGGATGAATGGGTCAACGCAAAAATATCGCTGCAACTCGGAACAAAAACGTTTGCAAGCGGTAATTATAACGGCAGCGGCAAGGTTAAAGGGCGCGGGAACTCGTCATGGGGTTATGATAAGAAGCCGTACTCAATAAAGCTTGACGAAAAGGCTTCACTGCTCGATATTCCGAAAACAAAAAAATATGCAATTGTTGCGAGTTACACCGATTCAACCCTGATGCGGAATTATATTACTTATAAGGCATATCAGGATTTGATTGGTATCGATTATGTTCCGAAATGCGAATTTGTTGATGTTTATCTCAACGGCAAATACAACGGCATATATATTTTGGTTGAAAGAATTTCAATTGAAAAAAACAAAATTAACATTGCCGAAGCGGATGAAGAAAATATTACCGGCGGTTATCTGATTGAAAAGAACGTTCACGGAAGAGTGAACTACAAAAAGGATCAGGTGTTCGACTGCCCGTATCAGGCGAACCAGGTGAAGGATTATTTTGTCTTGGAGGAGCCTGAAATTGAAGATACTGAACTGAGGCGTGAGGTGCTGCAATATCTGAACGTCTACATGCAGCGGCTCCATAACTCGGTGATGGGATTCAGCTCGGAACAATATACCAAATACATCGATGAAGATTCATGGGTCGATTTTGTGATAGTTCAGGAAATCAGCAAAAACATAGACGGCAATTTGAAAACAAGCTGTTGGATGTATAAAGAACGCGACAACAATAAACTTTACATGACTGCTTTGTGGGATTTTGACCTTGCCTACGGAATCGTGAACTGGAGCAATGCGGATGAGGAACGAAACGATGCAACGGACTGCCCGGGCAGCGGAACATATGAAGACTTTATGATTATTAATTCATCCTGCCCGTGGATAAAAAAACTTTATCAGCAGGATGAATTTCGTGAGCTGTTGACGGAACGATATACCTGTTATCGCACAACGGTGATTGCGGAGCTTCAGGCTCTGATTCCGGAGCAGGCAGCGTATCTTGCAAAAGCCGAAGATGCAAACTATAAATTATGGAAGAAAAATTTCAGCCTTGGCGTTGCAAACCTGCAGACTTGGCTCAACGGCAGACTTGAATGGCTGGATGAAGTTTGGCTTATCGAAAATTGATTTGAAGGAGAAAAGTTTATGACCAAAATTTGTGCTTGTTTAATGATTGCCGCGCTGCTTTTTTGTTGCTTGTTCGCGGCATGCACACCCAAGAACGATGTGAATGAAGCCTTAAAAGATACGTTAAAGATTGAAATTCTCAAAATCGGCAAGGCTGATTGCAGCATTATTACCGACGGAACAACATCCATTGTTGTTGATTGCGGAGAAGAGGATGACGGTGCGGATATTTTGGCAGCTATGGATGCACTCGGAATCAGCAGCATTGATTACCTGATTATTACACATTACGACAAGGATCATATCGGAGGTGCGCCGACTCTTTTAAAAAAATATAAAGTTTCGAAGCTTCTTGAGCCTGATTATACTCCTGTCGACACAACGGCATACGCTTATATGTCATACAGAAATGCATTGACGGAAGCTGAAGCCAACGGAAAATGCGGAAGCACGGAAGCTGTATCCGACTCGGTTGATTTGACCGTTTCGGACATAAAGCTGAACATCGTGGGCACGTTCGGAAAAGACTATGCAAAAAACCAAGACAACAACGATTCGTTGGTCGTGAGTCTCGAACATCTCGGAAACAGCTTTCTTTTTGCGGGCGATATTGAAAAACAGCGTATTGCCGATATGCTTTCACAGGGAAGGGTACAACCTTGTGATTTTTTGAAAGTGCCGCATCACGGCGTTTATAACTCAAAGCTTGAAGACTATTTTTCAAAAGTTAACATGAAATATGCAGTCATAACGTGTTCCGATAAGAACCCTGCGGAACAAAAGACTTTGGATCTTTTGACGGCAAAGGGGTGTCGGACCTTTTTGACTTCGAACGGCACGGTGCATATTCGCAGCACAAAGAGCGGAATCGACATTACACAATAAGACTTTGCTTGTTTTCGATGACTATCCGATGGAGCGGCAGCAGATTCCGCAGGTGCTGTCGCGTTTCAGCGCAGCTTTGTTTCGCGCCTGCAAACAGGTTCCCTGTTTTGCCGAGGGCACGTTTGACAAGGACAAGCTTTATAACGATGAATTGGGCTGACTCTGTCGGATAACAGCGGATACGGAAAACCGAGCGTACAGCCGCTCCGTAAAAGCTTGCCAGTTCGGCATTGCTATGCTATACTATAATTGCAGTAAAGGCTGCATGATTTTCCCGAAAGCCTGCGTAAGCAGTGCATAAGCGGGATGTACGGAGGACGATTCGGATTATGCCGAAAAGAAAAAAACTTACAGATGCGGACGTTAAAAAAGTAGAATCCGTCATCTTGTCTGACACTGATGTCGAAAAGGCGGATCGCAGCAAGTACGGTGTTGCACGCAGATCCATTTGGTATATATTGCGCTTTGTTCTTATTGCGTCAGTTGTTGTAACGCTTTGTTACGCTGCGCTTATGGAGGCAATGTATGTCAGCAATATATATATTATTGTGACCGAAGGAATGGAGATGCGCGCCGACTGCATTCTCGGGAACAAATCAAAAGCCGAGTTGACAGAGCATTTTACCGAAAGCTGGCTTCAGGAAGATGAAGCGGTGAACGGAAACAAGTATTCGCTCTATCGAGTGGATTCATATGATCACAGGCTGGAAATCGAAAAGTTCCGGGTTTGGCCGTGGTCAAAAGAGGCAACGCTGCAGGTTGTTGAGCGTGTTCCGAACATTCAGGCAACTCCTTACAGCAGCGATACAACCGACCCGGTTCCAAGCTGGGTTGCGTGCCGCTACGAAATCACTGTCGATAAGTTTGACGGGCGATGGTACATTACAAGGCTTACCGTTGTTGATGTCGATCCGCCGGAGGAGCCTCACGCAACACCGGACTATTCCAAACTTGAGACGGATATTCCGCACTATTGATTCTGTGCCGCCGCGATATTTTGAACGGCGCACTGTGAACGATGACTTGAGCGGCGCGCTTTGCGCTGCTCTTTTGATTTGGCGGAATGAATTTTGAATTGCGGCTTGAACATGAAGAGTAATTTATCATGTTTATTCCGAAAAAGAGGCAGAGGATGAGATGATAAGAATACTGGTTGTTGAGGATGACAGAGATATTTCGGCTTTGATACAGCTCGCGCTGAAAAATGCAGGGTATGACGTTTTTGCCGCTTTTGATGGGCAGGAGGGTGCAAATCTTTTGGAAACGCAAAAATTTGAGCTTTGCCTGCTGGACATTATGCTGCCGCAGATCAGCGGATACGAATTGTTTTCGTATATTAATGAGTATTCAATACCGGTGATATTCATAACCGCGCGCGGGGAACTGGACGACAAGCGGAAGGCATTTCGCATGGGTGCGGATGACTACATTGTTAAACCGTTCGAAATTGAGGAACTGCTTCTGAGAACCGAAAACATTTTGCGGCTGCACGGCTACAAAAACAACCTGCTTCGCGTCGGGGATGTTGAACTCGATGCGGAAGCACATATTGTCAGAAAAGCGGGAAGAGAAATAACATTGACGCCTAAAGAATTTGAGCTGCTGCATTTTCTCCTGCGGAATAAGGGTGTTGCTCTTTCGCGCTTCGCGCTTTACGAGCGCGTGTGGAATGACGGGGAAAGCGGCGATACACGAACACTGGATATTCACATCACACGGCTTCGAAAAAAACTCGGACTCGAAAATGAGATTGCAACGGTACATAAGCTTGGATACATCATTCGGGAGAAAACATGAGTCTTTCAAAAAAAGTTATTATAATAATAACTCTTGTTGTATTCGCCGCTTTTTCGGCGGGCGGAACGGTTCTGCTTGCAACCAACAGCAGAGCGGCCCTTGCGGAAACCGTTGCACAGAATTCAAGGCGGAAGCAAATGAGCTGCTATGCACTTGAAAGCAAACTGCTTGCCGACAGGCTGAACGGAAGAAAAACGGATAAAACCGAGCTTGCGCGGTACGCTGATAAGATGGTTGCGTATGCAACGGGAGAAGAAATTGAAATTATCGATTCAAACGGGCAGGTTATTTTTTCAAACCTTAAGGGAGATGCGCCGGTTCTTCGGCAAAACTCGTATTCCGTTGAAAAAAATGAAAATGGGTATTTCAATTGTTTCAATGCAATGCTGAGTTCGTACGGAACGGAATTAAACATTATCATGCGATATGATATTTCGTATGTGTTTGTCGAAAGAAAACGCCAATACATTGCATTTTTGCTGATTGAATCGGCTGTTTTGCTCTGCTCCGGGCTTGCTGCCTTCTTCATAACAAAGCGGATAACAAGGCCTTTGGAGCGGTTGGCTCAAACGGCAAACCGAATCAGCGGGGGAGAGTATTCGCTTCGTACACGGATTGATTCCGGGGATGAAATCGGCTCACTGAGCAAAAGTTTTGATGCAATGGTTGCCGAGCTTGAGCAGCAGCTTGAAAACAGGACGGCTTTCGTTGCCGATTTCTCGCACGAGCTTAAAACGCCGATGACCTCCGTTATCGGGTATGCGGATATTTTGAGAACGCATGTCCTTGATGAGCATGACAAGTTCATGTATGCGGACAGAATTTTTAAAAACGCAAAGCGAATGGAAAACCTTTCGGTAAAAATGCTGCGAATGCTGAAGCTTTCTCAAACGGAACCGACACTTGAGCCCGTTGAGTCGGAACGCATTGAGCGCGGAATACGGCAGATGTTTGAAAACGGAGAAAATTTGGATATCAACAGTGAAAAAGGAATAAAGATACTTTGTGATTACAATCTGCTGCTGACCCTGCTGCGCAATCTGATTGAAAATGCGTTCAGATTTTCTGACGGGCAAAAAGTAATTGTGAAAATCGAAAGAAGCGGTAACTGCTGCCGCTTCGGCGTTGCGGACAGCGGAAGGGGCATGACTCAAGAAGAAATTCGCCGCGCTGCCGAGCCTTTTTATAAGGCGGACAAATCCAGAAGCGCAGCGGGTTACGGAATCGGATTATCCATTTGCAAAAGCATATGCACGCTTTTTAAAACAGAGTTGAAATTTGAAAGCGAACTCGGCAGGGGAACCTGCGTTTCGTTTGATTTGGAGGTGACTGAATGAAAAAGCATGCGTTGCGGCTTTTGGCAGCATTGCTTGCCGCAGCGGCTGTTGCGGGACTTGCTGCGGCACCGATAATCTATTTTAAAATATCGGATAAATTGCTCCTGAACAGGGAATTTACAATGGATGAACTGCCTCAAATTGCAATCGGGAGCAGTGAGATTGAATTCTTGAAAGGTGCGGAAGAATATCTTTGCGGCACAGCCTACGAAACGACAGCGGAAGAGTGTGGCGTGGAGGAAATGATTTCGGCAATGGACGATTTTCTTTCTGCCATGCCGTTTTTGGAAGAAACGAAAATTGCAGTCATGTGTTCTTTGAACGAAGCCTCATATTGCGATGCATACGGAACCGAACACGTGAAAACATACACCTGCTATAATAAAGATTATGTGATGCCCGCACAGGAGGTCGTTGCAGCCGTTGAGGAAGGGACTCAAAAAGTGGTTGCGTTCAGCATTCGGTTCAGCGCAGAAATATCGATTGCGGATTCGGAAAGCGAACGCCTGAAATTCATGGAAAAATACCTTGAATACAGCACGCTGGATGTTCTGCCGGACTGGAAATACAACGGCTCACGCTATTATTCCGAAACGGTCGGGTTGTTCCTCAATGTTGTGCTTGACGATGAGAACAAAATAATATATATCGGCTTGGAGCGCTGACGGAAACATTTCGGAAATAATCGGGGTATACACTCTTTGCAGAACTTAAGCAGTCACTGATTGAATCGGAGAGGCGAACGGAATTTTCGTGTACGGTCGGTGATTAAGCAAACGAAGGAGTGTGCTGAAATGAAAAGATTTGTTCTGTTATTGACAGCGGCGGTAATGCTCGCTGCCGTATGTTTTTCGGGCTGCAAAGGCGCAGTCGGAATTGATTCAGGGCGAAAAAAAGACCCGATACGGTTTACTGCCGAACCGACGCAGGCGGTTTTACCGACGGATTTGGTTTTGCCGACAAGCGTGCCCGAATCGCTTTCGGTGAATGAGAACGAGCAAAAAGCAAGCAGTTTTGTGCTTGATGTTACCCTTTCAACGGATGAGCATATGCTCACGGTTGAACAAACGACGGATTATCTAAACCCGGCGGGAAAAAATCTTTCGGAAATATACTTCAACATCTATCCCGAAGCATTCAGTGCGGACGGGGGCGGTGCAGCTGTTCAAAGCATAAAGCTGAACGGCAGTGAGTCACAGCTTGAAAACGTTAAAGGGACCGTGTTCAAGGCTGTTCTTGCCTCGCCGTTGGCCGCGGACGAACGCTGCAGGATAGAAATTCGATACAGCGTTCGGATTCCGAACATAAAGAATCGCTTCGGTTGGCAGGAAAACATTTTCAACTTGGGCAATTTTGTAATCACACCCGCCGTGTATGAAAACGGAGCCTATGCAGTTGAACCGTATGTTGATATCGGCGACGCGTTTTATACGGACATTGCAAACTACAGTGTCTGGATAAATGTTCCTGAGGGATACAAGATTGCTGCAACGGGTGAGCTCGGAGCGGACGGCATGTATCACGCAAAAAACGTACGCGATTTTGCATTCTGCGCAAGCGACAGATTCGAAACACTGACAAAAGACACGGGAAACACGAAAATAACCGTATACTATGATTCCGCGCTTCCGAAAACGGCGAACAGGGTGCTTGATGTTGCAGCGAAATCGCTCGCTCTCTACGGGGAAAAGTTCGGAGAGTACCCATACAGCACGCTCAGTGTTGTTCTTAACGGGCTGACCGGCGGGGTGAACGGAATGGAATACCCAACCCTTGTTATGATAGCGCCGGAGATTTCGCTTGATGATTTTGAGAAAATGGGTCTGGATTTTAAAACGGACGAATCGGCTGCCGCAACGGTTTACTCAATTGATCATTCCGTTTGTCATGAGGTTGCGCACCAATGGTTTTACGGTATTGTCGGCAATGACCAAGTGAAAGAAGCGTGGCTCGATGAGGGCTTTTGCCGATTTTGCGAATTTGTTTACGATGAAGCATATCCGCCGGAGTTCACCGCTGATATAAGCGGCTTCAAAACGGAGATGAGACTTAAGCTGAGCGCTGCACGTGTTGCGGGAATCGGGCGTGATGCGAACATGAGTTATGCGGACGATACAACGGACCTGACAAAGTCGCTGTATTATTGGAATGATGAGGATCCGATGGGTTATTCCGATATTTATGATAAAGGAGCGGGGCTCTTGTATGCAATTTACGGAAAGCTGGGCAGCAAAGCGTTCTTTGATGCGGTAAAAGGCTATGTCATAAAGTTTAAGTATGATTTTGTGACAACTGAAAAGTTTAAAGAGTATTGGCACAGCATGGCGGATGTCGGCGAAATCATCGACGCATATCTTTCCGTGCCCGCGCAGAGCGCGCCGAATGCGGAATAAAGGACACGAACGTCCGAACAGTGAACGATATGCAGCCGGAAGCTGCGCAGCGTACCCGTACCCGCTTGAATCAAATCGAGTGGGTTTATTCGGAACACTGCGCAGTTTTTGGTTGTTTAATTATCGGAACGGGATTTATCCGAAGAAACTCAAATTAAAATTCAGCAAAGTCCGTCAAAAAGCACGGGAATCATTTTTTGAAATTCGTGCAGCAGCGGAATGCTTATTTCACGCATGGCGGGGTGTGCGGCGGGCGCACAGCGCAAACGGAAAAAGTGCCGCCATTCGCGCAGATTCATCGTGCAGATGAACTCCGTTTTAAGGCTGTTCGGAAGCACGCTCCGCGCATCCTCGGGCTTTGCGCCGCAGTTCAGCATTTCGAAATACGCCGTTTCCGCCTGCTGCATGGAGCTTTTCCAAATATCAAAGAGCTTTGAACCCTCTTCGGCGAAATAAGGACGGATAAATGTCAGCTCGCTGCCGAATTTTGATTTTTGATAATTGCAATATCGGGTGCTTTCCTGAGAAAAACTGGCAATCCTGTGTCGAACCCACTCGTGAGAAACTCCGCGGTCGCAAATGATGCGAACGCTCACGCTGAAATGCTCGATCGGGCTTTCATGCCCGCGTTCAAGCATCATGCGGATAAGCCGCTCGGCGGATTCGTCCGATATTGCATCCTCGGATTTATAGCAGACTCGTCCGCAAAGTTCAAGGTGCCGCAGCACTTCATGCCCGTTCGGGCGGTTGATGATTTCAAAAGACGGATTAATTATTCTCATTTGTGTACCTCATGCGAAAAATAACATAACAGGCAGAATAATCAGCTGTATTGATTGTATTGCGTGCGCACGGGCTCCCCGTTCGCACCGCGGGAAACGACCTCTGCAATGCCTGCATTTTTTATCAGTCGGCTGCAAATGACACAGGGCGCGGGTGCGGCAAGCTCACCGTTGGAATCAAATCCCGCAAGATAAAGCACCGAACCAAGCATTTCATGGCGTGCGGCAGAAATTATTGCGTTTTGCTCGGCGTGTACGGCAACGCATTTTTCGTATTGTTCACCGTGGGGAATGTTGTTGGCTTCGCGCCAGCATTCGCCCGTATCACAGCAGTTAGGTTCGCCGCGTGCCGCGCCGTTGTATCCTGTGGAAATTATCTCATCGTTTTTAATTATCACGGCTCCGTACTGACGACGAAGACAGGTGGATCGTCTTGCAACGGCTGCCGCGATCGAAAGGTAATATTCGTCTTTGCTTATACGCTTATCCATTATAAATTCTCCTTTGCTGCTTTCAAACCGCTGCTCAAAACTTTTCGCACAGAGATCGTTTTGAAAAACGGGAGTGAATCCGCTTTTGACTTTATGCGCCAAATACATTACTTTAGTTTAACATCTCGAGACCGACTTGGCAAGAAAAAATTCGAGATGCAGCAAAAGTGGGCAGCAAAAGGAAAATGTTTACGGCATTCACGGAAAACAGCGGATTTTTTGCCTTGATTATGCTATAATAAAGCGAAACAGGCGGCACACCGGAAAGCAAATCCGAAGGAAGATGCGGCACGAGAAGGGAGATTCGGAATGATAAGAAGAATTGTTGTTATTGATGAGGAAAAATGCAGCGGCTGCGGCAAATGCGCGGAGGCATGTCATGAAAATGCAATCGGAATGGTTGACGGAAAAGCAAGACTTTTGCGCGATGATTACTGTGACGGACTCGGAGACTGCCTGCCCGCCTGTCCTGCGGGAGCGATAAGCTTTGTTGAACGCGAAGCGGTTCCGTATGATGAAGCGGCTGTTCGCGAAAATCAAATGCGTTTAAAAATGCTTGCGGACAAACAGACGGAAACGGCGCATAACTCGATTGCGGCACCCTGCGGCTGTCCGGGGACGGCGGCGCGCACATTGAAGGCCGGCGGAAAAAGAACGCCCGTGTTTGCATTCGGAACAAGGTCCGAACGGGCGGAAGAAGAATCGAAACGAGCGGAAGAATCGAATTCATGCCTTGGCCAATGGCCGGTGCAGATAAAGCTTGCGCCCGTTCGTGCGGCCTTTTTTGATGATTCGGAGCTGCTGATCGCCGCAGACTGCACTGCATATGCGTTTGCGGACTTTCATGAGCGATTCATGAGCGGCAGAATAACTCTTATCGGCTGTCCGAAATTGGATTCAGTTGACTATTCCGAAAAGTTGACTGAAATAATTCGCAATAACGAAATAAAGAGCATAACGGTTGCAAGGATGGAAGTTCCCTGCTGCGGGGGTATTGAACTTGCCGTCAAAAAAGCAGCTGCGGCAGCGGGAAAGTCGTTGCCCGTTGAAGTGTTCACGATTTCAACACGCGGATGCATATTATAAAATTGCCGATAAAGCGAGCAATGAATGATTTTCTGTAAAGGAGCTGCAGTGACAAAAATGCAGATTGAAAGAAATGACAGGGAAACAACGGTCGTCGAAGCAATGCTCAAAGTCCCCTGTGCGGGGGAGCTTTTGGGAGCGGCTGTCGGGCTTGTTCGCGCGGCGGATTCGAATTCACGCACGGATGAAGGAACTTTCGCTTTGCTGATAAAGGCTTTTTCACTGCTGAAACAGTTTGCCGAGGCGGTTTGTTCGGCGGATACGGTCGGCGAAACCGAGGCGGAGATGACGCAGGCAGAATTGCTGAAATCAAAACTTCCCGAGGCTGTTGAAAAAATCCATGCCGAGAAGCACAGGCTTGTTCCGGATTGCAGCAGCTGCGCCGCACCGTGCGGACGAACGGAGGATTATGATGTTCGCCGCATCATCGATGCGCCGCCGGAAATTCGCACGGCAAAACTTTGCCTTGTCCAAAGCCTTTTGAACACCGCAGTCGGGCGGCCGTTCAGCGATGAAAAAACGATTATGTGCATTGCACGCGGAATTTTCATGCTCGGCGAGGATTGCACGGCGGAGGAGCTGAACGGGGCGGCGAGGGAGATTGAGAACCTGCGGAAGGCTTCGGCTTAAATTGGTTTTTTCATCACCGTATTTTTAAAAACAGACGGCAGCAAGCTCCCCGCT
>OOIG01000704.1_pt1 | contig 27683 bp, 36 predicted proteins | sample 1692091 | NCBI WGS metagenome assembly OOIG01 (sample SAMN06348188, study PRJEB24527) | human gut metagenome | biome: human gut; feature: ankylosing spondylitis patient; material: feces | host: Homo sapiens | place: China | collected 2015-10 | reverse complement strand
CTCTTCCAGATAAATCACTATTTCCGTGCTGCTTTCCTTCACATCCGTAATGCAGAAATAATCCAGTGTCCCTTCGGGAAGAAGGAGACGATAGCCGTTGGTTTCCATTGTATTCTATTTTTTGTTCTTTCTGGCAAAGATACTATTTTCTTAAATTTCCCCTCAGATTTTTACGTTGACCCATTAAATGAGATGAAAAGAAAAATGTGCTGAAAATGAACATAAAACACAGAGTACCTTTTTGAAAATATTCAGTTTTATAGGGGAATTAAAAAAAAGTTTTCTATATTGATTTAAAAATGCATTAGTTATGGATAATATTTTATTAGGTGCAATTGCTGGTGACGTAATAGGTTCATATTATGAGTTTTGCTATGTACAAACAACTGATTTCAAACTATTCAACGGTGATTCATCCCATTTTACTGATGATACAGTGATGACCGTTGCAAATGCAGATTGGCTACTGACAGGAGACAGCTTGTTAGGAATTATGCAAGACTATGGCAATCGCTACATTGGGGCAGGATATGGAAGTTCATTTTTTGAATGGCTTCGAGAGCATGACCCCAAACCATACAACAGCTTTGGAAATGGCTCTGCAATGAGGGTTAGTCCAGTAGGATGGGCTTTTGACAACAAGTTGCACCTGAACATACAGGGAATTTGTACAAAGAAAGTTTTTGTTTATAATGAGGACACTACTGTCCACTAAAAATGGACAAGGTTAAAAATTAAATAAATTCGGTTCACTTGAATCATATCGGTCTTTGATATTTTTGAAATTCGATTTGTCAAACAAGTCACAGAGATATGTTTTGTCGGTTAGAGAAATTCCGAGTATTTGGAGAACTTCATAGACGCTGCGTTCTAATTTCATATCGTGTTGGATTATTGCTACCAAGCAGTAAGTAATTATCGCACAATAGATTTGTATGCGTACAGCATTTTCCGATGTTCCCCAAAACTTCTTAATCCTGAGATGTTGTTTTATCCATTTGAAGAACAGTTCAACACTCCATCTGTTTCGATAAAGTAATGATATTAACTCCGCAGATGCATCAAGATTATTAGTCAGAAAGATGTATCGTGTACCGTCTTCAGGATTCTCAACGATGAGTTTTCTAAGTTCCTCGGGATAATCCTTAGAACTTTTATAAACCGTAAAGCACCCGATTACATCCAAAACTACACCTTCCGGCAATCTTCGTTTCCAGGTTTTAGGCTTGATCCGTACGTTTGTTTTGGCTCGTACAACGAAGAAGGCACCTATACGATTTATCGTATTAAGGTTGCTGAAATCGTTATATCCGCGGTCGAATATGTAGTGCGCTCCAGATTCGTATGGTATCTCAGGCATAGTCTTTGAATCGTGAATATTGGCAGGTGTAATATGCACAAATGCAGGAACTTCCGCTTCAATATCGTAGAGCGTATGCAACTTTATTCCGCCTTTATGTTTGCGAAATTTAGCCCACTCAAACACTGACAGGCACAGATCAACCGTTGTAGAATCAAATGCATAAACATGACCGTCAAGTTCGAATATTTTATTGATTCTACGCCTGCGGGCCTCGGCAATCATGAATGTTGCATACTCTTCGAAGATACGGTAATTGCGTTGCTCATTAGCCTTACTAAGATTGCTCCGAGTTACAGACTTCCCGATTCCGAGATGGTAAAGTTTTCCAGCATGAGCTTCCATAGCCACAATCAAATCTCTGAGACTCTCTCGATTGGATAGCTGACCGAACATCATCGTAAGTAGTTGATTCCAACATGTATAACTCTTGATATATTTGTCGCCTTCATACTTTGTAACGATACGATTGAATTTACTTCGGTCAAGGAACTTAACTAATTGGGCAAAAATATATGGGTCTTTATGCATAACGGTCTGAAAATTACCACAAAAGTAAATTCAAATCCGTTCTCCCCAAAATCTCCTATAACAAATTGAATTTCAATAATTTCAAAGAACTTCTATGATTTTTTAGTGGACACTAATGAAAAAATATATAAAACGACTGTGGACCTTTATAGCCATATGAATACAAACAATGGATTAGAAAGCATTTTTACCGATATAAAGTCGAAGGTAAGAGTTCATAGCGGACTTACAAGTACACACAAAATGAAACTTATTGATGAATATATATCAAGACATTATTGGGTTATCCCGAATTTTGTCAACTAGGCCTCCTTTTACAAGAATTTAACCAAAAATAGAACCTTAAACGACTGGTATCCTTCCCCATACAAGATGTATTCAAAACTGAGAAAATTACGGAAGAACATACTCATAGCAACCTTTAATTACTACCATATAGGGAAATGTCTATCATTTCTCGCATAAGAATCAACAATCCTTTTTATACAACTACCGGTATATCCTTTAAATCATTCTTCTAGCCATCTATAATAATGACAACTACCCCCTCGATTGTTCAGACATAATCACTCATTTTTGTAATAACAAATTCCATAACATCATAAAAAGGTATAGCAGCATGGCAGACTTTTCTCAGCCAGTTTCTTGTACAATACATCCCCCAAGGTTTCTCCGGAAAGCAGTTTCTTTAAAAGTCCATTCAATCCCGTATCCGTATATGTTTAGTTGTTAAATCAATAGTACACACGGAACGTATATTCGATATCTTTTCCATCACAGAATTTTGTGATATAGGTATCTGCATAATCCGCATGACATTTAAAACGTTCATACAAGGCGTTTATCATATCTTTTGCATTATGAGTACCCATGCGAAGCATCAATTTCTTGGTATTGTCTATGTCAAAAAGCCAATACATCTCAACGATACCATCACGGGAACGTTCATAATCCACTTCTCCCCCCAATTAATTTTTATGAGCTGAAACAAACCGTTTTCGTATTCCATGGCAATCAATGTTCCCATATCCATCTTTCCCTTTTCCACATCATCTCTGAATCTGATGGAGTAGTGTTCGTTTCGCTTTTTGTAGCCGTAGTATCTCTTCTTGCTCATAACTATAGTTTTTATTCCCATATGGAAGCATCCGTAAGCATACACGCATTCGCACAAGCACACGACCACACTTCGAAGAAATCATTGATAATTCTTTCCAATTTCATGCTGTCAAACTCGTGGTTTCTTGCATTGTACCATGGAGAATGAACATAAGATAGACCTTCATTCCATTCGCCATTGTATTCGCGATGGAAGTGTCTGACAACATCCAACACAGTGCCAAACTCTTTTTGGGAAAGTTCTCCATTAATCCCCATCACAGTTTGAAAGAGGCAGAAAGTACCATCATTCTCGTCCATTTCGATGAAATATTCCATCGAATTATATTTCACTATGTAAAGTCCGCAAGAATCCTTTTTCATTTCCGCACCAAGTTCTGCGAAAGCTGTCTGCAATATATATTCTACTGTTGTCTTACTCATAACAAGCATTTTTATTTTCGTACACTTAATTTGTTATTTTTCAAATGCATAAACTGTTACGTTGCGATCGTTTATTATTTGCCCATTCTGTTGGATTCCCAGATTGATGTCTACGCCCTCTTCAGCAAGTCGTGACAGGCTGTCATGGAGTCCTCCTATTTCTTCCATCATGAGCTCTTTGTTTTTCTTGTAGGAGATAATAAGCATCAAGCTGGCAAGCGTCCCCTTGATATTATTCTTTATCTCTTCAAGTGCGGTCTCTGTCATCTTTGAAATATTGAATGGTTCATCAACCTTTACAGCAACTGCCGGTCGACTTTCTTGCGCTTTCATTTCAAAATCATGCCAATCGAGCTTTATCAAACCGTCTCTTAGCACAATCTCAAAGATGTAATTCTTTGTCACTTCCCATTCTCTTGTTATTATTTGAATCATATTATTTCTATTTTGAATGCAAAATTACTACCGTTTACAACTATTCATCTCAATATTCATAGATTTACACATTGTTATTTTTTCCGTTTTTAGACAGAAGTGCAATCTCTTGTAATGGACTGTCATTACTCATAAACTCTTTATCAAAATATGCTATAACATCCCCCCCAAACACTTTCCTATTGACATATTTCTGCAATTCCTCAATGGTTTTACAGGCAGTTAAGAACACTGAATTATCCTGTGTTTCCTCGCCGCCCTTACCTATTGTCAAATTGACTGCCAAGGAAAATAGTGGCGGTTCCATGTCCATCCGCATGATAATTAGCCCCATCTTTTTAATTGGCTGTCTTTCCGCCACGACATTCATTGAAGCATGTGCCACACCCCCAAATGGGAGCAAACTATCTACGCATTCCAGAAACTCTTTATCATGAATCACTTGATCGGCAAACTCGATAAATCTCTTCATGTTGTCTGAAAGCGATGTTTTAACGCTCTGAATTGAAATAAATCCTTTGTCCATATTGTTCACTTTACGTATAATTAAAGATGGGGAAAGTGTTGGTGTTCTATCAATGCAGAACACCAATCACATTCCTTGTCGTCATGCGTTGTTCTTCCACCATTCACGTATAGCGATGTTGAATTTCTTATTCAAGCGGGAATATCGTGTATCTAACCATGCGCGTGCCTTTCCAAAATGCTCGGCAACTTCTACGGGGGCTGCATTTTCTATGAACCGCAGCTTCCATATCAGTTTGTCTTCGTCAGACCACTGCATCTTGTCCGAAAATCGATAGAGAAAATCCACCACTTTCTCATTGACTTCTTCCTTGTCAAGGCTTACACCGAACATGTCAGACAAAAGGCTTGCATCACTTTTTCCTTTTTGCCATTTCACAAAGTCTTTGATGAATTCTTCAGACACTTCGATATTGCGTGGGGTCTTATCACGTAATACCAGTTCCTCATAGTAACTGTCACCACGGATAAGCTTGTCTTTTAGCATTACTTCCGCTCTCTTTATCTCTTCACGCAAAGTTTCAGCATCCAAATTGAACTCCTTCTCCAGTTTCTTCTCGTTCCAGCAATTGACAAATGAAGCGACGAGCAGGTTCTTATATTTACCCTCCGGCATGAGGTCGGAAATGATGAAATCCCATACTTCAGGCGAAATGGAGGCGCCAAGCAGACGGGTATTACCGATAGTACGCTCCCGGCTCACGTTAATAACCTTCATCTCTTCCAGTACCCTCATCACTTCATGACGAGCAACTTGCTCCAGCCAACAGAAGATGCTACTTTTCTGTGCATAATTATCCAGAACACCCCAAGTTCCATTATCCCACAAATGAGTGTAAAGGATATTGCCAAACTCCTCAATACTCAAATCATAGTGATATGTCTGCTTGATCTGGGCGATGAGTTTAGAACGAAACCGACTGATGTTACATCCACCACTGTTCGTGCCATAAAAGAACTTCTGTGCGAACAGATGGTCTCCTGACTTCAAGCGGCTAATGATATACTCAGACTCTTTAGCGTTCACATAGTTCCATACCACTTCGCGAGTAACAGCTCCATAGTACTTTCGACTTTCTTTTTCGTCAGTAAGGTTAGGTCTTTCCTCTTCGATACGGGCGAGGACTATCTCTGCAAGCTGTTCATCTGTTACATCGAGCGATTTCTTACGTTCCTCCACCTCCATACGAACTACAACAATCAGGCTTATGATGAATTCCCTCAATGCTTGTGTCATAAAGGGGACATTCATGTGGTTGTCTGTTGCACCTTTGAGATACACGCCACCTACGGTTTCATTCTTCTTCATATCTGGCAAATTTTTAGATTATACATACAAAAACCGACCTATGCAAGATTGGTATTCATTGCAAAGGTCGGCGGAATTTGACAGATAGATTGTTCTTTGTTATGTACTTCTTATATCATATTTTTATATTTTGAAAATCAGTTTATTACAGCTTTTCATCAACACAATTTAACACTAAATCAGAGCCATCATTTCATCAGGAAGAATGATATGCTTAGGCAACACGGCAAGATGTGAGGCTATGTCACGAAGCAGGAACGGCTCTGCAGGTTCTTGCATTCTTTCACATGTGCTACCCACATCATCACGGATGCTTTTCAGCACGACATATAGTCCTTTTTGTTGCACCTCGTTATTGGCGTTGTAGTTCTTCATCATGTCTGTAAAAATAGTCTCACCGTTGATTCCATACACCATTTTATAAAGCTTGCCAAATAAAGCCTTGTATTGGGACAGATTCAACGTGTCCACTTTATCTTTATTCTTCTTTCTGTCCAAGAGGTATATCAAATAGATAATAAAACCATTCTTCCTACTGAAGTGCACCATCAAGGTTTCGTATTCTCTAACAAGAAAAAGGCGGTAATGCCCATCGTTCTTTTTGTTTTTATCAATAGATTCTACTTTACGCACCTCCAAATCCATGGTTGAGACCTCTGCCATACGCCGTGGATTGATATAGTCGTTAAATTTCTCTTGCAGTTTAGGCGACTGCTTAAGGAAGAAAATTCTCAACGTAACCGGATCTATGATACTGATGACAAAGTCAAGTTCTGCAGCAACCTTAGGGTCATGGGTCTTGTGGTATTTCTTCAAGTTGTCCAAGAAGTGATCATACATCTCCATCATTTTTTGATGGGTAATTGGACCGTCTATCTCCAATCGCTCCTTAAGTACAGCTGTAGATGCCGCCATACCAAAAGTTGGCAACATTGCTTTCTCTACCAATCCTGCAAAATAATTGGACTCAAACCTTTTATCTTTGATGGCATTTCGTACGAGTTCTATGAATTCGTCTATATTATCTTCTGCAAAACCTTTTATAACCTCCCCAATATTATGCTTGGTAATACGCTCCGCTGCATACATCATCAGGCACAGATCTGTAGGTAAATGCTCTTCATCCGTCTTGGCGACAATAAACTTCTTTCCACCGTCAGTATGTGTTCCTAACTGTATCAGTAAGTTGTCACCATGTTGCTCAATTCGTTCTTTTATCTTTGGATGATTCTTTAGCTCTACATGCTGCACCACTTCCAGCCCATAGGTGTTGTAATACATTTCTTTCTGAGCTAAAAGCTGTTCCATCTGCGACATAGCTTTTTGGGCAAACGAGGATTCTTCGCCTGCTATCAAATATATGCAATTGTCGAAAAACTGTCCTACGGAGCATTGTTCTTCTATTAGCTTGCCTATGCAAGGCTGGTCTATGGGGGATTTGTCAATTATTCTCATTTTCTTTTTGTTTTCTGATTTTCATTACTGCCTGCTTCACCAGATTGTTATCCGGAAGATCTTCAATTCGAACAGGCCTTAGGGGAGGAGGTGGTGGCAACTCAAGCCCGTCAGTCATCATTCTCCAGTCTTTCTCAAGCATGTCGTAATGGGTATATACAAATGCCGGCATCATCTTGACCACCATTCCTATCATCGTCTCACCATTTACGTTCATACTTTCCAAGTAATGCCGTCCGCACTCTACAATTTCTTTTCTTAAATCACCGCCAGGGTGTGTAATGCTGTATTTCTGCCGGGATAGGGCAAACTTGAACTTACCCGTAGCCAGCAAATGCCTTTCAGCATATAGCCCTGCCGTCAAATCTGCCGCAAGTTCTTGAATCCATCGTTCACTGCGAAACAGCATAAATTGATGCCCAAATAGCATTTGATGTGCGAACTCATGCACGAAACACAAAGTGATAGCGTCACGATTGTTTATTCCCGTATTTTGCAACATCACAATGTTGTACGACAGTTCGCACTTGTCTGCATCCTCGCCTAAAAGCACCTCTGCAAAAGTGTCACATTTACTGCTTATTTCGGGTTTAGGCAGAGAGAAAAAACTCGACAGATTTGCTATGATAGAATGAATATCCTCTTCATTAACATATTCGTTGTCCTTAAAAAGGGCTTCGAATATATTGCATTCATGCCGACGTTGGAATTTCCACCATCGTTCCATCTGTTCATACATCTCCTGGGTTACCATACATTACCTAAAACCTGTAGTATTTACGTTGTAGAGTCTGTATTTCATTAAGATTTTGGTTTCTGAATGCCATAAACTCATTAACCAGAATCTGTATGGTCAGCGGAATTCCACGGCGATGCATTTTAGGCGCGACATAACGTCCATGTCTGATAAACAAAGCTCTAAGTGTGCCTTCAGGGTGAGATGGACTTCCATTAGTCAGCATCAATCCTAAAGCGACTTTCTCAATAGAGTGCATATTCCATAAACCTGCCCTACATCCCATAAAGAAGTCCGGGCATAGCTCTGATTCCCATTGTCCATTCGCCACACCAGGGAAATGCGTGTTCTGCAAAACGCGATGCCCGCATTCGTGAGTCATTACCAAAGAAAATGCTTCCTTGCTATTAACGTGCATTTGGACGAGCTGTTGCATATTGAAACACAGCACATCATCATAATAGCTCCCTCTATCCCAATTCACAAACATGGTCTGCCCGTTCTGTGTATTTGTGAGATCTTGTATCATACGTGGCATCGGTATATTGAAGAAGTCACAAGCTGATTTAATTGCATCGTGGATGTCGGCATCGCTCAAACCGAAGCGTTTGAACCGCTGCTGACACCCCTTCAAGAAATCATCCATTGTCGGCCTCTTGAAGAATTGGAATACCGGATTGTCGTATATACTTGCCATACTTTTTTATGATAAGGAATGAATAACAGGAATGTTTCTTTCAATCCTTGCTTAATCAACTACAACATCTTCGTCATCCCACATAGAACTGGTTTGTCTTTGAGGATTTCTTCTTTGGCTTTCCGTGTTGAATCCTGGAGGTGTTTGAACTATCAGCTCTTGCCATCCGCCATTCCCTGTCGGATTGCTCCAATTGTTCCCATTTGAAACAGGACCAAACGCAATAGTTTGTTGACTACTACCAAACCATTGATTCAGCGTTGCATTTATTTGTGCATTGATTTGTGGTGTTATCCTTGATTTAACCCTGTTGTAAGCCAAAGCCAGAGCTGCTCCATTGTCAATAAATCCCAAGATACCAAAGTCCTCGGTACTTAATAAATCTTCAGGCAAAAGCTGGTACGCGAGGACTGCAACGATAATGGCCTTGTCTAGTCCTGGTGTATCTGGAGACTTCAACACATAGTACAATTCCAAAACCATGCGTGTGCCTTCAATACCCGCTTTCTTGGCATATTTCTGTATATATTGCCATAGCTGTTCGCCACTTCCAAAAAGTTTGAATATCTGATCCATAATCAATCTTTCTAAATGTTTATATCTTCTTTTGTTATGAGTACAAGCTGTTCATTGTCGATATAATCCATCTTTGCCAACCTGTTCGCTTGGTTTTGGATTATCTTCTCAAATATGTTCCTGCAATACCTTGCATTGCCGAAATACCTGTCCTTATGGCGCACAGCTTGCTCTATGCGTCCTTGAAGTTCGTTAAGCGCGTCACGCTTAATTTTATAGTGTGATTTGCGCAAGTTGTATTTAAAGATGCTTACCAATTCATCCACAGAATAGTCGTCAAAATGGATATATCGGTTAAATCTTGATTGAAGTCCTGGATTTGATTCAATGAAACCCTTAATCTCATCCGTATAACCTGCCAATATCACAACAAGCCTGTCACGATCATCCTCCATACGTTTAAGTAGTGTCGCTATGGCTTCCGCTCCAAAGTCATTTTCTCCACCAACAAGTGTATAGGCTTCATCTATGAACAATACTCCATCCAATGCTTCATCAATAACCTTGTTTGTTTTAACAGCTGTCTGACCTACATATTCGGCGACTAGTTTTGAGCGATCAACTTCAACCAGATGCCCCTTTTTGAGTATTCCAAATTCTTTGTGGATACCTGCAATGATTCTTGCTACAGTCGTCTTTCCCGTTCCTGGATTTCCGGTGAATACACAGTGATATGATACAGATGCGTTTGTAAGTCCATTTTGCTGTCTCTTGGACTGTATGCGAATAGGATTTCGTAGTGACTCTACATCAGTCTTGACTCTAGAGAGGCCTATCAAATTGTTTAATTCTTGTTCGTAGTCAATATCATTTCTCTGCCGGGAGTGATTCTGCGGAGATGAAGAGGGGGCCGAACAGGAGTATTCCTCAAGGAGTTCTTTAGCCCATAGGCAGTTGCACTGTGCAGCATTTCTCAGCCAGCCAATCCCATGTTCCATATTCTTCTGTACAACCTTACCTTCGCAAAGCAAATTTCCAAGCACAGCTTGCGCAAACACATCACCGTGGCGAGCAGAGTTTATTATTTGATTGAAAGCCTCTTGTGTCATACTCAAACCTCCTATTTCCAAAAATCAAAGCCCAATGCTCGACCTTTACGCTCCCATTCCTTGTCGTCTTTCTCAAAGTCATTCAGCATTTTCTCGGTGCGATTAATAAAATCATCCGTTTCATCAAGAAGGGACTGCGTTTTCAACCGCAAAACAATACGACTTTGTACAAATGCGGTTTCGCCTTCTTTTGCCCCAATTGCTCTCATTACTTTGCGAAGGCATCCGTTTGAAGAATCTAACTTTATGTTGCTTCTCTCGATAGCTCTATCGAGTTCCTGCTGCCTTTTGGTTAAATCCGACCACGCCATAGCATATTGTTTTAATGGTTCTAACTAGCGAGACCAACAACAACGATAAGCTCTATACTACCACATTCTAAATTATCGTTTGTTGATATACCCCAAACAAAATCAAAATCCACCGTTTCTAACACATCACGGAGTTTTGCCATATAGTCAACCATCAAGGTGTTCTCTTTGGCTAGTCTTATGGCAAATAGCATTTTTTTTATTGTTTTATCTCTGTTACTATCTTTTAAGGTTGAAATAGCAACCGAAAGCAAAGTTCCGATAACCTCGTCCTTGCCGGCAAGTTTAATCGCATCCAAAGTGTCAACACCGGCTTTCAAGTTGTCTATGTCTGCCTGGTCTAGATTGACGAAGCCACTAGTGTTCACCGCATCACTCAATAGAGTGTTTATATCTTCCTGTTTCATTTCTTCTTATTGTTTTTATTGCGTTTATACTCGTTGTACAATCGGCCAACTTCTTTAGCCAATGTATATGTGCCATACGCAATCATACCCGATGTTATTGTTAGTACCATATTTGTCATTGTTAAAGGTTAATCATCCGCGTCATCGTCTGTATGTGCTTTTTCCATCAGCTCTCCTACACACATTTGAGCCGTAGTCGTCACTGCATTTATTACTGTTTTCTTTGCTCCGCTGATTATCATCTCACCGTCGCCTGTTACCAAACCTGTGGCAATCTTTACTATGCCTTTGCCTAGTCCAAAGAGTCCCATAATAATCTTGTTTAAAATTTGTTCTACTTTTATTATTCAATAAAATATTAACAGGTTAGCTCGTCCTTTTACTCATACAATCTCCTTAGCCGTCTTAAAAGCTATTTCATTGCCCAAAGACTGCTTTCGAGACATCATATACGTCATCCCCTACACAATAGCCAATAGCTCCACCAACTAAAGCACCACCTATGGCACCAGGGACTCCCATTGTCATACTACCACCTATGGCACCACCTGTAGCACCACCAATAGCACCACCTATCTTTGCTCCTTTTTCACTATCAGTAATTGCACCTCCAATCAATGCACCTCCGATTGTTCCGAGCCCTATACCAATTGAAGCTGGTGCCACAAATGGGTTTGATGCAACCTTTATCGCTGCCGTTGTTGTTAAAAAATCTGGTATCATAATATATGCATTTATAAGGTTATTGTTCCTTGTTAAAAATATTATAACAGACCTATATACTTATAGTTTATGTTATGCCGATATGCTCAACTCACTCAATTGTAGCAAACCGTATTCTAACTATTTTTTATCCTCGGACTGATTAACTTTACCGTCAATCCATTTTGCCGCTTCACTAGCTGCCTTAAAAGCTTTCCCACTAAGAAGATAATACCCTCCTAATACGATCAAAACTGTTCCCATAACTTTTAGATTTAAATTCTTACCATAAAGATTCTATAAACTCACCAGCAGTTTCCAGAAAATCACCAGCGTTTTCCGTGATACAATCCCATCCTTCACTGATGTTTTCTTTCACATCACTAAAGAAACCTTCAATGTCATCTTTGTGATCGTCCCACATCTCGCTCATTTTGTCTTGTGCATTGTCTACACGATGCTTAATCCAAAAGGGGCTATTGGAAAAATGTTCCAACTCGGACACTGCGCTTCCAAAATCGCCAACACCAAGTTTTTCAAGACCTTTGAGTCCTCTCGTAATAGTGCTAGGGCCAATGAAATCTAAAGGGTTGATAACCATAATTAATTATTGTTTTAAAGGGTTTATTACTATTGTTATTGCAAAAATATATGGGTTTCATCTGTAAAGCAAGGTAAAACACCTTATTACATGCTAATTTGTAGGTACACAACCAAGAAGAGTGTAATGTGGTGTACTCACCATCCTTTGATTATGCTGGTTTATATCATTCTCGTAGGAAGTTTGGGGTTCTTTCATCCAATATACTACTTTTTCTTTAAGATTATTAGCTAATCAAAAAGAGTAAGCATTGATTGGAAACAGAAGCGGCCTTGTGGCTTTTAATCCTTAAAGAACTTATAAATTTTCTCCCCGGCCCATGCTATTCCAATGCCAGCCGCAACGCCTACTGCTGCAGCAGCAACAAACGGTGCTGCAACAGCAATCGCACCGCCAACAGCTGAACCTACCGCAGTAGCTCCTGAAGCGACAGCACTTATGCCCGATGCAACTGTTGAGCCTGCAGAAGTGATAGCTGCTCCAGCTCCACTTAACCCAATGGTTGAGCCAATAGCGGTTGAACCGATAGCTGAAACCACATTACCTATACCTGAAGCCGTAGAATTGATGGAATTGGACAATGCGTTTACTGCATTGTTACTAGCGTTAGTTATTGTTCCGCCTATAGAACCCGCACCCATTGCGGATAGTGCAGCACCCGAACTGGCTCCTATTGTAGCGCCAGCTGCACCTGTAATTGCATTATAGCCGAAGCTACCTGGTTTTGGAGGTCTCATACTTTGATGTTTTTAAAGAGTTATACTTCTTGTTTTTCGTATTACAAAAATACAGGTGTTGTTATAGTTGTGCAAAAAGTTGCATTTTATTACACCTACAATTCTAAAAACAAATATCAGGAAGCGTGTAACAATATGTATTACGCTTCCTGATACATTGTTTTAAAGTCGGATGCTCCTATTATATAAAGTCGTTCCAATCTTCATAGTCTTTTATAGACTTGCCGTCTATCGTCACTTTATCTGGTGTAACGATAGTTTTAATATAGTCACCTACGGCAATCTGAATTATTCCCCCAATTATATTATTACCCACAGTAGCAGTAATGGCTTTTCGTATTTCCGATATCCTGTTTTGCACATTGGGATATAGTGGACTTCTTTTCTTGTTTTCTGAGCTGCTGAGAAGGGAACACGTCCACTGATATTGGTTCTGCAATCTCCTCTGTTCTTCATTGGACAGCGTACCATATACCTTATTCATAGGAAGCCCTTTCTTGTCACCAAAAAACGATCGGAACAGGATAAGCAAATATATTGCGGTTTTACCAGGAGCCAAATCCAATTTTCTATCATTGATATACACGACACCACGAGTAGTGCTGATATCTATAGTATAGTTTTGAGGATTGTCTTTTGCCAAAGCCACCATTCTAAAAAATGCTTTATGGAAGCCATGATACAACAGTTTGTCTTTCTTGGGATTGAAATCAATAAAGAAATTAAATGTGACAAACGAATTGAAGTCTTTAACAAAATCACCAATAACCCTCACAATATCTTCTTTTCCAATATTGATTTTAAGAAAATTTGCATAAGTGTCATAGGCTATCCGCTGTTCTGAAACATTTTTACCCAATACGCTGGAACGACCAAGCATAACCATTAAAGATGGATGAGGACTTTTTATATCAAAGCCGAGCTTTTCATTTAAATAGTCATTAACAAAACTCTTTGTCGTCATACCCATAATTCTCTCATAAGCCTTCTCAACTTTATTTTCCGGGATATCAGGAAAAATATACAAAGCTAAGGTTTTAAACTTTTCCAAGGCATCCTCCTTCTTTTTTTGCCCCATCCCATAATGTTCAACCAATTTTGGAATATAAATAAATTGAAATCCAATACTTGCCAAAAGATTGACAATCAAATCATAGTTTTTTTCCACCTCACAACTTTGAGGATTCCCACTATCGTCTGCATACAGAACGAAACGCTTTCCAATAAAAATATCAGTCAGTTTGAATGATTGGAGGTCATATCTTGTATAATACGAATCGTTCTTTTTCAGATAATATTCAATAGCCAACAGAAGTATGGCTTCCGATGGCGCACAAAACCCGTCGCTTTGTGCCATTTCATTAACAATATTCATGGCCGTTTCCGCTTTGCGACTCCTTTTACTTGTGTTCATTCTCCTTACGGCATCACTGTCATTCAGATTTCCACTTGGCCCTTTAAGTGATTTGACGGCATCCGCAAATGTTTTTTCCTGTGCGCTTAGGAAAAGTTCACGACAATCATCTTTTCCAAACAAACTGGCAAATTTCTCTATTTCTTTCTCATCAATGACCTTATCAGCCATAATCAAGTCGTAAATAATACGCGCCATGGCTATACGTAAATCCTTGTCTATTATTTGGCCTTTCATTCGTAAGATATAATTTTGAAGATTTTGTAAAAAGTTATTTTCACCGGTAGATTCAACGTTTCATACACATTTAATAGAAGGACTGTCATATCCTGTATATTCTCCGCACTTAACGCCCATATCTTGAATTATCTTGTTATATATTTACTCAACGTATAAATAATTTGTATTATGTAATATCGAGTCCATATCTAAAGCCAGTCGGAATCCAATTAAACAACCGTCAAAACCTTTGGGCATACAAGATCTTTGAAATAAAAAACAATTTTCTTTAGGTAAATAATATGCACCACCTCTTATAACCTTCGAATAATTTTTTTTATTAACGATAGGATTAGTCTTATGAGAAATAAAATATTCACTATAACCATCCTCACACCATTCCCATACATTCCCACACATATCATAAATTCCTAATTCATTAGGTTTCAGTTGCTTTACTGGATGAGTTGTATTATTACTATTTCCCGAGAACCATGCCACGGTTTCGATATCATTATCGCCACTATATTCCGAATATCCCTTGGATTTATTTCCTCCTTTGGCGGCATATTCCCACTCGGCCTCTGTTGGTAACCGGAATCTTAAACCTGTCATCTTATTTATTTTTTCTATAAAACTTTTACAGTCATCCCAACTAACATACTCAACAGGATTCTGCTTCCCCTTAAAGTGGCTTGGATTATCTCCCATAACACTTTCCCACAGTTCTTGAGTCACCTGCGTCTCTGCTATAAAAAAACTGTCCAAAGTAACTTTATGCACAGGCTCTTCACGGTGAATACCCTCTCCCATATTGAATGTTCCACCTGCCACATAGATCATTTTAAATGACACATTGCCAACTTTAATGACACGCGCCGTTTCCGTTAATATGGAACTATTCCAAACAACCATTTCATACCCCATAAACAAGGAAACGAGTTCAATAACGGCATCAAGATTTCCTTTATTATTTACACTGAAATCTATTTCCAACGATTTATTAAGCTCTCTCAAATTAATCTCTTTGGTTTCTGAACATTCTAATGTCTCCTGATTCCTTCTAATCCTCAAATAGAATTTGACGTTCTCACCAATGGTCCTGTCTACACTAAAAGTAAAGTGGAAGAACATCTTAACAACATCATCGTTAGGACAGACAATATTCACTCCTTTTAAAGGAATGTTGCTTGTAGGCCTGTCTCCAATCCTGCAACATACTTCTTTTAGTACGAAAAAATCTGAAATTTGAAATGTATGGATTTTATAATCCGACTTTAAACATTCACCTAATTTTTTCAACAAATCAGAGTCGGAAGAATCGGATTGAATTTGAGGCAGTTTTTTGACAAGCGACTGTTCCTCCTCTTCTCCCTCACTTAACCACCTCGCCAGGGTGCCGTCCTTAAGGGTACATAATAATTCCTTACCCAACAGAGAGTCTTGAGCGGGAGATTTTTTGATGATGTCTCTAAGTTCTGCAATGTTTGAGCAATATGTATTACCTAAATATAGTATGGTTTTCATCATTTTTCACATTTTTACAATCGCGCAAGCGCGTAAATGTTCATCATCCTCACGGCGACATTTAATACGAACTCTTTCCATCTCTTTGCGAATCCTTTCGTGAATTTTTTCCTCCAATTCTATCCTTTCCATCTCCATATCTTCCATCCTTTGGCGAATACTTTCCTCCAATACCATCCTTTGGCGAATACTTTTCTCCAATTCCATCCTTTCGTCAATTCTTAACTCCATCTCTTCGCGAATTCTTCCCTCCAATTCCTTCCTTTCGCCAATAATTTCCCCCATCTCATGGAGAAATAGTCCCTCCAATTCCTTCCGTTCGTCAATTCTTAACTCCATCTCTTCGCGAATTCTTTTCTCCTCCACTTCATAAATACGTTTTATCCCCTCAGTATCCTTATTCCAAACTACTGTTTTATGCCCCATAAACAAAGAAACGAGTTCAACAACTGTAGCTACATCATCGAAATACTCTTTATTATTTATATTGAATTCTATTTCCAATGATTTGTTAAGTTCCCTCAAATTAATCTCTTTGGTTTCTGTACATTCTAATATCTCCTGATCTCTCCTAATTCTCAACCTAAATTCAGCTTTCTCGCCAATGGTCCTGTCTACACCAAAAGTAAAGTGGAAGAACATCTTAACAACATCATCGTTAGGGCATTTTAAAGATATGTTAACTTCATTTAGTACGAAAAAATCTGAAATTTGGAATGTCTGGATTCTATAATCCGATTTTAAACATTCACCTAATTTTTTCAACAAATCAGAGTCGGAAGAATCGGATTGAATTTGAGGCAGTTTTTTGACAAGCGACTGTTCCTCCTCTTCTCCCTCACTTAACCACCTCGCCAGGGTGCCGTCCTTAAGGGTACATAATAATTCCTTACCCAACAGAGAGTCTTGAGCGGGAGATTTTTTGATGATGTCTCTAAGTTCTGCAATGTTTGAGCAATATGTATTACCTAAATATAGTATGGTTTTCATCATTTTTCTTGCGTTTCAAATTTTGAGGCATTTCTAAACCTATATACAGATTGAACATCGCGAATTCTTTCTATATTTGTTTTCTCAACATCAATCTGTTCAAGTTTCTTGCCTTTTTGATTACACATAGCCGAATCCTTTATAATAGAAATTTTTTCTTTAAAGTCTTTTATGGATACGGCGATAGAAGAAAGCGCTTTACCAGAGTCAATAGAGTTGATATACTCAATGAATTTTGATTCTATAACCATATTCACAACACTTTCTATTTCTGAACCAGAAAATCCACCTGATTTTGGATCGTTTGCAGCCATCGCTTTTGAAATTTCCCCAAGTGCTTCTTCTTTATAAAAAGTCCCTAATTTGATTTCTGAAAAATCAAAAACACCATCTTCGTTGTCATATTTCTGGATTTTCTTTTTAAGAATATCAATTCGTTCCTCAAAAGTGGGAAAATCAACGAAATAAACTTCGTCAAAACGGCCCTTTCTCATAAATTCCGGACGCATGACATCGTTGGCAGTTGCAACAATATATACAGCAGTTTTCCTTTCTTGCATCCATGTAAGAAAATGCCCCATTAAACGCATTACAAGCATATCATTTTCACCATGTCCGCTGCTTCCTGCAAAAGCTTTTTCTATTTCGTCGATCCACAACACACATGGATGTGCTGCTTCTGCTGTTTCTAACGCACGTCTAAGATTGTGCTCACTTTGCCCTACGTATTGTCCCATTAACCTATTCACATCCAGCCTCAATAAAGAAACACCAAACTTTTCTGCAATTGACTTTGCAATCATACTTTTACCACATCCAGGCATCCCAATAATCAGGATACCTTTAGGTAAAGTAATTTTTAAATCAGCTGCCAGACTTAGATGTTGATATATTTTAGCCTTATCGCTTAAATCTTTTTTTAGATTCTCTAAACCACCGACTTCATCAAAGGTAATATCCGTATCAACGACTTCAATGATACCAGACTTTTTTACAATGTTTTTCTTTTCTTCAAGAGCAATACTAATTGTCTTATCGGAAATTACTCCTCCTGTTCTGACTGTTGAAGATTTTATTATTTGTTTAATTTCATAAAATTGCAAACCCTGAAGCGTTCGTATAAGATTTTTCATTACAACAGTCTTTTCTTGTTCACTATAGTGATTAGAGACTGTCAACCCAAGTTCATTTATATAATTGCAAATTTCTTTCTCATTCGGAGCCAATACATCAACGATGGTCAACAACTTTTCAATTCCCAACGGCAAATCAGATATGGGCTTTTCATCAATGATTAAAACAGTAATAAGTCGGTCATAATCTCCTCTTTCATTGAATCTTAGCATCTTCTATAATCTGAAAAAAATTTCTAAATATAAAAATCTTCTCGCGATCAAAGTGAGATTCATATTCGACAATATCTGCTAAATATGTATATAGATTAGAATAGACTTCTAAGTCTTTTTCTTTTTTCTTATTTTTAAAATCTATAATACCTTCATATAAATCATATTCAATTATTGAATCTTCATCCAAATCTAATATTTTTCTGCCGGGTGTTGAAGGTGACACTATGTCAGTCAAAACTTCATCTACAAGTTGATAGTGAAAATGAGGGATGTATACAATCGGAGAACTTTGTATTCCTGTAATTAGTTGATTCTTTAATTCTTTATACATAGGGATGAATAATATTGTCCAAAACGAGAATATCATTTTGGAGATTTCTCTTTTCCTTCGAGTTTATACTTTAATCCAAGAATAAGATTGGGTAAAATGCTATCTATTTGGTATATCAATGATACCATAATATATTTTGCAATTACATCTTCTTTTGCCACCGTTGGTAATTTGGGGGTAAGTTTCACAACATTTACTTTCGGGACACTCTCTACTTTAGATAGGGAATTATCTACTAGTATTGACAAATTTTCTATATTCTTTCCGGCTCTTTTATGAAAAATAAAACTTGTCTGATAAGTCTTTAATTCTTCAAAATCAACCGGTTTAAGTGTAAAACCTTTCGTCCCCCATCCTGTATTCAACTTAATTTCATAATTCTCATTTACCGCCAGCATAATTTTGAATGACAATTCAACATAGAAAGTATCATATCCAACTACTTTATTCGAGATAGTTAGGCTAACACATTTTTCAAATGACGGTTTTTTGAAACTTGAAACATAATTTTCCGAAACAGCAACTATCTCGGCAAGTTTATTCATGTAATCAGCATCACCTAAAGCTGTATCAATAGATAGAACTTCAGTTGCTAAATTAATTTCATTATGTTCATTTAGCCAATTTACTAAGTCTCCATGTCTAGAGTAATCCAACAAATCAAGATAAATATCAGAATCCTCTTCAAGATCCAAAAAGTATTGTTTTAACTGCCTAACATCTAAGCAATGTTCATTATTGATATATAAGTTGGTCATAGTTATCCTTTGGCATTAACAAAGTTGTATATACTTTGCATATCTCTGATTCTTTCAATCGAGGTCTTTTCTCTAATCAATTCATCCCGGTTAATCTTTTTACCCTTCTGATTTGACATTACAGAGCCTTTAATTTTTTCAACTGCGACTTCAAAATCTCTTCTGGTTATTTTAATCATTGATGGCTTAAATTCTTCATCTCTAAACTCATCTTTGCTCACTAAATATTGGGAGAATTTATCTTCTAATACCATATTCAATACGCATTCTATCTCGGATCCGGAAAAACCGCCATATTCTCCGTACATAGACTTAACTACAGACGTGCAGTCGCCTACATCTGAGAAATCGAAAAGAGAGTCCTTTTGCGTAGAATACCTTTTAGCAATTTTCTTCCTAAGAATTTCTGCTCTTTCTGCCTCTTCGGGAAAATTTACATAATAGACCTCGTCAAATCTGCCTTTTCTCATAAATTCAGGACGCATAACATCATTAGCTGTTGCTACTATATAAACAGGAGTTTTACGCTCTTGCATCCAAGTAAGAAAATGCCCCATCATACGCATGACCAGCATGTCGTTATCTCCATTGGAATTATTGGAACCTGCAAAGGCCTTTTCGATCTCATCAATCCATAAAACACAAGGATGAGCGGCTTCAGCTGTCGCAAGAGCCATTCTTAAATTAGCTTCGCTTTCTCCAACATATTTGCCCATCAGACGGCTCACATCTAATCTAAGTAGAGAAACACCGAATTTATTTGCTGTTGCTTGAGCTATCATACTTTTTCCACAACCTGGCATTCCAATAATCAAAATACCTTTAGGGATAGGAATATTATATTTTACGGCATCTCCAAGATTACTAAAAATACGGCTCTTGACTTTTAAGTCTTCTTGTAATCTTTGTAATCCACCCACATCCTCAAATTTTACATCAGTATCAATAATCTCAATTATTCCTGATTTCTTAACGATGCGTTTTTTCTCTTCAAGTGCCAATGATATTGCACGTCGACTCAAACGATGGTTTGTCAATGACAAGACTGTTTTTAGTGTTTGTTTGACTTCATACATTTGCAATCCTTGTAAAGTGCGTACCATTTCGTCAACATCTTTCTTTGCCCTAGAATTACTCAAACAATTGTCCCCAATGCATTCTATAAGATATGTTTTAATTTCATCTACATTCGGAGGTAGTATGTCTATGACCGTCATGAACTTCTGAATTGATAATGGAAGGTCTGAAATAGGTTCAGGAGATACAATTATAATGGTTACAAGATCATCATAGAACCCATTTTCATATTTAGATGCAAATAAATTCAGTAAAGAAATGACTTTGTTATCTTGCAGAACTTCCGCAAAATTCTTAAATAAGAATATCTTTTCTGTATTGAAATGTGAATTATAGTCAACTATATCTCTGAGATATGTCATGAGATTAGAGTATATATCTAAATCTTTTTCTTGCTCTTTTGTATAAAAGTCAATCAGACCTTGTGAAATATCAAATTCTAATATAGAATTCTTATCTAATCCGACTATAGAAGTATTACCTGAATGCATTCCCAGTAACTCTGTAATAACCTCGTCCACAAAGGAGTAATGAAAATGTGGGATATATATAATCGGTGATGTCTTTATTCCTGTGATAAGTTGATTCTTAAATTCAGATTTCATAATTTATATCCCTATTTTATGCAAAAAAACTTTTTACCTTTGTCCACAATGATTTAGCCTTTTGCTTTACAGTTGAACATGCTGTAACGACTTTTTCCACTCCTCTTTCTATTATAGGAGCGACCTTCGTGTTCATAACATTCATCACCTTGCTTCCAAAAGATGTGTTTGCAAATCGTTCAACATTCTTTTCTATAATGTTAGCTGTTTTCTCGAAAGCTCTTTTTGCAGTTTCTTTAACTTTATTTTTGACGCTGTCTGGAATCAAATAGGCAGCCCACATTACAGCACGTGTTACCCATTTAATTGTCGGTTCACTATCTGTAATTACTTCAAAAACTTTATGAAGACCTTCTTTTTCTACCAAACGAACAGAACGCCGGCGAATCATCTTCGTTGCTTTATCAATATAATGGGTTTTTCCGACAATCGCTATTTCCTTATGCCTTCTCTCCCTTTCCTTTTCTGCAAGAGTCGTTGTGGGCATACCAAATTGTCCCGAATAATAAAGGAAATCAACTTTAGAGGCTCGAAATGACGACAGAAATTCTCGCTGCATACGATTCCCAACTTTTTGTCTGTATTTTTGTGGGATGTCTGGATTATCATTACATGCTTGTATAGCTGCTGCGCCAATCATTTTTTCAAGCGCAATTTCTTCGTTAGAGCCTTCTTTTGCTCTAAAATAGCGTTCTGCCAAATCTTTATCTATTAATTGCTCGTCAACAGAGATATACATTGCCTGATTATATCTGCGTAGATTTTTAAGACTGGCATCTACAGCTGCAATATCATCAAATTCAAAAGTACGAATCATAATTTACCCCCTTTTGCAATATCAACAGTTTGATCAAGTTCTTCACCTAAAGCCTCAGCCTGAGCTTCTACATCTTTACCAAATTGGTCAAAAATAAACTTTTTAAACTCTTCCTTTGACTCAGAAGAAACTTCCGGATCAACCTTTTCAAGTTCTGATTCTATTTCCTTTTCAAGCCATTTGCCTGGTGTCATTCCGCTTTCTCTCAAATCCTGAATTCTTCTATGATATGCGTCAACCTCATCACACATTTCTCGGAGCTGATCTTTTTCGCCTTCTGTTCTACCCGATTCAATGATAACGTCATTCATGTTTGACACATTCCTATCTCTAAATTTTAATACAAATTTCTTATAGAAATCTACTATAGATTTAATAAAATTAAACTCCTCAATATTACTCATATTATTTTAATGATTAAAAGACAACAATATATTTTTCACAATTCCTTAATATAACAGTTAGCCATAATTTAAACATTTATATTAAGAAATACATTCAATGAAGCGACATTTGTTTCATCTATGTATGTATATAGAGGAACTTTTATTTCCTTTTCTAACATCATTAGAGCACTTTTCATATATCCTTTGTTTCGATAATCTGGCAACATTGCATAAAATACAAATGGATTCTCTGGCAAATCATAGATGGATATGAAACCAACACCAGTTTCTTCTAATCTCACAATCCATAACGCTCCAAGACCTCTGCATTTTGCAATTTCCATGTCACGAACAAACTTATCCACATCACTTGTCAAATGTGACAAATATTTTCGAACATCCTTGTCGAATAAAAGAACACTTAACCATTCTCTATCACTTGGAAAGAATGAGGAAAGTGTTATATTATCTTTCATATCATCCCCCTTTCTGCCATCTCACAAAATATCCGGAACTTCACCTGCTGCATTGTTCTTTCATTGTGACAAAATATATCTAATTCATCTGGAGAGAGATCAAGAACATTCGGGCAAACACTACACAATCGAGCAATAGGACATTTTGTACACCGTGATATAATAATATTCGATAAGGCATCCGCTTGTTGGTTCACACGTTTCCAGTCGATGCCTTTTTGTATATCCCCAATTCGGAAACTGTCGGGAACTTTCTCACATATCCCCACACTTCCGTCAGTATCGATATACACTTTCTGATTATTTGGTACACAAGTAGGAAAATCAGATGGAGAATCAAGACTATAGATCGGTCGATTTAACCATTCTGCAAGAAAGCGTTCAAAGAATACACGCATCAATGAATACTTAGGGTGTTGTTCATATGCATCTAATATATCCAAGTACATATTTGTGCTTTGCTCAATATTGACCTTTTTAACTCCTTTTGCATAATTCGGAGCGACAGTTGAAATTCGTATTGGTAACTTATCCCTTAACAGTTCATTATCATGCCATTCTTTTGCTATGCTCGCCATTTCAGAAACATCAACAACTGTCATCATAATGTTGACTTTATTCTGAAAATAACTGGGGGAAAACGACCTAATATATTGTAGTGCATCTATAATCTGTTTGAACGAACCTCCCCCTGACGCTGTTACTCGTTGACGGTTCTGAACACGTTCTGTACCATCCAATGATAGGAACAATGTAACGTCATTGGCAATTAACCAATCTACAATATGCGAACTAAGTAAGGTACCATTTGTAGATATCTCAAATTTTACATTATCGAGCCACACTTCAGAGGCCAACCTTGAAAATTCTTCAAGTAACCCAAACTCTAATAAACTTTCGCCCCCATAAAAACTGATAGTAATCGGAACCTTTCTTGCATAACGTTTTATAAACTCAATTATAGGCAATATGTTCTTGCTTGACATTGAATATGCTCCATGAGTTCTTGTGTTTCTATAGGAACCCGAATAACAACAGTACGAACACCGCAAATTACACTTGGTTGTTATACCTAATGTAAAAACCGACAAATCAGGAAAATCAAAGATATAAGATCTTTCATTAAAAGATAAATCCTCCAAATCTTCCATGATTACACCTTCGACAATTTTATTATCCTGCCGAATATAGGTGTATTCTGTTCCCGAATTGGTGTGTATCGTAAAAGCCATTACTTACAAAAAGCTTTTGAATGAAGATGATACGTGATGCATCGTCCCTGACATGCTGCCAACCCCATTGCTTTCACAGTCTTATTACCACCTCCGAGAATTACATTCTTATTTAAAATTGACATAATATTCTTTCTCATATTAACTTATAGTTTTTGAAATCCAAGTAATCGTTTGAGTTATACCATTCCAACAATTTTGCAGCACGAGCCACCAACCAAGGGCTAAAAGCCGTATTGATAGAAACGTAGTTGATTAATTTTCCTGCCATGCCTGCAAACATAGCATCAAATTCGTATGCTTGTTTGATAAAACTGTCCACATTGATTGAATCGTGATATTTTTTCGGAATTCCAGCCATCTTTATCAATGTTCGCAAAGCAACATTGATATCCCCACAAGCCAATAATCCTACTCTATCTGCCGTAAAATCTGAGATCCTATACCAATTTAACAGCGTAGAACGAACTAATCCTACCCACATCTCACCTCCTGGTATCGAATTGATTAAAGGCATGTATAACGATTCCAGGAATAGATGATATGGTTTATGCCCACATACTTGATGGCCGATTTCATGTCCTAAGACGAATGCATACTCATCTTCTGCCAAAATATCAACAGCTCCGCTCATCGATGTGATATGAGGTTCCTTTGCTCCCTCTGTTGCAGCAGTTATATCATACCCCCACATCAACGAGAAATCCGGTATCTCTGTAACCCCAAGCTTTTCGCATACAGTTACCAATTGACAATGTAAATCTGGAAGACAAGAATCTGTTACATGGACACCATTGCCTGCAAATTCAATCGCAATATACTTCTCACGCAACACACAGATGGTATTCATCATAAAATCCTTGAATTTGGGTATAGCATCAAGCTTTTCCCTGATAGCCTTGTCTTCAGGATGTTCTATCTGTTCAAAATCCATGAGTTTCTATTTACAGAGATCTTCATTACCACAAAAAGGACACTTTTTAGAATCTGCAGGAATTTGCAAATGACATTCACAGCATTCAATCGAAGATTTGCTCTCTACCAATTGCCTGTAGTTATCAGATTCATACCAAGAAATCAATTCCGCTGCACGTAAAACAGTCCAAGGATGTGAACTACTTGCAATTGTGATGGTTTTTATTGCTTTATCAGTAAAACCGCTAAAAGAATTTTTAAATTCACTCGCCTGTTTTATAAAAGCTGCCTTATCCATTTTTTCAAAATATTTGATAGGTAAGCCAGACATTTTAATAATTGCACTTATAGCAGCATCTATGTTTTGGCATGCCAATAAACCAGCTCTGTCTGCTGTGAATTCTGACATTCTAATCCAATACATTAGAGCATAGTAGATAGGTGTGGACATGGAACTCACCAACGGAATCTGACTAATTGCATTATTAAATAGCTCACCCATCGTATGATATATAACATGTCCACTTTTGATGTGTCCCATTTCATGGCCAGCGACGTAACGAAGTTCATCCTCTTCTAAAAGGTCTACTGTCCCACTATTTAAGACTAAAAGAGTATCTTCTTTATAGCCTGTCGTATAACCATTTATATTATATCCCCATTGAGTATAGAAACGGGGAAGAGGCCTAACATCAAGAGTATCTGCTACGTCATGTACTAAATCATATAGTTCTGGGCACGATTCTCGTGTTACAAGGAAATTGGACCCCTGAAGTTCTATGACATGCCACTTGATATATGTCCAATTCAAAAAGAAATTGACAACTGTATCAAATCCTGGCAACGCTTTCATCGTTTTTAATGCCGTCTTGTCAAATTCATGCTCATATGATTTGGATTCTAAGCCAAATAATGTATTCTTTTTATTCATAATTAATATGATTTTCTAATTCGACAATTCTTTTCTCTAATTCTTTTATATATCTTTTGGTATTTCTCATATTGTGTTGACATTGGTATAAACCAAAGTATCTCTTTCTCTTTGCTATCTCTAAAGCAAAAATATGCTGGTCTTTTGTTTCCAATTCCTTTGTTTTCCATTATGCTATATTTGATACCATACTTGTCCAAAAACTCGTCGCAAATAAAGCATAAATTTCCCTCTTCAACTCTCATATATTACCTCCATAAAAAAATGGAGAAACTCAATTTACTACTGCATTTAAGTTTCTCCATCTATATATTTTTTCATAGCATATTTGTTTTAGCCTACTAAGGGGCCTTTTTTATATCGTTTCATAGCATATTTACCCAATCGCCTACTAAGGGGCTGACATTATATTTACATATTTATTGTACCATCAGACTTTTACTAAGTCAATAGTATTAATAAATATTCATTTATATTCTATGATATTTTGTAAAATTAATTCACAATTTATTTTCCTGAATTTGTTTCTTTATTTTCTTCGTTATTTGCAACGCTTTCGCTATTTTCTACTGGCATGTTGCTTTCTTCTTTTTTGCTGTCTTTTTTCAAACTATCTACTACAAATATGAATTTTGTTGTTCCTTCCGCTTCTTCGTCTTTTCCTGCAAAGCTATCATATTCGTTTGCTAAGTCTTGTAGTTTTTCTACTCTTGTTTGTAGGTCTTTTACGTCTCCATTTACCATTGAAACTATTTTGTTTATTCCTTCTTTATCAAATTCAGATATTCCTTCTGCTAGTGTTTTAGCACCGTCAGATATTGTACTTGCACCTTCTAATAATTGCTTGTTAGCACTGTTTAACTTATCACTTGATGTATTTAATGTGCTTAATCCTGTTTTTAATTCTTTTGAACCGCTTGCAAGTGTGCTAACTCCTGTTTGTAATTTGCTTGTTCCTTGGCTTAATGTTGATGTACCATTCTTTAATTCATTTGAGCCTGCTATTAGTTCTGTTGTTCCGTCTGTTATGGCATCAAATCCTGATGAAATTTCGCTTATTCCGCTCTTTATGCTTGATGTAGCTTTTGTCTTTAATGTATTTAATCCAGCTTTTACTCCTTTTTCATTATCATTTATTGCATCTAATCCCGCTTCTTGTGCCTTTGTTGTTTGAGTAACTGCACTATCTATTGCTGTTCCAATTTGTTTTGACATAGCTTGTTTTTCTGCCTCTGATATTGATATACTTGAAAGTGATTTTTGAATTGCGAGTTTTTCTTCAGTTGTTAATGTTTCATCTGCAAGAATTTCTTTTTTTATGCTTGCCATTTTCTTTTCCATTGTGCTATCTATTGCAGAAGATACTGCTGAGCTTACTCCTGTTTTTAATCCTTCTGCTAATTTGCTGTTTGCATTTTCTATAACTTGCTCTTTTATTGTTTCTACTTCTTGGTCTTTTCCTGCTATTATTTGGTCTATTCCATCAGATAATGTTTTGCTACTTTCCTCTAATGAAGAAACAGCTTGCTCTTTTCCGGCAGATACTCCTGTTTGTAATGAATTTAATCCATCACTTAAATCACTTGCACCTTTATTTAATTTACTTGCACCACTCTTTATTGTGCTTATGTTTGAATTTACAGAATCAATTCCTTCGTCTATTTTATTGTAGCTGTTTGTAGC
>OOIG01000689.1_pt1 | contig 28090 bp, 20 predicted proteins | sample 1692091 | NCBI WGS metagenome assembly OOIG01 (sample SAMN06348188, study PRJEB24527) | human gut metagenome | biome: human gut; feature: ankylosing spondylitis patient; material: feces | host: Homo sapiens | place: China | collected 2015-10 | reverse complement strand
CCGTAAAATCCGCTCCGAAGCCACCGTGCGTGTGTACATCCACAAGCCCCGGCAGTATATAATCCCCGCCGTGCCGCCCCGAAAGCTCCTCCACCGCGGTTATAATACCGCCCTCCGCGCTTACTGCCGCCTGCACAAGGCGTCCCTGAATAAATGCTTTGCCTGTAAGCTTCAATTCTTTCGCTTCCTTCCGCTGCCCTTTTACCGCCCTACATTCTCTCCGGCGCTTCTATCCCCGCAAGGGAAAGCCCCGTCTTTATCACGGTTTTCACCGCCGCGCACAGGCGCAGATTGGCCGCCGTTTTCTTCTGATCATCGGTAATTATCCTGTGCTCAAAATAGAACCTGTTAAAGGCCTGGGCAAGCGCCATGATGTGCCGCAGCACTGCGCAGGGCTCATTCTTTGCACAGGCGCTGCGCACCGCCTGCGGGAAGCCCTCCAGCAGCGACAGCACCTCCTGCGCCTCGGGATTGCAAAGCGCCTCAGGATCCCACTGCTCGTTGTTAAGCGCCTCCTGCGCGCTTACTCCGCTTTTTGCAAGCACCGAGCAGGCACGGGCGTGCGTGTACTGCACATACGGCCCGGTTTCCCCCTCGAAGGCCAGCGCTCTGTCCCACCAGAAGTCCACATCCTTGATTCTGGAATTGTAAAGATCGTAAAACAGCACCGCTCCCACGCCCACCTGACGCGCCACGGCATCCTTGTTTGCAAGCTCGGGATTCTTCTGGGCTATTATCTCTCCCGCCTTTTCAATGGCGCGCTCCAGCAGCTCGTCAAGGTATACTATGTTGCCCTTGCGGGTGGAAAGGGTCTGCCCCTCAAAGGATACCATGCCAAAGGGCACATGCACAAGATCCTTTGCCCACGGATACCCCATAAGCTCTATGACCTTGAAAAACTGCCGGAAATGCAGATTCTGCTGATATGCCACAACATAGAGGCATTTGTAGAAATCATATGTCTTTTTGCGGTAGATTGCCGCGGCTATGTCCCGCGTTGCATATATGCTGGCGCCGTCCTTTTTAAGTATTATGCAGGGGGGCATATCGTACTTGTCCAGCATTACCACCTTTGCCCCGTCGCTTTCCGTAAGCAGCCCCTTGTCCTCCAGCTCCTGCACCACGGCCTGCCACTTGTCCTTATAGAAGCTCTCCCCCGTATAGGCGTCAAAGCGCACCCCCAAAAGGTCGTAAATGCGGGCCACGTCCCTCAGGGTTATATCCTTGAACCAGTTGAATATCTCCATGGCCTCGGGGTCGTCGTCCTCCACCTTCTTGAACCACGCCCGCGCCTGCTCCTCCATGGCCTCGTCCGCTTCGTTGTTAAAGCGCACATACAGCCGCACCAGCTCGTCTATGCCGCCCTTTTCTATGTCCTCGCGGCAGCTCCACATTTTATAGGCGCATATGAGCTTTCCGAACTGCGTGCCCCAGTCCCCCAGATGGTTTATCCCCACGCATTTATAGCCCAAAAAGGAATATATCTTATACAGCGCATTGCCTAACGCCGTAGTTGTAAGATGCCCTATGTGGCACCTTTTGGCAATGTTTATTGAGGAATAATCTATGCAGACGGTCCTTCCCCCGCCTTCGCTGCCGCCGCCGTAATTCTCACCCTTTTCCGCCACGGCGTCCAGCACGCTTTTTATGCGCTTTGTCGGGTCAAAATAAAAATTAAGATACCCCCCCGCAGCACAGGCGCGCGAAACCGTCTCCGGAAGCTCCAGGCTGTTCTCCAGCTCCTTTGCTATAACGGGCGGCGCCTTACGCAGGGTGCGCGCCAGCTTAAAGCAGGGCAGCGCCAGATCTCCCATTTCCCTATCCGGCGGAGTTTCAAACATCTCCCGTACCGCCTGCTCCTCCATGGAGCATATTTTTGCAAGCCTTTGCGCCAGCTCTTTTTTTACATCCATATTCCGATCCTCCCGGGGCATACCGCCCCGCCCGTTACGGTTTGTTGCCGTTTTGATTTTTAATATTTGTTTTTTATGTGCAGTCTCTGATGTCCGTTTATACTGTTTTTATACTGTATGCGGCCCGCCTTCCCGCCTTCGGGCGCGGCTTCCTGCCGTGTCAGTCTATCTTGTAGCCTATGTTGCGCACGGTAATTATGCGCTCCCCCGCCTTGCCCAGCTTTTTTCGAAGGGTATTTATATGCATATCCACCGTTCGGCTCTCCCCCAGAAAATCCTCGCCCCACACCGCCGTCATAATGCCCTCGCGTGTAAGCACGCGCCCGCGGTTTTCCATAAGATATTCAAGCAGTCGGAATTCCTTGTAGGTAAGCACGCATATTTCGCCCCCCACCTTAACCTCGTGACGGTCGGGATCCAGCTCTATCCCCCCCAGCTCCTTTATGCGCGCGCCCTCTTTTGTGCCCCCCGCGCGTCTTAACACTGCCTTTATGCGGGATATAAGCTCCACCACGCCGAACGGCTTTGCAACATAGTCGTCCGCGCCGCTGTCAAGGCCTATAACGGCGTCCAGCTCCTGCGATTTTGCCGATACTATTATAACCGGTATGTCCTTGGTATTTCCGGAGCCTTTCAGCTTTTTAAGAATACTTATTCCGTCCGTCTCGGGCAGCATCACATCAAGGAGTATAAGCTCCGGGCGCACGCTTTTAAGCTCCGCAAACAGCTCCTCCCCGTTTTCCATGCCCTTTACCTCGTAGCCGGAATTCCTGATGGCATATTCCTCCAGCTGGCGTATGTTTTCATCGTCTTCAACAATAAATATCATAGCGTCCTCCGTATTATGCTTTTTGCGCCCGCGCCGTATGCCCGTCCCCGTGTCCGCAGCTGCTCCGCCCCGTTTTTACCTTTAATCAAGGGCATATTTGCTGCGGTATTCCTCGTAAAGCCGCTTGAAGCTCTCATCATCCGAGCTTTTAAGGGTGTTCAGATATTTATGGGTATCAAAATTATCCTTGCTTATCTGTATCATGCACACCGCGATATTGGAGCACTGATCCGCCACTCTTTCAAAATTCGTTATAAGGTCGGAAAACACAAAGCCCGTCACGGTGGTGCAGTCCCCCCGCTGAAGCCGCTCTATGTGCCGCGCCTTAAGCTGTGCCTTAAGCAGATCCACCACCTGCTCAAGCGGCTCCACCTTTGCCGCCATTTCAATATCGTAGCGGCAGAACGCCTCCGTTGCAAGGCTTACTATCTCGCACACCGCCCGGCTCATGATCTCCAGCTCGTTGTTGGCCTCCGCCGAAAATTCAATGTGCTTTTCCTCTATCTCCTGAGCTGTATGCAGTATGTTTACGGCATGGTCGCTTATTCTCTCGATATCGCCTATTGCGTGCAGCAGCATGGAAACCTCGCGGCTGTCGTGTATGGTCATGCTTTGCGCGGAAAGCTGCACAAGATATGTGCCCAGCTTGTCCTCGTAATGATCCACCTTCTGCTCGTTTTCCTCCGTCTTGGCCGCGATCTTTGCATCATAATGCCGCACCTGCTGCATGGCGTTTACTATGTTTTCGCAGGAAAGACGCGCCATTTCATCGGTAAGACGCTTGCTCTGCTCCACTGCAAAAGCGGGGGTTGCAAGAAAACGCTGATCCAGCAGCTGTATCTTTTCCTTCTTGCCCTGCCTGTCGGGGATGGTAAGCGCAGCCAAATGCTCCAGCCACTTGGAAAGGGGCAGCAGCACCACCGTGTTTACCACCTTCATTGCGGTGTGCAGCAGCGCAATATCAAACATTCCCATGCTTTTTGTAACAAAGGGTTCCCACACCTCGCCCGGTATAACGGCCCCCAGCAAAAAATACAGCAGCAAACACAGCACCGCGCCTATAACATTAAAATAAAGATGTATTACAGCCGCTCTGCGGGCGTTCTTATTCGTGCCTATGGAGGAAAGCAGCGCCGTAACGCAGGAGCCTATGTTCTGCCCCAGAATGACCGGCACCGCACAGGCGCAGGTAACGGCGCCCGTGGAGGAAACCGCCTGCAATATGCCCACGGAGGCCGAGGAGCTCTGCACTATTGCCGTCATCACCGTTCCGGCCAGCAGCCCCAGCAGCGGATTGGAAAATTTCAGCAGTATCTGGGAAAACTGCGGATCGTCCTTGAAGGAGGAAAGCGAGCCGCTCATGGTATTCATGCCGAACATAAGCACGGCAAAGCCCAAAAGAATGGTGCCGACATCCCTGCGGCTTTGCTTTTTGCCGGCCATGGTCATAATTATGCCCGCAGCGGCAAGAATGGGGGAGAAATACTCCGGCTGAAGCAGCTTCAGCACCCACAGATCGCCGCGTATATCCGACATTGCAAGTATCCACGCCGTTACCGTGGTGCCGATATTCGCCCCCATTATAACGCCCGTGGCCTGAGAAAGCTTCATAAGCCCGGAGTTTACAAAGCCCACCACCATAACGGTGGTTGCTCCCGAGGACTGTATAACAGCCGTTATTCCCAGCCCCAGCAGCATACCGCGCCAACGGTTTGTAGTCAGCTTTTCCAGTATCTTTTCCAGCCTTCCGCCGGCCAGCTTCTGCAAGCCCGTTCCCATCACATTCATGCCGTAGAGGAACATTGAAAGCCCGCCTATAAATGTCAGAATCTGAAGAATGTCCATGCCTTCCTCCGAATTATCCGTCGAATTACCCGTATATATCGCCGATGCGCATCTGTCCGTTTTCCGGCATCGGCGCGGCCGTTTCCCGGCGCTTCCGCCCCTCTTAAAAAAGCGGCTGCCGGTGCTTTTTCGGCAATCATCCGGCGCGCCGCCCTTCTGTCTGCATCGCGCCGAAATACTCCGTCTTTATCATACCATACATCCCGCCTTATTGCACGCATAAATTCACTTTTTTTGTTTCTTTGCCCGAATATCCGTCACGATTCCTTTCTCTTTGCCCCGCCCTGCGCCCCGTTTTGCCCGTTTTAACCCCGCAAGCGCCCCATTTTGCTTCAAAAAAACAAAAGAAGCGGCCCCGCCTTATGCGTAAGCCGCCCCTGTATATCGATATTTATTTTGGCCGCATCCGCTTTTGCTACTGCAGCTTATAGCCTTCCTTTTCCAGCATTGCCGTCCAGCTCTTAAGCCGCAAAAGGAACTGTTCGTTATCCTGCGTGCGCGCCATGGTGGCTATAAGCTGCTCCGTCGCGTTCTCCTCATTTTGGGAAAGCAGCTTGCGTATTGCCCACACTCCCTCCAGCTCCTGCCGCGAAAGCAGCAGCTCCTCGCGCCGCGTGCCGCTCTTTGCAAGGTCAATGGCGGGAAAGATGCGCTTTTCCTGCAGCTTGCGGTCAAGGCGTATCTCCATATTGCCCGTGCCCTTGAATTCCTCAAACACCACCTCGTCCATTCGGGAGCCGGTTTCCACAAGCGCCGTTGCAATAACGGTCAGGCTGCCGCCGTTTTCCGTATTGCGCGCCGCGCCGAAAAACCGCTTGGGCCTGTGCAGCGCGCCGGGGTCAAGACCCCCGGAAAGAGTTCTGCCCGTAGGCGGCACCGTAAGGTTGTACGCCCGCGCAAGCCGGGTTATGGAATCCAGCAGTATCACAACGTCCTTGTTCTGCTCCGCCAGCCTCTTTGCCCGCTCCAGCACCAGCTCCGCTATGCGGCAATGGTTTTCGGGCAGCTGATCAAAGGTGGAATATATCACATCCCCCTTTATGGAGCGCTGCATATCCGTAACCTCCTCGGGCCGCTCGTCTATAAGCAGCACGATAAGGTTTATGTCGGGATAATTTGTGCTTATGGCGTTTGCCAGCTTTTTAAGCAGCGTCGTCTTTCCCGCCTTCGGGGGCGCCACTATAAGGCCCCGCTGCCCCTTGCCTATGGGGCTGATCAGGTCTATCATCCTCAGGGCTATATCCCGCGACTGCGCCGGGTTTTCCAGCCTTATTCTTGAATCCGGATATATCGGCACCAATTCCTCAAAGCGCAGCCTGTGCGCCGCCGCCTCCGGCTCATCTCCGTTTATCCTGCTTAAATAAAGCAGCGCGCGGTAGCGCTCCCCCTCCTTGCCCGGACGGGTCTTTCCCGTTACCATATCGCCCGTACGCAGCGAAAACCGCCTTATCTGGCTTGCGGAAACATAAACATCCCGGTTATCTCCGTTGTCGTCCAGCTTGAACTGCGTGGAGCGCAGAAAGCCGTAGCCGTCGGGCATTATATCAAGAATTCCGCAGCAGTCGCCGCAATCGCCGCTTCTGAGCAGCTCGCTTGCCTCGGCGGAAAGACTCTGATGCGCCGCCTCCGTGCGCTGCGGGCGCGCATACTCCCTTGCGCCCTCCGTCCTTGCAGGCCGGGCTTCCCCCGTTCCCTGCTCGAAGCGCTGCCGCCCCTCCCCGGCCGCATACTCCGCTCTTGCGGGCTGAGCCTCAACGGACCGTTTTTTTACAAAATATGTGCCGGGCCGCCTGTAAGGGCGCACCTCTGCATCATCCTGCGCGGCGGCTTCCCTCTGCACTTTCTGTTCATCGGCCTTTTCGCCGCCCTCTGCGCCGCTCACGCTGCTTTCCGGCTCGCGCACGGCGGTTTCTCCTGCCCGCGCGCCGTTTTCCTCCGGCTCCCGTTTTTCCGTCTGCACTGCCGTTTGTGCCGCCGTTTGTGCCTCTGTCGGCACTGCCGTCTGCGTTGCCGTATCCGCTGCCTTTGCCTTGGGCGGTCTGCCCCGCCGTTTGGGCGCCGGCTTCTCTGCCGCCTGTTCCTCGGGCTTTTTCGCAGCCGCCCGCTTCTTCGCCGGCTTCTCCGCAGCACGCTTCGGCACGCTCTCCTCTTTCCCCGGCTCCGACGCCTTTTTTGCCGAATCCGCCGCCTTGCCTTCCTTTTCCGCGGCAGCCTTTGGTTTGCGGCCGCGGCGCGCCGGCTGTACTTCCTGTGTTGCAGTAAGGTTTTCCTGTTGGCTCATAAGAACCTTCCTTTTGAAAAAATATTTGAAAATGCCCGCAGGCGCAAAAAGCAAAAATGCCGCCTGCCAAAAAAGCGGGCGCTGCAAAGCAGCGGCAATGCCGCCGCGCGCAATTCTAAGCAGATATTCCTTTATTACTTGTGAAATCCGTACTGAAAAAAACGAAGCTGCATCCCGAAAACCGGGCGCTCCCGGCGCTTCGGTGCGTCCGGCAGGCCGTCCCCTCTTCGGGAATTTACCGTAAAATGAGCGGCAGACACCGCCGCTTCCCGTTCACGATTTATTATATTTATATAAATTGAATATGTCAAATGCAAACGCACAACAAAAAGGTGCGCAAAAAGCGTATTTGTGCTAAAATATATATAGGTAATGCAAAAAAGCACACACTTCGCCTTCCGGCCGCGGACTTTTTCCCCGCCCGGAAGAAATTATCAAGGAAGGACGCGCCCTTACGCGCATAATGTATGAAATATCTTGTTTTACTGCTGGACGGAGCGGCCGACGAGCCGGTGGAGGAGCTTGGCTTCCGCACGCCGTTGGAGGTCGCCAAAAAACCGTATATGAACTTTCTTGCCCAAAACGGCGAGGTAGGCATGCTTAACCCCACCCCCCGCGGCTGCACCGGCGGCAGCGATACGGGCAATATGTGCGTGCTGGGCTTCAACCCCGCCCTATACCTTACCGGGCGCTCCCCGCTGGAGGCCGCATCGCTGGGCATAAAAATGGAGGAGGACGATGTCGCCCTGCGCGCAAACCTTGTCACCCTTTCGGGGGACGGCCCCTACGAGCAAAAAATAATGGAGGATTACAGCGCGGACGAAATCTCCACCGAGGAGGCCACTGAGCTTATCGCCTGCCTTGAGCAGCATTTCGGCAGCGAAACGCTGCGCTTCTACCCCGGCTTTTCCTACCGCCACTGCGTTATCATGCACCACGCAACGGCAAACGAGCAGCTTACCCCGCCCCACAACATTACGGGCAGATGCATTAAGGATTATATGCCCAAGGGTGATTATGCCGATATGCTCACCGATATAATGATCCGCAGCAATAAGCTGCTCTCGGAGCACCCGGTAAACCTTGCCCGCGCCGCAAAGGGCAAGCGCACGGCAAACTCCGTATGGTTCTGGGGTCAGGGCACAAAGCCCATGCTGCCCTCCTTCCGGGAGCGCCACGGCTTAAACGGCGCCGTTGTAACAGCGGTGGACCTTGTAAAGGGGCTGGCCTTCCTTACCGGCATGAAAATTTATCCCGTGGAAGGAGCTACCGGCACGCTGGATACCAACTTTGCCGGAAAAGCGCAGGCCGCAATACAGGCCTTTAAGGACGGCTTTGACCTTGTATATCTGCACCTTGAGGCCCCGGACGAATGCGGGCACCGTCACGAGGTGGAGGGCAAGGTAAAGGCCATTGAGGAAATCGACTCCAAGGTGCTGGCCCCCGTGTACAAATATCTCAAATCCCAAGGCGATTTCGGAATACTTGTCACCCCGGATCACCCCACCCCCCTTACCACTCGGGCGCACAGCAACGCTCCCGTGCCCTTCATCATCTACCGCAGCGATGTCGCCCCGATAGCCCCCGCCGAAAACTACTGCGAGGCCGCCGCCAAGAAAAACGCCGTCGTGCTCAATGAGGGCTATATGGCCATTTCCCGTATGATACTTGCCGGAAAGCCGTTTTTATAATATCCGCTCCTTCCTGCGAAAAGCGGCAAATATAAAATAAATATAAAAAACGCTTGCAAGTTTATAAACAATCGTATATAATACCCGGTGTTCGGCAGCAAACCGCCGACGCCGGTATAATTGCTGATATGGCTCAGTAGGTAGAGCACGTCATTGGTAATGACGAGGTAGTCAGTTCGAATCTGATCACCAGCTCCATAAACCGCTCAAATTGTTTGAGCGGTTTTTTTGTGCCATATGTTCGGTGCGGAACCGCAGCGGCGGGTCTTTTGAAGACTCTCAAAAAGTTCACGATTTCAAAGGTTTATTAATCCGTAAAAATGAGGACTGCCGCGAAATTTGCGGCAGTCCTTCTCATCGTTTTTTGTCAGGCACTTATTGACCGTGCTGCTTATTCGGCGCAGGTCGGATCTGCTTCCGATACTTTATTGCCGTAACGGTTGTATGAATCGGCAAGCCGCACAAAATCGGCCGCTGCAAGCTCTTCGGCTCGGACGGTCGGCAAAAGCCCGGCATCGGAAATCACCTCGTCAACATTGTTTTTCGGAATCAATTGCAGCATATTGTTTCGGAGCGTTTTTCGACGCATCGCAAATGCGGCACGAAGCACCTTTATAAAATTCGGCGGAAGCTCGCTGCCGTTTCGTTCGAATTTCAGCACACAGGAATGAACCGACGGCTCGGGGTAATATGCCGCGGGTGAGAGTTTCAGTTCGGTTGAAATGTCGAAAAGATACCGGGAAACAATCGAGAGCGGCCCGTAGTTCACATCACGCGGTGCCGCAAAGAACCGCTCTGCTGCTTCAACCTGCATCATCAGCACCATGCGCTTTACAGGGAGTCCGGATTCAATCAGCCGCATACAAATAGGTGATGTTATATAGTACGGAAGATTTGCAGCAACAGTAAAAGGCTCTCCGCCGAATGCATCGGAGATTTTTGCAGGCGGAACCTTCAGAAAATCGCTGCAAATGAGCTGCACGCTGCGTTTATCCGCGAATTCATCCGCAAGAATTCCGACAAGTGTGCGGTCTATTTCAACCGCAAGCAGATTTTTCGCTTTTTCCGAAAGAGCGGATGTCAATGCACCGAGCCCGGGACCGATTTCAAGCACGTTTTCGCCTTGGCAGTCTGCAAGTGCTGCAATGCGGCTTATCGCTTCGGTATCGATAAGAAAATTCTGCCCCAGAGCCTTGTTCGGGGTCAAACCCAGTTTTTTTATCATTTCTTTTGAATCTGTCATGATTGAAATTTTAATGCAGATTTGCATATATGTCAACAGAATCCGAAAAATAATGCGCATATTGATAGTTTTTTATCCCAAAAAGCTGGTTGTCAACGGAAAACTGTCTCGCCGGTTAAAAAAGACTGCCGCCGTGCGAATAACCATGTGCAGCGGCAGCTGATGTTAAACGCGCTTTCTTTAAAAAAAACAGAAAACAGCGAATCGAAACACGATATTGCTGCCGACGACATAAATCACGGGCAATGCGGCTTTACATATTCTCCCTTCGGTAGTATAATTATAATGCATGATTATAGCTCGAAAGATTTGAAAACAAAAGAATTAAATCGGGGTATGAGTATCGAGGTATAAATATCGAGGTATAAACAGGAATGAAACTGACTTTCGGAACAAAAACAAAAAGATTTTTTTGCTTTATCCTTTCCTCTCTGATGCTGCTTTCTTTATGCTGCACGGTTTTTTTCGCTGCGGGATGCAGCCGGGAGACGGCGTCCGGGGACGAACAGGCGTTCACATTGTTCATGAATTCAATACGCAACGGGCAGTTTACGGAAGCGTTCTCCTTCATCAGTGCTCATGTTGCGCCGGAGAATGCCGTTGACGACAGCATTGAAGCATATAAAAACACAATAACTCTCGCACAGTTCGAAAAGCGTTACGAGAGCCTGTTTTCGCTGCTCGGCGTGAACGATATTGAATACAATATTGCTGAAGAGAACGTTTCCGGAAATTCAAAAAAAGTCATTAAATACACTATGACATATAAAACACAATCCGCGGGCGACCTGACAAGCGAATACGAGATGACTCTTCTGAAAGAGAATAATCTTTGGCGAGTTGTATGGCAGCCGAGCCACATTTTTCCGGATATGGCCTGGGGCGACACGTTCGACAGGGCAACGCTTGCGGCAGAGCGCGGCGATATCGTTTCTCACGGAGCTGTTGTTGCAACCAATGTCCGCCTTGTGACTGTTTACGCGCTTTTAAGCGAAATTGCGCCGAAAAATGTGCTTACGGATGAAATAATGCAGGAAAATGCGGGCATGAGCGAGCAGGATGCGGAAAAAGAAGCGGACAGGCTTTATTCCGATGCGGAGTATCTGAATACACGCTTCTCGGCGGAATTCGATGCCGCTGCTGCCGAAATTGCCGCCGTGCTCGGTTTGGATGCCGCAGAGCTGCGAACAAAATTCGGAAAGAACACAAACGAGTTCATAACCGTTTATCAGGCGATGCCCGATGAAGTTACCGTTGAACAGCAGGAACAGCTGAATGCCGTAAACGGAGTTCATGTTGACACCGAGCACTACGGTTCAAAGCGGTATTACCCTTACGGGAGCCTGCTTGCGCATACATTGGGCTATATTTCGTTCGCAACATGGGAGGAGATACAGACATATAACGAGGGACGCGATCCGAATGACGGATTATATACTACTGACAGCAAAGTCGGTAAAAGCGGCGTAGAAAAGCTTTACGAAAGGGAGCTCCGCGGCAAGGACGGCTATTATTTCTTCATCCGCGGAACGGACGGAGCCGTTAAAAAGGTCATCTATCGCAAAGATAAAGTTGACGGCAGCGATGTGATGCTGACGATCGATTTCAAATTGCAGCAGCGCACAGAGGAACTGCTGGATCTTGTGCTTTTCGGCACGGACACGGCGGGTGCGGTCGTTGTTATGAACCCGAAAACGGGAGAAGTGAATGCAATTGCTTCCAATCCTTCCTATGATTTAAACAGGTTTATAAAGGGTATGAGCGGCGATGAATACAAAGCCCTTGAAGAACAGGAGAATGAGCCGCTCAGAAACCGCGCAACAAGGGAACTTTACCCGCCGGGATCAACTTTCAAGGCGTTCACTGCCGCTGCTGCGCTTGATACGGGTACGGTGAATGAGAATTATGTTTTCACCGGCTATATCGATAATGATTACTGGAAGCCGACCGGTTACGGGGAATGGCCTTGGCCGCGCATAAAGCGCACGCGCGTCTATCATCGCACGGAACCGATGAACATGACAAACTGTATGCTGCATTCCGACAATATTTACTTTGCGGATGTTGCACTGAAAATCGGTCAGGAGAAATTCATTGCATATTTTAATGAAAAACTCGGCATGGACAAGTCGCTGCCCTATGAATTGGGTGCTGCCCGCTCCCAGCTTTACAGCCGCGGCAGCGTGATGGACAACAAAATGCTTGCGGACTCCGGCTACGGACAGGGCCAGGTGCTCGTGACGCCGCTTCAGCTTGCGGCAATGTTCTCCGCATTTGCAAACAACGGCGATATGCCGACCCCGCGAATCACGGACGGATTATATGTAACGGACGGCGTGGAATACAAATGCATTCGGAAAAGCGAATACTCCGTATGGATGGAGGACGCAATTTCGACAAATGCAATAAATAAAATAATTCCGATGCTCCAAGGCGTTGTGGATCCGAACAAAAACGGAACGGGTCGTTCGCTGCGTGTCACGAATGTTGACGTTGCGGCAAAAACGGGTTCGGCCGAAATCGGCAAAGACAAAACCCGCATGTATTCATGGTTTGCCGGTTTTCGCCTTAACGTTGCGCAGGAGGATGAGCGTGTTGTGATCGTAATGCTCGATGTTCCCGATTCGGGCGCATACTCATCCCTGAAATTTCAGATAGCGCGCGAGCTTTTGAAGCTGGACGACACCCCCGATCCGAATGCTCCGCCGGCGGAATAAAACAGGCTTCGGATGAAATGCCTGCGGTCAGCGTCGGCTGTCTTCGGGTTTGGAGGATGCGGTTATTTTGCGGATAAACAGCAGCATTGCGGCGAACATCATTGCCGAGGCTGCAAACCGCATATAGAATCTGTATGCCGAAAAAAACGAAAGAGCATATAATCCCATGCCCGCAAAGAAGTACTTTGAAGCGTGTTTTTCCGTGCGGAGTTTCGATGCGGCGCGTTCAGCGCGGACCCTGACGGATACACGCTCGGCGGGAGGAAATGCAGCTTTGATTTCGGCATCGATTTCGGCATCGTCGGGCAGGAAGCGTTCGCGAATTTGCGGAATTGTTTCAAGCAGCCTAAACTCAACTGCGGTGGTGCCGACGGTGCGCACGGCGGATTCCGCTTCCGGTTCGGGTTTCGAAACTGAATATATCACGATGTGCGAAATGCCTTTTTCAAGAGCCTCGCGAATAATCGGAAGAATATCATCAAAAGTGATTGCTTTTTCAGTTCGGAGCAGATAAAACGAGCGAGTTGCACTCTGTTCGGAACACGCTTGATTCGGGTATTCCGAGGATGAACGGTGCAGGCTGCGGATCACTTCGTCCACTTCGGGCGAAACGAGTATCCTGCGCCGCAAAATCGACTCGGATGTTTCTCTGCGGAGTTTTTTGATGTGGGCATTAAACCGCAGGCTGCGCAAAAGGCTTGCAGTGAGCAGTATTGACGCGGAAATGAGCATTGCGGCAAACAAAGACGCGGCGCCGTGATGCAGCTTTCGCGAAACAAGCAAATAAAGTGCGGCGGTCAGCAGCAGTGCCGAAAACACGTTGTCGCATATGCGCGCAAAGCGGGATTTGCCGCCGTTGAAGCTCCGATTATAACTTTTCAACAATGTGTCATTCATAAAATCAGTATGGCACATAGATATGTTTTTCATTCACAAACGGTTCAGGATGTTGTATAATATGCATATGAAGATTGGAATTTACGGCGGAACATTTGACCCCGTTCACATGGGGCACATATTTGTTGCCCGTTCCGTGAAACAGGAGCTTGGGCTTGACAGGGTGGATTTTGTTGTTGCGGCAGATCCGCCGCATAAGCATTCCGCAGAGCGCACTCCGGCTGCATTAAGATTCGATATGGTCTGCGCCGCTTTGAAGCGCGAACGCGGAATGCGCGCTTCCGATATCGAAATTCGCCGCGGCGGAGTCAGCTACACTGTTGACACGCTGCGCGAAATGAAGCGGATAAACAAAAGGGCCGGGCTGTATTTCATTGTCGGAGCGGATATGCTTGAAGATTTTCCGAAATGGAAAAATCCAAAAGAAATACTGGAGCTTGCAACCCTCGTTGCCGTCAACAGACGCGGTCAGGAACGCGATATCGAAGCTCTTGCAGACGGGATAAGGGCTGAATTCGGCGGCAGAGTCGAGATTATTTCTGCGGAAGGGCCGGACATATCCTCAACGGAAATCAGAAGGCGTGTTCAAAACGCACAAACCGTTGAAAGGCTTGTGCCGCTTTCCGCCGAAATGCTGCTTTACGAAAAGCGCTTGTATCAGCCCAAAAGCATAGAGCAGCTTGCGGAACGTGTTTCGAACGTTTTGGATGAATACAGAATGCGTCACACAATGCTGACCGTGCGTGAAGCTGTCGGACTTGCTCAGTATCACGGGCTTTCAACAGAAAAAGCGCGGCTTGCGGCTCTTTTGCACGACTGCGCAAAGCTTGGGCGTGAAGAGACCGTTCGATATGCCGAAAAAATGGGTTATGCGCTGACAAATGAAGAACGTGAAAATCCGTTTTTGATTCATTCGCGCATAGGTGCACTGCTTGCAAGGGATCTGTACGGAGTGCAGGATACGGAAATATTGAACGCAATAGAACGGCACACCGTCGGATGTGCGGAAATGACCCCGTTTGATGAGGTGATTTTTCTTGCGGACAAGCTTGAGCCGTCACGTGATTACAGAAGAATACGGGATTTGCGCGAGCTTGCTTTCAGAGACCTCGACAGGGCGACGATAGCGGTTCTTCGGAACACTATCGAATACACTGAAAATAAGGGAATGCGCATTCATCCGCAAACGGAAATTACCATTGCAGCACTCGAAAAACGGGTGAAAGCCCGCCTGCACGGCGGCGATTGAGAAAACACGTCAAATCGGCAACGGCGGTGAGTTTTAAGCCGATTTTATCCCGGCTGAATTCGATACGGGCAATGTCGAATAAAAAGACGTACGATTAATAAAAATAATATCAATATAGATATAATCGGAGGAAGAATGGAAACTAATAACGAAAACAAAAACATCCTTTCGGAACCGGAACTCAGGTTTCGCGAGGAGCTTAAAAATTGCGTAAAGCGCATTGTGGATGCCGCCGATGCAAAAAGAGCAAACGATATTGTTGCGGTCCATGTGGGAGACAAAACAATCATTACCGATTGGTTCGTGTTCATGAGCGGCACATCGCCGATTCATGTAAAGGCGCTGAGTGATGAAATTGAAGATTGTGCCGCCGAAATGGGGCTTCCGATGCGCCGCAGGGAAGGCTATTCCGAAGGCCGTTGGATCGTGCTTGACTTTGCCGGAATTCTTGTGCATATTTTCCATCCGGAAGAGCGCGAGTATTACAATGTTGAACGGCTGTGGATGGATGCAACAACCGAAATTATTCGTCCCGAAAAATAAAACTCGGATAAAGTAAAAAATTTGAAAAACATTGCACCCTGCTCCTGCGGGAAACAGCGATTTAATTGTGTATCGGCAAGAAGGCCGTGTTTTCAACCTGTTATTTGAAAACGGATAAGCCATTGTGCTGCCGATACATGTAAAACGGGGAGCAGGGCGTTTTGCATTTTGCACCGAAATGCTGCGAAAGCAAATGCGAACATCAGGGACGGAGGAACGTTATGAATAAATCAAACAGAGTGCTTGTTGTTGAGGATGATGCCGCGATCGTTCGTGCGTTGAGCTCGTTTTTGACGGATGAGGGCTTTTTGTGCAAAAGCGCAAACGGGCAGACCGAAGCGCTGCGGCTTTTTGAACAGGAGGAGTTTGATATTGTGCTGCTGGATGTTTCGCTTGCGGACGGCAGCGGCTTTGTTGTTTGCTCCGCCATGAAAAGCAAAAAGGATATACCAATTATTTTTCTGACGGCTTCGGGTGATGAACACAGCGTTGTTACGGGACTTGAGCTCGGTGCGGATGACTATATTGCAAAGCCTTTTCGGCCGCGGGAGCTTGTTTCGCGCATCAAAAACGCTCTTCGACGGGCGGGAAAACCGCAGGCCGCGGTCAGTCTCGGCGATGTGCGTGTTGACCTTGAGAGAGGAGCCTGTTTCCGCGGAGATACGGACCTTTGCCTTTCGGCATTGGAATACAGGCTTTTGCTGACGCTCATAAACAACCGCGGGCATGTTTTAACGCGCGCACAGCTGCTTGAACACATTTGGGATGTTGCGGGCGACTTTGTGAATGACAACACCTTGACCGTTTATATTAAACGGCTGCGCGAAAAACTGGAAGCCGATCCGCAGACTCCCTGCATTATTAAAACGGTGCGCGGCGTTGGATACAAAATAGACTGAATATATGCGGTTTGCCGCCGAAGAATAACACAAAGGGGGCATGGAAAATGAGAGTACTCAGAAATCCGGATGTTTGTGCGCTGACGCTGACAACGGCCGCGGTCGGTATCGCCGCAAGCGGAATATGTTTTTATTTTAATCAGAAAGCGGGGCTTATTGCGGCCGCCGCTTTTGTAATTGTGATTTCGGCTCAGCTTGTGAACGCTGCGCTGCGTCACAGGCATTTCAGAAAGCTTGCGGATGAAATCGACGGCATTCTCCACGGTGCGGAGGACATATGCCTTTCAAAGTATCGTGAAGGCGAAATCAGCATACTTGAAAATGAACTCACAAAGCTGATTGTTCGTCTTCGCGAGCAGGCCGATGCACTGCGTTCGGACAAAACAAAGCTTGCGGATTCAATTGCGGATATTTCTCATCAGATAAAAACTCCGCTCACGGCGCTTAATCTGATTGCGGAATCTTTGGGCAGGAGTGGCATGAATGCAGAAAAACGCATGGAGCTTCTTCTTGAACTTCGCAGGCAGCTGACAAGGATCGAGTGGCTTGTTTCCGCATTGTTGAAGCTTGCAAGGCTCGATGCGGATTCTGTCACTTTCAGCAGGAAACATGCCGAACTTGCGGCAATTGTTGACGGAGCGGTTGAGCCGCTGGAAATCATGGCGGAGCTGAAAAATGTGCATTTCGAAATTGATGCTTCCGGGTTTGCATACTGCGATCCGGATTGGATGACGGAAGCTTTGGGCAATATACTTAAAAACTGTGTCGAACACTGCGAAAACGGAAGCATATATGTCACGGCATCCGAGAACCCGATTTATTCGGAATTTCGAATTCGCGACACGGGACGCGGAATTGCGGAGCAGGATTTGCCGCATATTTTTGAAAGATTTTATACCGGTTCAGCCGGCATGAACTGTACGGAAACGGGGAGTTTAAGGAATAATACCCATACCGAAAACGATACGGTTCAATGCGGAGCGCAGATTCCGCAGCTGCAAAGCGTCGGCATTGGGCTTGCGTTGTCAAGAACCATCATTTCAAAACAAAACGGAACAATTAAAGCGGAAAATCATCGGCAGGGCGGCGCAGTGTTCACCATACGTCTGTATAAAAGCGCAGTTTAACAACACTTCGATTGGATAATGTTTGAGCCGTTTCCGAAGCTGCGTATTCGGTGTTTGTGACATATCTGTTATTTTCAAGTCACACACAAGTCATATTGCGCGGGTATAATTTCAACCATAAACAAAAGAGTCGAAGACAATACATTCGGATTGCGCGTATAAAAGGCTTGCCTGCCGCATTTCGAACGGATGATGCTCAAAAGGAGAAAAAATGGAAATTTTGAAGGTTGAAAACCTGACAAAGGTATACGGAAAAGGCGAGAATGAAGTTCGTGCGCTCAACGGCGTAAGCTTTTCGGTTGAAAAGGGTGATTTTGTTGCGATTATCGGGCCTTCGGGCAGCGGCAAATCAACTCTTTTGCACACATTGGGCGGCGTTGACCGCCCCACTGGGGGCAAAGTGCTTGTGAACGGACAGGATGTTTATTCGCGAAGCGATGAACAGATTGCAGTTTTTCGCCGCCGCGAAGTCGGGCTTATCTATCAGTTCTACAACCTGATTCCGGTTTTGAACGTTGAAGAGAACATGTCCCTGCCCGTGCTTTTGGACGGACGAAACGTGAACCGCGACAGGCTGCGTGAACTGATTCGCGAGCTTGACCTTGTCGGACGCGAGAAACATCTTCCGAATCAGCTTTCCGGCGGACAGCAGCAGCGCGTGTCTATCGGCAGGGCATTGATGAATTCGCCTTCGATCGTGCTTGCGGATGAACCGACGGGCAATCTGGATTCAAAAAACAGCCATGAAATAGTTGAGCTTTTGAAGCGAATGAACCGTGAATACAATCAAACTCTCATCATGATCACTCATGACGAAAGCATTGCACTGCAAGCTCGGCGCATTATTGCAATCGAGGACGGAAAAATCGTTCGTGACGAGGTGATTTCAAAATGAACATCATGAACAAAGTCACTTTGCAGGCGATGAATAAGAACAGGGTTCGCACGATCGTAACGATAATCGGCATAATTCTTTCCGCTGCAATGTTCACCGCCGTCACAACTTTCTGCTCAAGCATGTACGGCTATATGCGCGAGTACTTTGCATACGACAAAGGCGACTACCATGTTTCGTTCAGCGGCTGTTCAAGCGAAACGATAGATAAAATCAAAGCCGACGAGCGCGTTTCAAAGGCCGCTGTCGCAAAGCCCATAGGTTATGCCGAAGCCGGTTCAAACAACGCCGACAAGCCCTATTTGTATGTTCTTGAAGCGGATGAAAGCTTCATGAAAAATATGCCTGTTCATCTTACGAGCGGCAGACTGCCCGAAAATGAAAACGAGATAATTCTTCCCGCACATCTTCAGGCGAACGGCGGCGTATCACATAAAATCGGCGACAGATTGAAACTGACTCTCGGCAGACGTGTTGCGGAAGACGGGTCGGAGCTTGGGCAGAACAACCCGTATTCGTACGATGAGGAAAAGCTGACTGCGGACAGAATTTGGGAATATGTCGTTGTCGGTTTCTATGAACGCCCCGGGTTCGAAGAAATGATTGCTCCGGGTTACACCGCGCTGAGTCTTCTTTCCGAACCCCTGCGGGAAGGCGAAACCTATGATGCCTATATCCTGATGAAAAATCCGAGAAAGAATCTTGATGCGTTTGCGGAAAAGCTTTCGGGAGCTTTCACTGAGGCATCCTATCAAACGAGTTTGCTCACAATGGACGGCTATTCGGTGTTTAACAATTATTCGAATATGCTTGTGAGGCTTGCCGCAATTTTCTGCGTGCTGATTTTCATCGGCTCGGTTTCGCTGATTTACAGTGCATTTTCAATTTCTGTAAGCGAAAGAACAAAGCAGTTCGGCTTGCTTGCCTCGATCGGTGCAACCCGGAGCCAGATAAGGCGGTCCGTTCTTTTCGAAGCATTTGCGCTGTGCATATGCGGCATACCTATCGGCCTTTTTGTAGGCATCGGAGGTATGGGACTGACGCTGTGGCTTTGCGGAGATTTGTTCAAATCCGTACTTGACGCACCGTTCGGTATGAGCTTTTCCGTTTCATGGCAGGCCGTTGCCGTTGCTGTGGCGGTCGCGGTGTTGACAGTTTTCGTTTCCGCATGGATACCGTCGCGGCGTGCAATGAAAATTTCACCCATTGAAGCAATCAGACAGGCGCGGGATGTGAATGCGGGCAAGAAGAATGTGCGCTGTTCAAAGCTTTTCATTCGGCTTTTCGGTGCAGAAGGCATGCTTGCAAAAAAATACTATGCACGCAGCCGCAAAAAGTATCGCGCAACGATAGCTTCTCTTGCAATGAGCCTTGTGCTTTTCATCTCTGCAAGCGGTTTCTGCATGTATCTCACAAAGTCGGCAGATGACGCATTCACGGAAAAAAGCTACGATATATGTTATCGGGGTTTGTCAGCGCAGAATTATGCGGAGTTTGCCGCGGGCGCCCGAGAATACTTTGATGAGATAACTTTCTGCCTGAACACGCTCGACAACAGCTTTGTGTACCTGCCGGAGGGAGACACAACGGCGGAGTATAAAGCATACACAAAAGCGCAGCGCAGCGCACATGAAGGGCTGCTCAAAGTTGAACAAAACTGTTTTGCGTATTACATTGATGATGCGGCATTCGGACGGATGCTGACCGAAAACGGCATCGATGCCGAGGCTTATTTTGCAGCCGAAGAAAAACTGCCCGTCATGCTCAACAGCGGTTACGATGTTGTTTATTCGCAGGATAACGGCGAAAACAACAGAAGAACATATAATTACAGCTTTGTTTCGGATGGGGTAACGACCCTGATGCGGGCAAAACCCGCACCGCAGCTCGACGGATACATTTTGGACGGCATGTTTTGGTCCGGCAATGAAATAGGAGAGGGCGTTCTGCAATACTACTATGGGCCCGCTCAAGAGGAAGATGCTGACGGCGGAAGCAGCTCCGACGGGGAAAACTCCTCCGATGGGGAAGATTTCGAATCCTCGGGATTTGATTCTTTCGGAAGACCCATAGACCGGCCCGTGCGCCCGGTTGAATATGAAGAAATACATATTGCAGCAACCGTCAAAACCGCACCCGCAGGGATTGACAGCGGACGCGCAATGAAGCTCATTCTGCCGTTCTCCGCGTTCAAAGACAAAAAGGCATTCAATGAAGGCTTCATGAATGTATACATCTGCGCCGATGACCCGGACAAGGCGGAGAATGATGTTAAGTCCGTATTCGAAACCCGTGGAATCGAATTTGCGCCTCAAAGGCTGTACAACCGTGCGGAGGAGGAACGAACCGTCAGCAACATGATAATCCTTGTGAAGGTATTCTCCTATGGCTTTATCGCGTTGATTTCACTGATTTCGGTTGCGAATGTGTTCAACACCGTGTCAACCAATGTTGCACTTCGCCGCCGTGATTACGCAATGCTCCGTTCGCTCGGAATGACGAACAGGGGAATAAACCGAATGATGAACTATGAATGCCTGCTCTACGGAACGCGTTCGCTGTTGTTCGGTTTGCCGCTTTCGGTCGGCATGACCTACCTTTGCTACCTGTCCGCAGCGGAGGCTGCACAGATGAGCTTCACAATGCCGTGGACGGCGGTTGCGATTGCTGTAGTGAGCGTTTTCATGGTTGTGTTTGTTTCCATGCTGTACTCAACAAGCAGGTTAAAGCGCGAAAACCCGGTTGATGCACTGAAGGATGAAAACATCTGATCGGAACAGTTATGATTGACAGACTGTGAATCAAAAATAACCGACTGTACCGCAATGTATGCGGCGCAGTCGGTTTTGTTCAAAATGAAGCTGATTTCGTTGTTTCTATATTGCGGAATGATTATTTGCAGTGCGTCTCGTTGTATTTCTTAATGCCGAGAGCCAACAGATCCATGGCGCGCTCAAGATCCTTCTGCTTGAGGACGTAAGCAATGCGAATCTCGTTCAGACCCTTGCCGGGGGTTGCGTAGAAGCCCTCGCCGGGAGCAAACATAACCGTGTCGCCGTTGTCATCAAAGTCGGTGAGCAGCCATTTCTGGAATGTATCCGCATTGTCAACGGGCAGTGCAGCCATCATGTAGAACGCGCCCTGCGGTTCCTTAACAACGACGCCGGGGATTTCGAGCAGCTTATTGTAGCAGGTGTCGCGGCGGAGTTTGTATTCCTTGCGAACAGCATCGAAATAGTCGGAATCAACGCTGTAAAGCGCGGCGGAAGCGATCTGATCAAGGGTTGCAACGGAAAGCCTTGCCTGACAGAACTTCATGAGGTTCTGCTGAAGCTCCTTGTTGCGGGTGATAATGGTTCCGATACGTGCGCCGCAGGCAGAGAAACGCTTGGATACGGAGTCGATGATAACGGCGTTTTCGTTGATATCTTCGAACTGTCCGATGGTTGCAAGCTGCTCGCCGCCGTAAACGAATTCACGGTAAACTTCGTCGCCGATAACAAACAGGTTGTGTTCTTTTGCAACATCCGCAATGGTGCGCAGCTCTTCATGAGTCAGAACAACGCCGGTGGGGTTGCCGGGGTTGGTGAACATGATTGCGCGGGTGTTTTCGTTGATAAGAGCCTCAAGCTTTTCGCGGAAAGCATAGCGATAACCGCCTTCGGGGGAGGTGGTCAGGGGGCGAATGGTGCCGCCTGCACTCTTGATGAAGGTGTTGTAGTTGGGGTAGAAGGGTTCCGGTATGATAACCTCGCTGCCGTCGTCAAGAATGCTGAGCATCAGCATCTGCAACGCTTCACTGCCGCCGGTGGTGATAAGGATATCGCTCTCTTCATAGTGAATGCCGAGTTTATCATAATAGTCCTGAACGGCTTTGATAAGCACGGGCAAACCGGGGGAAGGAGCGTATTCAAGAACGGGAAGCTCAAAATTGCGAACCGCTTCGAAATATGCGGGCGGGGTTGCGATATCGGGCTGACCGATATTCAAATGATAAATCTTTTTGCCGTTATTGGTTGCTGCAACGGCAAACGGATGGAATTTACGCATGGGGGAAAGGTTGCATGCCAAAGCCTTCTGCGAGATTTTCATGGAAGAAGCCTCCGAAAAAGTTTTTTTGAGGAAGAAAAAGCGGATAAAACAGCAGAATCGCTTTTCGCGCCGCCGTCCGGCCGGAGATTATCCTCATACGGTGTGATTGTAGCATTTTTTTCGGGTTTGTGCAACAATGTTTGCGCCGAAAAAAGGTATATTTGAAGGAAAAGTGTTGGCAGGGAAGCATGACTGCGTTTGCGGAGAGCAAAAATCAGATGACACAAATGTAAAACAATTGTGAACTTTTTTTATGCAAAGCACCTGCAACACATATATTTTTTGCAAAAAACGTGTATTTAAAAGATAAAATAGTATTTCACAACGGCATGTGCAGCCGATAGGGGCAAGAGAATATTACAAAAGGGGTATTTAAACCGGCATTCCATTGTGGTATAATAACACGAAATGTGGATATGCGAAAGGATACTGTTTGCAAATGATCGTTGTCATACCTGCATATGAGCCGGATGAAAAGCTTTTGCGTCTTGTGGACGAACTGAAGCAGCAAACGGACTATAAAATCATTATTGTTGACGACGGCAGCAAAAATGCGGAAAGCAAAGATGTTTTTTCAAAGCTTGAAGCGGATTCCGCTGTTACTCTGCTGCACCATAAAGTCAACCGCGGCAAAGGCCGCGCAATGAAGACTGCGTTTGAATACATAAAGGATGCGGGGTTTTCCGATGACGGTATAATAACCGTTGATGCGGACGGGCAGCACCTTATAAAAGATATCGTGGCAGTCAGTGAAACCTGGGCAAAGAACCCGAATGCGCTTGTTCTCGGCAGCAGACGTTTTTCCGGCAAGGTACCGCTCCGCAGCAGATTCGGCAACGGTGTAACACGCGGCGTGTTTGCAATTTCAACGGGCGTTCGCGTTTACGACACGCAGACGGGGCTTCGTGCGTTTTCAACCGAAAAGCTTGACGACATGCTCAAAATCGGCGGCGAACGCTATGAATACGAGATTAATCAGCTCCTGACATGCACCAAAACGCATGTGCCGATAATCGAGCACACCATAGAGACCGTGTATCTTAATAAGAATGAGACTTCTCATTTCAACACTGTAAAGGATTCATGGCGGATATACAAAACGATTTTTACGTTCGTTTTTTCAAGCTTTGTCAGCTGGGCTGCGGATTATATCCTTCTGCTTGTGTTCAATGCGATACTCGGCGGCATTACGGGCGGTGCGGCGGTCAGGCTTCTGTCATTTAATCTTCCGCCAAAGTTCTTCGCGCTTGTCGGAGCACGCACGATAAGCTCCTTGCTGAATTACTTCCTTAATCAGCGGCTTGTTTTTCAAACAGAGTCCAAGGGCAGTGTACTGCGCTATTACATCCTTGTTGCGGCGCTTTTTGCGTTGAACTACGGTCTGCTTCAGCTTATGGGAAAAATCGGCATCGCGCTCTGGCTTGCCCAAATAATCGCACAGCTTGTGATTTACCCGCTGAGCTTTGTAATTCAGCGAAAATTTGTTTTTTGCGAGAAAAATACCGCAGCATAAAACATTGCGGTGCCGCGCGGTTCATGCCGTGTAATTTTAAGGAGATAATATATGAAAGCAAATAAGGCAAAAATTATTCTTGTTGTTGTTTTGGATATAGTATTTTTTGCGGCAATACTGTTGTCGTTTGCATGGTTTCATCATGCAAAGCCGCAGAAGCTTTCACCGACGAGAACATTCGACCCGAGAGTGTCGCCTTCACCAAGCCCGTCGCCGGATTGGTGGATTCCGAAAGACACACCTGCCCCCGGCGAAACACCGGATCCGTCGGCATCCACTCAACCCACTGTTGCCCCCACTTCCGAACCGAACGATCTGCTTCACGGAAAATATTCCGAAAAGTTTACTTCCGGTGAGGTGGTTCGCGATGAAAACGGCTATCGCAGCGGAAATGTATGTGTTGAGATGAGCAAACACACTATGACCGTTCAGGGGCAGCCCGTATGCTACTATGTTGCCGACATTTACATAAAGGATATTACAAGCCTTCGCTGTGCAATTTCCGATTCGCCGGACAGGGATGAATGGGTGACGGAGCTTGCAGGCAAGAACAATGCAATCGTTGCAGCTTCGGGCGACTTCTTTGTTTTCAAGCGGAGCGGACTTGCGATTCGAAACGGACAGGTTTACCGCGAGGAGCTGAACAGAAGTCAGGATGTTTGCGTTGTCTATTCCGACGGCACAATGGCAACTTATTTTGCCGGTTCGGTGGATTTAGATTCGATTTATGCTAAAAACCCGTATCATGCGTTTTCGTTCGGCCCAAAGCTTTTGAACAACGGCGAACCGATGACGGAATTCAACACGAGTGTTGCAACATGGAATCCGCGCTGCGCGATAGGTTATTATGAACCGGGGCATTACTGCCTTGTTGTTGTTGACGGAAGGCAGAGAGGCTATTCCCTCGGGCTTGAAATGACAGAGCTTTCAAAGCTCATGAAACAGCTTGGCTGCACGGAGGCATACAACCTTGACGGAGGCATGACCGCTATGATGGCATACGGTACTGAGCTTTACTCACAGCCCTGCGGCGGCGGCAGACAGAATTGCGACATTGTTTATGTTGCGGAACCGCTGTCCTGAACGTTCGGATTCGAAACGGAAACTGAAAACTACTTGAAATTTAAAATTTAACGGGGAAATAATAATGAGAAAATCACTCTTCAATTTCAATAACAAACGCCGCGTGTTCCGCGTGCTGCTCTCTCACCTGACGGCAATGCTCGCATTGCTCGTGCTGATTTGCTTCGTTATCGACAGGTTCAACACGGCAATGGCATTTATGGACAGTGAACTTTCAAAGTGGTATATTGCGGTGCTTGCAGTCCTTGCACTCATATCATCGATACTTAACATCGTTGCGTTGTGGGTAAATCCCGACAAAATGAGAAAAAAACAAACGCCCGACAACCATTGACGGTGCAAAACGGCGTTACCATTTGTGGATATGATTACGACTGTATGAAAAATAAAACAAAGATTTTACTTGTTGTTACGGCGGATATTCTTGTTTTTGCGATTATACTGCTGTCTTTCGCATGGTTTCATCATGTTAAACCTCAAAAATTTGATGCGAACCATGCGTTCCCTCTGCCGGAAAAACGTGAAAACCTTCTGCACGGCAAATATGAAGATAAGTTTACCGCTGACGGAAGCATTCAAAAAACCGAGAATTCCTATCGCAGCGGCAATGTATCCGTTGAGATTTTGAGCCGGGATATTACTGTCGGCGGCTATCCCGTGCACTACTACATGGCGGATATTCACATTAAGGACATTTCAAGCCTTCGCAGTGCGGTGTCGGAAGAGTCCGACAGGAGGGAGCGTGTTGAAAGTCTTGCCGCAAAACATAATGCAATAGTTGCAACTTCCGGCGATTTTTTTGTTTTTAAACAGAGCGGGCTTGAGATACGCAATGGCGACATCTACCGCGAAACGATAAATAAAACGCAGGATGTATGCGTTATTTATCAGGACGGAACGATGGAAACCATACTTGCAGGTTCGGTTAATCTTACGGCTGTCTATCGAAAAAAACCGTATCACACTTTCTCTTTCGGCCCGAAGCTGTTGGACGGAGGGCAACCCATGGAGGAATTCAACACAAGCGTTGCGAACTGGAATCCCCGCTGCGCAATCGGCTATTATGAGCCGGGTCACTACTGTCTTGTTGTTGTTGACGGAAGACAGGAAGGGTACTCCATGGGGCTTTCAATGAAGGAACTTTCAAAGCTGATGTTTGATCTCGGCTGCAAGGAAGCATATAATCTTGACGGCGGCGAGACAGCAATGATGGCTTTTGACGGAAAACTGACTTCAAAGCCCAGCAACGGGGGAAGAGAAAACTGTGATATCGTGTATATAGGTGAACCGCTCGAATAAAGCTGCACGCAGAAACCATTCGGAAGATTCAGAATCATACATGGATGCCGCACCGGCGTTTCGGCGCGGCATTTTGAACCATTATATGCTAATATATGCTTATTAAAACACGGAGACTGACCGATGCTGTATATATCAAGATTTGAATTTCCGGATGCCGAAACCGAGACAGATTTCCGATTCGGGTTGAAAATGACATGCTATGATTCAATCTATCCGTTCGGCGTTCTTTCGGAAAAAGGGCTGACGCAGCTTGATTTTGAAGATATAACGCTGCTTTGCGGCGGCAACGGCACAGGAAAGACAACCGCACTCAATATCATTGCAGAGAAACTGAAACTGACAAGGGCATCGTTGTATAATCGCAGCTGCTTTTTCGAGCGTTACCTTGAGGATTGCAGTTTTATATGTGAACTTGAGATCACTCCGCACAGCAAGATTATCACGAGTGACGATGTATTTGATTTTATGCTTGATCTCCGCAGCCTTAACAGCGGGGTTGACAGGCGGCGCGATGAACTGTTTGACGAATATCTTTCGCTAAAACACAAAAAATCAAGTATTCGTTCACTTGAGGATTATGAGGCTCTTAAGCGGCTCAACACGGCGCGCAGCAAGACCGCTTCGGAATTTATTCGCAGGAGCTTACCGGCAGGCTTGCGCGAACGGTCAAACGGGGAAAGCGCATTCATGTATTTCCAAAACAAAATTGAGGAAAATGCTCTGTATCTGCTTGATGAACCCGAAAACAGTCTTTCTCCGGAAAAACAGATTGAACTGCTTCAGCTTATTGAGGACAGCGCAAGGTATTTCGGATGCCAGTTTATAATTGCGACTCATTCCGCGATTATGCTTTCCGCCCGAAACGCAAAGATTTATGATTTTGATTCATTCCCGGTGGGAGTTTGCGCATGGCAGGATATTCCGAGTGTTCGCTGTCAATATGAGTTTTTCAGAAAGCATGATGCCGAGTTTGAATAATCATCGGACGGAACCATGCAGAAAAATCGGCAAATTTAAATCTCACGAAAATAAGTCATTCGGAGTATTTCAGACATTAATCAGCAAATTCATAGCCGTCACTCGGCGAGGGCTGCCTGTCTGTTTCATCGAACAAAAGCCTTCCGATGAGCGAATCGGACCTTGCGCCCTGCTCGATGAACCATTCTGACGGGATATAAATCGTCGGTTCGATTGTCGGATCGGCGATAAGTTCATATTTTCGATAGCAGAGCAAAATTCCGCAGTCATAGAACATGAACATGCGATCCGAATAAATCGGTTCAGGCAGACAAATGACAGTATCACCAAAATTCGAAACTGCGGTTTCGTATGCTTTTTTACCGAAATCTGCCGCAAAATCATCGCTGAACGCAGCACCGAAACAATCGTCAACGGAAAGAATCCGCCCCGATAAGATATCTATGTTTATCGGTCTTGTTTCAAAAACCGCATATCCGTTAACGGTCGGAACATCGTAATCCGCATTGAGTTGTTCGAAGGGAACATAAACGCACATTTTGATTGAAAGCAGGTCGTTATCGTTATACATAACATCGTAAGTTATGTACCTGTCAGCAGGCTGCTCACGCGCATATTCCACGAAGGCTGTTTTCACGGCAGCATTAACAAGGACGGAGTTTCTGCAAACGAAAACAGGGCATATAACATAGCAGCCGGATGTTCTCACATGCTCCTCAAACCCGACATATGGCGTTTGGCTTTCCGAAGGCTGATTTTCGGGAACATCGGCCGTCGGCTGAACCGATGCAGCGGAGAAAACGTTCACACCGACAGCGGATGATGCACCGGAGGCGGCGGAAAGCGTGAAATATGAACCCGACCGCTCCCTTACGTTGTGCATCTGCGGTTGTGCCGTTTGCGTGTCCAAACGGATTTGCTGCGATTGAGCATATGCTGAACAGGCGAAACAAGGCAAAACCGCAGCGGCCGCTGTCAGCATTGCAAAGAATC
>OOIG01000674.1_pt1 | contig 28333 bp, 22 predicted proteins | sample 1692091 | NCBI WGS metagenome assembly OOIG01 (sample SAMN06348188, study PRJEB24527) | human gut metagenome | biome: human gut; feature: ankylosing spondylitis patient; material: feces | host: Homo sapiens | place: China | collected 2015-10 | reverse complement strand
TGCGGCCGCGGATCTCAACGGGCGCAGGCAGGATGCCGCGCAGGAAACAGACCAGATTTTCAAACAGCTTCTCATGCGTCATGCCGGAATAGGCATCCAGCAGACCGCGTAGCTCGGCGGGCGTGTAGCTTTCGTCCCAGCCGGGCAGATGCAGGTCGTGCGGGTCGAGCGCCAGCAGCTCCGCGTGGCGGTAGGACAGCGAATTCGACCCGTCCGGCGCGGGGGTGTGCAGATTCGTCCGAAGCCAGTCGAACACGGGCATGAAGTTATAGCAAACGCACTTCACACCGAATTTTCCGAGATTGCGGACGGTTTGGGCGTAATTTTCGATCAGGCGGTCGCGCGTGGGTCTCCCCAGCTTGATGTCCTCATGCACCGGAACGCTTTCGATGACCTCCATCTCCAGCTGCTCCCGGTCGCACAGCGCCTTCAGGCTGGCAATTCTGTCCGTGTGCCAGGCCTCTCCGACCGGAACATCGTAGACCGCCGTCACCACACCCGTCATGCCGGGAATCTGCCGGATGTACGACAGCGGAATGCTGTCCCCCTCGCCGTACCAGCGGAATGTCATTTTCATAAGGTTTTCCCTCCGATTCCGAGAAATTCCCTGATATTTTCATGGCAGATGCCGCGCACCAGCGCCTCTGCCGCACCGGCATCGTATTCGCCGCGCTCGACATATGCTCCGACCGTGTCGCAGAGAATCCGGCGGAAGAAATCAAAGCGCGGATAGCTTGCATAGGAGCGGCTGTCGGTCAGCATTCCGAGATGCGTCCCCAGCGCGGCATACTCCATGACGGTGCGCAGCTGCTGACGGATGCCCTCCACCGTGTCGTTGAACCACCACGCCGCGCCCACGCGCACATTCGGGAACGCCCCCGAAAGGGTCGCTATGGCGGGGACTGCGGTTGGATTCAGCGAATACAGCACGGTTTTCGGCAGGTCTCCGCGCGTGTTCAGCGTGTCGAGAAAGACTGCCAGACGGTCGGCGTCCACGCGCCCGCGCATGATGTCAAAGCCCGCGTCGCGCCCGATCCTTCCGAACATTCCGCTGTTGACGTTGCGGTAAGTTCCGAAATGCAGCTGCATGACCATGCCGCGTTTCCGGTATTCTCCCGCAAGGAAGTACAGCAGATGGGAGATCAGCTTTTCCTGCTCGCCGGGCGACAGCTCCTCCGCGGTGACGTTGCTTTTTCGCTCAAACAGATAGGAAGCGTAGTTCTCCCCGCAGTCCGCAACCGGCAGAAAATCCATTCCGTGGTCGGAGATCACACAGCCGTGTGCGCAGAACCAATCCAACCGCCGGACAAGCCCCTGCTTGACCTCGGCAAGCGACCGGAGTTTTCGCATTCCGGCAGATCTGCGCAGCGCGTCCAGCGCCGCAGGGTCACAGCTCAGCATCCGGTCGGGACGGAAGGTCGGGGCAACCGCAGTGTTTCCGTACACCCCGTGTGCCTCCAGCGTATCGGTCGGGTCGTTGGTGGTGGCGATGTATTCCACACGGAAGCGGCGCAGAAGATCCGAAACACGCATGGTTTTCAACTGTTCGTTCGCCGCCGCCCAGATTTCATCCGCCGTTTCCGGGGAGAGCGGCTTGGTGATGCCGAACAGCAGCTTCAGCTCCATCTGCGTCCAGTAGTAGAGCGGATTGCCGCACAGGCGCGGGAAGATTTCCGCATATTTGCGGTATTTCTCATAATCGGTCGCGTCCCCCGTGATGAAATGCTCGTCCACGCCGCACAGGCGCATGGCGCGCCATTTGTAATGGTCGCCGCCGAGCCAGAGCGCGCCGAGGCTTTCAAAGCCGATGTCGTCCCGGATCTCGTTTTCGTTCAGGTGGCAGTGATAATCGATAATCGGCAGATCCCGCACCGCCGCATACAGGCGCTCCGCCGCCGGCGAGCCGAGCAGCAGACCGTCTCCGAAAAATTCCTTCATAGGGTATCCTCCGTCGGTTTCATCGTGCAGTTCTCCTTTGCGGACGCATACATGGCAAGAATCAGCCGGATCACCTTTGCGCCCTCGTGCGCATCAATCGGGAAGTGCGTTCCTTCCGAAGGATGCCGATAGAAATCCGCGATCAGGCGGCAGTGACCGCTTCCCCAGACCGTTTTCCCAAGCGTTGCGGACTTCTCTCCGGGCAGTGGCTCTCCGTCCCGGCAGAGCGACGTATTGTCGGCAAAATACCGATGCCCCGCGCGGGTTATCAGCTGCAGCTGTGCCGGAAAATCCGAGGTACAGGCAGTCGTGGCGAACAGCTGAAAGGCTCTGCCGTCGGGCAGGCGGAAATGCGCCGTTGCGGTGTCCTCGACCTCGATCACGCCCTGCAAATGGTCGTCGGACAGATGCGCCGTGACCGTTTGCGGCATTCCGCAAAGCCATTGCAACAGGTCGAGGGTGTGGAGCGCCTGATTGATCATCACCCCGCCGCCCTCGGTTGCCCATTTCCCGCGCCACGCGCCCGAGGCATAGTAATCCGCGTCGCGCCGCCATGCGACCACGCCGAACGCCGCCGCAATGCCCTCCTCCCCGGCAATCGACTTGAGGCGGAGAAAATTCGGCTCATAGCGGTTTTGCAGACATACGCCGAGCATAGCAGTGCTTTCCGCCTCCGCCGCCTCTATGGCGCGCAGATCCGCTTCGCTGATGCCAAGCGGCTTTTCGCACAGCACGCTCACGCCTCGCGACAGTGCCGCGCAGCACATCGGCGCGTGCAGGTAATGCGGCGTGCAGATGTGCAGGACATCCGGGTGCTCGCGGTCAAGCAGTTCCTCAAGGTCGGTGTAAATCGGAACAGACAGCCCGAACCGCGCAAGCAGGCGCTCCGCGTGGCTTCTGTCGGGGTCACAGACCGCCGCAAGCGTCTGCCCGGAGGCAAGAATCCCCGTCACATGATTCGGTGCGATTGCCCCGCAACCGACCACGGCGGCGCGGAAGGACTCCGCCCCCGTCATTTGGAAGTATAAGTTCCCTCGGTGTTCAGCACAACATCCGAGGCGGTTTTGAGACGGCTGACCGCAATGTGTTTCTGCAGTTCGTCCCAATATTCGTCGTCGTCGATCGGCAGGGTGACCGTGCGATCCTTCCATGTGGAAAGGAGCATCGCGTCCATCAGCTCCACACCGTGAATGCCCTCGCGACCGTCGACAAACAGCGGCTCAAGTCCGAGAACCGCGTTTGCAAAGTTGTTGAGAATCCCCACGTGCTGCGGGTTCTGCCCGTCGGTTTCCACCGCGATTTCCTCCCGCTCCGGCTCACCGAAGCCGCCCCGGTAGGTCGCGTTGAATTCGCGCTCCGGCATCGCCAACTTGGTAAAGGTCAGCACATTGTTCTCGCAGACCAGCTTTCCGTTGTTCCCCAGAATCTCAAAGCGGTTTGTTCCCGGGGTGTCGCCCGTGGAGGTGATGAACACGCCCGTTGCGCCGTTCGGATATTCGAGGTATGCCGTGACATCGTCCTCTACCTCAATGTCGTGCCACTTTCCGAAGTGGCAGAAGGAACGGATGCGCGCGGGCATCATGCCGGTGACCCACTGCAACAGATCCAACTGGTGCGGGCACTGGTTGAACAGCACGCCGCCGCCCTCGCCGCGCCACGTTGCGCGCCAGTCGCCCGAATCGTAGTAGCTTTGCGAACGGTACCATGTTGTGATAATCCAGTTGACCCGCTTGATCTCTCCCAGCTCCCCGTTCCGGATCATCTCGCGCATTTTGCGGTAGACGCAGTTGGTGCGCTGATTGAACATCACGGTAAACAGGCGATCCGATCTGCCCGCCGCCTCGTTCAGCTCCTTGACCTGCTTGGTGTACACGCCCTCCGGCTTCTCGCAGATGACGTGCAGTCCCGCCGCCAGCGCGTCCATCGAAATGCGCGGGTGGAAATAGTGCGGCACTGCAACGATCACCGCATCCATCTTTCCGCTCGCGAACAGGTCACGGTAGTCCGTGTAGGTTGCAAGCTCCGCCCTGCCGTCCATCGCACGGACCTTCTCCATCCGCTCCTTTTTCAGGTCGCAGATCGCGGTCAGAATGCCATGCTCCACCTTGCCGCCGAGGAAGCTTTTTGCGTGACCGCTTCCCATATTTCCCACGCCGACAATCCCGAACCTTACTTTCTCCATACCAGATCCGCTCCTTCCGTGTAGCCCAGCCTTGTGAGCATTGTTTTCACGCTTCCGACCGCGTAGTCAAAGGCATCGTCCGAATTGTCGAACGCAATCCCCGTTTTCAGCTTGTGGCTGTCAATTCTTTGGTAGATTTCAAAAATGTGCAGGTGCGGCTCGACCGTCAGGTACACAAGCCCGTCCATTGCGCGATCCACGCGCCGCAGCACCTCCTCATACCGACCGTCCCCCATGCCGACGGGAACGATCGCCTTCTCCGCACCGATTGCATCCTTCATGTGCAGGTATGCGGGGCGGATGAGCGTGGCATCGATGCCGGCGAGCGGATCCTGATCGTTCATGACATAGTTTGCCGCATCAAAGACCCCATACAGTCCCGGAAGGGCGTTCAGCAGGTCGGCAACCTCTGCCGGATTCTGCCCGTAAATCTTCGATTCGTTTTCGTGGCAGAGTGTCACGCCGGCGCGATCCGCTTCCTCCAGCATGACCGAAAGGCGGCGCAGAACCTCCGCGCGGCATTCCTTCAGGCGTTCCTGCGGCACAAAAAAGCTGAACATCCGCATCCGATCCGTGCCGAGCCTGCGGCAGACCTCCAGCGCGCGGCGGAATACGGTCAGATGCGCGTCAAACGGCTTGTCGATATCGTATTTCCCGATCGGTGAGCCGAGCGCCGAAATGCCGATGCCCGCGCGGTCCAGCTTATCCGCAAACGCGTCCAGCTCCGCGTCGGTGCGATCCACGATTCCGCCGCCGATGTTGCGCGGCTCAATCAGGCGCAGACCGTTCCGCTTCAGCGCGGCAATCTGATGATCGGGGTCGTTCGAGGTTTCGTCCGCAAATGCGGAAATCAAAAATTCTGCCATGTTCTCCTCCTTATTTTATCATCCTCCGCAGACAGCGGAAGCTGTTTTCCAGTTCTCCGAACGGGTCGTCCGCATCGTTTGCGTTGTCCTGCTCCACCAGAATGTTTTCGGTACCGAGCGATTCGCAAAGCGGCAGGTAGGACGCGAAATCCAGCACGCCCGCGCCGCAGCTGCAAATGCTCCGCTTCTCGTCACGCGCCATATCCTTGAAATGGACGTTGGTCATCCGCCCCGCGCCGATGCGCTTCAGCGTCTGCGCAACATCCCCGCCCGCATAGGCAATCCAGTAGGTGTCGGGAATCAGCTCCCAATCGGGGCATTCCGCAAGCAGAATGTCATAGATGCGGTTGCCCGTGTCGGTCAGCGGCAGGAACTCAAAATCGTGGTTGTGGTAGGCGAACGACAGCCCTGCCGCGCGGATTTTTGCAACAGGCTCCCGCATGGTTGCCAGCCATTCGTGCAGGTCCGCCTCCTTCGTGCGCAATTCCTTCGGGAGCGCGCCGAGACCGATGACGGGACAGCCGAACACCCGGTGCTCCCGGATCAGCGCATCGGTATCGTGCAGAATGCGATCCAGCGGAGAATGGGTACAGACGATGGGCAGACCGCTCTCGCGGGAAATCTTACGCACCGTTTCCGCCTCCATCGGTGCCGCGCCCGAAAGCTGTACGACCTCATAGCCGATGTCGCGGATTTTGCGGAAGGACTCGCGGACATCCGCCTCGTTCTTCAGGAATTTCCGAACGGAAAACAGATTCACCCCTAATTTCATATTGCTTTCACCTCCGTGGGGTTGCTTCGACTTCATTATACCGCGCTTCCCTGAAATTTTCCATTGTCAAATTTGCAAAAAACATTGCAAATCTTGCGCTTTTGTGGTATACTGATACCATCATGTCGCAGGAGGCTTCCATGGCTGATTATCATTACTCTCACACCCGCACAGAGCATCCCGATGCCGCCAACTTTGAGCGGCACTGTCACACCGAATACGAGCTGCTGTTCGTCCTGCACGGGTACGGGGATTTCATTGTAGAGGGAACACGCTACCCGCTCCTGGACGGCACGCTTCTCCTCACCCGTCCGCAGGAATATCACTATGTGCGCCCCGAAACAGAGGCGCTGTATGAACGGTATGTGGTCAATTTCAGGCGCGATTTCATAATCGGTGCGGCATCAGATCTGCCGATTCTTTCCGCGCGGGAGGATTCGGACAGGGGAATCTATTCCGCATCCGAATCGGTCATTCCTCTCCTGCGGCAGTCCTTTTCGCTGTTGGACCGTCTCGGTCGAAACGCAATTCCGGATTTGCGGGAAACGTTGCTGCAAGCCGCCGTTACGCAGGCGGTAACCGCGCTGTTTTTGCAAGGTCCGGATCGGGAAAACGCGAGCGGAAATGAAACCGTTTTCGCGCTCATTGACTATATCAACCACCATCTGACCGAGGATCTCTCGCTCGACCGTCTCGCAACGCTTCATTTCATCGGCAAATACCAGCTTTGCCGCCTGTTCCGTGCTCATACGGGAATGTCGATTCTGCATTATGTCAACACCAAACGCATGGCGCTTGCCGCAGAATGGTTGCGGGAGGGTGTGCCTGCGGAAGAAGCGGCACTTCGGGTCGGCTTCCGCGATTATTCCGCGTTCTACCGCCGATTCGTCGACATTCAGGGGAAATCTCCTGCCGCTCTTATAAAAGGGAAGTAAGGGGAGACGGCAAACCGCCCACCGGAACAGGAGGTGTGACATGGGATTCCCTAATCCATTTTACCAACAAAACCTCCCGTCCCATGCCGTCACGGTCTATCTCTGTCTTCGCGGGCAGGCTACAAAAAAAGAACCCCGTCTCCGAAGAAACGGGGCAAGGAATAGCAATCTGTATCATCATCGGGAAGGAAGCGTTTTATGATGCCGGAAGGTCATGCTTGCCGACAAAACGGCGCATCCCGGCTCAACCGGAAGGTCAAAATATCGGTTTTCTTCGCTTGGGTAAATTCTGATCCACAGCGATTCCGGTTTCCCATATTGCTCCAATGCGAGCCTGAGCGGAAGTCCGGAAGTAAACCAGTCCGCAATGAGCCTGTCCGGTTTCCGCGCGTCGAAAATTTCCGCGCGATCCCCCAAAAAATCCACCGTCAGCATCGGCTCTGCGGTTGTGTCCGGATAGGTCAGGTTCAGTTCCCAAAGGTTCTCTCCAACCGCCGTCACGGTACAGTTCCCCTCCGTTTCGGGGGCGGTCAGCAGAAGTTCGCGGCTGTCTCCCGTTGCGCTCCGGATTCTGATATGCGTATCGGCATAGAACTCCGCAACCACCCCTCCGTCCTGCCCGTACAGCAGGCAATCGTCCCGATCCGTGACATACAGCCGATCTCCGAGCAGGAACGCACGGAGGGATTCTGCGTTTGTCAGCGTGATGATCTCTGCTTCTTTTCCTGCAAACCGATAGACGGGGACGTCATCCGTATAGAAGAACCAACGGGAACCGATGCGGCAAAGCGGCGTTGCATTGGAGGCGGTCAGAACGCAGCCGTCTCCGAGCGGCAGATTGTAGGGGAGAATCCGGATGTCCTGATCCCGGATATTCACGGGAGGCGTGCTGACGATTCCGTGCCCCGTGTCGAGCGTCAGGGTGACATCGGGATGATATGCCAGTTTTCTGCGGCGCAGGTGGTTGTTGATCCACACGAATCCGCCGCTTGCCGGGTCATGGCGCACGGCATACCGCAGGGAGCGGAAATCCGCGGGATCTTTGGCGGTGTCCTCCGGAAGGACGGTCATTGCGGGAGCGATCAACCAACCGAATTCCCGCAGCAGATAGTGATGCCGCCGCAGGCGGTGGTAGCTTTCATGCGGATCGCCGTTTTCCCGCAGGATGCCTTGGAAATCATACGATTTGACCGGCAGTGTGTTCGGCGCACCGACCGCCGCGCTTTCTTCCAATGTGGTCAGCTTTCCGTCCGGATTGGTTCCGCCGTGATACATATAGTAGCCGATCAGTCCCGCGCCCGAGCCGACGGTGCAGACCACGATGCTCTCGGTGTCCTTGGCGTCGATTACCACTCTGCGGCGAAGCGTGACTTGCATTCCGCCGCCGATTTCCGCCGTGAGGAACGGATATCGGTTCATATCAATATCGAAGGAGAAGTTACCGTCATCGGTTTTGAGGTCGCTTCCGATTGACTGATCGTTGGTCGGAGGTTGGAACAGAAAATGCGTGCTTTCCTTCAGTTCCGCGGTTGTCCGCGACCATGCTTCATCCGCATATCCGCCGAGAACGGGCAGGGTCTCCATTTCGTTGAGCGTTGCAGTTCCCCATGCGGTGGCAGTGTAGAGCGGGACGGTAAAGCCGCATTCTTCGGCGAGTTTGCGCAGGGTGTGCATATGCGCGCGCCGTTTTTCATGATCCGGCTCGGCGTAGGCGCGGTATTCGTTTTCAATCTGTACCCCGATGACAGGACCGCCGTCGCTCCACAGCAAACCCTTGACTTCCTCTGCCAGTTTCCGATACCATCTGCGGACATAGGCGAGATAGGTCGGGTCATCGGTGCGGGTTTTGAACCGATCCTGAAAGCAAATCCAATCCGGAAACCCGCCGTTGCGGCATTCTCCGTGACACCACGGACCGATCCGCAACAGGATCGGCAACTCCAGTTTGCCGCAAAGCTCCGCAAACGCCCGCAGGTCGCGCTGCCCGGAGAAATCCCACACGCCCTCTGCTTCTTCATGGTGAATCCAGAAGATGTAGGATGCAATCAGCGTGACGCCGCCTGCTTTCATTTTGCAAAGCTCCCGCTCCCAGTCCTCCCTGCGATAGCGGGAAAACTGAAACTCGCCCGAAACGGGAAACCAAGGCTTGCCGTTTCGCGTCAGGTAGCGGCTGTTGACCGCAACCGTGTCTCCTGCCGGTGTGCTTCCGCCAAACGGAAGGTCTGTAACGGGCTCGGACTCCCGTGGTAATAAGATGGGATTCATTTGATTCACTCCTAATCCGTTTGCCGCATCCGAACCGTCAGGTTACCGCCCCGGGGTTGGATGACCGTGGCGTTTTCCGTTTTTACGAGATGTCCCTGCAGAACCGAAACGGAATAAGAAAAGCCTTCATGGCAAAAACGCAGTTCCGTTTCGTCGACCGAAACAAGTTGGTTCCCGTTTCCGAATTCCAACAAAAGATCCGAGGCATCCTTTGCGGAAAAACCGTTTTCGTCCATTGTCAGAAACCAGTTTGCACCATCGGCGTTTGTAACGGTTACGGTCAGTGTATCGGCGGTTTCGTTTTGAGACAGGGCGATTTCCGATACTTTTCCCGAGAAGCTCCACGCGCAGTTTTGTTCCGGCGTGATGCAGCGACGGCGATCGACTACGGGCAGATTGTCGTAGATCGCGCTCCACTCGGCGCAGGGCGTTTCGAGGTAACGTTCCCGATAGCGATCGTCAAAGACGAACAGATCGCGGAAGAACAGCCTGCCGTCCCGCAGGAACAGATTCCCGCGCCAGAACCGACTGCTGAACCAAACCGACCGGATGCCGTTTCCCGACCAATCGGTCAGCGCGGAAAGCGCCGCCGGTGGGGTATCCCTGTAAGTTTCGCGGAATCGTCTGCCGGTTTCTCCCAGGGTTTCAATGGTCAGTTTGCCTTCGGATTCCCATTTTTTCGCCAGTTCCAGCTGGAGACGGTAGCCGTCAGCAATTCCCTCCCAGCCGAAGCTGTTTTCCTGTCCCGTTGTGGCATGACTGCCGGAAAGAGACGGGTTTTCGTAGTATTCGCGGAAGTACCACTCCATGACATCCCGGCTCTTTCCGCTGTCCCAGAACGGTTCCATTGTGTAGCACCCGTTCAGACGCGGGTGATTCTCGCTGTTTTTGCTTTCGTCATAGCCGTAAATCGGGTCAATCCCGAGCATCCGGAAAACCGGCGTTCCGATGCGGGTCTGCGCACTTTGCGAAGGGCAGAGCGCATTGTTTTTGGAGGGATAGTATCCGCCGCTGTAGTATCCGCCCCAGAGCGTGTAGGCATCCACCGCCAGTTGCTCGCGGCAGATGCAGAATGCGTCCATGCGGTATTTTTCGCTCATGTACTGCATGGAGTAGGCGTCCAACAGCCATGACCCCGCAACGGTCGGATCATAACCGAAGGTTTCCCGGAACAGACGGAAGGCTTCGTCAATCAGCAGACGGCGTTCCGCTTGGGTGTAGGCTTCCGGGAAACCGGGGTTGACGTACCAATCCCAGTCATAGCCCGGCCTGCCGCGCCATTTGATTCCGACGCTTTCCGTCAGCGGACGGACGATTTCGAACCACAACCCAAGTTCCATGTTCCCGTCCATCCCTTCCCGGACTGCCGAAACCAGATCTTCGCGCAGGAGGGCGTCGTATTGGAACAGAAACGTATGTTTGATACCGGCTTTGCGGTCGGCGGCGATTTCTTCTTTGACCGGAAGAAGCAGGTCTTTCGGTCGGCGCGGCTCACAGCCGCGGATAAAGTTGACAAAATTCAGTACCGAACGGCTCATAAACAGTCCTCCTGTTTTGTAATTTCGTTGATTTGTTCGTGCATTTCGCAGATCGTGCGATCACATCGGATCTCGCACAAAACGTCTGCGGGGTGTGTAACGGTCAGCTGAATGCGGTTTTCGGTCCGTTTCCATGCAACCGCAACGGTTCCGCCCGGAAGCGCATAGGACGCCTCGGCAGAATCCAGCTCCCGTACAAAGGACGGGCACACCTGTATCCGATGGCAGTTGACGATTTCCAACCCGGCAAGGGATCGGATGAACCACCGCGCGACATCGCCGAGAAAGTGATGGTTGTGCGAACCGCATTCCCGCCCGTCCTCCGGCTGGAAGGATTCGACCATTGCGGTTTCCCCGCGGTCGAGCAGATTCCGGTAAGAAGGAAAGGATTTGGCGGTGACCATGCGATAGGCGGTTTCGCTCTCGCCGAAGTCGGACAGCACATGGAACAGCGTGTGCATACCGAGAAAACCGCAGTCGAAATTGCCGTTGTTTTCCCGGATGCGCGTCATCAGAAGTCCGAATGCTTTATCCCGTTCTTCCGGCAGAAAGATACCGTAATAAAGTCCCATCGCCTGTGCGGTCTGCGTTCCGTTTGCGAGCATTCCGGAGCTTTTGTCAAGAAGCGCCCCGCGGATGCCTGCAAGCATTTCATCCCGCAGAGACGCCGCGTCGGCAGCGTCCTTTTTCCGTCCGATCGCGGTAAGCATTTCAGCCGCTTTGTTTGCCATATCCATAACCATGATACTGTCGGTCAGGGCAAGCGGCGTGTCATATCGGCTTGCCTTTTTGCCGACCGGCACCCAGTCGCCCAATCCGACGGAAACCGTACCGTCCTCATTCCGCCGTGTGCGGATGTAAGCGAAATAACGGAGCATGGCGTCGGCGGTGACGGTGATTGCGCGGGTGTCGCCCCGCAAACGCCAAACGGTGTAGGGGAGGTTGACCAGCGCGCTGTCCCATGCAGGACCGTTTCCCCATGCAAAGCCCCAGCCGCCGGTCGGAACGATGCCGGGAAGCGCGCCGTCCTCCCGCTGTGCCGCCACGATGCATCGAAGCCATTCGAGATAGCTTTCGGTGGTGTCGAACAGCAGGGACATCTGCGGCGCCGACATGGAGGCGTCACCGGTCCAGCCGTTTTTCTCCCGGTGCGGGCAGTCGGTCGGGAAGTAGTAAAAGTTGGAACGGTCGGAGTTGACGATCATGTCGAAAATGCGGTTGACCGTTTCGTCCGAGCAGGAGAAATGACCCGTGCGGCGCAAATCGCCGGACAGCACCGGGAACGAAAGCAGACCGGCGGTTGCCTGGTCGGGGCGGACGCCGAGAACGAAGGCATAGCGGTAGCCAAACCATGCAAAGGATGGCTCGTAAGTCTCATCACCGCCCCGGGCATGATATTCCACGCGGGAAAAATCGGTGAAATAGAAGGGATATTTTTCTGCGGGCTGATTGTAGAGGTTGGACTGATCGAATTTTCCGTCTTTCAGCCGTTCACAGAATTTGATTACAACGGTTTGTCCCGGCGCTGCGTCCGTCAGGTGCAATCGACAGATGCCGGCGGTGTTCTTGCCGAAATCGTAGAGGTAACCGCCGTCGCAGGGGGTGACGGAGACGGGAGAGAGCGTTTCATAACGGCGGATCGGTTCTGCGTGACATTCGCAGAGTTCACCGCGAGGCGCGTCGGCGGGCAATGCAGGCGTCCAGCCGGTTGTGTCAAAGCCCGGAAGATTCCAGCCGGGGAGTTCCTGTCGCGCATCGTAAATTTCGCCCAGCCGGTATTCGTCAAACAGAATGGGGGAGGGATGGGTCAAAAAACGGCTGTCCGCATAAAAGGAGAGGCTTTCGCCGTTTCCGCCTGCCTGAACTTCAAGCGCCAGCTTCGGCGCAGACCGCCACGGTGCTTTGTCAAAATCCCAGACCTCGCCGCCGAAATCGTTCTGAAATCCGTTTCCGAGCAGGATGCCGAGCACGTTTTCACCCTGCCGCAGATAGGGAGTGAGGTCATAGGCATCATAGTATATTCGGTCATCCGGATTGCTGATGTAGGGGGCGAAACAGCCTTTGGTTATTTCCTGCCCGTTGATCCATAAGCGGTAAAAACCAAGCCCGCAGATTTTCAGATCCGCAAATTCCGGTGCGAACTTCAGATCAAATGTCCGCCGTAGATACGGAGCGGCAACACGGTGCGTAAAATCGCAATATGCCCGTGTGGCACAGATAAAGCGCTTTTCCATTTTCGGGTCTCCTTTTTGAAATCGGATCGTTGCTTATCTGACGGCGTCTGCTTTATCATTTGAAACGGTTTTATTTACCGTTTGCCGCAGGAGCGCTCGCTATGACGGGGCAACAACTGTGAAACAATCGATTGGAAAATGATAAAGACAAAACAGCTTTTTTGTACTACAATAAGAAAAGGGTAAAACCTGATACGGAGGTATATCATGAAGAAAATCGGTTTTATTGACTATTACCTGAGCGAATGGCACGCGAACAACTATCCGGCATGGATCAAGGAGATCAATCCGGAGTTTGAGATCGCTTATGCATGGGCAGAAGTGGATGTTTCCCCGGTGGACGGCGTGACAACCGACGGATGGTGCGGGAAATTCGGCGTAGAGAAGTGCGCATCCATTGAGGAGGTCTGCGAAAAGGCAGACTATCTGATGGTGCTCTCGCCTGACAATCCGGAGCGGCATTTGGATTACGCAAAACGGGTATTCCCCTGCGGAAAGCCCTGCTACATGGATAAAACCTTTGCGCCGGACGCAGAGACTGCAAGAGCCATCTTTGCGCTTGCAAAGCAATACGGCGTCAGGCTGTTCTCTTCTTCCGCGTTGCGCTTTGCGGATGAGTTGCTCGACTGGCAGGAGCCGCTTCGCTCGGTGACCGTAAGCGGTTCCGGCAGACGGGACATTTACATGATCCACTTTGTGGAGATTGCCGTGCGGTTGATGGGTGCGGATGTGGAATCGGTTATGGCACTGTCGGGAAGCAAAAATACGGTGCTTGCCATGAAGTACCGGGACGGACGGATTGCAAACCTGTGTATGTATGACACCAAGCACGCGCCGGGATTTGCCATCTCTCCCGAGAGCACAGATCCCGAAAAGCGGCTGAACTATGTCAATATCGGCGGCGATTTCTTCAAGCGCCTGATCGCATCCATTCTTGCGATGTTTGACGGTGCGGATGTACCCGTGAAGCCGGAGGAAACCGTAACGGTCATCGGTGTAATGCAGGCGGCAAGAACCGCGGCGGAGCATCCGTGGACCGAGGTTCGCCTGTAATCCTTAAAGGAAAAAACAAAAGGGGAAATCAACAGCCCCTTTTGTTTTTTGCCTTGCGGGGCGGCTTCGGCTGTCAGACTTCCGCTCCGTAAAACAGCGATTTGCCGGGCTGCAGGTTTGCGGTTTGTCCGTCCGGCAGAATCAGTTCGCCGTCAATGCCGTCCGGCAGGTCGATTTCATAGCGCACCTGCCCGCCTTCAAAATGCCACGAGACGGAAATCTTTCCGGCGGGAGAGATAACCGAGCCTGCGGCAAATCCGAGCCGTCGGTCGGGGTGCGGGGTGATGCGGACGCGGCGGTAGGCAGGCTCTGCAGGGTTGATTCCGAGCGCCGAGCCAAAGACCCAGTCGAACACACAGCCGTAGGAATAGTGGTTGAAGGAATTCTTTTCGTCGTCCCAGAAACCGCCGTCCTCGCGGATGCCGTCCCAGTGTTCCCAGATTGTGGTTGCGCCGCGGTTGACCGAAAACAGCCACGACGGATATTTCTCCTGCAAAAACAGGTTGTAGGCTTCCTTTATATGTCCCGTTTCGGTCAGGACATGGAGCAGGTACGGCGTGCCGACGAAACCGGTTGCCATACAACCGCCGCTTTTCCGGATCATCTCAAGCAGGGTGTCCGTCAGCTTTTCCTTTTCCGCGCTGCCTTCGTACAGCCCGAAGTGCAGAATCAGCACGATTGCCGTCTGCGTCTGTCCGATGACGCGGCGGTTGGAAGACAGCCCGTCGAATTTCGGATAGAGGACAGGCAGCCCATCCTTCATAAAGAGTTTGCGGAACGCCGCGCGGATATTGCCGTGCAGGGTGCGGTATGCCTGCATATCCATGCCGAGCACCTCTCCCGCGCTGACCAGAATCTGCGTGACGTATGCGAAATAGGCGCTTGCAATCAGGTCGGTCTGCGTAGCGCCCTGACGGACGGCGGGGGACAGCTCGGCGTCTGCCGCCAGCCAGTCTCCGTAGTGGTCGCCGCCGAGCCACAGATATTCCTCCGGACCTTGCGTGCGGATGAATTCCACCCATTTTTGCATCATGGGGAAGTGGCGGGCAAGCAGGTCTTTGTCGCCGTAAGCACGGTAAAGTTCCCACGGGCAGATGACCGTTGCGTCGCCCCATGCGGCGGAAATTTTGGTTCCTCTGCCGGGCACTTTCGGTACAACGCCGTAAATGCCGCCGTCCGCGTTCTGCTCCGACATCACATCGTTCAGCCATTTCGTAAAGAACCGTTTGACATCATAATTGATAGCCGCCGTGCGGATAAAGACCTGCGCGTCGCCCAGCCAACCGAGCCGTTCGTCGCGCTGCGGGCAGTCGGTCGGAATGTCGATGAAGTTGCTCCGCTGTCCCCAGAGCGTGTTCCGGTACAGGCGGTTGACCTTCTCGTTCCCGCAGAGGAAGAAACCGGTCTCTTTCATGTCGGAGCAGATCGCCACGGAGACAAAGTTTTCGGGGCGGATCTCCTCTCCGGCGGGGAATTCATCGATCCGGATGTAGCGGTAACCCTGAAAGGTGAAATGCGGCTTGAGGACGCGCGGCGTGCCGTCCAGCACATAGGTGTTGCGGCATTCGGCAAGCTCCAGATTTTTGGTGTAGAAGTTGCCCTCGCGGTCGAGCGTTTCGGCGTGGGAAAGCGTCACGCGGTCGCCGGGAGCTCCGGTGACGGTGATTTCCGCGTATCCGGCAAGGTTCTGCCCGAAGTCGATCACGGTCTCGCCCTTCGGTGTGCGGATCAGCGCCTTGGCGTGAACCCGCGCAATTTCGCGCACGGGGACGCCCTCGTCGGGAATCAGCCGGGCGGCGGGAGCGGCGTCGGGAACGGCATTGCCGAGATATTCTTCTTTTGCCGTAAAGTCATCGGTTTCTCCGTGGTAGAATTCCGCGGAACGAATCGCATTCCGGTATACTCCCCAGCATTCGTCTGTGACGAGCCCTGCGACCGTGCCGTCCGCCCCCGTGACCGAAAGTTCCGCCGCAAGCGAGATGTGGTCGGCAAAGATATGGTTGGTGTTGCCGCGGCCGAGGAAACCGACCGCCCAGCCGTTGGCACATTGGATCTCCAGTCGGTTTTCTCCCGGGACGGCGAGGGGGAGCAGATCGTAGGTCTGCACCTGCAGGCGGCTTCGATAATCCGTAAAACCGGGGGCGAACAGCGCGTCACAAACGGAAATGCCGTTGAGCGTGACGCGGTAAATGCCGACGCAGGAGACGGCGAGGGAAAGCCCGGTTTCGCTTCCGGTCAGCCGGAATGTGCGGGCAAAGACGGGGCAGGGGCTGATGCCGATCTCTTGCGGGGATCGGATCCATTTTGCGCATGAAAGCATTTGATTTTCTCCTTATTCGGAATGAGAATTGTTCTTATTATTTGTTTTCCTTCCTTGAATCGCGGGGACTGATGCCGAAACGAAGCCGATATGCCTTTCCGAAGGAATAGACCGAGGAATAGTTCAGCATTTCCGCAATCTCGGTTACTTTCAGGTTTTTGTTGCGGAGCAGATAGCGCGCGGTGTTCAGCTTCTTGTCGCAATAGTAGCGCCGCAGGGTTGTTGACGTGTTGGCGCGGAACAGCGTGGAGAGATAATTGTAACTGTAGCCGAAATGTCGGGCAACCTCTTCCAGACTTCGGATGGAATAGATGTGCGTGTCAATGTAATTCATGATTTTGCGGCAGAGAATTTCGGCGGGAATCAGTTGTCCGGACGGCTTGTCCGGCTTTTTCTCCCGGAAGTCACGGAGCAGATACAGCAGCAACTGTGAAAAGATACTGCACAGCAGAGCCTCGGAATCGGGCTGTGGGGAATCCACTTCCGGAATGGCATTTGCAACCAGTTGCCCGATCCGGTCGTCCCGAAAGACGCGGTTTTCCGGCAGGTAATTGGCGGCAATCAGTTCTTCCAATGCCTGTATTGTGTCGGGCGCGACCGAATTGAACGCGAAAAAGTCGAATTTCAGCGGGGTCTCCGTATCCGAGACGATTTTGTGAATATCGGCGGGGAAAGAAAGATAAATATCCCCGGTGGAGATGTGGGACGCGATATTGTTTGTGTATACCGTTCCCGAACCGCCGATTGCGATGGTCAGCTCAAACAGATTGGGGTGAACGTGTGACGGGATGACAGCGCCCGGGGTACAGTATGCTCTCCCGATCTGATGAAGCTGAAAGGAATCATACAGCGGTTGGTTAAAAAGCCACTCTTTGCAAAAGTGGTAATCGAACAGCATATTGGTTCACCTCCTCCTCCTTTTATTATACAGAAAAAAGGAGACTTTGTCAACGGGTTGTTGGGGAATGTCAAATAAAAAGGCAGAAAATGGAACAAAACGGGCGAAATCGTAAGAAATGACATCTTTTTGCGTAAGAAAAGGCATTTACTTTGAAATTGATGTGTTGTATAATGGATGCAGAAGTGAAGGGTGTATTTTCTACTTTTTGCACAAAATTGCCTGCAGAACCAAAAAGAAGAAAAAACCTTCACGGATGCACGAAACCCACACAAAGAAAGAAAGGAGGTTTCTGTGGCAGAAGCAATGCCTCATGGTAACCCGTAATCTTCTCGAATTCTATTTTTAAGGAGGCTTTTTTACAACAATGAAAAAGAGAACCACACGTCTCATTGCGGTTTGTCTGTTCGTTTTTCAGGTTGCGCTCGTGTTCGGCGGCATCTCTGCTTTTGCAGGGCTGAACACCTACGAGGACCTCAGAAGCTACAGCATCTACCGCGTTGACCCTTCCAAGATGACAGCAGACGGTGTTGTCGGCGCTGACGAACCGTGGGAGAAGGTTCCGTACAGTGAACCCGTTCGGGTCTACTGGCAGAATCTTGAACCGGACGAAACGCCGGCGAAATTCAAGGCGCTTTGGGGAAGCGACGCTTCCGGTGCATACCTGTATTTCTGGGCGGAACTGAACGATCCGGACGGTACGTACAACAACGGCGACATTTTCCAGTTCCTGGTTGACGAAACAGGAAAGAGCACCAACCCCTGCCAGGCAGGCGGCAGTGCAACAGGCCCTTGCCGCAGAACCACGATTCTTTCGCTCCGCGAGGAAACAAAGACGGTCGGCAACTGGTTCGAATACACCGTGAAGCGGACCAATGACGGCAAGGATGTAACGGTTGAAGCGAAGTACACTTTCTCGGACGCAAAGTACGCAACGGCGAATGCCGAAATCGGTCTGGACTTCCTGACCGATCGGAAGAACAGCGAGGGAGCGATGATCACCCAGTGGGCTTGGTGCAACTACGAATCCCAGAGCAAGCCGAACATTGCGGGTCGCGCTACGCTGAAGAAAATCAATGCGGTTGACCTCGGAGCGGTTGTGGATGAGGACGACGACGCAGTGTTCTACAATGCGGGACTTGCGGTTGCAAGCTGCAAGAAGGACGAAAACGGAAACGTGACGCTTCCGGCAGAGGCTTCGGGTGCGGTTGTTTGCGCATGGAAGAACCGCAATGACAACAAGTTGTATGCGGCGGGCAGTACTTACAAGGTTTCGAAGGCAAACGAGAAATTCGACGCGGTAACGCCGAATGTCGCGCTCCTGGAGGGGGCGAGAGTTCGTCTTGCAACAACCGGCGCGCTGAAATTCGAAGGCACGATCGAAGAATTTGACGATGTTAAGGACTATGTGAAGAAGGTTGGCATTCTGTTTGTCAAGACCGCAGATCTGACCGAGGAGATCGCAGGCGCAGGCGCAACGCCCGCTTCGCTGACGGCGGCGGGAATCACCTTCCAAAAGGCGGAGGCGGATGCCGCGGCGCGCTTTGAGGGCGTTCTGGAGAACCTGACCGACAAGAACGAGATGTGGTCTGCTCTGCCGTATGTTACGGTGGAACTGGCAGACGGCACAACGACCGAGTTCGCAGGTACTTACACGGAAGAGAACAATTCAAGATCGGTTGCTAAGGTTGCGCAGGCAGCTTACGAGGATCGTTCTCAACTCAAAGATACCGGCTATAAGAACAAAGTGGGCAGTGAATTCGGTGTGACGGGCTTTGAAGTGCTTTCCTTCAGCCCTTACAACAAGACCGAGCTTGCAATTCTCAAAAAAATCTTTGCAGAATAAAACACGGAGGATATTGCTATGAAAAACATTCGCAAAATTGTCGCCGCCGCGCTCGTAACATTTCAGGTCATTCTGACTGCGGCAGTCGGATTTATCCCCGCAAGCGCAGAGGCGGGAACGGGAGCAAACGGACGTGGACGTTCCTACCATGCATATAAGGCAGATGCTCCCATTACATTGGACGGCAAAGTGACGGAAGGCGAAGCGTGGGATAATCTTCCGTGGTCGGAAGATCTGGTTATGTACGAAGGCAGCCTGAATCAGACCTACTATGCTTCTTTCAAGGCAATGTGGCATAAAGCAAGCGATGCGTCGTATCTGTATTTGCTGATCAATTACAACGATCTTGACAAGACGGAAAATGCAAATAAGCGTGTTTACTTTGGCATTGACGAAACCGGCGCTTCAACATCTGCCGGCATCATGGAAGGAAAATGGGTAACCGATCCGTGCCATTTCATGGGCGATGATGCTGATTTCGCTCTTAGCAAGGTTGGTCAGGTTCAGTACAGCAATTCGAAGGACGAAGGCAACCACTCTCACGATTTCAGCTTCGTAATTCAGCGCGAAAAAGATAATCCGGAAGTTACAATTGAGGTTGTATATCAATTCAGAAATGCCGACAATGCGACCGACGGAAAGAAAATCGGTTTTGAGCTTCAGTGCAGATTCGCAACATGGCCGAGAGGCGGTTGGAATCTGAACCAGTGGTACAGATCTGCTGCAACCGGAGCAGATTTCGGCGCACTTTATCTGGAAGCCGACTCCGCTTCCACCCGCAAGACCGTTACCGTACAGGATAAGAACATGATCGTTGCTTCTTCGGATGTGACTGCTGACGGCAAGTTTACGCTTCCTGTCGCTGACCCGCACTCCACCGCACAGCTCGTTGGCTGGAAAGACGCGGAGGGCAAGCTCTACAAGCCCGGTAAGGAACTCACCGGACTCACCGCAAACGCAACCTTTACGGCTGTGACCGCTGATTTCAAGACGCTTGACGGCGCGGCTGTCCGCTTTGCCGATCCTACGGGACTGCGTTTCTACTCGCAGGCTTCCAAAGCCGATTTCGATGCGCTCGGCGCGGCTCTGACCGCAACGGGAACGCTGATTCTTCCCACCGATATGCTCGGCGAAGGCGCGCTGACTCTGGAGGCGCTTGCCGGTAAGGAAGAGAGCAAGGATTACCTGAACATCGTGAACAGCGGCTGGCTGAACGCGGCAACGGCGGAAGCCGACGGTTACTATCAGTTCAGCGGCGCAATCGTGAACATCAAGGCCGCAAACTACGGTCGCAACTTCTCCGCTGTCGGTTATTTCACCGTGACCTATGAGAACGGCGAGACCGCAAACTTCTACGGCGGCTACAAGGCAGCGAACGCAACCAGCGTCAAGACGGTTGCAACCAAAGCGCTGGCGGATCTTGCCGCAAACCCCGATAAGTACAACGCTACCGAAAAAGCAATTCTCGAATCCTACACGAAATAAGAGGAGAATACCATCATGAAAAAGAGTTATCAGATTCCTTATGCAGTGACCCTTGATTTCGATGTCTGCGATATTCTCACAACTTCCGGCGCAGAGGGGCAGAAGGGCGGCAGTAACGGCGACTTCTACGGCAATGACTGCTTTGGCGAAAAACAGGCTTGATTTCGGAGGGAATATCATGAAAAAACTGACAGCGGCTATTCTCGCCTTGCTGATCTGCGTTTTTGCTTTCGCTTCGTGCGGCTCGGATAACAACAAGCCGTCCGATACGACGCCGAAAACGTCCGATGTAGGCAGCAAGCAGGAAGAGACTCCGACAAAGAAAGATAACGGGAACGAAACCTCTGCGCCCGAATCGACGCGTGAGTGGTCCGACCGCTATTGATTTTAGGTTACAGACGGCGCATCGCGCCGTCTGTAACTTGTAAGTTCGTTACAGAAAGGAACCAATATGAAAAGATTTATCAGCCTTACCCTTGCTCTTCTGATGGTGCTCGGCGCAATGGCGCTGACCGCCTGCAAGAAAAACACCGAGCAGAAACCGACCGGCACAACAAACAGCTCGTCTCAGAACGAAGATCCCGGCATCAGCGCGGACGAGCGCTTCGACGTCCCGAAGCAGGAAATCGGACGCGTGATGACCGCTCTGACCTACAACAGCACCATTCCCGAATTCGGCAACGATAAGGACGAATCGGGAGACTCCGTCAACTATACGCTGGTTCAGCGGGACAACATTGTCAAAGAGCACCTCGGCATTGAGATGAAGGTTACCTCCATTGAGGGACAGTTCGGCTCGATGACCTCCTTCATCGAAACCGTTACCAACACGGTGTTCGGAAATGTGGAGGCATATGACATCATCGGTGCGTACTGCCTGATTCCCGTTTCTCTGATGGTGACCGGAATCATCGAGGATCTGAATACCGTTGAGAATGTGGACTTCTCCAAAACATGGTGGTCGGATTTTATTCATGACGCGGTTACGCTGAACAATAAAACCTACTTCATGTCGGGTGAACTTTCCGCAAACCTGCTGTACAATATGCAGATCATGCTGTTCAACACCGGTCTGCTCGAAAGCTACAGCGATCTGACCAAAAACGATCTGTACAGTCTGGTTGACAATGACGAGTGGACCATTGATCGCTTCTTTGAGATTGCCTCCGCTCTGTCGCTTCCGTCCGATACCGTTGACGCGGCGTCCAAGATCTATGCAATCGGAATGTCTGACCAGAACCAGCTGGACAGCTTCTATATTGCGTCCGGACTGCATCTGTTCGAGATTCAGGACGGTGCTCTCACGGTTTCGCAGGATACCAATTCCAATAAAGTTCTGAGTCTGCTGGACAAGGTGAAGAATGCGGCTTACAACTCGCAGATTCTCAACGTCAACGGCGGAACGACAGGCTTCAAAACCAACATGGAAGTCTTTACGATTGCCGCTGTCAAGTACGTCAAGACCGACTTTAACGAAATGAAGAACATCGGGCTTCTCCCGTTCCCGAAATATTCGGAGGATGATTCCTATCATACCCTGCTGGGCAATGACCACGCGGAGTATTTCATCACTTCCAATGTAAAGAACAAAGCGGAATCGGGTGCATTCCTGGAAACGCTTGCCTACGCAGGCAGCATCCAGATCACTCCCGATGTCTACTACCGGATCATGAAACAGCAGTACAGCAAAGATCCCGCTTCTTCGAGAATGTTCGATATTATCCGTGCCGGAACCACCACCGAGTTCGGGATCCTGAGCTATAACCTCTTTGAGGGCGGCAATGCGCCCGCTTCCATGTTCCGTAATGCGGTTCTGCTGAAGAGAGACTGGGTCTCCTACTACAAGGAATTGTTTGAGTCGCCGATGACGAAGGTTGCGGGTCAGCTGAACGCGTTCTTTGAGGATTGAGGTGCGCCGGATGAAACAACGCAAGCCCAATCGTCGGGCTTTGATTCCGACACTGCTTCTTCTGCTTGCTGTTTGTCTGGGGCTGTTCTCCTGTCAGAACACAGAGCAGCCCCCGATCCCCGGGTCGGACGGCAGCGCCGGTGGCAGTACTGCCGTGTCGGAGACCGAAACGGCGGACGGCGGTAATACCGTCAGAAATCTGACGCTTGCAACCGGCACGAAAGCCGCGTTTACCGTTGTCCGTCCCGAGGGCTGTTCTTCTGCTCTCGCATCAACCGTTGCCACGTTGGTCGATACCCTCCACCGTGCAACGGGGGCGTGGTTCGTATCCACAACCGATTCCGATTTCAGCGAAACGCCTGTTGAAAGCTCGATGGAAATTATCATCGGCAACTGCTACCGTGCCGATACCGTGCGGGTGCTGAAGCGTCTCAAATATAAGGATTACGAAGTCTGCCTGACGGAAAAAAACATTGTGGTTGCGGCATACACCGATGAAGCCGCTATCAACGGTGCACAACGTTTGGCACAGATGATTGAAAACAACACCGTAAAGGACGATCGCGGCGCGGTTCTGACATGGAAAAAGGACTACACCTACCGGGCGTTGATCTATAAACTCAAGGATATCACGCTGAACAACGTTTCCGTGCAGGATTTCCGCATCGTTTATCCCGCCAAGGATACGGTTGCGCAAAGCGTGGCGGAGAATATCCAAACGGTGATCGGTGAATCCTGCGGAGCTGTTCCCGGGGTTGTTCCGGATTCCGAGCCGAAGGCGGAGCATGAGATTCTGGTCGGAAATACCGCCCGCAGTACGGAGGAAACCGCCTCGGCAAATCTGCAGCAGGGGCAGTATCTGATGCTGGCAAAAGGCGGAAACATCTATTTTATCGGTTCGTCCGCAACGCTGACAACCACCCTTGCAACGGAATTCAAAGCGTATCTGGATGCGAAAAAAGGAGTACTGGACGATATGAATGAACGGAAATCTCTGACCGTTCCCGGTGAGTTTGCCGCAAATACCGGGGATGTGCGGATTATGGAATACAATGTTCTGGTGGAATTCGCAGGTTGGGGTTCGGGCGGAAAAATTCCCGCCGATGTGAATCTGCGCAAGGGGATCATCGCTTCGCTGATCAACGGCTATTCGCCCGATGTGCTCTGCCTGTGCGAGTTCTTCGACACGTGGAGTCAGGAACTGCCGCCGCTGTTGGATTCCAAGTACAAATTCGTAAGCCTGATGCGCCCGGACGGACTGTCCAACCGGACTTCGCTGGTCTATAACTCCGAAACGCTGACCCTGATTGAGGGCGGATACGAGGATATCAGCATTCATCCGACAACCGACGCGCCGTGGAACGACGACGTGAACCGTCGCGTTATTATGTGGGGCGTTTTTGAAGTGAAGGCAACCGGAAAGCGCTTTATGACGCTCGGAACGCATTATACCTCCGCGGCAGGCGCGACTTCCGAGCTTACGGCACAGGAACATCTGGAAGCACAGAAGGTGATGCAGGCGGAAATGACGCTCAAACGGCTGGATACGCTGAAAAAGACCTACGATGTGCCCGCAATGATTCTCGGCGATCTGAATACCGCAAAAGGCTCGGATTGCTACACCACGATCAAGCGTTGGACCGGTTACGGTGACGTGGCGGATTCCTTCCCGAACGATTATCTTGCCGATCATATTTTCTACGATCCGGAAGGATTTTCGCTGAAAAACGCAATTCTGGAGAAAGGGAAAAAAGCGGATACCGCCTCCGACCATTGGCCGATGATTGCGGACTTTTCCTTTCTGAAGTAATCCGATGCTGACAAAAGAACAACTCGAAAAAAATCTTGAAGTCCCGCAGGGGCGGGTCGACGTGATTCTGGACACCGATACCTTCAACGAGGCGGATGACCAGTTTGCGCTGGCGTACCTGCTCCTGTCCGGGGAAAAGCTGAACACGGTCGGCATCTGCGCCGCGCCGTTCTTCAACGCAAACAGCACCTCTCCCGCCGACGGCATGGAGAAAAGCTACGGAGAAATCCTGCATATTCTCGGGCTGATGCACCGCGAAGAGCTGATCCCGAACGTATATCGGGGCGCCTGCGGCTATCTGCCGGACGAAAAAACGCCGGTTGTGACCGACGCGTCGGAGTTCATGGTGCGGGAAGCACGGAAGCATTCGCCCGAAAACCCGCTTTACATCGTTTCCATTGCGGCGGCTACCAATGCAGCGTCCGCAATTCTGACCGATCCGGTTGCAATGACGGAGAATGTTGTCCATATCTGGCTGGGAGGTCATGCGCTCCATTGGGTAGACACCAAGGAATTCAACATGAAGCAGGATGTCGCGGCGGCGCGGGTTTTGTTCGGTTGCGGCGCACCTCTGGTACAGCTGCCGTGTAACGGGGTTGCAAGCGGCTTTACCACAACCGAGCCGGAACTGCGGCATTACCTGAAAGGGAAAAATCCGCTCTGTGATTATCTGCTTGCGAAGGCAACGGAGGGAATGGACCGTCATTTTCGGGACATCGCATGGGATCGTGCCATCTGGGATGTGACCGCCGTTGGGTGGTTGCTCAACGAAAAGAACCGCATGATGCTCTCCTATCTGCGCCCTGCGCTGATCCCGCAATATGACGGAACCTATTCGGAACAGCCCACGCGGCATTCCATGCGCTATGTGTATTTTGTCTGCCGCTACGGACTGATGACCGACCTGTTCCGAAAACTGAGCGGAGCAAATCAATGAAGCGGAAGCGGCTGTAAAGCCCTTCGGAACGCTGACAAAGCCTATCTCGGAAGAGATAGGCTTTGTCTACAGTCTGCAACCGACACCGCCTGAAAGCGATGTCGGTTTTGTGATTATTTGGAGCAATCCAAAAACGGCGGGAGTTTTTACGCGCACCTACCGAGTCCGGATTTTTGCACCGTCCGTGCTCACAGAAACGCCTGTTCGGTGAACGCCCGTTTCAGCTCGGCGCAGAGTGCGTCGGCGTAAAGGAAGAAGCCGTGGTCGTTCGGGTGCGTTCCGTCCACGGTGCAACTGTCCTCGTCGAGCCCGCGAAAGACCGACGCGCCGTCGATGTAATACACGTTGCGGTCGCCCTGCTCCCGTGCGTAGCGGTAGGTGTCGAGTATGACATCCCTGCGCGCAAGATTCTCCGTGTAGGCGCTGTCAAAGTCGATGCGGGAGATCATGAGATAGGGAACGTCGGGGTGCGCGGCGCGGATTGCCCGGTAGAGCTTGCAATGCGTGTTGCGCAGGTGTTGCGGGTTCGGCGCGTTGTGGTCGTAATCCGAGACGAATGCGCACATCCCGAGCGAGGCAAGGTAGTCGATCATCGCGTCCTCCGCCTTGCCGCTGCCGGAAAAGCCGAGGTTGACATAATCCAGCCCCGTGCGGCGCGCAACGATGTTCTGGTAGCAGTTCCCCGGGCGCGAGGCGCAGCCGCCCTGCGTGATGGAACTGCCGTAATAGACGATGGGCGCGCTGTTGCGGTAACGAAGCCCTTCGCCGACCGTTGCATTGTCCCGCGTTCCGATCAGGAGCGTATCGACCCCTGCGTAGAGCGGGAAATTGACGGTGAGATACCGCAGTTTCCGCGAGGGGAAACAAACCGCCGCCTCGTAGCCGTCCACAATATCAAACGGCGGCATGAAGGTGCGGAAATAGCGGGAAGTCCCCGTTGCGGGGTCGTCGACATAGAGGTCGAAGCCTGCAGAGCCTGTGAGCGGGATATGCGGCATCTTGCCGATGCGGTTCATGGTGGCGTGGATGGCAATCAGGTCGGAATCGGTGGAGAAGCGCACCCGCCCGCCTGCAGTGTTATAGGAAAGCTCGGCAACCCCCGCGCTGACTGCGGCGGCGGTCTCCTCGGGCATCCGACGGAAGGGGACTGTATTTTTATAGTCGTAAAGCCCGTAAACCGCAAAGGGGGCTTGCCGCACGTCGCGCCAGGTGATGTCCGTATCGGTTACGGTTTTCGGGACGTGGAAATTCGCGTCGATTTCATCCAAAGAAAGCTGTTTCATATCGGGACTCCTTTTTCATTTTTCATTTCGTCTGTTGGGTCAGAACAAAGCCGTGGAACGGCGGGACGGGGGAGGCGATGCGGATGCCGTTTCCTTCGGGGTGCGCCTCGACTCCCGCGACCGTCGCGCCCGCGCTGACATCCGTGACGAGCAGATTCTCGGCGGTGTCGAGCGAGAGGTTGAGAAACAGGCTGACAAGCTGTCCGTCCGCGCGCTTGCGGCAGATTTGGTAAAAATTCGGCTCGCGCGGGATTTTGGGGTAGGGGAGTTGCAGGAAGTCCGCCAACTCCTCTGCGCGGAAGCAGGAGAGCGAGAACGCCGTGCGCGGGTCGCCCGCGTAAGCGTCAATTGCGTAGACCAGAAGTTCGGTTTCGCCGCTGCGGAAGCGGTAAACGGCGGGTGTGGTCAGCCCGTCCCCGGAAAAGACGGTGAGCGGTTGCGCGCCCGCTTGCAGGGTCAGGCGGTAAGCGTGAGGGAGCGCGCCTGTTGCCGCGCGTTCGTTGCCGTGCAGGGTCAGGAGCGGGGGCGGAATTTGGGTTGCATCCGAAAAGCCGACCGCTATGCCGCTCTCCCGCAGGATCTGCGCGGCGGGGATATCCAGAATCAGTCGGCGCGGGAGCGGCTTTCCGACGAGCAGGCGCGCGTTCTCGCCAAAGCAGACGGCGGCTGGGACTGCGCCGGGGTCGTCCTGCGGCGGGGCGTAGGTCGTCGGGATGCCGAGTCCCGCCAGAAATCCGCCCGCGCGGCTCAATGCGCGCCGCATGAGGGGCTTTTCGCCGGGGAACGTTTCCGGCAGGTGCGCCCACGCCAATTTATGCTTTCCCTCAATTACGCGAACGCCGTAGGGCACAGTGTCCGCAAAGGCGCGGTCAATCTGCTCCCGCAGGGGCGCGTAGCGGCGATGTTCGCGGAGGTAGCCCGTTTCGTAGTCGGGCGAAGCGAAGTAGTCGAAGAGGTAATCGAACGCCCCGAGGCGCGGCTCTGTCCGCAGGGCGCAGTCGTAGGCTTCTCCGAGTGCGGCGGGGATCAGGGCGCGCGGACGGGGATAGGTATCGGCTTCGTGGAACAGCTCGGTATCCTCGGGGCAGAAGCCGATCTGCATCCGCACGAATTCGATGACGTCGGCGAGCGCGGTGGCGGGGAAGCGGTTGACGGCGGGGGCTGTCCAGTACGGCGCGCCCGAGAGCCGCAGGAAGGGGCGGTTTTTGCCCGCCAGAATTGCGGTCAGTTCGTCGGCGGTTGCGCCTTCGGAGTCAAAGGAGGTATAGCCCGCGCAGAATCCGAGGCGGAGGTTTGGGTCGATGCGGTCGGCGATCTCTCGCAGGAAGCGGCAGAAGGCGCGCAGGGAGTCGCCCATGGTCTGCACATAAGCCGCCCGCGCGGGGGTGGGGGCGCCTGTAAAGACCGTTTGCCGGAGGTTGCTGTCGGCAAGCGCGGGGGAATCGGCGGGGAGGGAGAGGGCTTTTGCAAGCAGGTTTTTATGCCGCTTGCAGAAGCACCCGAGCCCGGGACGAACCGACTGGCAGAGGTCGTCGTCGATCATGACGGTGGTTGCGCCGCAACTGCAGAGCGCGGCGAACCACTCGCCGTACCACTTCCGGTAAACGGGGTCTGTGGGGCAGAATGCGTCGCCGGCTTCCCGTCCGGCAATCGAGCGGAGGCGGGGCATATCATCGAAGGCGGGATCAGCGTTTTGGGGGACAGGAGTGCCGAAGCCGAAGCCACGGGTCCAGATGCCGACTTCCAGTCCTTTGTCACGGAAGAACCGGACGTTTTCCCGCAGGTTCTTCAGGCACTCCTCACGCAGTTCGGTTCGGAAGAACGGTTCCTGCTCGGTTGCGAGGAACACCGTATCGGTTTCCGCTTCCGTCAGGTCGGAAAGCACCCGCTCCCGCTCATTTGCGGTACAGTTTCGGCTCATGATGGGGGTATACTGGCGGTGATTCATGTGGGTACTCCTTTGATAAGACCTTGGGACTTAAGACCTTGGGGGGTAAGACCTTGGGACTCTGTCCCAAACCCTGCTTAGGGGACTTCTTAAGGAGAAGTCCCCTAAGAACCT
>OOIG01000669.1_pt1 | contig 28433 bp, 33 predicted proteins | sample 1692091 | NCBI WGS metagenome assembly OOIG01 (sample SAMN06348188, study PRJEB24527) | human gut metagenome | biome: human gut; feature: ankylosing spondylitis patient; material: feces | host: Homo sapiens | place: China | collected 2015-10 | reverse complement strand
TAATATCTTCCATTATTATACCTCCTATTATTTTTTTATAATGTTAATGGTGGCTGGGTGGTGAGTCGTTTGCAAAAAAACCACCTTAATCATCTGTGTAAATACCTAAAAAATTTTCAATTCAAATGCAATTTTAAATGAGATGGGAATTACTAAAGATAAGGGCGAATATGTATTAGACCATAATAAATTTTCAAAATATATGCGTAAATACATAAATGTGGTTTACCAAAATAATCGCTCCGAGCTAGCAATTTATAATTATAGTCAAAAAAAGTATGAAATTAATTATGTTAATGTGTTATTAGAAAAAATCGTCAAATTTTTCCTTAGCTATGTTAAAGAGCTGTGGACGCCTAAATGGGAAGAAGTAATTATCAAAACGCTCAAGCGCGATATCAGTACAGTGGTTACAAATTTTGATAATGGCGATTATATGAATCTTATTGATGGTATATTAGATTTGAAAGATTTTGAGTTAAAACCCCATTCGCCTGACTATTACACTACAATTCAGTTGCCTATAGCTTATCACAACTCTGTGGAAACAAAGTATTTTGATAAGTTTCTTGACGATATAACCTGTTCCGACAAGGACTTAAAAAATGTTCTACAGGAAATTGTGGGTTATTGTCTGACAAATTCAACTTGTGCTGAAAAAGCATTTTTCTTTGTTGGTAACGGTTGTAACGGCAAAAGCGTTCTCGCAAAAATAATACAGGAATTAGTAGGACAGGGAAATTATTCGAATACTCCATTATCGGCGTTAGGCGGCAATTTTGGACTTGCTTCTCTCATAGGTTCTAATGTAAACATAGCCGCAGAAAACGGAAACGGTAAAATAAATTCGGAAATGTTCAAGGCTGTCGTATCAGGAGATACTGTTGAGATAAACCGAAAATACCGCGAGGCTATTTCTATGACCCTGCATACCAAACTAATATTTTTGTTTAATGAACTGCCAGAAAATGCTGATTTAACATACGGCTTTTATCGCAAGATAGTTATATTTCCTTTTAACAGGACATTTAAAGGCGAGGAAATAGATGTCGAGATGTTTAATAAGTTAAAAAGCGAGATTGCAGGTATCTTTCAATGGGCAATAGAAGGCTTAAAACGCCTGAAAGATAACAACTATGTTTTTTCTTCCAGCCTAGCTATAGATAAATGTCTAGATAATTATAAGCAGGAGCAAAACCCTGTAATCGATTTTTTCGAGAGTTGTTTTTCGCTAGGAAATAATAAGCAGATTAAGCGTAGCGATATTTATAATTGTTATCAGAAATACTGCTGTGACAATAGCTATGAGGTTTTACAATGTCAAAAATTTTGGAAAATGTTAAAGGCTTATTGGGCTGATAAGGAATACCTATTTAGAACTAAAAAAATCAAAGGCTACGAATATTTTGTAGGCTTTGATTTCAAATCAAGAAAGGATAGTTGAAAAATGCGCTTGATAACTAATAATATTGAAAAAAAGTTGAATAATAGTCCCCTTGCTTCTACAACGAAGCAAGGGTATAAAGCTAAAGTAATTGTGAAATTTTTTAATCCATTGGGAAAAGAACGATGGTTTGTCACGGAGGGCGAACAACAAAATAACGGCGACTGGCTTTTATATGGCATTTTTTTGAAGAATGATGAAATTGAATGGGGATATTTTGCTTTAAGTGACCTCGAAGAAATTGAACTACCTTTAAATTTGAAAATTGAAAGAGAAAAGTATTATGACGGCGGCGATACGCTTGAAGATTCAATTAAAAAGGAAATGAGGAATTTAATATGATTAATTATTCTATAGAAGCTTATAACGACGGCTATGATTTTAGTGAGCTATCATTAGAGGAGCAAACAATGAGTAAGAATTTATATGTTTCGGCAGAGGTTATGTCTGATTTGAGTTACTCAATGACTACATATGAGAATATGCAAAATGGCGGAGAAAAGAATACAACAGAGTTTGTCAGGGACTGGATATTTCCGACAAGCGGTATTTACTATGGCTTTATTGTTGGCGCTAATGCTCACCCGATAAAACGAAATGAGTATATTATAAATTTACTAATTAATGAAATAGAAATCAGAAACATCAAATTTCGTACATATGGGAATGATGTTGTATGGAAGGCTATAACCGAAACGTGTGACAGCGATTTTTGCATAAACGACCTTATGGGTTCTTTGATAAGGGTTAAGGTATTCAATGGAGTAAGTGGGAACGGCGCAAAGTATTCTTATATACAAAAATTTGAATTTTTTAGCGATGAAGAAATAGATACATTATATAAAATAATAAACATTATGATTAAACAAACAGAGGGGAATGATTAATTGGTGTCACAATGGGCGAATTTTATGCTTGAATTTCAAGAGGAAACTGAGGCTGAAAATGCCGCAGACTCTTCGAATCAATTTTTTGAAGATGATTATGATGAAGTATATGACAATTTTGAGCCTGAATTTATGGCTGATGGAACGCCGATACTTTTATTTGAAACCGAGTATCTTGATTATATCAAGCCTTGCACAAAAGCTGAAATAAGGCAATGGTATAAAGCTTATGAAATAAAAGAAAAATATGCCGTCGGTGCTATTGAGGGAAAATATTTAGACTTGTTGGATAACGGATATGTTTTCCCCGATTATAGCAATAAATATTTTGGTTATATATTAAAAGTTAATTACTATTTTAATCAGGGTAAAAAATATTTCAAATTATATATAGCTTTGGGAAATGGAAATATTAATACCGTAAACTTTTGCCTTGATGATACTAATAATAAAATTACCAGAGCATTAAAACGATATTTCAAGGAAATGTTTTCTGTGGACGATTTGAAATTTCGCCTAATCAAGTTGCAGGTTGAAAACAAAATAAGTTGCAATGGAAAAAAATATACGGAAATTCAGAAATGCTGTATTTTTGACGATGATTTTGAAAAAGAATTATTACAGTTAAATGAGCAATTAATGGATTAGTATTAGTGCCGTATGCGGAGCGAATCTGCATACGGCGGTTTATAGATAAGTTTCAAATAAATATTATTATTTTAGAATATACGAGAGGAGCATTTATATGTCAAGTATTACTAAAGTTAAGACCAAAAGCGGTGTTCATTATAAGGCTAACTATGAATTACCGAAATATATTGACGGCAAGCGGCGTAAGACAAGCAAGACTTTTCCCACAGGGACACCGCTGAAAATTGTAAAAGAGTTTTTAGCTGAAAAAGAGTTAGAAGCCGCCAGAGGAACGGAGCTTGCCAATAATCCCAAAATTACTGTTGCAGAGTTGGGGGAAATATATTTCTCTACATATACGCAGTTTCTAAGTCCCTCAACGCTTAAAGGCTACAAGGCAGTTTACTATAACAAAAAGGAACACGGAATACTAAATTATTTTGGCGCTTGTCAGGTTCGGAACATAAAAACCCGAAATATACAGGACTATATAAACCTATTATCTGAAAAAGTAAGCCCGAAAAGCGTAAGAAATTATGTTCTAATGTTGAACGTGCTGTTTGAATTATCGGTCAACGAGCGGCTGATACAAAGAGAGGCTAACCCAATGTTAGGGAAATTAGTTTTGCCCAAAAATCAGCGTAAGCCTATTGAAGCCTACAATCTTGAAGAATTTTATTTATTATTAGAACTTGCAGAGCAGGACGATAATCCCAATATAGAGCTCATTATTAATCTTGCTTTGCTTAGCGGCGTTCGTAGAGGAGAAATGTGCGGACTTAAATGGAGCAATGTTGATTTTGAAGAAGGGTTCATAAATATAGTTGAAAACCGAATAAGGGTAAGCGGTAAAACAACGGTGAAAGCCCCTAAAACCAATTCGGGTGTACGAAAAATTTACATACCCCAAAGGCTTGTAAACATACTGAAAAAATATCATACTCAGTATTTGCTTAATAAAATGAAATTCGGAAAGGAGTTTATAGATAGCGACTATGTTTTATGCAAAGAAAACGGCGAACCGTATCAACCGCAGGGCATTACAAATTGCTATGTCAGATTTTTGGAACGACACAGCGATAAAATACGCTACTTAAAATTCCACGGTCTGCGCCATACCTATGCTTCTATACTCATAGAGCAGGGCGAGAACCCGAAGACAGTACAACATAATTTAGGACATTCGGATGTTGCCTTTACACTCCAAATTTACAGTCATACCTATGAATCGGCGCAGAAAAACGCGGCTATGAAATTGGATGAAACTATTAATTCAATTAAAAAGATTAGCTAATAATGGGGAATCGCACCTTTAGAAGGGCGATTCTCTTAAATTATTATTGACTTTTTTGACGGCGTGTGTTACCATAGTTAGGCAATACGATTAACTTACGGTATGTATGTTGTCAAATAATGCTTGGAGTTCATAAACGGGAGCAAATCGGGAGCAAAAAGGCTGTTTTGAAAGTCATTTTTTAATGATTGAACCCGATAGTTGCCAAACGATATTAGGGAGCTTAAACCTTTGAAATCCGCTTATAATGCGGCTTTTGCGGTCTTCGATTCCCATCACCCGCTCCATACAAGGGCTACAAAAAAGATATAGCCCCCGAAAACCCCGATTCTATCGGGGTTTTCGCCGTTTAATGGGGCGAAATTTTAATGTACGATTTCGTAGATGTAAAACGGATATTTTCCCTTTGTGTAGGGATTTGAACTTCCGTAAACCGAATATTTTTATTATCTGACCGATAGAACTAAAAAAATCTATCGGTCTTTTTTGTTTTTCGGGCTGTGCCTATTTTAAGGTGCAGCCTTTTAATATATCTGAAAAAAGAAAGAGGGGAACTGTATGAAAAAATCTACCGACTTAAATTCAGTAAAAGAGGTTGCAGGGTGTCTTTTGTATACCGATGTACACAGAGTTGAAAATTATCCGTTTTTGGTAAAACACCCGTTTACGGATTCTGCCCTTGCAGCCATAGCAAAAAATCCGGAGAAGGTTACGGAAAACAAGGTAATAAATATTCTCGAAAGCGAAAGCAACCTTAACCGTTGGCGGGAGTATGTAGCTGAACAGATAGATTCGGCGGACAGCGCAGATGAAATATATTGCCGCATAACAAAACCGTACAGGCTGACATTTTTGAAATATGCGGGACGGTATCTTTCGGAAAAGGATTTCGCCGAAATGCTGTGCTCGGCTTGGATTACTTCCGAAAATCCTAACAGCGATGCTAATGTAAGCCAATCGGAGCTGCTGCGGATGTTCAGGAGCGCAGACAAATTCCTGCTTATGACAGCCGAGGAAAGAAAACGGCTGGACGAGCTTGACGATCCGGTTACGGTATACCGAGGGGTGACGCCGTATAACGCGAAATCCGTAAAGGCAATGTCTTGGACATTGGATTACGAAAAGGCTTTGTGGTTTGCAAAACGCTTTGACTCGGACGGAACGGTATATACCGCAGAAATAGAAAAATCAAATATACTTGCGTTATTTGACGGCAGGGATGAATCGGAAATAGTTGTTGAACCCGCATATCTTTTAAATATTGAAGAATATGAGGAAGAAAATATCGGGTTTTTATTGACATAACAGGAGGGAAAAATATGTTACAAAAGGAATTGATTAAACGGCTCAAAGGCAAGTATGAAACCAAGATGGATGACAAAGGATGGCTGAATGTTTCCTCAGACGGCATCCCTCTTTGCCGAGTGAAATACAACGGCAACTGCATTATAAATGACGATGAAAATCTGTCGGATGAATACCGTGAAAAAATTGCGGATATACAGGATGAGGTGCTGACGGTTCGGGAATATATAGGGCTTTACGAACGCTCGCCGCAAATGAAGGCAGAGGGCGTTACTGAATACAAACAGCTTGCTTCTTTCGGAGATACTCTATTGGCGGCAGCATACAGTGAAAATAACGGATTTATGTTTGTTACATGGCAGCAAAGCAATGATGGCAGCTCGGTGTGTTGGGGAGATTACACAACTAACTACGAATGTGCTAAAGAAACATTCGCCATGCGTTCGGGGCTTATAGGCGAACACAGGCTGTTTACCGAGAAAGAATCGGCAGACCTTTATCGCTGTGTAGATTTCGCAAAAGCCAATTGCGAAACGCTGACCTACGAGCAGGAACAGCAGTTGGATAACCTCCGGAAAAAGCTCACGGACGGATATCCTTCACTTGAAGCCGAGCAGCCGACCTTTGAACAGACGGCAGACCCGCAACAGAATATGTAATACTATCAATCGCCCTTCGGTTACACAAAAACCGGAGGGCTTTTTTTATTTCACAGCAAGGAGAAAAAACAATGACAATATTTTCAGAAGAACCGCACAGCAGACAGATGGAGCGCCTTATGACCGCAATACCAAACTTCAAACCGAGAGGTATAGGCGTTCGCTTTTCGGAATCACAGGTACTCATCACGATAACCGCAGCCACACCAACGCAAATACTGACGGCTGCCATGCGGCAGATACGCTGTCCGCCGTTTTTAAAAAGATTTAACGAGTATATAGAAAGTGAGGAAAGCATTATGACATTTTCAAATGAGAAACATATGGCAATGTTTGCGCTTGCTGTAAAAAATGCCGAGAGAGAAAATTATGCGCTGCTGTCGGCAATATATCTGCTTACTGCGGATATAAGACTGTGGAATTGCTGCAAGCACCATATAAATAACGGCTGTATATTTTTTGAAAATATTAAGCTGCGGAACTGTTCGGAAAGGGCATATACGCTTTATTGCGCGGCAAAGGATCTGACGCTCGGAACAAAGCATATAACCATATCCGATTTAGCGGATATAAAGCTTGTGCCGCCGGTGCTGTTCAGAATTATTTGCAACGCTATGGCGATACGCCGTTTCGGGCTTGCCGCTGTTAAGCTGTAAGGAGTGAAAAAACCATGATAAAACTAAAAATCAAATACGGTAATGAGTCTACCGACATCCGCTTTCCCTGTAAGGAAACGGAAATGAGCGCTGCACTTGAAAGAATCCACGCCGAGGATGTTACGCCGCTTGAATTGTATGTGTCCGAGGTCATATTCCCCGAGGAACTCGGCTGTCTGCAAGACCGATTCGTTAACCTCGATGAAGTCAACTTCCTCGGAAAACGGATGGACAGCTTCTTCGGCGATGAGGAATATCAGTTCTATGAGGCGATGAAATCAGAGGGCTTTGACACTCTGCCCGACCTCATAAATCTGAGTTTCAATCTAAACCGTTACCCGCTTATTCGGGACATAAGCGATATGGGCAAAATCGGCAGAGAATATCTGCTTACAGTAAAGGGCTGTCTGCCTGCCGATGACGGGGACGACCCGAAATATGCAGAGTTCGGGCGGGAGCTGATCCAATCTGGCAAGGGCGTTTTTACCGAACACGGATTGCTCTTTGTTAATGAAAACACACCGTTTCAAAAGCTGTATGACGGACAGGTCTTTCCGCCGTATGTGTATGACTCGGATGTGCTTTGCATTGCAAGGGCGGATTATAACGGGAAAAGCGAATATCTGTATCTGCCATGCGAGGAAAAGGCTATAGATAAGGCGTTGGCAAGGCTCGGAACTGCCCTTGAAAATGCGAAAATTACATTAGAGGATTTCAGCGTCAACAATCCCAAATGGTTTGAGAGGTTCAAGCAAATTGCCGCAGATGAGGGTGTGTATGAGCTGAACGGGCTTACAAACGCTATAAACAGTGCCGATACAGACTTGAAAAAATTATGGTTGGTTGCGGAATATGCCGAGGTCGAGGAGGCAGGGCAGCTTGCACGGCTTGCTGAAAATCTTGATTGTTTTACCTTTATTATAGGTGCGAGCAATTATGAGGAAGTCGGAATATATGTAACGGAGAATAATGCGGATTTCAGTGTAAATCCATCCGTAGAAAAGTTCTTCGATTACAGAGCCTTCGGTGAGTATATCGGCGAAATATATTACGGGAAATTCGTTGACGGTAATTTCATCTATAACGATACAGATACAGATTTGTCTGAAATTTTATATCAGGACAAGCCTATGACGATGGGAGAAATTTGAATATGATAACCGCAATTATACGGAATAAAGATAATACACTTGTTTTGGATTTTCCTTGCGACATTTATAGTGTTTACACAAGGCTGCAATCTATCGGCATTGCGAAGTCACCGAAACAGATTCCGTTGACGGACAACGAAGACGAGGATATAGGCGTAAAGCTGTATAGTGAGAGCGACTTCGGTCAGCATCTGCTCCTCACGCTGAATGAGAAAAACACCGTAGCCGACGCCAATATGCTGACGCTTGTTGTTGGGGCGGCAAGCGAGGACATCAAGGAGGAACTGGAACAGAATGTCCTCTACGACCAGTACGACTCAATGGACGAGGTAGTCGCCGCTGTCCGCCAAATGACGCAGGATGCCGGTCCCGTAAAGGCTGTTTTCTTCTGTCCGCTTGTCGGGAACATTGATGAGGGCGACGGAGAAATGTTCACGGTAGGTGATTCCTACCTTGCAGACAGCGCAAACGAAATTGCCGACGCATTAAGGGAATACACCGCAAATGACGAAAACGATATGGCAGCATACTACAACGAGGATGACGCCGTGAGCGAAAAGCTGACCTCGGCTGTATGGTCGGTAGAAATGCACGGTGATCGGCTCTTCGGGCGGATAGATTGCAGCCTCAAAGAAGCTCTCACGGCAGAGGAAACGGAAGCACTTCGGGATTGGATCATCGGTCAGTGCTCAGACGGTCTTTGTGAGGGTTTCGAGCAGCAGCCCATTGACACCATGGACGGCGAACTGTTCGTCTCCTTCTGGAACAGCAGCGATGACTACGCCATGATGACTGAGAGCGAGTTTGACGAATACCTGCAGCAAAATGAAATGCAGATGGGAGGGATGTAATATATGGCCTTGCTGTTTTCTGCGGTTACCGTAACCGCAGGCTATGACGAAGCGAAATTCACGGTCGGAGGAATACCGAGAGAGTACGACGACCTCGTCGGCTGGACAGCCTTTGATGACTTTATGGAAAATGTCGATGCGGAAACAGAGGTCAGCGTACACGCCGAGGTATATCTTTACGGCGGCGAGGAAACCGTGACCGCCACTCCCGAGGAGGTCGCATATCTGATGATGCGCATGGAACGGGACGACCGCTTCCTTGCCGGACATTGCGACAATATCGAGGATGTCGACTTCTCCTTTTTACGACCGCCGGAGGAATATTACGGAATGGAGATGAACTGATGACAGATAAAGCAAAACCGCCGCAGCCCATGGCGTTCAAGAACCTTGCCGAGCTGAAACGGTATATTAAACTCGGCACGGAATTCAAAGCGACAAGACACAAATACCACCCCGACATCGTTGGGCTGACCCGTGTGGTGACAAAGGTGCAGACCAACGGCTTTTATTCGAAAATCAAGGATGAGCCGAACCATCGGTTCTCCGACTGCAATGGAGGCAAAGGCTTTTTCACTGAGCTCGGCAAGGCTGGCGGATATATCTTTGACGGCACTGCGGTTAAGGTGTTGGACAAGCGCGGTGAAAACGGCGTTATTTACGAATTGGAATTTTACAGAGAAAACACGGAGGAAAATAAATTGAACGAATATGACCGCCTGTACAGACAGGCACAGAGGTACAGAGAAATGTATCCCGAAGGCACAAGGATCTTGCTTTTACACATGGGCGACGATCCCCGACCTGTTGAGGACAATATGCGCGGCACTGTAATAACAGTGGATGATATGTCTGCCATTCACTGCAAATTTGATAACGGCAGGCAGCTTGGCATCATCCCCGGCGAAGATTCCTTCCGCAAGCTCACCGATGAGGAGCTTGCCGAGGAACAGACCGGCAGCGAGGACGAGGACGAATCTGAGGGATTCGGTATGACGATGTAAGGAAAGCGGGGCGGAACAGAAAAAACAACGGTATCGGTCGGATGACCTATGCCGATCAAGGTTTTGGATATGTTCTGCGGAATGAGCGCATTCCGCACCGCCGCCGAGCAAATCGGCGGTTTTTCTTTTGTGGGCTACTGCGACAACGATCCCACCGCCGTCGCAGCCTACCGCACTTTATACAAAACGGAAGGAGAATATTTTTGTAATGACGCAAGAGCAGTCAACACCGATGAAATCCCTGATTTTGACCTTCTTGTCGGCGGTTTCTCGTGCGTCGCCTTCAGCGCTGCAGGGGCAAGAAAGGCTTTCGACGATCCACGGGGAACTCTCTTCTTTGAGCTTTCCCGAATACTTGAAGCGAAACACCCTGCATATTTCATCTTTGAAAATGTACCCCCGATCCGCACGATTTGCGAAGGGCGCGTTTTTACCGCGATCCTCAGTGAGCTATCTCGATTGGGGTATCTGTGCGAATGGCAATGTATTGACGGCGCGGCTTACCTTCCCCAAACTCGACGGCGCGTGTTCCTTGTCGGATATCTTGATCCCCGATGTGCCGGAGAAATACTACCTATCGAGAGAAAAGGCGGAAAAGCTCTTTCCGAACTCACAGATCATCAGCCTCAGGGAAAGCGAGTCTACGACGCAGGCGGAGCAGCCATAACACAGACGGCCTCCTGTGGCGGCTTCGGAGGCAGGACGGGTCTGTATCTGGTGGATTACAATGAAAACTCAAAAATCACCGATACGGCACGGTGTATCACTGCCCGGCAGGATTCGGGAATGAGCCACCACAAGGGAGAGCATTCCGCCGTGTTCTTTGAGTACGACGGCGTATATCCGGTCATCAACCCCGACCGGGAAACCATCCGGCAGAACGGCCCGCGCTTCCGCCCCAACGGCGCTCCGTCTTATTGCCTTACCGTGGTGGATCGCCACGGTATATTTCACCGCGGATGGATTCGGAAGTTGCATCCGCAGGAGTGCTTCCGGCTTATGGGATTTTCGGACGAGCAGTTTTTTAAGCTAAAGAACGAACTCGGTCTGTCCGACAGCAAGCTGTATAAGTTGGCAGGCAACAGTATTATGGTGCCGGTGCTGGTGGATATCCTCTCCCGTCTCAAGGCAGTAAATGAAAAATATCAGATCATCAAGGAGTGAAAACAATATGCCAAATCATGTAGAAAATCATATTGAATTCAGCGGTGACACCCGGCAGATCAAGGCTATGCTGGAATTAATAAAAAACGATGAATACGGTATAGGTACGATCGATTTTAATAAGATCATCCCTATGCCGGAAAGCCTGCATATCGAGGCGGGCAGCAGAACCGACCGAGGGCTGAAGGCCTATCGGGATTTTATCGAAGTATACACCTTCGGACGCCCGGCAGAGGATGCGAAGAAAGCACTTGAAAACATCCCGATCGAGAGCGAAAGCGCCTTTCTTCGTCAGAGGACAGATATCAAGCGTGACGAATGGGAACTCGGAAAAACCGCATGGAACAATATCCGGCAGTACGGTGCACCCAGTTGGTACGAGTGGTGTATTCAGAATTGGGGAACCAAGTGGAATGCCTACGGCTATGAGCCGGATACGGATTACGGCAGCGCCGACGCACTGACCTTCCAAACCGCATGGGCAGGACCGCATCCGATCCTGCGGCATCTGTCGGCAATGTTCCCGAATATCGCATTTCGACACCTTTGGGCTGATGAAGATATCGGAGCAAACTGCGGAGAGCGCTGCTATTTCGGTGGCAAACTGATCGACGAGTATATTCCCGAAGGTATACGCGCGGCAGACTTTGCACTTAAGGTATGGGATTATGACCCGTTGGAGCTCGGAATGGCAAAAAACAGCACCGGAACGGACTATATCAATATAGAAAACGAAAGCTATCAGTTGATCGAAATATTCGGCAAACCCGCATTGTTTTCCAACGACCGTATTACCCCAAAGGACATTCCGCAAGGTCTGTATTGTTATGACCTGCGCCACAGCGATAACGGTGATCGCTTTTGCTCGGTCGAAACAAAGGTTACGGCGAACCACGGCGGGAGCATTATTACGGATGAACCGTTGGAACTCGGAGAAAACGGATATATTCCACTGGATGAGGACACCGAGCCGAACTTTACCGGTGAAGAACTGACTATCGGGGAATTTATGAACAGTAAATTTGAACAGGAACAAGGGATGGGGGGGATGTAATATGAAAATTGTAATGCTTATAGTCGGTCTGTTTGTAGGTAGCTGTACGACATTAACGGTAATGTCCTGCTTTATAATCAACAGATACAACGACTATGAAAGCGAGATACGAAGACTGAAAGCAAAGCTCGAAAACAAAGACAAATAAAAGAGCAGAATTATAGTCTGAAATTTAATTTTCTTTACGGTTACTCAAATAAAGTTTAATGAATATTGCCGCTTAACGAGGGTAAAATATAAAAATAATCAATTTATACCTCCTTAACTTGACTTTAACTAAAAAACATGCTATAATGTCGCTGTCTATAAGAAGGAGTGCTGACGATGAATCAAAAAGTTTACACAAGGCAGTATTACATTGAAAAAATCCGTGGATTTTATCATAGCGACCTCATCAAGGTTGTTACGGGCATACGCCGTTGCGGTAAATCTTTTTTTCTGCTTTCGGTTATGGAAGAACTGAAAAAATCAGGTGTAGCCGAAAAGGATATTATTTATCTTAATCTTGATAAACGGGGATATAGAAAAATCAAAACTCCGGACGCGTTAGAGACTGCTATTGAAAATCTCATAACAGATGATGATTTTAAATATTTGTTCATTGATGAGGTTCAAAATGTAATCGGATTTGAGGAAGTCGTAAACGGTTTCAGAGAAGACGGTAATTTTTCTATTTTCATTACGGGTTCAAATTCTTATCTGCTCAGTGGAGAGCTTTCTACCAAGCTAACAGGTAGATATATTGAGGTTGAAATGTTTACCCTTAACTTCCGTGAGTATTTGGAAATGAAGGCGTTTCTCGGAAAAGAAATCAAGGATAACAAGACGGAAGAATTTAATGAGTATCTCCGTTTCGGCGGTTTTCCGAAAACTCTTGAATTTGATAACCCTGCCGATAAAGACACTTATATTGCAGATGTTATAAAACAGATACTTGAAAAAGATGTAACAAAGCATAAGAAAATCCGTAACCGTGCTGTATTTGATAAAGTTATGACATATGTCATTAACAATTTCGGCGCCACGGTTAGTCTTTCAAGTATAGCGGAATACTTTGAAAACTGTGAGAATATTAAAATTCGCACTGAAACGCTCAATAATTATCTTAAAATACTTGAAAACGCCAAAATTATTTACCGTTGTCCGCGCTTTGATGTAAAATCTAAAAAATCACTTCGGGGTGAACAGAAATATTATCTTGCCGATCTCGGTATATACTTTTCTCGCAATGTTGATGCAAGAATCAATTACGGTCCGGTACTTGAAAACATTGTTTACACATATCTTTCCGCAAAGAATTATAAAATCAGTGTAGGAAGAATCGGGAAATTGGAATGTGATTTTATTACACGCATTAACGATGAATACCGCTATGTTCAGGTTGCTATGACAATTATGAGCGAAGATACAGAGGAGCGCGAATATAAACCATTTACTATGATTCGTGACAACTATCCCAAATATCTGTTTACCATTGATACACTCTTGCAAAAGCGTGACGGTGTAATCCATAAAAATCTCATTCAGTTTATATCGGATGACGAAAACCTATAATATAATAGAATTTCCAAGGTGCAGGGCATGGACTCCTGCACCTTGTTTTGAAATTACTGTCTTATATTTCCAAATATTATAATCTATTTATTTAAGGCAAGAGAGATTATACTCTGCGCCAAGCTTGAGACTAAAAACAGAATAATGAAATAAACGCATAAAAAAGCGGTATCAATCGTTCCGGAAACGAAAGATACCGCTTTTTGTTTTCGGAACGGTTGACCGCCTCAAAGTGAGGTGATTGAAATAAAATCCCCCGTAACTTGGATAGGAAATAAAACAAATATTCTGCATATCCTTTACGCCCTGTTCCCCATAGGCTGTGACCGCTATGTCGAGCCGTTCGGCGGATCGGGTGCTGTGCTGCTCGGCAAGCCCGTGCCGGATAAATTCGAGGTCTTCAACGATTACAACCACAACCTTGTAAATCTGTTCCGCTGTATGCGCGATAGACCGATGGAATTTATCCGTGAACTCGGATTTTTAAGTCTTAATTCCCGCGACGATTTCGCCGTGCTTAAAAAATTCTTTGAGAAAGAGGAATTTGCAGAGGAGTACCTAAAGGCACAGCTTGATCTGACAGAAATAATGCTGCCCGAAGTGACCGCAAGAGAAGTGCGAACTTTATACTCGGCGGCAAGAAACGACCACGACCTGCGCCGTGCGGTTATGTTTTTAAAACTCATCCGTTACAGCTATTCAAGCAGCTGCAAATCCTTTGCCTGTCAGCCGTTTTCGCTGCGTACACTTTTTACGCTTGTGCAGGACTTTGCCAAGCGGTGTGAGAATGTGGTCATCGAAAACCAGGACTTCGAAACCCTTATAAAGCACTACGACAGACCCACAACATTTATTTACTGCGACCCGCCGTATTATACAAGCGAATATGTGTACGACTGCGGCTTTACCTGGGAGGATCATATAAGGCTGTATCACGCCCTTGCGGGTATGAAAGGCAAGTTCCTGCTGTCATATAACGACTGCTCCGAAATCAGGGAGTTATATAAGGAATATAACTTTTTCGATTTCAAACGGGTTCACAGTATGGCGCAGAAATATGAGGCGGGAAAGGAATTTCCCGAACTGCTTATAGCCAATTATGACCTGTTTGAACGGGAACGGCAGAAACCGTATCAGCTGACGCTGTTTGATTCCGTTAACAAGCCTATGGACTACGAAAAAATATTAAAGGAGAACATTATATGCAGAATGAAAAGATAAAAGACAAAGAAACCGTTATGATTCCCGTGCCTGCAGAACTGCTGCTCGAAGCCGGGATATATGAGGGCGACCCGATGCAGATGTACGCAGACGGACATAAAATAATTATTCAGAATATCGATGACGCAAAAGATTTTGTCTGCGATAACGATTGCGAAAATTGCCCCATTGCAGATACCGACTGTGACGGCGACTGCGAGGGCTGCCCCTGTAATAATAACTGCGATGAAAGCGAGGCGAACTGATATGACAAAGCTGTACCGTATTCTCGGAAAACGGGGAAGAATTACTATTCCGTTTGAAATAAGGCAGCGGGTCGGATTTTCATATAACGATGTGCTGTCTTTCACCGAATCGCCGGACGGCAGAACCGTAACAGTTAAGCGTGAGAAGATATGCGATAACTGCTCCGGCACAAAAGAAACGGAAAAGGACAACGAAATGACGCTTGAAGATTTCCTTGACAGCCTATCTGCCGAGCAGCAGCGCGTGGCGCTTGTACATTTGTCCGTAAAATGGGCGGAAAAGAAAGACAAAAGCACAAATCTATAATCAGGAGGATTTTTTATTATGGCAACTAAAAAATCAAAAACTCAATCAAAACCCAAGCTTTCGGTCACGGCAAAGATCGACCGCATGATCGACCGTGAGGACGCCAAGGTCAAAGCGTATGCCAGCGTGAATATCGGCGGCGAATTCGTTATCAAGGACATCGCCGTTGTGGACGGTCAGAAAGGACTGTTCGCCCGGATGCCCTTTCGCTCATACAAAAGCTCCGACGGCGAAACCAAGTATTCGGACATTGCCTTTGCCATAACCGATTCGGCAAGGCACAGCATCGAGGACGCCGTTATAGGCGCTTACCGTGAGGCATTGGGGGAATCCGAGGACGAATTGCCCGACAAGGACGAAAGTCCAACGCAAAGCATGTAGCTTTTTCGGGGGAAAATAAAAATTTCTCTGGACTTTCCGTGAAAAATCTGTATTGTATAGGTAGAGGTGATAATATGTTAAAGAATAAAATAATCCTTGCCGTTATCGCGGTAATAATTGCATTAGGTCTTGCGGGGTGCAGGGCGGAAAAAGATAATGTCAGCAGCGTGGCGGTAAATACCGAAAGCAGTATAACCGAAACGGTATCCGATATATCAGAAACCCCTGCCGACGCATCAAGCAATAAAACCGCGGAAATAACGGAAAAACCGGAAAGCAGCGCACCGGCGGAGAGCAGAAATGAAAATAAGCTGACGGAAAGTACAATGCAAAACAACGGCGAGCCTAAAAAAACGGAGAAACCGAAAACACCGACAGAGCCGGAAACCCGTAAGACCGAAAGCGAAAAACCGCCCGCCCCGACAGAATCGGTCAGTAAACCGGAGGAAATACAGATACCGAGCGAATCATCTGTACCCGAAAAGCAAGAGCCGGAGTTTAACATAGATTACTATATTAAATCGGCGCAGGAATATGCGGTAAAGTCGGGCTTAAAGCTCGACCGGCAAGCGAAATACTGTTGGGATAACCCTATAGCCGCAGGCAAAAACTGCAAATATACCGAGCGGGATATTAAAAGCTATATAGACAGATATGCAAGCTCACCCGAAATAACCGCGGTGTGGATATGGGCAGAGGAAAACGGCAAGGATTACGAAATATATATAGGCTACGCATAATATAAAGTTTAAGCACTCGACTAAAAGATCGGGTGCTTTTTTATTTGGAGGAACAGCTATGAAAAAAGATATTTTTAAGAGAATTTTGTCCGTCATTATGGCGGTCATTTTGTGTACGGGTATGCTCGGCGGCTTTTCCGCTTTTGCGGCAGGCGAACAGATCGAGAACTACCAGTTGGCGTTTCCCCGCAGGGGAGATGTAAATTACAGCGATAAATGGGGTCACGGCAAGTTAAAGCATATGAACGGTTGGTTTTCGGATGAAGCTAAATACAATACGGTATTCACTATAGGCTCATACAGCGGACCTGCCTGCTACTGCATTGAACCGGGAACGCCGATAGAGAATAAATATAAGCTCACAAGCCGCGACGAAAGCTATTGGGATAACTTCCCGTCCGAATATAACCACACTATCACCGTGCCGGATATTAAGATATTTATAGGCAGAATAATGCAGTACGGTTATACGGGCAATGTATCAATAAACTGGCGAACCCAAAACGAGGCGGACGCGGACAGCTTTTCGCTGTACTATGCAACCCAGCTCCTTATATGGGAAACCGTGGTGGGTGAAAGGGACAGTGATTTTAATCATATAACGCCTGTCGGCTGCAATGCGATTCTGGATAAAATAGGGGTGGAGCATCCTATGAAAAGCAGAATAATGTCGCACTACAATAACATTGTAGAGGGAGTTAAAACCCATATGACAACGCCGAGCTTTTGCAGTAAAACTCCGTCGGGCGGGGAAACAAGGGAGCTTAAATGGGACGGCTCACAGTATACCGCAACATTCACGGATACAAACAATATCCTGCAAAGATTCAGCTTTTCGGCGGATAACGGTTACACCTGCCGCGTTGCAGGCAATACCCTTACGGTAAGCGGCACGGCAGCGCCCAAAGGTACGGTTACGGTAACGGCGGTAAAAAACACGGCGGGCAGAAAAGGCATTATAGTATGGGGCGACGGTATAGTAAAGCCGGGCGTGGGTCAGCAGGATCTTGCGACCTACGCCGCAACGGTCAAGGACCCGGTAACCGCGTTTTTAAGACTGCGGGTAAGCACCGGAAATATTAAGATAGTGAAAACAAGCGAGGACGGCAGAGTAGACGGCATTACATTCCGCATTAAGGGAAACGGCGTAGATAAAACGGTTAAAACCGCAAACGGAGGCAGTATTACGGCGGATAACTTAGCGCCGGGCGAATATACCGTAACGGAAGAAACGCCGGAGGAATATGCAGAGCGCGAGGCACAGCATATTACCGTTGTAAGCGGACAGACGGCAACCGTCAGCTTTAATAACACGCTTAAAAAGTTTAAGTTAACCGTAATAAAGGCAGACGCCGAACAGGGCGCGGCACAGGGAAACGCATCGCTTGCGGGGGCTGAGTACGGTATATATAAAGGCAATCAGCTTATAGATACCTATACGACCGACTCGGACGGCAGGTTTACCACAAAATATTATGTATGCGGAAACGATTGGTCGCTTAAAGAGCTTGCGGCGGGCGAGGGTTATCTTGTGACAAAAGGGAGCGAACATATAGGCGCAGAACCAAAGAATTATACCGCCGAGTATAACGGCATTTCTTTGAATGTTAAGGAAACGGTTAAAAAGGGCAGGATTACAATAATAAAGCACACGGACGACGGCAGTACAAAAATAGAAACGCCGGAAAAGGGCGCGGAGTTTGAGGTGTTTTTAAAGTCGGCAGGCAGTTATGCGAGCGCTAAAGAAACCGAACGGGATACACTTGTCTGCGATAAAAACGGCTTTGCCGAAACCAAACCCCTGCCTTACGGCGAATATACCGTAAAGCAGACTAAAGGACAAAGCGGCAGAGAGCATATAGCTCCATTTAATGTGTTTATCCGTGAGGACGGCGAAACCTACCGCTTTTTAATAAATAATGCGGTGTTTAAGTCTGCGGTAGAGATAGTAAAAAAGGACGCGGAAACAGGAAAAATAATCCCTGCGGCGGGTATAGGCTTTAAAGTAAGAAATACCGATACGGGCAACTTTGTGGTGCAGCATATAACCTACCCGACGCCTGCGGATATAGATACCTATTATACGGATATTACAGGCAAACTTATGCTGCCCGAAAAGCTTCCCTACGGTAATTATGAAATTACAGAGCAATGCACGGCATACGGGTATGTGCTGAACACCGAGCCTGTGGCATTTAAAATTGACGGCAGTAAAACGGTAGTAACCGTTGAAAAGCGTAATATGCCGCAGAAAGGTATTATCCGGTTACAGAAAAACGGCGAAGTGTTTGCAGGCGTTAATAAGTCTGACGGTGTGTACCAACCCGTTTTTGCAAACAAGGGTCTTGCGGGCGCGGTTTATGAGATTACCGCCGCCGAGGACATTATCACGCCGGACGGCACACTCCGCTATGCCAAGGGTGCGGTTGTCGACACTGTAACCACCGATGAAAACGGCAGCGCCGCAAGCAAACCGTTGTACCTCGGTAAATATACGGTCAGAGAAATAAAAGCGCCTTACGGTACGGTGCTGAACGGCACTCCCGAAACCGTGGAGCTGACCTATGCAGGCGAAACCGTCGAGGTCACCGAAACAGCCGCCGAGTTCTATAACGAACGCCAAAAGGCAGAGGTGTCGCTCTCCAAAATTCTCGGTAAGGACGAAACCTTCGGCATCGGGAATAACGGAGAAATCCTCTCGGTGCAGTTCGGACTGTATGCGGCAGAGGAAATGACAGCGGCGGACGGCTCGGTTATCCCGACAGACGGTTTGCTTGAAACCGCAGGCTGTAATAAAAACGGCAAGCTGACCTTTAAAACAGATGTTCCCGTAGGCGCAAAGCTCTATGTAAAGGAAATTTCGACCGATGAAAGATATATTTTGTCGGATGAAAAATATCCTGTTTCGTTTGAGTATGCAGGGCAGAAAACCGCGCTTGTGAAAATTAAGGTGAACGACGGCGAAGCAATTAAAAACAATATCCTTTATGGCTCTGTAAAGGGTTTAAAAATCGACCGTGAAACCGAAAGTGTAATTGCAGGCGCTGTATTCGGGCTTTTCCGCGGTAATGAAACCGAATTTACCTATACGAATGCGATTTTAACCGCCGAATCAGATAAGGACGGTATTTTTACATTCGGCAGTGTTCCTTACGGCAGTTGGATCATTAAGGAGCTTAAACCCGCAAACGGGTACTTGCCGAACGATGAAATTTATCCCGTTTTAATAAACGAGAACGGACAGGAAATAGAAATTAAGGTTGTAAATAACCGCGTCCCGGAAATCCGTACAAAGGCTGCCGTAAACGGCGGGAAAACCGCAGTCGCGGACGACGAGCTTACGATTGAAGATACTGTATATTATACCCACCTTATACCGGGCAGAGAATACACCGTAAAGGGCATACTTATGGATAAATCCACAGGTACGGCGCTGCTTGTAAACGGAAAAGAAATTACCGCCGAGATAACCTTTACACCCGAAAAAGCGGAGGGAGAAGTAATTGTCCGCTATACCTTTGACGGCAAGGGTATAAAATGTCAGACGGATATTGTGGTTTTTGAAGCCTTGTACTGTGACGGAGAGGAGCTTGCGGTTCATGCGGATATTGAGGACGCAGAGCAGACCGTAACGCTTACCGTGCCTCCCGCGCCGTATATTCCCGCCCCGAAAACAGGGGACAATTCAAAACTCGGCTTTTGGATAGGTCTTGCCGCCGTTGCGCTCGGCGGGGTTATATCCGCAGGCATTATCCGTATTAAATCCCGAAAGGATGACGACGAATGATGAAGCGCGTGTATATCTGCGCTCCTCTCGGCGGAAATACGGAAGAAAACCTTAAAAAAGTAAGACGGTACACCGAATATGCTTTAAGGTGCGGTACGGCTCCGGTCGTGCCGCATTTTTACGCGGAGTGCCTTGACGACGCAAAGCCCGCGGAACGGGAAATGGGTATATCGGCAGGACTTGCGCTTTTATGGCTCAGCGATGAAATGTGGATATTCGGGGATACCGTTACAAGCGGTATGCAGAATGAAATACAGTTTTGCAAAAACCTCAATATCCGCGTCCGTAATGTGTCGGACGAAGAAATTATGAAAGTAATCGGAGGTAAAAAATATGATTAAGAAAACGGCAAAAGTCCTTTTCTGTGTTTTGCTTGCGGCGGCGGTTTTGTCTGTGTTTTCGGTAACCGTATTCGCGGCGGGCGATGTGGCGGGAGCTATTGAGAATACATGGAACGCAGCCAAGGGTCAGATTCAGACGGTCGTTAATAATGTGGTCTTTCCCGTGTGCGATATGATACTCGCAATTCTGTTCTTTGTAAAGGTCGGAACTTCGTATTTTGAATATCGGAAGCACGGACAATTTGAGTTTGCGGCACCTTGTATTCTGTTTGCCTGCCTTATTTTCTGCCTTACCGCACCGCTGTATATCTGGTCTGTTATTTGAGTTTATTTATCTGGACTTTCCGCAAAATATGTGGTATGTTGTTGTGCTTGAAGAAAGGAGGAAGTTCGGGTGAAATTTTTTGAAGAACTGTTTTCGGGTCAGCTACACCCAATAGAGGATGTAACATCCAACAACCCGGAATACAAGCTTAAAGCTAAAGAATTGGCGCTGTATTCCGCAAGGCTTGAAGGTGCGCTGACAGAGGAACAAAAGGAGCTGCTTTGGCAGTACAGGGATACCCATTCGGATATAACGAATATTCTGCAGACCGAGGCATACCGCATAGGCGTTATACACGGAATGAAAATAAAAGAAGAGCTTGAACCGCCGAATTGAGAGTGTCGAAAATCGCCACTCTCCCCACCGGGAATTCCGCTCGCAAAAATCAAGGATTTTTGACTGCGCTCTATCCCCGTGGGTATCACCCCAGTGTTCTTGAAAAACCGCTTATTTGGCGGTTTTTTCGCTTATAATGTGTTTTTCCGCCGCGCCTGTCGCCGGAAAAACGGAAATTAAAAATCTAAATATTATGCTTTTTAGAAAGGGGAATTTTTCTGAATTGGCTAAACGACCTTTTTGCCGGACTGAGTGAAAAAATGTCCGGCTTTATTTTTGACAAAATGCTGCAATGGATATATCTTGCGGTATACAGCGCCGTTGCGGAATTTTTTGAGCTTATGGGAAATATGGGCGCGGATATGTTCGGGCTTGAATGGGTAAAGGCGACGGTAATCCATCGCATAAGCTCTAGCCTTCTGGTTTGTCTCCGGATCAAAAATTCTCATCTTATCCGTCTTTGATACTGCAATAGAGTACCAGTGCGGAAAGGCGAATATAAAGACTGCCGCGCTTAATATTTTAAAGGGCTTTTTTGCCTGCTCCCTTATAGGCGTACTGCCTGTGGAACTGTATAAGTTCTGCATAACACTGCAAAACATATTTTCGCGGGATTTAGCCGCATTAGCTGCCGGAACTAAAAGCACGGGACTGTCTGAGCTTAGCTTATCCGCGCTTACAAACTTCTTCTTAACGGACATAGAGGCTAACATAAGTCTTTTCAATACGCTGTCATTGGTTGCGTTCGCGTATTGTATTATAAAGGTGTTTTTCGCCAACATAAAGCGCGGCGGAATATTGCTTATACAAATGTCGGTAGGCGCGCTGTATATGTTCAGCGTACCGAGGGGATATGCGGACGGTTTTAATCAGTGGTGCAAGCAGGTAATAGCTATCTGCCTTACAGCGTTTTTGCAGACGACCCTGCTTTACCTCGGACTTATAACCTTTTCGTCGAATATGTTAATGGGACTCGGAATTATGCTTGCGGCGGACGAAGTGCCGAAGATAGCGCAGACCTTTGGACTGGACAGCTCTGTAAGGGTAAATATGATGAATGTGGTTCACGCCACGACTACGGCGGTAAATCTTACCCGCAGCGTGGCAAAGGCTGTTTGAAAGCAGGGAGTATTATGGAATATTACAAAGAGGCAAACAAATTTTCAAAGAAATACGGTATGGACGCTTTTAAAATAATTGCCGCATATGAGGACGCGGCGGATATTCCGCAAAACGAGAGATATGCCGGCTGGTACGGAGATTACGGTATATTCGAGCCGTCATTAAACGAAGATATGACCTATGATAAGCTCCTCTCCCGTTACAATGCGGGGCTTAAACATCTCGGAATCATTCATGAGCAGGCAAAAGCGGTATGCGGCAACTTTTTGTCAGATCAGCTTGAGGAGCATATCCGTGAGCAACTGAGCAGCCATAACGCTGACGCGGAATACCGACCGGTATCTGTTATTACAAAAATGGATACGCCGGAGTTTACAAAAGAAATGCTCGAAGTTGACAGAGATTTGGAGGTTGACTGCGACATCGGGCATCAGATCACCTGCTATCTTGAAACATGGTTTGATGTGGACAAGAAATTCGGAACGAACACGGCAGCGGACAATGACAAGTGGCTGAATCTGTACGCCAAGTACGATCCGTTCGCCGATTCGCTCCGGCTTGAATTTACCGTCACAACCGCCGACTCCTGCGAGGAAGGCGAATATGTGCCGACTGATGCGGAATCGCAGCTCATCAAGGATATGATAACGCAGAAAATCCGCGAGGAATACTGTCAGACGCCGCAGGAGTTCTGCGAGGAAGCAAGAGAAATTGAGAACGGGGGAATAACGCAATGACGAGATATATCTACCCGCAGAACCTCAAAGCCACCGCTAACCTCTGGCTTTGGAGTATGCGGGACTTTGTGATTTTGGCGATAGCGGTGCTTTTGTCCGCAGTTATATTAGTGCAGCTTAAAACGGTTATGCCCGCCGCAGTAACGCTTTGTTACGGTTTTCTTACTATTCGCATGGACGATACCACCGTGCTTGACTTTATGCGTTACGCCGTGAAATACCTTATATCTACACAGCAATATTTTGAATGGAGGTAACGACAATGAAACAGCAGAAAAAAGGCCGTTCGGTGCAGGAGCTTATCGGCATTAAGACCTTTACGAAATACGGGCTTATGACAGGCAGGGGAGAACTGCTCTTTTTCCGTGTGGCTCCCACCAATATATCGGTGCTGTCGCATGCAAATATTGAAGTGAAAATACGCCGCCTTATGATGGTGCTGTCGGCTCTGCCGGATATTGAGATAGTCTGCACCGATTCATCCGAATGCTTTGACGATAACAAAGCCTATCTGACCGCTCGGCTTGAAGCAGAGGATAACGGCAGAGTAAAGAGGCTTATAAAAAAGGATATAGACTTTCTCGACACCATTCAGGTAGAAATGGCTGCCGCCCGTCAGTTTTTCTTTGTTGCACGACTGAAAGGACAGAAAGAAAAGCAGGTATTTGAGACCGCAAACCGCATTGAAAGCAAAATCTCCGGCGAGGGCTTTGAGGTGCATAGACTTAAAAAGCCGGAAGTTAAACGGATTTTAGCATTATATTTTGACGCGAGTATGCAGGGAGATACAATTCCGGATATTGACGGGGAACAATTCTACGAGGCGACGGACAGTGAAAACGACAGTAAGGCAATAATTGATGTTTTCAGATAACCTGCATATGCGCATAATTGTAGGTTATCTGAAAATTATTTGAAATTCTGCGTACTGCCGGGAAAGGAAAACTATGTTTAAGAAAAAACCGAAAGTATTAACGCCGGAGCAGGCAGAGGAAATCCGTACCAAGGACTTCTTCGATATGATCCTGCCCGGCACTATCAAATTTTTATCCGACCATTATATCGTAGGCGACAGCTATCACTGTGTATGGGCGATTCGTGAGTATCCGCCCACTACCGAGGAACAAGCAATCCTCTCGCGGCTTGCCGACCGCAACGGCGTGACGCTCCGCATTTACCATAGGCTTGTGGAATCTATGGAACAGCGTAAAATCATTCAAAATGCCACTCGCCGCAACCGACTCAAAAGCGGCGGCAACGATGTCAACGAAACCATCGAGGCCGAGGGCAATTTGCAGGATGTAATTGATCTTCTCGCCAATCTCCGCAAGAACAAAGAGCCGCTGCTCCATGTGTCGGTGTTCATCGAACTGAAAGCCAGGAGCATGGAAAAACTCAAGGAATTGCAGAGCGATATCGCCATGGAGCTGACCCGCTCCAAGATTTCCGTTGACCGCTTAACTCTCCGACAAAAGGAAGGCTTTTTGTCGGTCATCCCGACAGGCTGCAATCAGTTCGGCGCACAGTATGAACGAGTCCTGCCTGCATCCTCTGTTGCCAATATGTACCCGTTTAATTTCAGCGGAAAGACAGATCCACACGGCTTATATATCGGGAAAGATAAATACGGCTCTAACATTCTCGTAGACTTCGACCGCAGAGCCGAGGACAAGACTACAAGCAATATCCTCATTCTCGGCAACAGCGGTCAGGGCAAGAGTTATCTTTTGAAACTCATTCTCACCAATATCCGTGAATCGGGCAAGCGTATAATCTGTCTCGATCCCGAAACGGAGTATGAGGATCTATGCAAAGCGCTCGACGGCTGCTATATAGATTTTATGTCGGGCGAATACATCATAAACCCATTAGAACCTAAAGTTTGGAATGATATTTCAGACGCGGGGAACGGGTTTAGCGAAGAAACAGACCTGATGCGCGGATCGGCAGCAGGCATAGCCTGCCCGGAGGCGTTTAGGAAAGTGACACGGCTCTCACAGCATATTGCGTTTTTAAAGGACTTCTTCCGCAGCTACAAAGATTTCACCGATTCGCAGATCGACACTATTGAAATCCTGCTCTCCAAGCTGTACGCCCGATTCGGTATTACCGATACCACAGATTACAGCGTAAAGAAGCCTTCGGACTTTCCGGTCATGCAGGACTTTTATGAGCTCTGCGAAGAAGAATTTATGACTTATGACAAACAGAGAAAATATCTCTATACAGAGGAAACGCTCCAAGAGGTCTGCCTCGGTATTCATTCTATGTGTGTCGGTTCTGAAAGCAAATACTTCAACGGACACACCAACATCACAGACTCTAACTTTCTTGTATTTGGCGTGAAAGGGCTTATGGATACCAACCGCCGACTCAAAGACTGTATGCTGTTCAACATTTTGTCCTTTATGAGCAACGAATTGCTCGGCAAAGGCAGTACGGCGGCATCGGTGGATGAGCTGTACTTGTTTTTATCCAACATGACTACAATCGAATATCTGCGCAACTGCATGAAGCGTGTGCGCAAAAAGGACTCCTCGGTCATTCTGGCAAGTCAGAATATCGAGGACTTTTTGATTCCGTCCATTCGTGAGTTTACAAAGCCGCTGTTTTCCATTCCGACGCACCAGTTCCTGTTTAATGCCGGACAGATTAACCCCAAGGAATATATGGACGCCTTGCAGGTCGAGCCGAGCGAATTCGAGCTCATCAAGTATCCCGAACGAGGCACTTGCCTCTACCGCTGCGGTAACGAAAGATATTTGCTCCAAGTCATCGCACCGGACTACAAAGCGGCTATTTTCGGAAAGGCAGGCGGTCGGTGATTTTGAAATTAAAGGAAGTGACATCATATGAGTGCAACGGTTGCGGCGGCACTTAAAAAAGTAGCCGTTGCAGTATTTACCGATAAAAAATCCCGAAAAACGGTGATAGGGTTGGCACTCGGCATTATAGTTATAATCGCAATGCCGATTGCGGTATTTATTTCGGCTTTAAATATGAGCGCGGATATGGATTCCGAAGACCTTAACCGCTTTGTCTCCGAGGAACTGACAGACGAGGAAAAGGCTGAATTGCAGACGGTTGAGGATACGATGAAAGCTATTGAAACCGCTATGACCGAAAAGGGCTTTACGGCAGAGAAAACAAAGGAAGCGCAGGCGTTATATATCTTTTTTCTGTATGAGCAATCAGGGGATGAAAGCTTTGCCGAAAGGCTGTCCGACTGCTTTGCGGAGAATCAGACCGACGAGCAGCTTATTGCCGCTGTAAATACTGCATTCGGAACTGAGCTTAAAGCGGAGGATTACGGTAAAATTTTAACCTTGATTAAAAGCCATGAGTAATAGCAGTAGACTGTTTTATGATTTTATAGTATAATAGTTTTAATAATTCGACAGGGGGATAAGCTATTGAACCGTTTGGAATTAAAAAAGTACATAGCGGAAACCTATGGTATAGAGCCGGATTGTCCGTGGATCAAAAATCCGAATTTTGAGGTGTACCGCCACAGCAACAATAAGAAATGGTTTGCGCTGATTATGGATATACCGCGAAACCGAATCGGGTTACGCGGAATGGATATTATAGATGTGGTGAACCTAAAGTGTGATCCGTTATTGTTAGGCTCGGTGCGCGCGGAATCCGGAATTTTTCCCGCATATCATATGAACAAGGAAAATTGGGTTACGGTAGCGTTAGACGGCAGCGCGTCTGATGAAATAATTAAAATGCTGCTTGATGTAAGCTATGAATTAACCGTCGCTAAAATAAAGCATAAATAAAAGCGAGGTGAGCCGGAATGGATTACAATTTATTGCTGCAGTTAAAGGATCGGGCAAATAAAGTAAAGACCGACCTTCCGCCGGAGGTGGCGGCAGGCTTTAATGACAGTTTTAATGTTGAATATGCGCATAACTCAACCGCAATAGAGGGCAACACTCTGACCCTTATACAAACAAAGGCTGTTATTGAGGACGGGTTGTCTGTGGGCAGGAAAATGCTCCGTGAAATATACGAGGTTGTAAACCACGCAAAGGCATTCGCTTATGTGCAAAAATGCGTTGCAGATAAAAAGCCGCTTGACGAAAATACGGTGAAAGATATTCACACTCTGCTTATGCATGACATTATCATAGGCGGAGTATACCGCAATGTAGAAGTCCGCATTCCGGACGCAGGTCATAAACCGCCGGCACCAAGTGAAATGTACCGTCAGGTTAAAAGTTTTTATTCGGACCTTGCGTATAAATACGAAAATAACGCCATAGAGCTGGCGGCGTGGACGCACGCGGAATTTGTGCGGATACATCCGTTCACGGACGGTAACGGAAGAACCTCGCGGATGATTATGAACTATCAGCTTATGTCGCACGGCTTTCTTCCGGTGTCTGTTGCAAAGGAAAACCGCCTTGAATATTTTGATGCGCTTGAAGCTTATGCCGTAAACGGTAACCTTGAACCTTTTTCGGAGATGATAGCAGAGCTTGAAAAGCAAAGACTTGAAGAATATGTGTCGGCAGCCGAAGAACAGGTACAGGAAAACAGTGATCCGCAAATAATAATGTAAAACCGAATAGCTATAAGCAGACTGCAGGTTAAAGCCTACGGTCTTTTTTTATCTTTACTGCCGTCGGGCGGCAAACGAAAGGAAAAAAATGGATAATGAAAACACGCTTGAAATCATAGAACAAGTACAGAAATCCGTAGTATGATGAACAGAAATTCGGAATGCAAATGATGTAAATGGCAGGAGCAGCAGAACAACTGCTGTACTGACGGCACAAACTTCTGCGGCCTTGACGATTACGCGGAAATCAGTATGCGCGGTTGTAATTCAGACCGTGAGGATTGGCGGCGAGAAGGCTTTGAGCCCGAACTGATTATGTAAGTTTTTGCGGGCGGTTGATTTTTATAAAAAAACAGGCTATAATATCGGAAATAAATATTGAAAGGCGGTGCGGAATATGACGGACATAACAGGAAATCTAATGTCGGGGGATAATGTTGCAGCAACAGTAAAAAACGGAATTATAACCGATTATGACGAGCTGCTCTTGCCGCTGTATTTAAAACGAACCAAAGATGTTGAAAAATGGCTTGCTTACCGCGCCGTAGACCATAGCAGAAAAAATGCACGCCTGCTCAAAAGAGCCTTGCGGCTGCGCACAACTGATGATGTTCAGACTGCGCTTGCAGTAAACGCGGCTACGGTGACCGACTGTTATTGGTTCAGAC
>OOIG01000665.1_pt1 | contig 28521 bp, 25 predicted proteins | sample 1692091 | NCBI WGS metagenome assembly OOIG01 (sample SAMN06348188, study PRJEB24527) | human gut metagenome | biome: human gut; feature: ankylosing spondylitis patient; material: feces | host: Homo sapiens | place: China | collected 2015-10 | reverse complement strand
AAAAAAATAAAAGCCGCAAAAGCGACTTTGATTTTTTGGAGCAGATGACGGGAATCGGTTCTCACGGCTCTACGCCGTTCGGTCGTAGTCGGCTCTGACAGCCGTCAAAGGCTGTCATTCACTACCGCCTTCTCCGCTTCCCGTCAAAGAAAAAAATAAAAGCCGCAAAAGCGACTTTGATTTTTTGGAGCAGATGACGGGAATCGGACCCGCGTAGTCAGCTTGGGAAGCTGATATTCTACCATTGAACTACATCTGCGAAAAAAGCCCGGAGATTTCCGAGCTTCTGGAGCTAATGATGGGACTCGAACCCATGACCTGTTGATTACGAATCAACTGCTCTACCAACTGAGCCACATTAGCATTGCTTTCACAAAGCGTATTAAAGTTTACCACATGAAAAACGTTTTGTCAATATTTTTTTATCATTTTTTGAAAGGAAATCGGACGTATGAACTTAACGGACCGCCGGGAAGTGAAAGGACTTCTTGACAGATATGGTCTTGCTCCGAAAAAAGGCAGAGGACAGAATTTTCTTGCAAACGCAACGGTTGTAAATGATATTGCATCCCTTTGCGGCGACGGGGACAGATGCGTTATAGAAATAGGACCCGGAGTCGGCGCGATGACAGCCGAGCTTTGCAAAATGTATAAAAAAGTGCTTGCGATAGAAGTGGATACCGATCTTATACCGCTGCTTTCGGAGGCGCTCCGCGAATACGACAATCTTGAAATTATGGAAGCGGACGCGATGAAAGTGGACTTTACTGCGCTTGTGCGCGAAAAATTTCCGGGAGAGAAGGTATCCGTTTGCGCAAATCTTCCGTATTATATAACTTCTCCTGTCATAATGCGACTTCTTGACAGTTCCGAAGTGTTCGATTCGATCGTTGTTATGATACAGAAGGAGGTGGCAGACAGGCTCTGTTCACAGCCCGGAAGCGCGGATTTCGGTGCAATAACACTAGCCGTCACATATAAAGCCGAAGTTGAAAAATGCTTTTCGGTGTCGGCGGGTAATTTCATACCCCCTCCAAAAGTTACATCTTCGGTTATAAAGATGAATATAAGAGAAGAGCCGCCCGTTTCTCCGAAATCCGTTGAAAATATGTTTGCACTCATCCGTGCGGCTTTCGCACAGAGAAGAAAAACCTTTTCAAACGCAGTAAGAGCGGTTTCATCAAAATACAGCAAGGAGGATATCGAAAATGCGCTTATATCGCTCGGTCTGCCTGCGGACGTGAGAGGCGAAAAACTCGGACTTTGCGAATATGCTGCGCTTTCGGATATTTTGCCGTTATGATAAATCAAAAACTTGAAGATTTCAAAAAATATATAAAAGGCAAAAGTGTTGCGCTCATAGGATCGGGAATAAGCAATATGTCGTGCGTGGACCTTTTGCTTTCCTACGGTGCCGAGATAACGGTAAGAGATAAAAATCCCGATCCGACATATACTCCGGACGGAGAAGGCGGAGCCGACGTAAGGGTTCTGCCGATACTTTCTGCAAAGGGCATAAAAACGCGGTTCGGAGACGATTATCTTGACGATCTTTACGAGAATGTTATAATAAAGACTCCCGCAATAAGATGTGATGTCCCGCAGATAGCGGAAACCGTGAAAAACGGCGCGAGACTGACTTCCGAATCGGAGCTTTTCTGCACGCTTTGTCCGTGCAGAATAATCGCCGTTACGGGCAGTGACGGAAAGACTACTACGACAACGTTGATATACAAAATGCTTTCCGCAGAGGCTGAAAAATGCGGACACCGCGTTTTTCTCGGAGGGAATATAGGCACGCCGCTTTTTCCCTTAATAGAAAGCGTCAGTGGAAATGACTTTGCGGTGCTTGAGCTTTCGAGTTTTCAGCTTCATACTATGAAGTTCATACCGTATCGCGCCGTGATAACAAATATATCTCCGAACCATCTCAATTGGCACACGGATATGAACGAGTATGCCGAAAGCAAGGCAAACATTTTCCGCTTTCAGGACGAAAACTGCGGGCTTGTTCTTAACCGTACTGACGATTACACAAATGCTTTTGCAGAGCGTGCAAAGGCGAAAGTTACGCTTTTCTCATCAAAAGAAGAGCCTGACGGAGATGCTGTATGGCTTTGCGGGAATGATATTTATGCGCGCAGCGGAGGCGAGAGCCGTAAGGTGCTTAGCCGCAATGAGATACGCATAGTAGGACTTCACAACGTTGAAAATTACATGGCGGCTATCGCCGCTACGGAAGGGCTCGTCTCAGACGAGACTGTAAGAAAAATCGCCAAAGAATTTCCAGGCGTACGCCACAGAATAGAAGAGGTTTGCGAGCGAGGCGGTGTGAAGTATTACAACAGCTCGATAGACACAACTCCCTCCCGCACGATAGCCGCATTGAACTCATTTGACCGCCCGCCTGTTGTTATATGTGGCGGATCGGACAAGAACCTTCCGCTCGAATCGCTTGTGGACATTCTTATGAAAAAAGCCAAATACATAGTCCTTACGGGGACAACGGGAGTAAAGCTCAAAGCGCTGCTTTCGGCAGCAGGCTGTGATAAATTCGCCTATGAGGGCGATTTCAATCGGGCGGTAAAGCTTGCGGCATCGCGCGCAGAAAAAGGCGACGCCGTGCTTCTTTCTCCTGCGGCGGCAAGCTTTGACAGCTTCCGCAACTTTGAGCGCAGAGGCGATTTCTTCTGCAATATAGTTAAAAATTTATGATGAAATAAACGGAAGGACAAAACAATGGAGCTTTCACAAAGACTGAGATCAATAGACGAGACGGCAAGAAAAGCGCTTGCTCCCGTTTTTGCGGAGTTTGACAGAATATCCGAAGAAAATACGGAAAAGGTGCTGCGCTCGTTCGCAAAGCATCGCGTGTCGGATTCTATGTTTGCCGGATCTACGGGCTACGGTTATACGGACAACGGCAGGGATGCACTTGATAAGATTTATGCCGATGTTTTCGGAGCGGAGGCGGCTTTCTGCCGTCACAGTATTGTAAACGGCACGCATGCGATATCCATCGCGCTTTTCGGACTTCTCCGTCCCGGCGACGTTATGCTTTCCATAACAGGACGTCCTTATGACACGCTTTCGGACGTCATCGGTGACAGAACACACGACGGAACGGGTTCGCTTGCCGATTTCGGTGTGGAATACGATGAGACCGAGCTTAAAGACGGAGGGGTTGACTATCCTGCCGCGCTTGAAAAGATAAACAAATACGGCGACAGAATTAAGGTTATATTCATTCAGCGGTCGAAGGGCTATGGAATCCGCCCGACTTTTTCGGCTGAGGAGATAGGCGAGATGGCACGTTTCTGCCACGAAAATTCAAAGGCTTACGTGGTTGTTGACAACTGCTACGGAGAGTTCTGCGACGAAAAAGAGCCGACTGATTTCGGCGCCGACGTTATTGTCGGCTCGCTTATAAAAAATCCCGGCGGCGGAATGGCAAACTGTGGCGGATATGTTGCGGGGACGGCAAAGGCTGTCGAGCTTATATCTTACCGTCTTACGACGGTGGGAATAGGCACGGAGGTCGGCGCGACGATAGGCGAAAACCGTAATCTTTTCAGAGGATTTTTCCTTGCGCCGCATGTAGTTGCGCAGGCGAAAAAGACGGCGGCATACGCTTCATATGTTTTTTCTGCGCTCGGATACGAGGTCTCGCCTTCGTATGACTGCGACCGTCACGATATAATTCAGACCGTGACATTCGGCACGGCGGAAGGGCTTTGCGCTTTCTGTCGCGGAATACAGGCGGGTTCGCCCGTTGACGCATTTGTCACGCCCGAGCCGTGGGCTATGCCCGGCTACGCAGACGAGGTGATAATGGCGGCGGGAACGTTTGTTTCCGGCTCGTCTATTGAAATTTCGGCGGACGGACCGCTCCGCGAGCCGTATACGGCGTACTTTCAGGGAGGATTGACGTTTGAAAGCGGAAGGTATGCAATACTCAAAGCGGCTAAATGCCTGCTCGGAGAATAATATAAACAATATATCTATGCAAAATGCACGGAAAATATCCGTGCATTTTTTATTTTCGTGCGATGTATTGTGACAAATTATTCGCACAGACAGGGTTTATAATTATAAAAAAGACGGGAGTGACGAAAATGACGGAAGAAATATACGGCGATGTGCTTTTTCTTATAAATTTTTCAATGGATTTTCTTTCACTTTTTATTACGGGAAAAATAATGCACCTTAAATTGAAAGCGTGGAGGGTGCTTGTTGCGGCGAGCATAGGCGGTGTTTACGGAGTTGCGGCGCTGTTCTTTCCTTTTGACGGAATACCGCTTGTTTTTGCCAATATAGCCTGCGCCGCAGTTATGTGCTTTACCGCATTCCGGAGCAGGGGCAAGATCTCTTCGGTGTTTTTGTGCTGTCTGCTTTTCTACGGAGTCGGGATGTTGCTCGGAGGAGCGATGACGGCACTGTATTCGCGAATAGGCAAATATACGGGCTACATATCGATAGGCGGGAGCATATCTACTGTTTTCGGCGATATTCCGATATGGGCATTTGCTTTGGCGGCGGCACTTGCCGCTGTTATAACGTATGTTTGCGGAAGGCTTGTTGCAAGAAAAGGCTCTGAGGAGCATGTCAGGATAACGTTCGGCTTTCTCGGTAAAAGTGCGGAAGCCGACTGTCTTGTTGACAGTGGCAACCTGCTTTCTGAGCCGATAACGGGAACTCCGGTGATATGCCTGAGAAAGGAAGCCGTCTCGGACGTTTTTCCCTGCGAGGTTGTTTCGGCGATGCAAAACGGCGGATTTGGCGCCAGCCTTGACACGATGCGACGGCTGAGATTCATTCCGTCGGTTTCGGTCACGGGGAACGCTACGGTAATCGCTGCCGTTCCGGACTATTGCTATATTGATACGATAAACGGCAAAGAGCCGAAAAAGGCGCTGATAGCTATTGATTATTCCGATTGCGACTTCGGCGGAACGGACGGCATTGTACCGAAAATACTTCTTTAACGGAGGAGAATATGTTTTTTCGTAAAATAATATACGATTTACGGCTTGCCGTTTGCAGGCTAATGCAAAGGCTCGGACTTTCGCGCGGAGTTCATTACATAGGCGGGGCGGACACGCTTCCTCCGCCGCTTACAGCGGAGGAGGAAACAGATATATTAAGCCGTCTTGACGAGGATGCAGGTCTTCGTCGGGTACTTGTTGAAAGAAATCTGAGACTTGTTGTTTACATAGCTCGCAAATTTGAAAACACGGGTGTCGGAATAGAGGATCTTATATCTATCGGTACGATAGGACTAATCAAGGCGGCAAACACATTCCGGCTTGACAAAAATATAAAGCTCGCCACATATGCGTCGCGCTGTATAGAAAACGAAATACTTATGTACATAAGAAAAAATCAGAATCTGCGTTTTGAAATGTCACTTGAAGCTCCGCTCAGTGCTGATTGGGACGGTAACGAGCTTATACTTTCCGATATTCTGGAAAGCGACGAGGGAAACGTTGGTAAGCGCATTGAGGATGAAGAAGAAAAAAGCGCGATAGCGGAAGCGGTAGCGCTCCTCGGTCCGCGCGAAAGGGAAATAATAGAACTGCGGTTCGGACTCGGCGGAAGAAAAGAGATGACGCAAAAAGAGGTTGCGGATCTGCTCGGAATATCGCAATCTTACATTTCGAGACTCGAAAAAAAGACGATAAACCGCCTTAAAGAGGAGATTGAAAATAAAATTTGAAAAAAATCTGAAAAAAATCAAAAAAACTCTTGCAAAAAATATCGGGGTATGGTATAGTAAATAGGCTATGAATTTAGAAAGGAAGAAGGTGCGAACATGAAAGAGGGAATCCATCCTAAGTACGTTGATGCAACCGTCAAATGTGCTTGCGGCGAAGTCATACAGACAAAATCGACTAAGGGCGATTTCAAAGTTGAAATTTGCTCAAAATGCCATCCTTTCTATACCGGAAAACAGAAATTCGTTGACTCCGGCGGGCGTGTCGATAAGTTCAAAAAGCGTCTTGAAGGAAAGAAATAATCAGGTTTATGACTTTGATTTGGCGGGAAAACGCACGGCTTTACGGTTATGCGTCGTCCCGCCTTTTTTCTGCCTTTTCGAAGGAGGTTAAATTTTTATGGAGAATCTGATAGGTAAAGATACAATAACAAACGTCGTGCTTGTGGGAGTTTTTCTGCCGGAAGACGACGAGCGCGGCTTTGAAGCTTCGCTCGATGAGCTTGAAAGGCTTACCGAGACAGCGGGCGGAAAGGTTTTTGCACGTCTTACGCAAAACAGGGAAAATCCCGAGCCGAGAACTTATATAGGTCCCGGCAAGGTTACGGAGCTTCGTGAGCTTTGTAAAAACAACGATATAGATACGGTGATATTCGATTGCGAGCTTTCCCCGTCGCAGATAAAGAATCTTGAGGATGATACAGAGCTTAAGGTAATAGACAGAAGTATGCTCATTCTTGACATCTTTGCGCTTCACGCCGTAAGCGGAGAAGGCAAGCTTCAGGTCGAGCTTGCCCAGCTCAAGTATACGGTTCCCAGACTTACAGGAAAGGGAAGCGAGCTTTCAAGACTCGGCGGCGGAATAGGAACCAGAGGTCCTGGTGAATCCAAGCTTGAGACCGACCGCAGACACGTCAAACGCCGTATCGACGCTTTGCGCGAGCAGCTTTCGCGCCTTGAAAAGAACAGAGCGACCCAGCGTTCACAGCGCAAAAATTCGGGAATATTCTCCGTTGCGATAGTCGGATATACGAACGCCGGAAAATCAACGCTGCTCAATGCTCTTACGGGAGCGGGAATTCTTGCGGAGGACAAGCTTTTCGCAACGCTTGACACGACTACGAGAAAATATGCGTTGCCATCGGGCGAGGAGATACTCCTTACCGACACGGTAGGCTTTATACGCAATCTTCCGCACCATCTGATAGATGCTTTCAAGTCAACTCTTGAAGAGCTGAAATATGCCGACGCACTTCTCGTCGTTGTCGACGCAAGCGATCCCGAATGTTCCGCACAGATAGAAGTTACGGAAAAGCTTATATCGGAGCTTGGCGCAGGGGCGCTTCCCGTGCTTTATGTATTCAACAAGTGCGATATGGGAATAAGAGACATCCCGGTGTCTCCGGACGGAGCGAAAAAGGAACGTGTGTTTATTTCTGCCAAGACCGGAGAAGGACTTGGCGAATTTGAAGAAAAGCTTGAAAAGCTTGCTCACGGCGGCAAAAAGCAGCTTACGTTCGTTTTTCCGCACAACGGGCTTTCAAAGAAAGCGATACTTTATAAAAACTCTACGGTGATATCGGAAGAATACGGTGACGGCGGTGTTACGGTCGTAGCGGTCGTAGACGAAAAAACCGAAGGTCAGTTGAAAGAATATATAAAATAATAATGAAAAAGAATATAAACTGAAAGGGAAACGATATGGCGGCAGATGCTCTTACAACGCTCGGAAAACGCGGAGAATTTGAATTTACCGAAAAGAAGTCGGTGTTTATAGGCTATGCCTCGCCCGTGAAAAGCGAGGCGGAAGCGCTTGCTTTTGTTGCGGAGATAAAAGCAAAACATTCGGACGCGCGTCACAATGTTTCTGCTTACACAACAGGCAGCGTGTGCCACGCAAGCGATGACGGAGAACCGCAGGGAACGGGCGGAGTTCCCGTTCTTGATGTGATACGTAAAAGCGGCGTTGACAACGCCGCTGTTGTCGTTACAAGATATTTCGGAGGAATACTTCTCGGCGCGGGCGGACTTGTGCGCGCGTACTCGAAAGCTGCCGCAGGAGCCGTAGCCGATGCCGGAATAGTGACGTTTGATCTGTTTTCGGAGTGCGAAATTGTCTGCTCGTATTCTGATTATGACAAGCTTTTATACGAGCTTGGCAAGTACACCGCGATGATAGACGGCACGGAATTCCTTTCCGGAATAACAGTGAAGTTTGCAATACTTGCAAGTGAAGAAGAGTTGTTTTCCGGCAGAATACGCGAGATGACGGGCGGAAAATGCACCGTTCTGCACACAGGCGAGCGCTTTGATGCAAAAAATAACGCATAAATGTCGAAAAATTAAAATAAAAAAAGGAGTTTTGCAAAATATTTCGTATATTATCATCAAATAATAAAAGACAGGAGATTTTTTGCTTTGACCGTAACGGAAATGCTTATGGAGCGTGAAAGAAATACGCTTTCTCCCTATGCGTGCCTTTCGGAAAACACGAAAGGAAGACTTCATCCTATAAAGCCGTGTGAGATGAGAACCGAATTTCAGCGCGACAGGGACAGGATAATTCATTGCAAGTCCTTCCGCAGGCTTATGAACAAGACTCAGGTTTTTCTGTGCCCGGAGGACGATCATTACAGAACGCGCCTTACCCACACGCTTGAAGTTACGCAGATAGCCAGAACAATAGCAAGAGGACTTTCCTTAAACGAGGATCTTACGGAGGCTGCGGGCCTCGGACACGATCTTGGGCATCCGCCGTTTGCTCACGCCGGCGAAAGAGCGCTTATGGAGTGCTTCGATCCCGGATTTACTCATTATTATCAGAGTCTGCGCGTGGTAGATAAGCTTGAGAAGAATGGCAAGGGACTCAACCTTACGTTTGAAGTGCGCGATGCGATAGTGAACCATTCCGGAAATAATTCGGCGTCTACGCTGGAAGGCAAAATAATCAAGTTTGCGGACAGAATAGCGTATATAAATCACGATATCGACGACGCGATAAGAGCGAAAATACTCCGCAAAGAGGATCTGCCCAAGAAGCTTACGGATATTCTCGGAGATACGCACTCGGCAAGGATAGGAACGCTTGTCAACTCGTTGATAACCGAAAGCACGGGTAAGAACGAAATAATAATGGACGAAACAATCCATTCCGCAATGCTTGAGCTTCGTGAGTTCCTTTTTGAAAGGGTATACAGAAATCCCGAAGCAAAGGGCGAAGAAGGCAGAGCAATGGATATGCTGAAACGTCTGTACGAATATTTTGTTGAAAATCCGGAGGCGATGCCTGCCGAATATAATATAGACGAAAGCGACACCGTCGAGCGCAGGGTCTGCGACTACATCTGCGGAATGACGGACAGATACGCAATAAACACATTCGAGCGCATTTTTGTGCCCAAGGTCTGGAAATAAATTTTTGAAAAAAGGAGGGAACTTTTCTTGAAGATAACGCAGGAATTTCTTGAAGACTTAAAATTCCGCAACAGAATGGAAGAAGTAGTTTCTCCTTATGTGACGCTTAAAAGAGCGGGATCGCGCCTTGTGGGACTCTGCCCGTTCCATTCCGAAAAAACGCCATCATTTACGGTGTTTACGGATACGAATTCATATCATTGCTTCGGATGCGGTTCGGGAGGAGACGTTATAACGTTTGTTATGGCGGCGGAGAATCTTGATTATATAGGCGCGCTTGAATATCTTTGCAACCGCGTCGGAATGAAAATGCCCGAAGGCGGCGATGAAAAGAGCGAATCCGTACGGCGACGCCGTTTTTATGATATGAACAGGGAAGCGGCGCGGTTTTTCCATGCGTCGCTGTCAAAACCGGGCTCTGAAGCTGCGGTAGATTATCTGATGAACAAGCGCGGACTTCCAAAGGCGGCGATAACGCGATTCGGGCTGGGATATGCACCGAACACGTTCAATGCGCTGCGCGAGCATATGCGTTCGCTCGGATATCATGATGAGGAAATGGCAGAAGCTTTTCTTTGCGGCAGAAACCGAAGCGGCAAAGGATATTTTGACTATTTCAGGGGAAGAATAATTTTTCCCATAATAGATAACTTCGGGAATGTTATAGGTTTCGGCGGACGCGCTATGGGCGATGCTCAGCCGAAATACCTGAACAGCTCCGATACGCCTGTTTTCAAGAAAAGCCGCAATCTTTATTCGCTCAATTTTGCGAGGACGTGCTGTTCGGAGGAGCTTATCCTGTGCGAAGGATATATGGACGTTATAGGCGTAAACCTTGCGGGACTTTCAAACGCGGTAGCAACACTCGGCACGGCGCTTACGAGCGATCAGGCAAGGATAATGGCGAAATATACGAAAAAGGTTATAATCGCTTATGACAGCGACGGAGCGGGCGTTGCGGCAACGCGACGCGCGATACCGATTCTGACCGAAGCCGGACTTGAAGTGAGAGTGCTTCATATGGAAGGAGCAAAGGATCCGGACGAGTATGTAAAGAAATTCGGAAGAGACAAATTCCGGGCGCTTGTGGCGGCAAGCGAAGGAAAACTTGAATTCCTGCTCGGTTCGGTGATGAACAAATACAATACCGACATTCCCGATGAGAAAATAAAGGCAGCGGAAGAGCTTTGCACGATAGCGGCGGATGTCGATTCGGGAGTGGAACGTGAGGTCTATATAGGCAAGATAGCGACCGCACTCGGAATAGAAGTCGCAAGTGTGCGGAGTGATACCGAACGCAAGCGAAAATACAGAAAAAAAGATCGCGAAAACGAGGAAAAACGCAAGATAGTTATGAGCTCTCTCGGCGTGGGGGACAAGGTCAACCGCGATTACGCAAGAAACGTAAAAGCGGCTCATGCGGAGGAAACGGTGCTTGGATTGATGCTGCTTTATCCTGAATACACCGAAAAGGTGCGGAGGGGCGAGATCGATTTGAGTGAAGACGACTTTGTTACCGAATTCAACCGCAGAGTGTTCTCGCACCTGCGCGAGAAGGGAAGCACGGGAGGTTTCGGAGCATTCGCCGAAGAATTTTCGCCGGAGGAGATATCAAGAATGTCGTCAATGCTCGTGGCGAGACAGGAGCTGACAGACAACAGCGAAAAGGTTTTCCTTGAAAGCATAGAGTCGCTTAAAAACGCGGTCGCGGAATCGCGGGATAAATCCGGCGACGATATAGACTCGGTAATGAAAATAATAGAGAGAAAAAAACGTCAGAATAAGTAAAAGAAAAAGAATACATAAATTTCGGAGGAATATTCAATGCTTGACGATACAAACAAGACTGTGGCAGAGATGCCCGCAGAGGAGGAACACAAGGAAGAGACAAAAAAGCCTGCCGCAAAGAAGCCGACGGCTAAAAAGGTTGCTGTGACGGACGCTTCGGAAGCGCCGACGGTTGAAGTGAAAGACGAGCCCGCACAGACACAGCAGCCGGCAAAAAAGAAAACGTCCTCTCAATCAAAATCACATTCGGCGAAAAAGGCGGATACTTCTTCCGAATACTCTTCCGAACACAAGCAGAGCGGCGAGCATAAAGAGAAAAACGATATTCAGGATATAATCGACAAGGCGAAAGCCAAAGGCTCCATTTCAAACAGTGAGATAATGGTTTCTCTCGGCGATACGGATTACGACCTTGATCAGATAGACAAGCTCTATGAAACGCTTGAAGCTATGGGAATCGACGTAACGGAGGATTTCGACGACGATGAGCCGATAGATCTTGACGAAGATATAGAAGCGGATCTTGAAAATTTTGAAAGCTCGGAAAGTATGGAAAAAGCTCTTTCTCAGGAAGGGCTGAGGATAGACGACCCCGTGAAAATGTACCTTAAAGAGATAGGCAGAGTGCCGCTTCTTGACGCGGAAAGAGAAGCAGAGCTTTCAAAACGCATGTCCGAAGGCGACGAAAAAGCAAAGCAGGAGCTTGTTGAAGCAAATCTTCGTCTTGTTGTAAGCATTGCCAAAAAGTATGTAGGCAAGGGACTTTTCTTCCTTGACCTCATTCAGGAAGGCAATCTCGGACTCATGAAAGCCGTTTCAAAGTTCGACTATACAAAGGGCTATAAATTTTCAACCTATGCCACATGGTGGATACGTCAGGCCATAACCAGAGCAATAGCCGATCAGGCTCGTACTATAAGAATTCCCGTGCATATGGTTGAAACCATACACAAGGTTACAAAAGTATCGCGCCAGATGCTTCAGGAGCAGGGCAGAGAGGTTACGCCCGAAGAGATAGCAAAAGAAATGAATATGAGCCCCGAAAAGATACGAGAGATAATAAAGGTCGCACAGGACCCTATCTCGCTTGAAACGCCAGTAGGCGAAGAAGAGGACAGCCATATAGGCGACTTTATCGAAGATCAGGACTCTCCTGCTCCGGCTGACGCCGCGTCCTACGCGCTTCTTCGTGAGCAGCTTTGCGAGGTGCTCCATACCCTTACGCCGAGAGAGGAACACGTCCTCAAACTTCGTTTCGGTCTTGAAGACGGAAGGACAAGAACACTCGAAGAAGTCGGACAGAAATTCAATATAACCCGCGAAAGAATTCGTCAGATAGAGGCGAAAGCACTCCGTAAACTTCGTCATCCGAGCCGTTCAAAGAAGCTTAAAGACTATCTTGACTGATAAATTTCAGATTGCATAATATACAACATTCTGCCGTTCGGTTTGAACTTTGTGCATATTCTTATTGTGCATAAAGCAAAACGTGCGGCAGATGTTTTTGTATATAATAACAAAAAAACAGCAGAATACACTCTGCAAAAAAAATTCACGCGAGATAAGAGATTAAATTATCACTTGACACAATAGCTTATTTGTAGTAATATTATTATATATTATTATAACTTCGCGTATTGTTTATATCGCGAAAGCACCAGCAAGCAAGAACTTTTTTCGGAGGAACCTTTTCATGTCAAAGAAAATTTTAAGTCTGATACTTGCCGCCGTAATGATTTTCGGCGCGCTTGCAATGACGGGATGCTCGCTTTTTGAAAAGAATGAGCAGACCGAGACTGACGATCGTCTGCCCACGACGCTTAACCTTCTGGGTATAACGGAAAGTTCGACCACGCCCGAGGCTGTGGCGGCAGTCGAGGAGCAGATAAACAAAATACTTGTTGCAAAGTATGAAACAAAGATAAAGCTCACCCTTGTGACAGAGGATGAATATTATAAGCTTATCGAAGAAAGAATAGCGGAGAAAAAGCATCTTGACAATCTTGATGCGGCAATTCAGCAATACAACAAGTATATGAAGAAGCTTGCCGACGAGCAGGCAAGAATTGCGGCTTCGCTCAGCTCCGGCAGCGGTAAATGGAAGAAAAACGATGTAACCGTAATTGCGGAGACAGTTTCCACAAGACCTATTTATACTGCAGAGCAGACGACGGTAGACGAGGGAGGTATCATCTCGATAGTTTATCCCGACCCCGCATCGCCGATTGATATAGTTATGGTTTCCGGCAAGGAGATGTACGATTATCTTGACAAAAACTCGATAATCGCATCTATTACCAGCTATCTTACCGAAGAAAACTATCAGAAGCTCAACCAGTATATTTACCCCACATATTTCTCGCAGATTTCAGCTATGACAGGCGACGTAAAGGCGGTTCCTTCAAACAATCTTCTTGCTGAGTACACTTATCTTGCGGTTGATAAAAAGCTTGCCGACAAATACGGCTTCAATATAGACAATGCAAGCAATTATTCCGACCTTTCCGATTTTCTTGCAAAGGTAAAGGAAAATGAAAGCGTAAGACCGTTTAAGGACGCTCCGGACGCGCTCGGAATATTCTATCCGTTTGGCAAGGACGTTGCCGTTGCGGCATATGCTGATCCTATCTACGGTTATAACACCGAAGAAGGCAAATCATTTACAATAAGCAATCTTTTCGATATTCCGCAGTATACCGATCACCTCAAACTTATGGCTGAATATAAAAAGCTTGGTTATTTTGACGGTGAAGGCGACTCGTTTGCGGTTGCAGCTATAGTCGGCGACGCTTCCATTGCTGACGCTTACGGTGATGACTATTATGTAAAGGTCGTTCAGAATCCTTTCGTTGAAGAGACTGATATATTTGAAGGTATGATGGCTGTAAGCACATACACTTCAAGCGAAAAACGTTCTCTTGAAATCGTTCAGGCATTCAGCACTACGCCCGAGCTTAAAAACCTGCTTCAGTACGGTATAAAAGATGTAAACTACTCCGTAAATGATGACGGTCTTACAATAAAGCGCCTCAACAGCGATTATATGATGGATACGGCGCTTACAGGCAACGTTTACATGGGGTATCCTGAAGAAGGTCAGGATGCGGATCAGTGGTCATATTATAAGGTTACAAACCTTTCCTCGCTTCTTTCTCCGTTCCTTGTTTACTATGTAAATGAAAATACGATAGACGGCAATATGAACGACATTCTCAAGAGAGTTGCTCTTGAAGAGGCGTTCCTCAACGTAAACACCACATATGACGCCTACCTTGAAATAGAAAACACCGTTGCCGGAGGCAACAAGCTTCTTGAGCTTAAACGTTATTACAAGGATTATCTTAAGCAGTGTCTCAGAGCTGACGGCGTAACAGAGGCTATGCTTGATCAGGCAGTCGAAGGGTCAAGTATCAGAAGTAACGAGTGGCTTACTCAGAAAATAGTTGACAAGTTTGTTGCAGAGAAGTATTCGGAGCTTGCAACATCCGCCGGAATAAAGACGCTTGTAGAACAAAAGCTTACCGATATAATAGGCGTAAGCTATACAAAGAAAGCGACAGGCAACTCGTTTGCAAAATACAGAACAGACGCTCAGCAGTATTATACAAATATCAAATATCTCCGTATAATGGCAGATATGCTTCTTTTCACGGATCTTGACGAAGAGGAAAAAGCAAAATATGACGCTATGACGGATACGGAATTTGAAGCTGCACTTCTTGAGTTCGTTACCGAAAACTATATAAAGCAGAATGAACTCACTGATGAAAAATATGCAGAGCTTGTAAGGACATACATCTGCTCGCAGATGAACTTCTCGGACAATCTCGGCAACACTTATTCCGTAGGCTGGAACGAAATAAACAATACGCTCAAAAAGGCGCAGCCGTTTATTGACTACACCGAAAAGCTTAAAGAAATCTATGCCGATCTTCTTTCCGAAAGCAAGTATAATCTTGACAGTTCAAGCGCAACTCCGACCGCCGTTGTAACAAAGATCCACGATCTGCTTTACGCTCAGTATCTTGACGAGCAGGGCGTTTCGATGGCTGAATTTCAGAACGGCATCTATGATGAGATATTTGCTCCTTACGGCGTAACAAAAGCCGAAGCGGACGAAATAAGAAAGAAAGACAAGACAACTTACGATTCTTATATCTCCAAGATAAAGTCGAAATACAAAACTGTTCTTAAGGAAGAGTATTCGGCAGAGAAATATAAGGAAAAGGGAACGATGGCGCTCAACGCTACCGAAATACTGACAACCGTTATCAACCACCTTATAGAAGAAAAAACACAGATATATCACACAATGTGTGAAGCTGCCGGAATGAGCTACAGCGAGTTCAAATCCACAAAAACATACATGACAGACTATATCAAGTATGTAAACATGATGAGAACAAAGAATACCTACACGCTTTCCACAGTTTATACAACAAGTCAGATCAACGCTCTTAAATATAATGAAATTCAGGACGTCGTATATGATGTGATCTACAACGTAGGTTACTATACAAACGAAATGGTTAAGCTTGTCGGTTCTTCGCTTTCCGATTATACAAGTGCTAAGTCAAGCGCTGCAAAATATATCGAGTCACTCGGCAAGATGATAGAATATTACAAAAATGACATCATCGCGCTCGGATACGATATAGACACGTTCAGAAATATGGACCCCGAAGATATCGAAGATATAATCTACGATCTTGCAACTAAGGAATGCTCCAAAGGCAAAGAAACGCTTGAAGAGTATATGGTAAGCATTTCGAAGAAATATATCGACGGTATAAAGACAGCAGAAAATATTGAAGAATACTGCAAGAAAGCTTCCGAAGAACTTCACGCAGACGCGATATTTGACGCTGTACCGAAGGAATTCGACAGAGCCAAAGAAAAAGCTCTTACCGAAGAAACAAAATAAACAAAAACTAAGCGAGCCGGCTGAAAAGCCGGCTCGCTTTTTTGCTTTTCGGAATATTTTCTGAAAAAGATAAATATAAATTTATCACACGGAAGGTTTTCGGAGGCGCTTACGGAAGAAAAACTTGAAAAAATAATAAAATATCTGCCGCGGGAAAAAGGTGAAGCCATAGCTTCGCTTTGCAGGGAGAGACTTGGCGGCGGTCGTGACGTAAGCGAGATAAGACTGCGGGAGGGAGCCCCGCTTTCTCTGACGGTCGGCAGACGAAATGTATTGCTTCCGACGGGAGCGGCTGCTGTTTGCACGGAAAGAGAGCTTGGTGAAACTCTCGGCAGACTTTGCGAGGATTCCGTTCATACATACAGCGAAACGATAAAGGAAGGTTACGCTACGCTTTCGGGCGGATACAGAATAGGTGTGTGCGGAAGCGCGCAGAGCGACGGAGAAAAAGTGAAAAGCGTTTATTCGATAAGCTCATTGTGCATAAGAATACCACACGCCGTAACGGGTGTATGCGGAGAGCTGCTTGACGAGATAAAAACGAGTGACGGTCTTATATCGGCGCTGATATATTCTCCTCCGGGAGAGGGAAAAACAACGCTTTTGCGTGACGCGGCGCACAAGCTGTCGCACGGAGAGGAAGCATTGCGGGTATGTGTAATAGATACGCGCGGAGAGATTTATCTGCGCGAGCTTTTTTCGGACGGGATAGCTGACGTAATGCACGGTTACCCGAGAGCGAAGGGAATGGAGATAGCGGCAAGAACGATGTCGGCACAGCTTATAGTCTGCGACGAGATAGGCACTGCCGCCGAAGCCGATGCGATAATATCGGTTGCAAACACGGGTGTGCCGCTTCTTGCTTCGGCACATGGAAGTTCGCTTTCCGATATAATGCGGCGTCCTCAGCTGAAAAGGCTTGCCGACGCGGGAATATTTGAAAAATACATAGGCATAAGGCGGCTCGGAAGCGGATTTTCGCTTTCGGTTGATACGTTATGAAGGCTGTCGGTGCTGCGCTTGTGTTTTTCGCCGCTTTCACCTGCGGGCTTCTTGCGGGTAAGCGCGAACAGAGAAGGATAGATGAGGCAGAAGCCTTTCTTGCGCTTTTTGAGTATATAAAAAATCAGGTCGGATATTTTCTTACGCCGACAAAGCTTATTTACAGGGGATTTGAAAACAAGGTGCTTTCCGACGTCGGATTTCTTGACAGGTTATGTTCGCATGAAAACGACGAGATATATTTTGATGCTTGGGGAGATGCTTTCCGCGCATGTGAGGGCGAGCTTCATCTTTCTGCGGAGGAGAAAAGAACGGTGCTTCGCTTCGGAGAATGCATAGGAAAAAGCGACGAGCATATGCAGCTGAAAAGCTTTGATTATTACATCGGACTTTTATCGTCGGAGCTTGAAAAGGCAAGGTCGGAAACGGCTAAAAACAAGAAGGTTTACAGAACCGTGGGGTTCGCCATCGGAGCGATGGCAGCAATACTGCTTATATGAGGGAGATAAGATGGAAACTGCGCTTATTCTGAAAGTCGCCGGAATAGGAATACTTGTAGCCGTATCGAGTATGGTGCTCAGCAAATCCGGACGAGACGAGCAGGCTATGCTCGTCTCGCTTGCCGGCGTCGTTATAGTGCTGCTTATAATTGTCGGCGAAATAGGAGGGCTTTTCGATACGGTGAAAGGCATTTTCGGATTGTGAGCATTATAAAGCTTTGCGGCGTGGGAGTGATATCTGTAGCGGCGGCACTTATAGTAAAAAAGCTGAAGCCTGATTTTGCGGTGTTCGTTTCGCTCGCAGCCGCAATAGTTATTCTCGGAGCTTCAATATCGACGCTGACACCGGTGATATCGTATGTGGAGGAGCTTTCGGACAGTTCCGGCTTCGGTATTTATACCGAAACGATAATAAAATCGCTTGCAGTGACGGTGCTTGCTCAGACTACGGGAGATATCTGCCGTGACTGCGGAGAGAGCGCAGTCGCGGGGAAGATAGAGTTTGCGGCAAAATGCGCCATAATGCTTCTCAGTCTTCCGGTGATAAAAAACATACTTTCGCTTTCAGAGGCGGTGCTTGGCAAGTGAAGAAAACGTTGTGTGCCGTCATTGCGGTGATGCTTATGATGCTGTTCTCGGTCACAGCGCTCGGAGCGGATACGGACGATGTTCTCTCCGCTGTGCCGGATGAGCTGAAAGAATATCTGCCCGATACGGGCGATGCCGCAGAAGCGTCGGACGTCGCGTCTGCGTTTGACGCAGGATGGCTCCTTAAAACCATACTTTCAATACTGTCGGACGTCGCGCCGAAAGCGGTTTCATCCGTCGTGACGGTGCTTGGGATTCTTATTATTGCATCAGTGCTTGCCGTTGTGCGTGACACGACAGCAAGCGGCACGCTTAAAAATGTGCTTATGTATGTCTGTTCGGTGTGCATATGCGGTGCTTCATACGGGCTTATAGGTGGACTTATAGATATGGTTTCCGAATTTACCGGGCGAATGGGCGAGTTTTTGCGTTATGTTCTGCCTGCGCTCGGTGCGCTTATGGCAAGCGAGGGAGCGATAACGGCGTCATCTGTCGGTTGTGCTGTGGTGTACGGAGCTGTGGCATTGCTTGAAAAACTGACGGAGGGATTTGTTTTTCCGATGATAAAGATCAGTTTCTGCATATCGGTCGGAGCGGTGGCACTTGGGAACGACGGACTCTCCGGCATATCGGCGACGGTAAAAAAGCTTGTAACATCTGTAATGACGCTTACAATGATAGCTTTTTCGTGCGTATTGACGTTTCAGAGTATAGTTGCCCGCAGCGCGGATTCGGTGCTCTTCAAGGGAGTTAAATTTGCGCTTTCAAATATAATTCCCGTTGTTGGAAGCGCGGTGGGAGAAGCACTTACAGCCGTTACGGGGAGTATTTCGGTACTTAAATCCGCTATGGGAATGATAGGCGCAGTGGCAATATTGCTTATATTCCTGTATCCGTTCTGCACGCTTTGGGCAAACAAAGTTGCATTTGAGCTTCTTTCTTCCACCGCAGGAGTTCTCGGACTTTCGCGGGAGGGGAAGTTCCTTTCGGAGATGTCGTCCGTTACGGGACTTATGATGGCTGTTATAAGCTCTTCAACAGTATTTTTTATAATAGCTATGGCGATATTCGCTTCGTCAGGGGCAGGTTGATATGGAAAAACTGAGCGGTTTTGTGCTTTCGGTACTTACGGTTTGTGTTATATCCGGCATAGTGATAGGTGTTTCGCCAGAAGGCGCGATGAAAAAATATATTAACTATATAATTTCTCTTTGCGTACTCGCCGCAATAATAACGCCGATAATAAGTATTTTTTCATCGGTTCCTCAGTATTCAGAAGATATAGAACGTATATTTGAAGAGCATAAGGAGACAGACACAGATGCTGAAGCAAAGCTGATAGAAGCTCAGAAGGCGGCGGTGGAGACGGCGATAAGAGATACGATTGTAAAAAAGTTTGATATAGGAGAAGATCGAATTTTTGTTGAAATAGCAATAGATTCGACAAACAAATCCGCAATTGAGATACGGTACATTGATATTTCGGTAAAAGGAAAATGCCCTTCGGGAGAGATAAAAAAGTATATAGAGGAGATGTTTTACGGTACGGCAAAGGTGACTGTTTCGGAGGTCAGTGATGGGGGAGCTTAAGATAAAAAGAATATTTTCGGGTTCTGACGGAAAAAAACTGATGTGGCTTATAATCGTAGGCGCGGTGGGGCTTGCGCTTATACTTTTCGGGTCGCTTTCCGGCGGCGGAAAGAAGAAAACGCAGAATTTGTCGAACGACTCGGATGAAACACAGGTATATATTTCGGAAACCGAGAATAAGATTAGAACCATAACGGAGCAGATAACGGGATCATCCGATGTTTGCGTGATGATAACGGCGAAGTCCGGGGTTGAATCGGTTTATGCGTGTGACGAAAAGACCGTTTCCGGCGGAGAGAGTGTAAGTCACATAACCGTTAAAAACAGCAGCGGAGCGGGAGAGCCGGTGCTTGTAAAACGGATATATCCGGAAATAACCGGAGTGTCGATCGTGTGCGAGGGCGGCGATCGGGCAGAGATTCAGGCAAAACTGATAAAAGCTGTTTCAACCGCTTTGGGGATATCGAGCAACCGTATCTGCATAGTGGGAAAAAAATAAATTATTTTACAGGAGAAAGTATTATGAGAAACGCAGAGAGAACAGCACTCAGAATGGGTCAGGCAGAACAGATAACGGAAGACGCAACGCTTGAGCTTCCCGAAAGCGAAGAGAAATCGTTCAAATTCAAAAGCATTTTCACATCTGACGGAGTTAAAAAGGGAATAGGCAAGATAGGGGTTAGAAACATAGTTATTGCGCTTGCAGTCATACTTATCGGCGCGGCAGTATATGTAAATTGGCAACTTTTCGGAGGAGCAAAGGTTGACGTGCCGATAAATCCCGATACAGAACAGACAGGAAAAACAGATGTGGACTCAAACAAGACGGAAGATTATTTCGCATCCGCAGAAGTTTCCAGAAAACAGGCAAGAGATGAAGCTATCGAAGTTCTTCAGAGCGTTGTGGACGACAAAGGCTCGCTTGAAGCCGCAAAGGAACAGGCGCTTAAGGATATCAGTGCGATGGCTGCAAACATAGAGCTTGAAGCAAACATAGAATCGCTTATCAAGGCAAAAGGCTTTGAAGAATGTGTTACCGTTCTCAGCGGCGATAAGGCGACCGTTGTTGTAAAGAGCGACGGTCTTAAACCCAATCAGCTTTCGCAGATACTTGAAATCGTTTATCTTCAGGCAGGCGTCCTCCCGGCAAACGTTACGATAACAGAGAAATAAATTATTTATTATATAAATGGAAAAAGCCGTCAGACGACGGCTTTTTCCATTGAACAAATTGCATAATGTATTTTGCCGAAACTACGGATTTTTTCTGCGTAAAAAGTTATGGACATTTGGAAAAGAACATGGTATAATATAAACGAACGTTCAGACAAAGAAACAGGGGGTATTGATGAGAACACGAAATGAAACTGCTTATAGCGACAAAAAAGCGCAGATAATGGAGGCTTGCTACGAGTGCTACGCTGAAAACGGACTTCACGGGACGGGAATTTCGGCACTTGCGGAAGCCTGCGGAGTTTCCAAAGCGGCGCTCTATACTTATTTTGACGATCTTGACGATCTGATCGTCCAGTCGACCGAACACTGTATGTCAAAGGTCGAGGACGACTTTATGGAAAAAGCGCCGACAGACTCGCGCGACGTTATGCGGTTTATTGAAGAAATTCCTTATTGGACGGCAAAACAACACAGCAAGCAGTACCGCCTTATGTATCAGGTCTATACGCACCCCAAATATATAGAACACGGAAAGAAATTCTTTGAGGGCGTAAACGAACGTTATACCGAATACGCAAAACTGCTTGAACCGAAGATAGGTATTCCGTATACGGTTATTACACCGCTGATATTTATTTTCGTCCGAGCGTGCGTTCACTACGCTATGTTTGGGGACGAATATTACCTTAAAACACAGATGGATGTTCTGAAAACGGGCGTTGGTCTGTTTATTGATAAATACAGAAACAATTTTTCAAACGGAGGTAGTGAAGGATGAAAAAGTTTTGGCTTGTGGCATCAATCGTTCTTTGTATGACTCTGTGCCTTGCATCTGTGGCGATATTCGCCGCAGACGGCGGAATACAGATCACCGTAAAAACAACGCCCGGAAAGCAGATCGATTTGACTGTAGAACCTGGCGATACGATATTGAGGGTAAAAACTCTGATTCAGGAAAAGGAGGGTATACCACCCGATCAGCAGAGGCTTACCTTTAACAACCAAGAGCTTGATGAAGATAAAACGCTTGCGGAATACAACATTACAAAAGGATCAGAAATTAATCTGACTCTTCGTTTAGTCAAAAACGTAAGTACCGGAGAAGAGCTCAAAGCTGCGCTCACCGGTACCGCTGTATGTACTGTAAAGCTTACGTCGGATATCACCGTTACCTATATAGTGGATATCAGAAAAGGCAGCAGTGTAATTCTCGACCTTAACGGCTACGTCTTCGACTTGGGAGGAAATAAGATCTATGTCAATGATAGCAACCTCGCAACCAAGCTGACCATCATCGACAGCCGCCCCGATGCGGAGCATAAATTCACTCCGAACGATGACGACCTGTGGGTGTTGGATGAAACCGACGGCACAAAGACCGTCAAGGGCGGCGTCATTACCGGCGGACACAGCGACAGTTCCGATTATGCCGGCTGTATAGATGTCGGCAGGAACGGTACGGTCATAATGGAAGTCGGTAATATCGTGGGCTGCTATGCCGACGGTCACGGCGGCGCTGTACACGTGGGCGGTACTGATGGCACATTCATCATGAATGGCGGCAGCATCGCAGGCTGCAAGGCCGGCAGTATGGGCGGCGGTGTGAGCATGGACAGCAGAAGCGGTTCATTCACCATGAACGGAGGCAGCATCACCGACTGTGCAACGGGCATCTACTCCAGCAACGCCGGCGGCGGTGTGAGCGTGGAAAGAGGCACATTCGCACTGGCGGGCGGCACGATCCAAAACTGCCAGGCGAATGAAGGTGCCGGTGTGTACGTCAGCGAGGACGGCACATTCATCATGACCGACGGCATTATACAGAACTGTGTTGCTAATAAAAACGTCGGTGCCTTGTATATTAACGGAGGTACGATGAACGCCGGCGGCGGCACGGTGGACGGCATGGTCATGATCAATACCGGTTACGATTACAATAGCAATAGCGATATTCCGGGTGTCATCCAAGACATTGCGGGCAGTTTCGATGCTACCGAGTTTAAGCAGGACGTGATCAATGCCGGAGAGATCAAGCACGGCACCTTTTCCGGTAAAGTGACGGTCGGTGATAATACTTATAAAGGCGTCATCAGCGGTGGCGTGTTCAATGGGACGGTGAATATAACCGACGGTACTAATGATAATGAAATTAAAAATGGCACGTTCAACGGCATAGTGACCATCGACAGGGGAATAATCAACAACGGCACATTTAACAAGGATGTGGTGGTCAAGTACGAAGAATCATGTACTCTCGTGCTAGCAGGAGGCACCTACAACGGACTGATAAAGAATAACAGCACGAACGCACGTTTTGAAGGCGTACACTGCCCGCTGGGCATCGTCGGAACAAAACCGAGTGCGAATTCTCACGTCTACTATAAGGTCACCTTTGCCCTGAACGGCGGCGACATGTACTACACGGAACGCTGTTTCTGCAATAACAGGAATATATCGGACAGGATAGAACCAACAAAAGAAGGCTGTATTTTCGACGGCTGGTACAAGGCTGACGGAACAAAGTGGGATTGTGCGAGCGATGTTGTAACTGAAGATATGACTTTGATGGCGATGTGGAAGCATATCCACTGCATATGCGGCGGAAACACGACCGTAGGCGATCATACGGCTCATGCCGATATCGATTGGATGCCGTGGATGTCGACCGACTCGCTTCCCACGACGGCGGGCAACTACTACCTTGTAGGTGATGTTACTTTGCCGGAAGGCAATGTTGCTATTCCCGACGGCGTTAACATCTGCCTTAACGGAAATAAAATAAACGACGGAAAAAAGTATGCAGTCTACACCGAAATCTCGGTAGCGGACAGCGGTACATTTTCTGTTACCGATTGCGGCACTGCGGGCGGCTTCGGCAATTTTGATATGCTCGACGGCAAGCTTGTTATATACGGTGGCAAAATTATTAAAGATTCAGCCTTGAGAATCAATGACGGCACCTCATTCTTAATGACTGGTAACGCCCAAAACGAAGGTGTAATCGTAATCAAAGGTTCTGCCAACTTTATAATGAACGGCAATGCAAAAAACAATGGATTTATCAGCTTGCTTGAGACTGGCGGTAAGGGGACGGCTGAAATTTGCGGTCGTGCTGACGGCGGCAAGGTTGTTGTCTATCAGCCGAAACAGGATGCAAAAATTCATCTGTCCGACAATGCAAAAATACCGGAAATGTATGCTGTGTCACAGTGTACGATAGGGCTTGTTATGCAGAACGACGCCGAGATCGGCAAGGTGAAAAACTTAGAATTTGAAAGCCCGGAACTCAGCGGAAATGCAAAGCTTGGCTCTGATGATTTAATATTCAGTATATCCACACCGACGGGCAGCGAAAATACATTTACTATAGGAGACGACGTAGAGCTTATCGGCACGGTTACAATTATAAACAAAAGTGCAACGCAATTGATTTTGAAGGACAATGCGAGTGTAAAGGGCAGCCTGACAATCTCAAATAATGCGGAGGATGTACTTTTCAACATACAGGATGACGTTGCTATACACGGCGACCTTAAATGCGAGGGAATTGCTATTTACATCAGTACCGATGACACAATTATTGACGGCGCCATTGATATCGGTGACAGCAGAGTTGTCTCGGGAAAGCTTACCTGTTCCGGCGAAATAAAAAGCGGTAGCTTTAACGATGAAGTTGTCAACAGCGGTAAGATCACCGGCGGTATCTTCTACGGTACGGTTACAGGAACGGGAATAATTGAAGACAGCGCAAAGGTTGATGTTGTTTTCAATACCGATAACGACAGCAATGTAACTATGCAGAAGATACTCAGAGGACAGAAGACCACAAAGCCTGCCGATCTGGCAAAGACAGGCTATTCATTCGGCGGATGGCTTAATTGTGGTTTGGTATACAATTTCGACGAGCCCGTAATTGATGATATTGCACTAAAAGCAAAGTGGACAGTCAATCAGTACACGATAACAGTCAAGCCCGGAAACGGTGAAGAGGATATAATAATCAAACAGGATTACGGTACGGCAGTTATCGTGCCGACATTGACGAAAACGGGTTATACGTTCACGGGCTGGGATGTTGCGTTCCCGACAACAATGCCGGCAGAGAACGTGACAATCACGGCGAGATGGCGAGACGTTGAGAAGCCTACGGGCGACATTACGATTGGCACATATAAATGGTATGTGTTCCTTGGCGAACTGACATCCGGAGTTTTCTTCAATGCTAAGCAGACTGTTACAATAAATGCCACTGATAACAGCGGAACGGTGTTCGCAGGGTATTATGTGACGGACGAGGATCTTTCCGAATCCGACCTCAAATCGCTTTTGTTCAAAGGATATGACGGAAGTTTCGATATCGAAGCCAATGGAAAATATATTGTTTATGTAATGCTTGTGGATGAGAGTCTTAATATAACTTATCTCCGTTCAGACCGTATTACGATTGACAATGTCCCGCCGATAATCAGCGGAATCGAAAACGGCAAGATCTATTGTTCGACGAAGACTGTTACAATAACAGAAGAAAATCTGCACGGTGTTTATGTGAACAACGAGCTGATTTATTTGGACGAAAACAACAGTTTTGTTCTTGCTTTCGAAGTCGGAAAGCAGACTATATCCGTTTATGACAAAGCCGGCAATGTCACAGAGATGACTGTAACGATAAACAACGGACATATACCGGAAGCGGACGACGGCGATTGCACAACGGCGATAGTCTGCGAGTGCGGATATGTGATCAAAGCGGCTGAGTCTCATCACAATCTCGGTAAGTGGCGATACAGCGGCGGCGACGTTCATACACGTAAGTGTAATTCGGAGGGCTGCATTTATAGCGAAACAGAAGATTGTAGTGGCGGCAAGGCAACCTGCATGAAAAAAGCAGTTTGCGAAGTCTGCGGAGCGTCTTACGGAAAGTTCAATGAAGACAATCACACCGGAAAAATCAAATGGGTTTATGACAGCGAAAAGCACAAAGCTTATTATTCGTGTTGTAACTCTTCAGTAAGCGGAGAAGAAAAGCATAATCTTGTAAACGGAAAATGCAATAAATGCGGTTACGGATGCGCTCACGAGGGCGGCAAAGCAACCTGTACTCAGAAAGCGATATGTACAATATGCGGATGCGAATACGGCACGCTTGATACAAATAATCATATCGGTAAGGCTGAATGGACTCATACCGCTTCTTCACATGAAGAAAAATACAGTTGTTGCGGAGCTGTTATAACGGCTTCCGAAAAGCACGAATGGAAAGACGGAGTCTGCGACAAGTGCGGTTATGAATGCGTTCATGAAGGCGGAAAAGCGACATGCGCACATAAAGCTGTTTGCTCGGTCTGCGGATGTGGCTACGGAGATATAAATCCCGACGCGCACGAAAAGCTGACAAGAGTTCCGGCGACTGCGGCTACGGCGAAAAATGAGGGTGTAAAGAAACATTGGAGATGTCAAGCCTGCGGAAAGCTGTTTGCCGAAAGCAACGGAAAGACCGAATTGAAAACCGACGATACGGTTATAGAAAAGCTTGAGCCCAAAGTCAACCCGCAGGGAAACGGCAAGTGGACAAAAGGCGACGACAGCTCGCTTATATTTGATTATGACGGCGACGCCGAAACCGTACTTATAGACGGAAAGACATCGGATGGAGTAACCGTAAAAGACGGCATTATAGAAATAGATAAGGATACGCTCAAAGACCTTTCTAAAGGAAAACACACTCTTACCGTTGTTTCAACGGATGGCAAAGAATCAAGCGTTGAATTTGAAATTTTCGCAGATGATTTTGCGCTTATAAGCATTGTGCTCACAGCGTCGGCTGTTGTTGCGGTCGTTGGCGCAGGCGGAGTGATAATTGTTGTCCGCAGAAAGAAGACGGAACATTGACAAGCCATTACATACGGTTTGGACATTATTGAAAAAAACACGACATTTGGGCAAATTCTCATAAGGATGTTTTGATAATCCGTCTAAATCTGCCGATTGAGAGTGCAAACAAAAACACGCAGAATTCAGAAATGAACTCTGCGTGTTTTTGTTCACGCTTTTCGTCCTTGAAAAACGGTAGAAAAAATGGTATAATTAATTCAGAAAGAATAATCTCCACGGAGGACTCGCCATGCCATACGACAAAGAAACGCGGGATGCGCTTCAGGCGTATTATGAAACGCATGATTTTACCGGAAACATCCCTGTCTCCGATGACAAAAAATATACGCCCGCACAACTGCAGATTTATGTCAAGGCGAAAAAGTTCTTTGCACAGTCTGTTCCGGACGGTGATTTCTGCAAAGACTTTTTGGCTGAGCGATAGAAAAATTCAAAAATGCATGGTAAAATAATCTCGTAAGAACGCAAAAGCGGGCGATGTTAATTTGCGTTGCTTGAAGCAACTCAGCTTTATGCACTATAATGAGAGTGCAAAGGAGGAATTCACTATGTTTCAGGATAACTTAAAAGCACTTCGCAAGAGAAAAGGTATCACGCAGGAAGAACTGGCGACAAGGCTGAATGTCGTAAGGCAGACCGTTTCAAAATGGGAAAAGGGTCTTTCCGTTCCCGACTCCGAATTACTGATAAAGCTGGCGGAGATTTTAGAGGTACCGGTAAGCCGGCTGCTCGGCTCCAAAATCGAAACGGCAGAACAGCCGGATGCTTTGGCGGAACAGCTTTCCAGAATCAACGAACAGCTTGCAATCAAAAACAGGCGTGCGAAAAGAGTCTGGAAAGCAATAGCCTTCATCGTCGGCGGTATTATTGCCGTATATATACTGATTTTAATTCTCGCAACCGTCTTTACCTTTTCTCCCGACTCATCCGGCACAACAACAGACAGCTCGCAGTTTACTGATGTGGTCGTGGAAAAGGATTGAAAATCCGATAATTTTATACTGCGGCGCGGGATATTTCCCGCGCCGCAGCTGTTTCTTCACAATAGAAGTAATTATCGCTTGATATCACATAATAAATGTCTTTTCATCCTGGAGCGGAGAGCGGCGGTTCAAAAACCGAAGAAGCTTGCGATTATGAAAGCTCTTTTCCGTCCGTGGAAATTGTGACAATCTGCCACGGGATAAATTTTCCGCTGTTTTTCAGAGCGGTTATCGCCGCCTGCGCAAGCCCTCCGCAGCAGGGAACCTCCATACGCACGACGGTGACGCTTTTTATATCGTTTTCGCGGATAATCTCGGTCAGCTTATCGGCATAATCCACGCTGTCCAGCTTCGGACAACCGACAAGCGTAATGTGGCCCTTGATGAATCTCTCATGAAAAGCCGCATACGCATATGCCGTGCAGTCGGCGGCGATAAGCAGCTTTGCTCCGTCAAAGTACGGTGCGTTCACGGGAACAAGCTTTATCTGCACCGGCCATTGAGAAAGCCGGCTGACCTGTCCCGCGGGCATCGCTGCGGCGTCTTCGCTTTCGTTATGCTCAATCCTTCTTGACTTTGTTCCCGGGCAGCCGCACGGCAGAGTCATCCCTTCTTTTCTCATCTTTTCCTGCATCATTTTCTGCTTGTTTGCCATGACCGCGGCTTCATCATAGGCGACGGCTTCGCGCTCCACGAAGGTGATCGCGCCCGTGGGACATGCGGGCAGACAGTCGCCCAGACCGTCACAGTAATCATCCCGCATCAGTTGTGCTTTTCCGTCCACCATGGCGATTGCTCCCTCGTGACATGCGGCTGCGCATGCTCCGCACCCGTTGCATTTGTCCTTATCAATTTCAATAATTCTTCTCTTCATAAAAATCTCCTTGCTTTTTTGTCTATATTATAGTATAATAGAATCAACAAGTCAGTTGAATTTTCAACGAAAGAAGA
>OOIG01000652.1_pt1 | contig 28843 bp, 37 predicted proteins | sample 1692091 | NCBI WGS metagenome assembly OOIG01 (sample SAMN06348188, study PRJEB24527) | human gut metagenome | biome: human gut; feature: ankylosing spondylitis patient; material: feces | host: Homo sapiens | place: China | collected 2015-10 | reverse complement strand
TAGCGCGCCTCGTTCGGGACGAGGAGGCCGTGGGTTCAAATCCCGCTGCTCCGACTTAAAAAATCCAGTACACGTTTGTGTACTGGATTTTTTATTTGGTCGAGCGCGGGATTTGAACAAGGCGGCCTTGCGCAGCAAGGCAAGCAATCAGCCCAGTGGGATTTTTAGGTTTCTCTATCTCTTTCCCTGAAAATATGGTAGAATAGTACCACTACGACACAGGGAGGTTTTTCTATGCTCAAACGTCTGCGCAATGCCCACCCGATGCTCTACTGCCTCGGGGCCGAGGTGCTGTTTCTGGGGATGCTGTTCGTGGCGTCGATGGTGTCGCTTCTGGGGATCTTATTCGTCCTGCGCGATCTCGAGATGGCCGACGACTATCTGCTGACGACTCTGCAGGAGGCGGCAGGCATCCTGACGGCCTGCTTCCTTCTGGCCCGCACCGGGAAGATCGGCCTGCTCCGCCGCCGGGGCAGCGGCTTCTTCAACGGTCTGCTGGTGGGCCTGTACCCCATCGCGCTCATCAGCTACAACGCCTACAACACCCTGCTGTTCGGCCGCCCGGAAGGCGATATGCTGCCCGCGTGGCGCATCGTGTGGTTCCTGCTGGGCATGACCAGCGTGGGCGTGGCCGAAGAGTTTCTGTTCCGGGGGGTCATCGCCCAGACCCTGCTTGAGCACTTCGGCACCAGCCGGGGCGGCGTCTGGAAAGCCTGTCTGCTGTCGGGCCTGTACTTCGGCGCGGCCCACCTGACCAACCTCACCGGCAGCGCGCCGCTGGGCGTGCTGATGCAGTGTGTCTTTGCGGCATCGCTGGGCACCCTGCTGGCGGCAGTCTATTTCCGCACCGGCAACATCTGGGTGACGGTGTTCATCCACGCCGCGATGGACATCACTTCCATGCTGGTGGGCGGCTTGTACGGCACCCAGTCGGTGGCCGACAGCATCAGCACCTACGACATCACCATGCTGGCGTCGGTGGCGGTCTATCTCATCCCCACAGCGTTCCTGCTGCGGAAAAAGAAGATCGGCGAAGTGGAGCTTTACTTCGGACGGGATGCGGTGTCAGAGAATGCATAAGAAAAAGGAGCCGCGAGGCTCCTTTTTTCGTTATACCTTATTCGTAATCAATGGGCAGCGTGGGCAGGCCGTTCAGCTCCAGCCCGGCGGTATGGCCCGCGATGTACTGGTAATACCCCTGCGCCGCGATCATGGCGCCGTTGTCGCCGCAGAACTTCAGCTCAGGCAGATAGACCTTTGCGCCCAGCTTCTGGGCACCGTCGTTGACCAGCTGGCGCAGACGGCCATTGGCTGCGACGCCGCCCGCGAGGCAGACCTGCTTTGCGCCGGTGTCGGCGGCGGCGAGAAGGAGCTTTTCGGCGAGGATGCCCGCGATGCGCTCCTGAAAGCTGGCCGCAAGGTCGGGCACATGGATCTCGGTGCCCTTCATCTGGGCCTGATTCACCTCGTTCAGCACAGCGGTCTTGAGGCCGGAGAAGCTGACATTGTATCGGCCCTCGACGTGGGGGACGGGCAGGCGGTAGGCCTTCGGGTCTCCGGTCTTGGCGGCGTTGGCGACGCTGGGGCCGCCGGGATAGGGCAGGCCCAGCGTCCGGGCCACCTTGTCGAAGGCCTCACCGGCGGCATCGTCCACCGTGTGGCCGAGGATGTGGTAGTGGGTGTAGTCCTGTACCTCCACGATGTGGCTGTGTCCGCCGGATGCCACGAGGCAGAGGAAGGGCGGCTTCAGCTCGGGGTGGGTGAGGTAGAGGGCCGCGATGTGGCCCCGCAGGTGGTGGACCGGTACCAGCGGCTTGCCCGCTGAGTAGGCGAGGCCCTTGGCGAAGTTGACGCCCACCAGCACCGCGCCGATGAGTCCGGGCGCGAAGGTGACGGCCACGGCATCTACATCGTCGATGGTCTTTCCAGCGTCCAGCAGAGCCTTTTTGACGGTGGCGCTGATAAACTCGCAGTGGCGGCGGCTGGCGATCTCGGGCACGACGCCGCCGTAAAGCGCCTGTTCCTTGACGCTGGTGGAGATGACGTTGCTCAGCAGATGCCGGCCGTCCTCCACCAGAGATGCGGCGGTCTCGTCGCAGGTGGATTCGATTCCTAGAATGATCATGGTCTTAGTGGGCCTCCAGCCAGTTTTTGCCCTGATGCACCTCGGTGCTCAGGGGCACAGCGTAATTGACACAGCCTTCCATCTCTTCCTGCAGGATGGCGGCGGCTCTTGCGGCCTCCGCCTCCGGGGCCTCCACGATGAGTTCGTCGTGGACGGTCAGGATGAGGCGGCTCTCCATCTTCTCGTCCCGCAGACGCCGCCAGACCCGCACCATCGCCAGCTTGATGACGTCGGCGGCAGTGCCCTGAATGGGGGTGTTGCGGGCCATCCGCTCGCCGCTGGCCCGGATGTTGTGGTTGTTGCTGGTCAGCTCGGGCAGGGAGCGGCGGCGTCCGAAGAGGGTGGACACATAGCCGCAGGCCCGGGCGTCGGAGATGGTCTTGTCCATATAGCCGCTCACCTTCGGGAAAGTGGCCAGATAGTTTTTCAGGAAGGCGTCGGCCTCCTTGACGCTGACGCCGATGTCCTTCGAGAGGCTGTACGCGCCCTTGCCGTACATGATGCCGAAGTTGATGGCTTTGGCAGAGGAGCGGAGACGGGGCGTGACCTGCTCGAGGGGCAGGTTGTAGATCTTCGCGGCGGTGCTGCGGTGGATGTCCTCGCCGGTCAGGAAGGCCTGCTGCATATGCTCGTCGCCGGTGACGTGGGCGAGGATGCGCAGCTCGATCTGGCTGTAATCGGCGTCCACCAGCACGCAGCCGGGCCGCGCCACAAAGTAGGCGCGGAGCTGGCTGCCCAACTCGGTGCGGATGGGGATGTTCTGCAGGTTGGGGTTGTCGGAGGAGAGGCGTCCGGTGCGGGCTTCGGTCTGGTTGAAGCGGGTGTGGATGCGCCCATCCTCCGCGATGACCTTCAGAAGACCCTCGACATAGGTGGAGTTGAGCTTCTGGTAGGCGCGGTACTGCAAAATGTCCTCCACCAGCGGGTAGTCCCGCAGGGACTCCAGAGTCTCGGCGTCGGTGGACCAGCCGCGCTGGGTCTTCTTGCCGTGGGGCAGGCCCATGGTGTCGAAGAGCATCTCGCCCAGCTGCTTGGGGCTGTTGGGGTTGAAGCTGGCGCTGCCTGTCTCCATATGGATGCGGGTGAGGACGTCTTCCAGCTCGGCCCGCATTTTCACGCCGAACTTCTCGATGCCCTCCCGGTCCACGAGGATGCCGATGCGGGTCATGTCGGCCAGCACCTGTGCCAGCGGGAACTCGATGTCGTTGTAGAGCGCGTCCTCGCCCAGCGCGGTGATCTCCGCCTTCATCTTGGCGAAGAGGTCGGCCAGAGCACCGGCGTCCGGCCATGCCTCACAGGTGAAGGCAGCGTCGGCGCGGTAGCGGATGATCAGCTCGGAGAGGTTGTACTTCGAGGCCGAGGCGTCCAGCAGATACGCCGCCAGCTTGCCGTCCCAGACGATGCTGCTGCCCCAGCCGCCCGCCGCCATCGCACGGGCGTAGAGGGGGGCGCTGTCGAAGACGTCGAGGGTGACGTCCGCGTTGTCCAGCAGGCGGAGGAGGTCGTCGGCCTCCAGCGGGAAGACGGTCCTGTCCTGCACGGCATACCATGCGGCGGGCTGCAGCTCCACGATGCGGGTGCCCTGCTTTCCCATGACGGCAGGCCGGGCCGCCACGAGGTAATGGCCCTTCGGCTCTGCGGGCAGAGCGGCGATCCCGGCCTCCGGCAGCGGCCCGGCGCTGGCCTTGGCCGGGTCTGCAGCAGGCGCGACGTCGCTGAGGCCGAAGCGGGTGATGAGGGAGTGCAGCTCCAGCTCCTGCATCAGCCGGACGGCCTCGGCCTTGTTGCCCTCACCCACGACATACGCACCCTCGGCGGTGTCGATGGGGGCGTCGGTGCGGATGGTGCCCAGCGTGTAGCTCAGCTCAGCCATCGCCCGGTCCTCGGCCAGATGCTCCCGCTGCTTGGGCTTGATGGTCTTGTCGGCGGTGTCGTCGAGGTGGGCGTAGACCCCTGCGAGGCTGCCGTATTTCTGGATGAGGGTGACGGCGCTCTTCTCGCCGATGCCCTTGACGCCCGGGATGTTGTCAGAGGCGTCGCCCATCAGGCTCTTGATGTCGATGAGCTGGCGGGGGGAGACGCCGTATTTCTCCTTCACGGCCTCCACGTCCATGGTGACGGTCTTGCTGCGGCCCATGGCGGTGGTAGCCAGCAGGACGGTGGTGGTGTCGCTGACCAGCTGCAGGCTGTCCCGGTCTCCGGTGGCGAGGAAGCAGTCGTCGCTGCGGGCGGCGCAGGCGGCGGACAGGGTGCCGAGGATGTCGTCGGCCTCCCAGCCCTCCGCCGTCACCTCGCGGTAGCCCAGCGCAGCCAGAAGCTCTTTCAGCACCGGCATCTGTGCAGCCAGCTCGTCGGGCATCTTGTGGCGGGTGGCCTTGTAGCCGTCGTACATTTTGTGGCGGAAGGTGGGGGCCTTGAGGTCGAAGGCCACGGCCACCTCGTCGGGGTCACATTCCTTGAGCAGGGAGAGCAGGATATTCAGAAAGCCGAAAATGGCGTTGGTGTAGCGGCCGTCCTTGGTGGTCAGCAGCTTGATACCGTAAAAGGCACGGTTGGCGATGCTGTTGCCGTCGATGACCAGTAAACGCATAGCTTGTGGTCCTCCATTCCATAATTTCACATCTTATAGTATAGCACGAACGGCGCAAAGAAAAAAGAGACTGCGGAATAAACCTCTCCGTCACGGCTGACGCCGTGCCACCTCCCCTATCGAGGGGAGGCTTTGGCATGGCGCAGGGCTTTCTCTCTTCGCCAGAGGCTCCCCTCGGTAGGGGAGCTGTCGAGCAAAGCGAGACTGAGAGGTTTAGTCCAGCAGTCCCTTTGATATAGCTGCTTTATTCCACCCTTATCGCCCCCACGGGGCAGGCGTTGGCGGCGTCTACGGCCAGCGGGACTTCATCGGGCGGGATGTCGCCGGGGATGGCGACGGCCAGCATGCCCTCCATCTGGTACACGCCGGGGCAAAGCCCGGCGCACTGGGTGCAGCCGATGCAGAGTTCAGGGTCTACGAAAGCTTTCATAAAAAGCACCTCCCATACGTTCACGCAGAGCGTGTTGAAAGCAGTTTGGGCCGGGCGGGGGCAAAATATGCGCGCAGGTATAGGCTTTCGGGCGCAGATATGCTACAATAGAGCAGAATCAACAGGAGGGTAAGACCATGAACATCCAGATCTTCGGCACCACCAAGTGCTTCGATACCAAAAAGGCGCAGCGCTATTTTAAGGAGCGCGGCATCAAATTCCAGATGATCGACCTGAAAGAAAAAGAGATGAGCCGGGGCGAGTTCGAGAATGTGTCCCGGGCGCTGGGCGGCTGGCAGGCGCTGGTGAATCCCAACGCCAAGGACAAGCAGACGCTGGCGCTGCTGGACGCGCTGGTGGACTGGCAGAAGGAAGACAAGCTCTTTGAGAACCAGCAGCTGTTCCGCACCCCCATCGTCCGCAATGGCCGTCAGGCCACCGTGGGCTACCAGCCCGACGTCTGGAAAAGCTGGGATTGAGAAGCTGTTTTCATAACCATTGCGCACCATCTGGGCGGTCTTTTCGCTGGCATACTGCGTTGTTTTCCCTTGCAATCCGCCAAGGATTGCTGCGGAAAATCGCCTTGTCTGCCGGCGAAAAGCTTCGCCCATCTGGCACACTCTGGCTATAAAAACAGCTTCTGAGGCAGTTTCACCAAAATAACACCGGCGGGGTTTTGCACCCTGCCCAGGAATGTGGTATACTGTTTCTATCTGAAAAGTGCAATAACGCAGGAGACGATAATCATATGAAGATGGAAATGACCCCGGAAGAACACGCTCGGCTCCACCGCCGCCGCGGCCGTCAGGCCCTCGGGCTGCTCATCGCCGTGCTGGTGCTCATCGGCACGCTGACGGTGCTGCACGCAGGTGTGAGCGCTGTGGCAAAGCTGTTCGACGACACCGCCCAGCGGCAGGAATACGAAGATAAGCTGGAGGGCCTTGTGCTGTTCGACCCGGTGCCCTTCGACGGCATCGAGAACATCGACGACCTGACCCTCCGCGAAGCCGCAGTCTGGGGCTGCGTGTACAGCATTCAGGAGACGCAGGGCGGCTTCGAGGGCTACAACACCGACCCCGATACCGAACAGCTGCTCATCCCGTCGGTGGACGTGGACGCCTACCTTGCAAAGCTCGTAGGCCCCAGCTTCCGCATGACCCATAAGACGTTCGAGATGGAGGATATGACCATCGAGTTCGACGACGCCACCCAGTGCTACAAGATCCCCATCACCGGCGGCGTGGGCAGCTACCGTGCCACCGTCACCAAGCTGTTCAAGAAGGGCGGCCTTCTCCACGTCACCGTGGGCTACATCCCCACCCAGAACGCGGACGACAGCATCCTCGTCACAAATTCGGACACGCCGACCAAGTATATGGACTACCTCTTCAGCCGTCAGAGCGGCAGCTGGTATCTCACCGGCCTGACCGAGAGCGAGACGAAGCCGGAGCAGACGGCGGCATCTGCCGCCAGCCAGCCCGCACCGATGGCGGACAGCGACGTGGAGGATGCCATCCTCGCTACCGGCGGCGAGGCCCCGGCAAGCTCCGCAGCGGCCTCTGCGGAGGCCGGTGCCGAAGCCGAGCCGCAGGCCGAGAGCGCAGCCAGCCCGGCGGCGTAAAGACGCAGAAGAAAATCCCATGTCTGTACCATACGGTATCGGACATGGGATTTTTGTGTACAGAAGTATTCTTTTGTTGGAACGTGTGGTATACTCGGCTTAGTTCAACAAATCGGAATTTGGAGGCTATTGGAAATGACTGAAAGAGAAAAAATGCTAAGTGGGAAGTTATATGATCCAACGGATAAAGAATTGGAGCAATTACGCCTGAACGCACGTAAATTAGCAAGAAAATACAATTCGACAGATGAAGATCAGCCAGAAGAGCAAGCACAGATATTGCAAAAATTACTGCCAACAACAGAGGAACTTCCGTATTTGCAGGCGCCTGTTTATTTTGATTATGGATGTAATACTTACTTCGGAAAATTCAGCTCTGCTAATTTTAATTTTACATGTTTGGATGTATGCGAAATACATATAGGCGATAATGTGATGATTGGTCCCAATGTTACATTGGCAACTCCTATGCATCCATTGTTACCTGAAGAACGCAATGTCCGAAAGAGAGAAGATGGAAGTTTTTATAATCTTGAATATGCGAAGCCAATCACTATAAAAGATAATTGCTGGCTGGCATCTAATGTGGTCGTTTGCGGTGGTGTCACCATAGGAGAAGGGTGTGTGATTGGTGCAGGAAGCGTTGTAACAAGAGATATTCCACCCTATAGTCTGGCAGCGGGAAATCCATGCCGGGTTATTCGCAAGATAACTGAGAAAGATCATATGCCAGACGGAATTGAAAAGAATTGAAAACTTCCAGTTTGTATGAGTAAGCCCGCCCCTGCTGTGGCTTTCACAGTGGGGCGGGCTTATTGTTATTTCAGATCAAATCTCACGACCACCAGCCGGTACCACAGATAGGGTACCATGTTCCAGACCATCCACAGTTCCATGAGGATGTAGTTGGGCAGGTCACACAGGCGGAAGGGGCGCTTGCCGAGGCGGCCGCTTTGGAGCAGGTCGAAGGCCTCGTGCATCCCCTTGTCCCATGCTTCGCCGAAGCCCTGCTTGTGGAACTTGTAGCACTTGAGCAGATAGCCCAGCGCCAGCGGGATGAAGTTGAGGAGGAGCATCAGAAGAGGCTCGTTCTTGAGGGGGAGGAGGATGCTGTTCCGACCGCTCTGCTGGCTTTTGAAGGCGTTGTATCGCACTGCGCCGGTGCTGGCCCCGCAGATGTGGTAGCACTTGGCTGTGGGGCAGAGGATGTTTTTATAGCCCGCGTTGTTGGCCCGCCAACTGAGGTCTACGTCCTCGAAGTAGGCGAAGAAATTTTCATCAAAGACGCCGATCTCGTCGAGGATGCTCTTGCGGTAGAGGGCCGCGCCGCCGCAGGCCGAGAAGATGCGCTTCTGTCTGGTGTACCGGCTGGCCCGGCGTCCGTCGCCGGTCTTGCAGGCAAAGCCCATCCATGTGACGTAGTCACCGGCGTCGTCGGCCAGCTCCCGGTCGAAGTGGCGGATCATAAGGCTCTGGACGGCAAAGATCTTCTCGTCGCTCTCGGCGGCGCGGAGCAGCTCGGCCAGCCACTGAGGCTCGGCAAAGGCATCGTTGTTGAACAGTACCACGAACTCGCTCTTCGCCCGGGCAATGCCCTGATTCACGGCATGGGAGAAGCCGGTGTTGCAGCCGTTTTCGATGAGGGTGAAGTTGGGCCGGCTGCAATAGCTGCGGGCCTGCTCGAGGCTCTCGTCGGTGGAGCCGTTGTCCACCACGATGAGTTCGAAATCCTGTTCGGTCTGGGCGTAGACCGACTCGATGGAGTCTTTGAGCCAGCCTTTGCCGTTGATGTTGGGGATGATGATGGTCGCTTTCATAGTTTTCTGTGCTCCTGCGCATGTTCCTTTAGCATACAAGAGATAGTATAGCATATTTTGCAGGGATTGGAAATTCCCTCTTGACAAAAAACCAAAAATGAGTATTATTGTATTAAGCACTTAGTACAGCAACACAAGGAGATGAGAGGATGGGAGAACGATTCGACACGAGCCGCCCCATTTATGCGCAGATCGTGGAACGTCTCAAGGCAAAGATACTGGCGGGGGTCTATCCGCCCGGCGGGCATCTGGACTCGGTGCGTGATCTGGCGGCGGCAGCGGGGGTCAACCCCAACACCATGCAGCGGGCGCTGGCCCAGCTGGAAGCGGAGGGCCTCGTCCGCACCGAGCGGACAACGGGCCGCTTCGTCACCGAGGACACCGCTTTATTGGAAAAGCTGCGGGACGAGACGGCCCGGGCTGTGACCGCTGAATATCTGGAAAAAATGCGCGGCATCGGCTACGGCCCGGCACAGGCCGCCGCGCTGGTGACGGGCTGGGAAACAAAGGAGAGTGAACGGAATGAGTGAACTTCTGACCTGTGAGGGACTGACGAAATCCTACCAGAAGGGGACGAACGCCCTCGACAGCATCGACCTGCACATCGGCTTTGGCCGCATCGTGGGCCTGCTCGGCCCCAACGGCAGCGGCAAGACCACCCTCATCAAGCTGGCGAACGGCCTTTTGCAGCCCACGGCGGGAAGCATCAAAGTGGCGGGCATGGCTCCCGGCCCGGATACCAAGGCCATTGTCTCCTATCTGCCGGACGCCCAGTGGCTGCCCGACTGGATGCGGGTGGAGCAGCTGGTGGAGATGTTCCGGGATTTTTACGCCGACTTCGACACCGCAAAGGCCAGTGAGATGCTGGAAAAGCTGGAGCTTTCGCCCAAAGCCATCCTCAAGAGCCTCTCGAAGGGCAACAAGGAGAAGGTCCAGCTCATCCTCGCCATGAGCCGGAACGCCCGGCTCTATCTGCTGGATGAACCCATCGGCGGTGTGGACCCGGCGGCACGGGATTACATCCTGAACACCATCCTCACCAACTACAGCCGGGATGCCTCGGTCATCCTCTCCACCCACCTCATCGAGGATGTGGAGCCGGTGCTGGACGAGGCGGTGTTCCTGAAAAACGGAAAAGTCTTCGCCCATCGGTCGGTGGAGGAACTCCGTGAGACTGAGGGCATGAGCGTGGATGCGTATTTCCGGGAGGTATTCAAATGCTGAAAAAATTACTGAAACATGAGTTCCGGGCCACGGCCCGCACCTACGGCGGGCTGTATCTGGCTCTGCTGGCGGTGTCGGTGCTGTTTGGTGCCTCGATCCGGGGCTGGAACGGCACAAACAGCGACGCCTATTCTACCGCCGTGGGCCTGCTGAGTCTTGCGTACACGGCGGTCCTCATCGGCACGGCAGTCGTCACCGTCATGACCATCGTGCAGCGGTTCTACGGCAACCTGCTGGGCCGGGAGGGCTATCTGATGCATACCCTGCCGGTGACGGAGGCTCAGCTCGTGGGTGCAAAGCTCATCTCGGGCACGGTGTGGAGCGTATGCAGCATCTTTGCGGCGGGCCTCTCCTTCGGCATTCTGGCCATCCTGATGATGGCGGAGATAGACCTGCTCGACCAGCTGCCGTGGATGCTGTCGCAGCTCCGGGAGGCATTTGCGCGGTACGACATGGCGTTCTGGGAGATGATGCTCTTCAGCGGCCTCGTCTGCTTCGTGCGGATGGTCAGCGCCATCGCCTGCATCTACGCCGCCTGCATGGTGGGCCATCAGTTCAAGAGCCACCCTGCGCTGGCGGGCATCCTGAGCTTTTTCGGGATGCAGTACGTTCAGGGCTGGATCGAAAAGCTGCTGCGTGTGGGTGCCAGAGTCTATGAGACGGCCCTCTATACCGTCGTGGGTGATGCTGGCAGCATCCAGACCACCCTCTCTGCGCAGGGCTTCATGGGCTGCGCGGCCCTCACGCTGGGCATCGCGGCAGCGTTCGGGGTGTTCTGGTTCGGGCTGACGGTCTGGCTGATGCGAAACAAACTCAACCTCGAGTGATGAAACGTGAAAAAATCTGACGGAAAATTTTGAAATTCCCTCTTGACTTTGACGCTCCGTCAACTGGTACCCTGTTCCCAAGGAGGGATATCTATGGAGTATTCCATTCAGGAACTGTCGCGCCTGTCCGGGGTGACCACCCGCACCCTGCGCTGGTACGACCAGATCGGGCTGCTGAAGCCCAGCCGGGTGGCGGAGAGCGGCTACCGCTATTACGGCAGAGCAGAGGTGGACCGGCTGCAGGACATTCTCTACTACCGGGCTCTCGGGGTGGAGCTGGCCCGGATCAAGGAGTGTCTGGACGATCCCTCCTTTGACCGCCTGGCCGCTCTGCGAAGCCATCTTGCCGCTTTGGAGGCGGAGCGGGAGCGTCTGGAGAAGCTGATCCGATCGGTGAAAGACACCATCGGAGCGGAAGAAAGGAAGGAATGTATGAGCGACGAGCAGAAATTTGAGGCGTTCAAGCAGCGGGCTGTGGCCCATAACGAGGAAGCTTATGGGGTGGAGATCCGCGCCAAGTACGGCGACAAAGAGGTGGACGAGGCCAATGCTGCGGTGATGAACCTGACCCAGGAGCAGTACCGGGAGTGGACCGGCCTGGGCCAAGAGATCCAGGACCGGCTGGAAGAAGCTGTCCAGGCGGGCCTGTCCCCGGAGAGCGAGGAGGGGAAGAAAATCTGCGCCCTCCACCGCCGGTGGCTCACCATCACCGGAAATCGGTATGACCCAGCCAAGCACCGGGGGATCGCGGAACTGTATGTGATGGACGAGCGGTTTACCGCCTACTATGATAAGCGCCTTCCCGGCTGTGCCCGTTTTCTGCGGGACGCTGTGGTATATTGGGCAAAATAAGAATGAGACAGGCCCCGGTCCGTATCCGGTGAAGAAAATCCTCCTATGCTGTGCGCAGTTAAGAGAGTTGCACAGCATGGGAGAATTTATGTTTGCTGTCGGTTTGTCTGCCGCAGGCCCTTTTGCAGCATCCTCAAAGTGATGACCACGATCACCACATAAATCACGGCACTGGAGGCGGCGGACACCGGGAGCATAGTATTTTCATCCGTCGTTGTCCGATTCACCATAATCAAAGTGTTTTGCAGTGTCAGAATTGCCACCAGTGCGTCGATGAAATTGACCGTCCGCAGCTCCGCTACCAGGATGTTACCTCCGGACCTGTGCCGCTGTCGGCCAATGTGAATGGAGGCCATGGTGATCTTCCAGGTGGTATAGGTCGCCATGGCGATAGCCGGGATCAGTCCCATGGATACGGGCTTGTCCAGTACCACCATCATGGAGATGGGTAGAATCAGCGCCAGATCCAGCACCAGCAGCAGTACAGAGCTGATGAGAAATGTCCGGCGACGACAGAAATTTTGCTCCGCCTCAAGCCGTGTCTGATTTCTCTTCTCTGTCAGAAGGACAATGCCCCGAATTGTCATGAGCAGAAGGTAAAATATACCGATGCTCCCATGCCAGACCGACCCATAGCGAAATCCCAGATATCCGTTGTACAGAGCAAAGAGCGCCGTGCAGCCGAAGGACACAGCGGCGCTCATCAGGGTCTGATAGATGTAGTCCTCCCGCCATGTCCGGAGGAAGCGTGCAGCCCTGTCGTTATTTCTCATAGCTTCCATCCCTGGGTCGCACGCAGGATTCGATAATGTCGGCAATCATCTCCACCTCATCTGCACAGTCCTGTCGCAGCCACTCCTTGACAATAGCGATGATGCCCTCCACATAGTAGGCCATGTAATAGGGACGGTGGGCGGCTGGAATCTCAAACCGCTCCAGAATGGGGCCGAGGATATGTTGCTTTAGTTCCCCATATCGTGTGTGGGCCTGTATACTGCTGGGATTCCGGAATGCCGCCCGGTAGACCTTTTTGTTGTCCCGGATAAAATGAAGATAGGGGAGAAGATATTCCTGGGTGACCAGCACCAGATCTTTCCGCTCCCGGCTGCCCATATTCCCCAGAACCTCTTCTTCTTGCTGGGGGAAATAGGAGAGAAATCGTTGGTTGATCATCTCCAATGTCTCATTTACCAGGTCGGAGATGGTCTCATAGTGCAGGTAAAAGGTGGATCGGTTCACGTCGGCCTGGCGGCAGATCTCTTTCACTGTGATATATTCCAGGTCCTTCTCCTCCAGCAGTGCGATAAGCGCCTCGTCCATCCGCAGGGCGGTATTGAAGTATTTGCTTTCGGACTTGTTCATTTGCCGCCCTCCTCTCAATTTACTCTGCTGATTCGCTGATTTCCCGGGCCAGCTGCATGATCTCAAAGGCATATTTTTCCTTGCCAGTCCGGAGAAGCTTTTTGTAGATGGGGTAGTTGAGACCTACGCCGACAATACCCAGAATTCCCAGAAGGATTCCGGCCCCTGGCATCAGAACGCCGCCCTCTCCGATCACCTGCATGGAAAGGCACATTCCCAGGCCGAGGACCAGGGTCATCAGGATGCCAAAACTGTAGGCAAAGATGTTGGCCGGGCCTTTCGCTTTCCGGTCCAGCTTTCTCAGAGCGACGCCCTTGGAGGTATCCTTGGGGGCGTATTCATTGGCGATGGCTTCCGCAAAAATTTTATCCGTGTTCATGGTAAAATCTCCTCTTATGATCGATGGATTCTCTGCAGCTGCTGATATGATCATAGAGGATGCAGGGCCAAAAGAGAACGGCACCGTTAGCCATTTGTGTTGATTTCAGCCAGTTAATGATATTATGATTCTGCCGTGTTGGTGGAGCTGCTCTTCCCGGAAAACCATTTTATACTTTCTTTTGCGTTAAACAAACTCCGACGATTGCCGCGATCAGGATAAAGGGGGCCAGCCTGACAAACAGCAAGCAACGTAGATTAACACGGCTTATTGCAGCAATTCCTCCCGCAAATCGTCCAGATATAGCTTCTGCTGCCGTTTCAGATAGCCGGGGACAAAGGGGCGCATCCACCAGCGCTTGGCGTTGACAGTCTCGGTGCAGATCAGTTGGGTGCCATCCTCTACCGCCTCGAAGATGCCCTCCCAGGAGCCGGACATGTTGTCATTTTCCATGGTAAAGGCCCAGTAACGGAGCGGCTCACAGGCTGTGACGGTAAAATTGGTGGCGTAGCCGCTTTTGGTGTGCTCCACAAAGTGGGCCGCATCCAAAACTTCCACCCGGACAAGATCGCTGCGCCAAGTGGTGTGGGAGAGGTCGGTCACTACCTGCCACACCTGCTCTACCGGACAGGGAAAAGGAACTGTCACCTTGGACGTTGCCATGCGATCACCCCTTCTTCGGCTTCTTATTTAGCTTCAGGCTAATGCCCCGGCGGTCCGCTGCCTCCTGCAGCAGCTCCGCGGCAGCAAGGGCCCGCTCTTTGACTGCCTGCTCGCTTAGCTCCGGCTGGCTATCCAGCGAAGCCATCACAGAGCGCAAATCCTCCAGGGGCAGGAGATAAACCGCCGTGTTGAAAAAAGTCTTGCGGCGGCCATCGTTGTAATAGGCCAGAAGTTTGTCCAGAATCGCCCGCTTTTCCTCCAGCTGGGCCAGGTAGGTGTCCATCCCCAGTTCCCGGGCCTGGGCAATATCTTGCTGCCGGTTTCGGTGTGGGACAAAGGAGTCCCCATCGTCAAAGCCCTCGTAGCGGGGACAGGGGTACTCCGGGCACTCCCAGCAGAATGGGACGCCGCCGTGCTCCAGGGAACACTTAGCTATGGCACAGCTCTGATTGCCTGCACCTCCGCCGCAGCCGGGACAGTAGCCGCCCAGATGCATGGAGCACAGAGCACAGCTCAGGCCACATAGGGAGAAACGCTTTTCTGTACGGGTAAAGCCTTTCATAGTATCCTCCTGATAGGGTGCCGGATGACGGTTTTCAGCCGTTCCGGTTTGCACCGCCGCACATCGCTCAGATAGATCTCATGGTGGAATCTGTCTTCTCCAAAATCTGCCTCGTATCCCTGGGCCCTGGTGTATTCCTCCATGGCGGCCACAGTGGCGGGCTCTTCATCATAGGGGCCTATGTGCATGCACTGGACGCACAACCCCTCCTCCCAGGAGAAGAACTCCACTGCTGAGAAGTCCTGCTGCTTCTTTTCCGTGGCCTCCCGGATGGCCCAGTCAAAGACCTCTCTTGTCACGAACTCCGGCAGACGGATGAGGGAGATCCACTGAAAATCCTTTTTATGGGCGTAGTCCACTCCGTGAACGCCCTCCTGCCACCACAGGCCCTCCAGGGGCGGTACTACATAATCGAAGTAGCCCTCCAGCCTGTGGTTTCCCAGCTTGCTCATTTTGATGGTGTAGGCCACCGCGTAGAGCAGCTCCAGGGCATGCTTATAAGCGCCGGCTTCCTCGTTGGGGTCGCCCTGGCCCCGCACTGCCAGAAAGTTCATGGTAGGCACGGTGATGATGCCCGGCGGTTTGGGCGGCAGATAAAATTCCTTGTACTCTTTCTTATAGTCAAAAGCCATGTCAATTCCTCCGCTTCTCTTGCGGCTTGCTTTTCAGCGCCTCGCAGGTAATGCGTGTAAGCTTTGTCATTAACTCCTGGTTCTCCACATCTTCCACCAAGAAGGAGTCCTTGGCTCCCTCATAGGGGGGAGCCTTGGGCAGATGGGGGAACGCAGCTTCGCCCTGGGGGGTGATCTTTACGAAAAACTGGTCGTCACAGATGACGGCGAAAAACACATCGTCGCAGTAAAGGCCGTATTCGCCAAACATCTTCCGGCTGCGGATGGCTCCGGCCTCGCATAGCTGCTCTGTCACATAGTTTACAAAATCCGGATGAGACGCCATGTCAATTTCCCCCTCGATAACGGTCAGCCAATGTTGCGGTCAAATTCCCAAGCTGCTGCCGCAATTCCTCCGGTTCCAGCAGTTCCGCCCTGTCTCCAAAGGTCAAAACCCAGCTGAGCACGCTGTCCGCGTCGGGAAAACCGCCGGTAAAGCGCAGCCTGCTGTCCGGTTCCACGGTGAAGCGGTCTGCGCCGTACTCCTCCACCAGCCGCCAGCGGCAGGAGGGATTAAAGAGAACGGTGACCTGATACTTCACTGGAAAGACCCGCTCAGGCTCCAGATTGGGCAGCGGTGCGCATCGAAGGGGAAAGGGTTCGCCGGCGGCGAACTCCGTCATGCGGTTCAATTTGAACAGACGGAAATCCTCCCGCATCCGGCACCAGCCCCACACATACCAGGTAGACCAGTGAAACACCAGGTAGTAGGGCTCGATGGTGTGCACCGATTCCTCCTTGGGGGAGAAATAGGTAAAGTGGATGGTGCGGTGCTGCTCAATGGCTTCTTGAATCCGTTCAATTTTTGGCGGCAGGGTGGTCTTATACCAGGAGGAGAGGTCGATGAGCATGTGGGCGCTGCCGCTCACAAGTCCGCCTGTCCCGGCGGACAGTTTCTCCATCAGCTGCGCATAGCGGCGGGTGCCGCTGACGCTGTTCAGGCTCCGCAGCCCCGCCAGGATGGCCTGCATCTCTGGATCGGTGAGTATCGTCCGGTCCACCCGGTAGCCCTCCATGATGGAGATGCCGCCGCCTGTTCCCTGGATGGTGGAGATGGGAATGCCCGCCCGGCACAGGGACTCAATGTCCCGCTGGATGGTCCGGCGGGATACCTCGAACTGTTCCGCCAGCTCCGGAGCGGTGACCTTCTCCCGCTGGAGCAGGATGGACAGAATACCGATGAGCCGCTCCATCTTCATGTTTTGCACCGCCTTCCCTGGCTTTTGTCTGTATTATAGCACAGAAACCGGACAACTGTCTGTCATGTTTCTCAGAGAATTGCAGAGGCACGTATAGTTGTGGTATCATAAGTTCCATCAAGACTGCCAGGCAGAGGTGGACCACCCTATGGAAATCAGAAAAGTGGAAACAGATAAAAAGAAATACCTGGATTTGCTGTTGCTGGCGGATGAGCAGGAGGATATGATCGACCGCTATCTGGAGCGTGGGACCATGTATGTGTTGGAAGACGGCGGGGTCAGAGCCGAATGCGTGGTGACCGACGAGGGTGACGGCGTTCTGGAACTGAAGAACATTGCCGTAAAACCGGAGTGTCAGGGCAGGGGGTATGGGAAAGCCCTGGTGGACTTTCTCATCCGAACCTACATAGGACAGTATGCGGTGCTGCAGGTGGGTACCGGGGACAGCCCCTCCACCATCCCGTTTTACGAGTCCTGCGGCTTTCGCAGGCATCATCTGGTCAAGAACTTTTTCACCGACCACTACGACCATCCCATCTATGAATGCGGTGTTCAGTTGGTGGACATGGTATATCTGCAAAGAGAACTATAAAAATGTGGAGTGTCTATTGAGACACTCCACATTTTTTCAATATCTGGGATGCTTACAGCTTCAGATCTTCCGCCCAAGTTTTCAACTCCGCCTCGCTCAGCTTGCCGTTGAGCATCCGGCCGTCTATGATCTTGGCGCCGGGAGCGCTGGAACGCAGTCCAGAGGCCGACTTGCCCAGACCACTGCCGCCGGAGGTGGCGAAGAGGACGATGGTCTTGCCGGTGAAGTCATAGGCCTCCAGGAAGGTGTTGAGGATGGTGGGGGCCACATACCACCAAACCGGGAAACCCAGGAAGATCACATCGTGTCCGGCCACTGGGGCGTCAGTGTCGGCCAGAGCGGGGCGGGAGTGGGCATCCTTCATCTCTACGCTGGAGCGGGAGTTCTTGTCCATCCAGTTCAGGTCAGCGCTGGTGTAGGGAACAGCGGGTTTGATCTCATAGAGCTCCCCACCCACGGCGTTTGCCAGAGCTTTCGCCGCCTTGGCAGTGGTGCCGGTAGCGGAAAAATAAGCAACCAATGCGTTCATGTGAAGTACCTCCTTACGCATCTTCTGGCACCATTGTAAATCCAATGCCCAAAAATGTAAAATACCAATTTTCTATTTACAATTATTCTGTAAAGGCATTTTTATCTTGCGGGAGCGAGGCTGAGATGGTAGGATGAAAGCAGGAGGGATGTCCATGGAACTTCGTGTTTTACGATATTTTCTGGCTGTGGCTCGGGAGGAGAACATCACAAAGGCCGCCGCTCTGCTCCATCTGACACAGCCCACCCTGTCCCGGCAGCTGATGCAGCTGGAGGAGGAGCTAGGGGTACAGCTCTTTTACCGCAGCCGCTACCATATCGTTCTCACCGACGAAGGGATGCTGCTGCGCCGTCGGGCCCAGGAGCTGGTGGACTTGGCGGACAAAACAGCTCGGGAATTTGCGGCCCGGGAGACGGAGCTGATGGGGGAGATCGCCATCGGTGCGGGAGAGACCCGGAGCATGACCTTCCTCTCTCAGGCCATGCGCACCTTCCGGAAACGCTATCCCAAGGTCACCTTCCGTATCTTCAGCGCCAACGCAGACGATGTGAAGGAGCGGCTGGACATGGGACTTCTGGACATGGGGCTGCTGACAGAACCGGTGGACGTGGGCAAATATGCCTTTTGCCGGATGCAGGAGAAGGACCGCTGGGGGGTATTGGTGCGGGCGGATTCCCCTTTGGCTGAACTGGATGTGGTCATGCCGCAGGATTTAGAATCGGTGCCGCTGCTGGTCAGCGGGCGGGAGAGCATACAGCGGGAGCTGGCCAGTTGGTTTGGGGATCGCTGGGATCGCCTGCAGATCGCCGCTACCTTCAACCTGATCCTCAACGCTGCCAATATGGTGCGCTGCGGCGTGGGGGCGGCGCTGGGCTTTGACTTGAACCTGGCCTTTGACGATCTCCGGTTTCTGCCTCTTTCTCCGGCCATGGAGACGGGAACGGTGCTGGTCTGGAAAAAGGATCAGGCGCTGACTCCAGTCGTTGAGGCATTCCATCAGCATATCAAAAATGTCCAATAGGCATATTAAGGGAAAGAAAATAAGCATTAGACATAGTGTGCAAACCGTTTTAAAATGTGGGTGTCCGACGAAGGACACCCATATTTTTTCGTTTGGAGGCTTCACCATGACCATACAGGAGGCCAGCGAGCGCTATCACATCCCTATGCCCATCCTGCGGGAATATGAGAGTTGGGGCCTGTGCGGCGCGGTGAAAAAAGTGATGGGCGATTGGCAGTATGACGACGCCGACCTGGAGCGGCTGAGCACCATCATGACCCTCCACGACATCGGATTTACCGCTGGGGAAGTGGAAACTTATATGCGCCTTCTGCTGGAGGGGGATCATACGGCAACCCAGCGCCTCAGAATGTTGGAGAAAAAGCGCAGTGCTGCTCTAGAGGAGATCCACTTCAAAGAGCGCCAGCTTCAGCGGTTGGATTACCTGCGCCATGAGATTCGGAAGACGCAAGAAAAGAAGGTCAGTATTGAGTAGAGATATCGTCCTCTCCGATGCCGTAGAGGCGCCGGAACTCCTCCAGGTCACCAGAGGTGCGGATCAGCATGACTTCAGTAAACTTTCCCGTGCGGATGTCCTGAAATCCTGCCACCTTTTCTCCGGTGCAGATACTGGAGTGGATCACCGGTTTCTGACTTTCCTTGTCATAGGTCCGTGTCTCCTGCTTTTTCTTGAAAAACATCCTGTGTCCCTCCTCACTCCTGCGAATCGGCCGACCACAGAAATGCCTCAATGGCGGCTACCGTCTGGGCCTGCTGCTCTTGGGCGGAAATGGTGGCGGGAGGATCTCCCTTCTGTGGACCGTAGTTGCCGAATTGGGCGTGGTTGCCGCCCTCGATCTCCACAATATTCTCTGTGTAGTCGATGTGGTCCTCCACACTCTGGTTGAGGGAGCCGTAGATAGTCAGAGACTTTTCATCCGGATAATCGCCGTAGATGTAGGCTCCCATCAAAATAAGTCCGTCTACCTGGTCCGGATGGTCCGAGGCGAATTTGGATGCCATGGCGCCGCCCATGGAGTGTCCGGCTATATACCAATGCTGGACCTCAGGAAACTGGGCGATCACTTCTTCCGCCGCGTCGGCGTCAAAGATCGCCATGCGGAACGGCATATGTACCAAAATACAGGTGACTCCCGTTTGTCGGATCTGGTCCAGCAGAGGCAGGTAGGCCTCGGCCTCCACCTTGGCGCCGGGATAGAAAATGATGGTGGTGTCCGTAGGATAAGTCGGGGATAAGATGGTCAGATTATCCCGCACAGTAATACCGTTGTCTTGGGCCATCACCTCAAGGGCCACATCCTCCGCCCGGTAGTAGTCTGACACATACCAGAAGAACGCTCCAGCCAGGATAGCCAGAATCAGAAGAACGATCCCTCCGGCGACAAGCCATTTTTTGCGCTGGGATATTTGCTTTGATTTCATACTCCAATCACCTCGATAGGGATGGATGGCGTAGCGCTACTTGCGGTAGCCTTCCGCATTGACTGGCCCCATCATACCGTCAGTACCCTGACCTGTCAATGATGGGATCATAGAAGGACATTAACAGGCGGCAACACATGGTATAGTATTCACTGCAGTAAAGTGCCCATTGCTTAAATCCTACATGCATAAAGCAAAAAATGACTCTTTGAAAGTTGCAGAATCTTAAGAATAATTAAGGGAAAATTCATCTCAAATGCGCTTTTATCTGATATAGTGTTGCCCACTTTCTAAGATTTATTGCCGTAACGGCCTGGGAGGTATCTATGGAATTTACTTGTCATACCACATATGATCAAAAAGCGCTGACTGCCATGGCACGGGCAGTTCGAAAGACGGTCCGAGCCGAAAGAAGCCGCAGGGTCCGCTTCTGTGCCTGGATCATCATTGGACTTCTCTTGGTATCCCTCTGGATGTCGTGGGGGAATGTCTGGCAGACAGCACTCTGCTGCGCGGTCATCGCTGCGCTGTTGCTGATCAACTGGAAAGAGGATGCCCTAAACGGGTATTTTGCAAAGCGCAAGGCCCTGCCTGGCACAGATTTTGCCGATACCACATTCTATCCTGACTACTATCTGGTGAAGACTACCGCGGCGGAGTCCAAGTGGCAGTATGACAAGATCTTTGCGTTGGCAGAGACGCGGGATTACCTTCTTCTGGTGATGGGAATGAATCATGCCATGGCAATTGAAAAAGCGGCAGTGGAAGGCGGCAGTGTTCCGGAATTCTGCCGTTTCATAGAAGAAAAGTCCGGGCGCAGGATTCAGAACATTGGAGGATAAAGAAGTATGAAGACTGGCCACAAAATTGCGATCCTGGGTGGCTTGGCAGGTGTCGTTGGCTCCGTTGTTCGTTGGCGCTGGATGATCCGCATGCCACTTAAGGAGTTCACCCGATATGCGCTCTACATGGCGGTCATGGATGACGAGACCTGCCGTAACGAGTTGGAGGGTAACCAGATTGGGGACGAGATCATTACATTCCCGCCTAAGGTAGAGACGCTGCAAGAGCGGTACCACCTCTTCCTGCAGATGAACCGGAAAAAGAGCCGCCGTCAGCTCCGGGAGGAGATTGCCGGAATGGAGGAGCGGCTCCGGGAGTCCCGGCAGTACATGGACCTTGACCAGCCATAAAAGTATGGTAAGATAAGGATAACGTATCTGCTGGGACAGGAGCGGCACAAAAGTAGAATTTTAAGAATTGGAAGGGGGAGTTTCCATGCGATATCGGGCACTGGGCAATACGGGACTGATGGTCAGCGAAATTGGCTTGGGGGCAGAGTGGCTGGAGCGCCACAGCGCAGAGGAGGTCAGGACGGTGATCGACTGCTGTGAGGCCCAGGGAATCAACATTCTGGACTGCTGGATGTCGGAACCCAATGTACGCTCCAACATCGGTGCAGCCATTGCCGGGAGACGGGAGCGCTGGATTATTCAGGGACACTTTGGCTCCACCTGGCAAAACGGCCAGTATGTCCGCACCCGGGACATGGACAAGGTGAAGTCGGCCTTTGAAGATTTGCTGAATCGGCTGGGCACCGACTACATCGATCTTGGTATGATCCACTTCGTGGACGAAGAGGCTGAGTTCCACCGCATCATGGAGGGGGAGTTCCTGGCCTATGTAAAGGAGCAAAAGGCCAAGGGGGTTATTCGCCACATCGGAATGAGCACCCACAATCCCAAGGTGGGTATTCTGGCCGCCCTGAGTGGGGAAATTGAGATGCTTCTATTCAGCGTCAACCCTGCCTTTGACCTTCTTCCCGCCAGCGAGGATATGAATGACTATTTTTCGACGGAGCACTACGCAGAGGGGCTGGGCGGTATTCACCCGGATCGCGCCCAGCTCTACAAGCTCTGTGAACAAAGGGGCGTGGGAATTACCGTAATGAAGGGATATGCTGGTGGACGGCTGTTTTCCGCAGGCACCTCCCCCTTCGGCGTGGCGCTGACCCCGGTGCAGTGCATTCACTACGCCTTGACTCGGCCAGCTGTGGCCAGCATCTTGGCGGGCTATGATACCCCGCAGCACGTGCTGGAGGCAGTGGCCTATGAGACAGCCTCCGAGGAGGAGCGGGACTACGCCAGTACCCTGGCCGGAGCGCCGCGTCACGCCTACTCCGGACAGTGCACTTACTGTGGGCACTGTGCTCCCTGCCCCAAGGGCATCGACATCGCCATGGTCAACAAGCTCTACGATCTGGCGGTGATGCAGCCTCAGGTCCCGGAGTCTATCCGTGCCCACTACCAGGCCCTCAACGCCAGGGCGGAGGACTGCATTGCCTGTGGGAATTGTGAGAAGCGGTGCCCCTTTGGCGTTCCGGTGATCGCACGGATGGAGAAAGTCAAGGAACTCCACCTGCTCTGAGTCGTGGGAACAAGGACCTTGGGTGCGTTTTCCGAAGTATGACCACCGCATGTCCTGGTGTACATCTCTATGAATAAAAATGCTTCCTGACTAGGGACGGCAGTATCTGCAGTTCCCAGTCAGGAAGTGTTTTTGTTTCTCACAGGTATCAGGTATGTCAACCTTTTTATGCGCCTATTCTGAAGAAGACCCTGTGGGCTACACAGACCTGTTCAACAGCCACCGGATGCTGACAGCAGATCTGCTGGCAGGTACCGTGGTGGGCACGGCAGAAATGTGAAACATGGAAGGCAGCTCCCATCTTTTAGGCATAAATCGCCGCGTAGCACCTCTGCAGGAAGAACGGAGGCAGCAGGACAATTAGCGGGCAGAAAGCCAACTCGTACGGCAGACAAGTTTCTCATATGGTCAGCGAATGCTGTAGAATGCCCGAAGCCATTTCTGAATGAAAAGTAATTGCCAACCTATCTATACTGAGTGGCCGAAGGCGAGCTACCATATGCTGGATAGCTTTTCCTTTATTACACCGTGTTGCCGGTACTATTTTGTGTGCCGATGAGTGCTTCCAGGGTATCCGCCGCGGCAGTCATTTCCTGCGTGTCTTTGTGCTTGAGTGCACGCTTTGCAGTTTTTACTGCTTCGTCGATTTGTTTTTTCTGCTCTTTATCCACATGCTTGCGCGCTTCTTCACTGCGGTACAGCAGACTTTCCAGTCGATCCTTTATCTGCGCGTCTGACTTAGCTTTGGCATCTTCTGCGGCGTATTGCTGAGCCTCCCGCACTGCCCGGTCAATCTCCTCCCGACTCATGTTGCTGGAGCCTTGGATCGTAATCTCTTGCCGTTTCCCTGTGTCCTTGTCCATGGCGGAAACATTACGATCGGAACAGAAGATTTCCTCTACCAGGGAAATCAGAAATTTCGCGAAAAGCTGGATGAACTGAAAATTGCCTATAGCTACGTGGAGAAGCCTGGCGGCCATGTTTGGCGGTTCTGGGACCGCGAGATGTTGCCGGAACTTCTCCAGTGGCTGCCGGTGAAACCGGTCTATCAATGGTAATCCAGAGGTGGACCATTTATCATGAGGGGGAGTATTTTGAATAGACAACCTGCGGGATTGTTCCGGCCGGACCACTGTGTTGATGTGGTTCTGGATACAGATACATATAACGAAATTGATGATGCTTACGCACTGGCCTATCTGCTGCGCTCACCGGAGCATGTGCGGCTGAAGGCGATCTATGCGGCGCCATTCCTGCTTCGGGGGCGGTCTGTCTCCCCAATGGATGGCATGGAAAAAAGTTATCTGGAAGCAAAAAAATTGCTTGAACTGTACGATATGTCCTATCCTGATCAGCGTCCTGCGCCTCCGTTGTATCATGGCTGTGGAGATTTCCTGCCGGATGAGAGGACAGCAGTTGATTCGGAAGCGGTGGAGGACTTGATTGCCCGTGCAAGTCAATACAGCGCTGAAAACCCGCTGTACGTTATAGGGATTGCTGCTCTGACTGATATCGCATCTGCGATTTTGAAAGCTCCGGAGATCGTCGAGAAGATCGTGGTGATCTGGCTGGGCGGCGCTGCCCACCATTTCCACAGTGCCCGTGAGTTCAACCTCAATGAAGATGTCGCCGCAGCCAGAGTTGTGTTTCGCAGCGGGGTGGCAATGGTACACATCCCTTGCTTTGGCGTAGCGGATACCTGCCTGACCACGAAGCCGGAGCTGTGCCACTGGCTGCAGGGAAAAAATCCGCTCTGCGATTATCTTGTACAGAGCACAGTGGAGCTGGCCGAGGGGATGGGTGCCCGCGGCGCCTGGAGCCGGGTACTGTGGGACGCGGCGGCGGCGGGATGGCTGATGGACGGCAATCACTCTGCGCCGGTTATTTTCCCTGACGGGACAGGGGATGTTTACTCGGACAAGCTCGTTCCCCGCCCTCTTCCGACTTTTGAGGGGACCTATGTATTTTCACCGGAGCTGCCGCTGTATCGCTACGTCTACCACATCAAGCGAGACCTTCTTGTGACAGATCTGTTCCAAAAATTGTCGTCCCCTGCCATAGAAGAAAACAGCGAGAAATGGGAGGTATAAAATGGCTGTCGTCGATGTCAATTTTTTCTCTGAGTGTCTATCCCGCACAGTAACGTTCCGGGCGATTCTGCCGTTTGATAAATACGCAGCTCCCTGGATTGAACGGGAGAGAGGTCCTGAAAAGTATAAGACGCTCTACCTGCTGCATGGTATGCATGGCAACTATACCGACTGGGTCAACGGCAGCCGGGTCGAGCGTTGGGCCATTGACCGGGATCTGGTCGTGATCATGCCCTCGGGAGAAAATCACTTTTATGTGGATAACCCTGCTACCGGCCAGTTCTACGGGAAATTTATCAGCGAAGAACTGATATGGTTTACCCGCAGGATGTTTCCGCTGTCCGAGCGGAGAGAGGACACCTATATTGCCGGCCTGTCGATGGGCGGCTACGGCGCGTTGGTCAATGGTCTGAAATACCACGATACCTTCTGCGCGATTGGCGCCTTTTCAGCCGGGCTGATACTGGACCGCGTTTTTTCCGCAACAGAAGAACCTGCTCCGGGGAATCTCCCGAAGGGATACTATGAGATGGTGTTTGGCGATTTGGACCATCTGTCCGGCAGTGACAAGGACTACTATGCCCTGGTCGCCAAACTCCTGAAAGAAGGCCATGATCTGCCGGCGCTTTATATGGCGGTGGGCCAGCAGGACGGGCTTTATAAAGCCAATGTGGCCTTCAAAGATTTTCTGCGGGAAAATCGCGTGCCGGTTACGTTTGAAGAGGGACCGGGCCGCCATGACTGGGACTTTTGGGATACGTATCTTTTGCGGTTTTTCACCTGGCTGTTTCCGGATTACCGGGAGCCGGAATGGCGGGAAGTGATGTAATAGAGCTATGTACCAGCGGCCACTGTGAAGGTGGGGACGGTTCTGCCCGGCAAGGATAGAGGAGAAGGAAGAATGTACAACGGGAAAGTGGATCTGCATCTGCATTTGGATGGTGCAATTACAGAGACATTTTTCAGAAAATATGCGCATAAGTACGGCCTTGTGGTTCCAGCTGACCTGCGAGCAGCATTATCCGTCACTTCAGGCTGCAGAGATCTACGGGACTACCTGCGGTGCTTCTCCCTTCCCACGCAGTTGCTGCAGTGGGAGGATGTACTGGAGGAGTGTGCTTATGACCTGATCCGCAGACTGTCTGCGCAAGGACTTCTCTATGCGGAGATTCGCTTTGCGCCTGCCCTGCATTGCCGGAAAGGATTGTCACAGAATGCAGCTGTTGCAGCCGTCCTCTCGGGTATCCGGCGCGCGAAAGCAGCATTCCCTGCCATTTATATCAACCTTCTGCTGTGTTTCCTCGTCGGCGATGATATGCACCACTATGAAACGCTGCGAACAGCGGCACATTTCTACGGAAAAGGGGTTGCAGGCCTTGATCTGGCTGGCGCAGAAGGACTGGTGCCTTTAGCGGCTATCAGAACCTGTTTGCGGAGATTCGGGAGATGGGGATCCCTTTTACGATCCATGCCGGAGAGTGCGGTGATTATTCCAACGTTCAAATGGCGGTCCAATGGGGCGCCAGGCGAATCGGCCATGGGGTTGCCGCTCAGAAATCAATATCCTGTATGGAGCTTTTGAAGGAGAGGGGTATCGCGGTAGAATGTTGTTTTTCAAGCAATCTCCAGACAAGAGCCGTTTCCTGCCCACAGCTGCACCCGATCTATCGCTTTTATCAAGCGGACATACCTGTGACGGTCAATACAGACAACCCTACGGTATCATCCACCGATTTGAAGCAGGAACATATAATGCTGCGAAAATATTTTGCGTTTTCCGACCAGGATTTTTTCCAAATGGATCGCTATGCCATAGAGAGTGCCTTTTTAGATCGCCGACAGAAAAATGATTTGCTGTACTGCTTGTCATTTGAACCATACCAGTAAGAATCCTCCCGCCTCATTTTGAGACGGGAGGATTCTTTTACAGGTTTCCCATCTGCGGTTGATATCGGGTCCAGCTTCCATCCTGGCCCCAGGATAGCAAATATACATGTCACCGCCTGGCTGGTATATGCCGGAGAAACTTGCCCGGTCGGAGCAGCCCAATATGAACTGCGGTGACTTCTTCTGAAATGCCATTGCCATGGATCCGAACCGGATTTTTATGATAGGCAAGATTTGCAGCGTTTGAATAGAGAAGATCAAGAATTCCCTCATGCGGGACATCTGGTATTCGGATAAGCTGTGGGATGGACTGGTAAAGACGATGGACCAGCGGTTCACCGCCTGCTATGACAAACAGGCGCCCGGCTATGTCCGCTGAGCAAGGTGACACCTAAGACGCAGGAGAGGCCTCCGGTGAAAACCGGGGACCTCTCCTACGGGGCTTTTATCCGCAACACCAGAGGGCTGTATAAAGACTTTTTGAACTGGTTTTGGAATATTTGGGGATTTTTTGCGTCTGAGATAGCAGAGACAGCAATATTAGGAGGGGGTAAAATGGCAAAGAAAAAGCGGCACATTTCCATCATCGCTGTTATTCTGATTTTAACGATATTGCTTATTGTATTTTTTGTAGTTGTAAGGGGAGGGGGTGGCTGCTCTGTCGGTCGATATCTGGAAGCGTCCAATGGGAACGGTATGGTCGTTTTGGGCAATGCACCTGTTCAGATGTCTAACCAGACAAAGCGGAATCTGTTTGATGCGTTAGATACTGGGGATAAGATTCTGGTCATCCATGACGGAGTTGACACAGCTTACCCGGGGCGGACAGGAGTATATGCTATCTTGAAACTTGAGGACGGCAATATAGACGATATTCCTCCGGCGGTTGTCAATAGTCTGATCGAGTTGGGATGGCTGACGGCACGATAGCACAGGCAAACGTGAGACACAGGATAGGCCCCCGGCGAAAAGCCGGGGGCCTATCTCAATCTCAGTTTTTTTCTGCGTCAGAAGAAGACCGACCAGTGCCGCGACCCGGAAGAAGGGTGACAGACGGACAAAGTTCCTTGCAACGAGGTAAAGAATCCGTCATCCTGGGCGAAAATCTCCTGGACCTGCTTCCTGTCAGCAGGCGGCGCGACATGACTGCTTCTGCTTCATGCGCTTGGACCAGATCCCACCCAAAACGGCTCCGACGATGGCGGGCAGGAGCCAACCTAGGCCCACGGAGGCAAACGGCAGAAACTCGGAGCCCAGACTGATTCCGCTGAGACGGTCCACCATTTCATAAGCCACTGTGAAAAAGGAGGCCAGTGCTGCGCCACGGCAGATCTCTTTGCCGCAGAGAGGGGACGGCAGGAACGACAGTATCACAACAGAGACCAGAACGGGATAGATAAGCTCCAGCACAGGCGCTGCCAGTGCAATGATCGCAGACAGTCCAGCGTTCGAAATAACAAAGCTGATTATGCAGATCACGATGACGAGCGGCCGATAGGAAAGCCTCCCGCCGCTTAATGCGCAGAAGGATTCCGCACTGGCGGATACAAGTCCGATCGCCGTGGTCAGACATGCCGCTGCCACGATAATTCCCAATAAGAAGATGCCATTCTCCCCAAGCAGGTTGTTGATCAACGCGAGCAATACACCGGATTGCCCCAGATCAGGGGAGATTGTTCCCGCAGCAGAGGCACCCAGGAAAGTCAGTCCGCCGTATACCGCAAATAGGCCCAGGGCGGCTACGCAGCCAGAGAGTCCCACCGCCTGCAGTCGGTGTCCGCGGGAGTAGCCCTTTGCGGTTATGTCTGTCAGAACCACGGTGGAAAACAGTACCGCACCCATCATATCCATGGTCTGATACCCTGCAGCGAGGCCGTCCTTCAGGGCCGTTTGCACGGTAACGCCGATATCCACGATTTTTACCGGGGAGAAGATCCCCTTGAAAATCATGATCGCCAGTGCCACAAGCATTAGCGGGGACAGTATTTTTCCGACAATATCAACGATCTTGGTGGGATGGATGCAAAGAAGGCCAACTACCAGAAAGAACACTGCCCCACTCACCCAAGAGGAGCAGTCCGGCAGCAGGGGCTGCACGGCAAGTTCAAACGTGGTGGCTGCTGTGCGGGGAATACTGACCAGCGGACCGATACAGAGCGTGATAATCGCTGTCAGCAGTACGGCGGAGGGTTTACCTAGCTTGTTAAACAGATCAGAGGGCTTGTTGCCGGAGCGGAATACCGCCAGCAGGGCCAGCACGGCGAGCCCGGCATCCACCACCATGAAGCACAAAAAGCCCGAAAACCATTCTTCTCCGGTCGTCAATCCAAGGTATGGCGGAAAGATCAGATTTCCGGCGCCAAAGAACATAGCAAACAGCGCGAACCCGAGAACGATAATATTCTTTTTGTTTTCCTTGCTTCCCATGGATCTGTCTCCCCCCACAATTGGTATTGTGAGTAGTATAACTTTTAGGAAGCTACTCAGCAAATGCGGCCTGACTTCCTGAAACGAAACTTATTTGCAAAATTTTTCTTGAAAAGAAACACCAGA
>OOIG01000644.1_pt1 | contig 29173 bp, 24 predicted proteins | sample 1692091 | NCBI WGS metagenome assembly OOIG01 (sample SAMN06348188, study PRJEB24527) | human gut metagenome | biome: human gut; feature: ankylosing spondylitis patient; material: feces | host: Homo sapiens | place: China | collected 2015-10 | reverse complement strand
AACCCCGAAGGGGCGCCGGCAGGCGGAATCTCGGCACTTGAGTCAGGCATAATATCGCAAATCTCCGAACGCCAATGGCACTATGTTCGCACTCTCCCAATAAATGCGTTGAAAGTTCTTGGGGAGTCCAGAGGGGCTTCTTTCAAGAAGCCCCTTTGGCGCATCCCCTGCGTGCCGACCGTCCGCCGTTGCGCCGAGGTCGCGCGAATATCACAGATAGTACCATGCAACCTCCATGTCATGAAACGCATCGCACATCATCATATCTCCGATGACATTCCGAACAAAGACAGTGCTTCCCGCACACATAAATGGGATTTTCATAGCTTTCCCACAAATTATCAGTTTACTTTTTTACCTTCAACGTCTGAATCTCAAATGCACGGAAATCAAGAGTGACGGCGTTGTCCTGAACGGTCAGTTCCTGCAAATCGTTCTCACTCATATCGCAGAGCGTGACCTTCTTTACGGGATGTCCGAACCGCAGGGTTGCTGTCGTTGCGGTGTTGGAGCATTCAAAGAAGCGGCAGACCGTGTCCTCCCCGTCCTCGGCTTGCTTGACCGTCTCACACAGGATGTTCGGCGCGTCGCTTGCCACGGTGCAGAATTCCGTCGGGATGCTGTCCTTCTCCCCTGTTGCGGGCAGGACCGTCATCGGGTTGTTGAGGTCATACGCCAGCGCGTAGGTCTTGGGTGCATCCATTGCTCCCCTGTGCGGAACGACGGAGTAGGTGCAGGTCATCTCGCCCCGGTCGGCTTCGGGATCGGGATAAGTCGGCGCACGGAGCAGGGTCAGGGTCATCAGGCTGTCGTGAATGTCGTAACCGTACTTGCAGTCATTGAACAGCGTCACGCCGTAATTGCCCTCGGACAGATCGGCAAACCGATGCCCGCAGACCTCAAATTTCGCGCTGTCCCAGGAGGTGTTCTTGTGCGTCGGGCGCTCGATTGTGCCGTACTGAATCTCATAGGTTGCCCGCGCGGCATTGATTGCCATGTCAAACGCAACTTTCACGCATTGGTGTCGCTCGTGCCAATCGACCTTGAGGTCAAAGTCCACCCGATCGGTTGCGTCGGACAGCCAGATTGTTTGTTCAAATGTAGATTTTCCGTGCTTGCGGACGATTTGCAGACCCGCACGCACGCCGTCCTGCACTTCTTCCACAGACTGCACATCTGTCAGGCTGATATACTTTTGCAGGTTGTAGGATTCCAAATCCCATGCGTCATTGTAACCGACATAGTCGTTAAAAATGCGCAATTCGTTCCCGAAGCCGCCCTTTTTCAGCACCTCGCGACGGTTCTCTTTGTCGTAGAAAGAGGTCACGCGCATTGCTCCGTCAAAGGTCAGCCTGTAGCGTCGGTTCTCGCATTCGGTGCGGGAAACCTTAACCGTGTTTGTTTCGTCAAACGCTTTCACGCAGGCATAGCCTTTCGGCGGAATATTGTTGACCGCAACGCTTTTCCCGTTCAGTCGGACAATTCCGTTCCCCTCTGTCGGATTCGGGTTGATGACCACATAGCCGTTCGCTTTGGAGAGATTCGCCGCGAGCTTCGCCTCCGCCTGCGTTTTGTGCGGTTCGGCAAGACTGCGGATGGCGGCATAGTCCTTTTCGCACTGCTCATAGACCTGCCGGATGGACGAGCCCGGGATGATGTCGTGGAACTGGTTGGTCAGAATCATCTCCCAGCCCTTATGCAAGTCCGCTTTCGGGAATGCGGTATCAAATAACACCCGATTCAGGCTGCACAGCCACTCGGTGGCAAGATACAGGCTCTCACTGCGGCGGTTGTTCTTCTTGTTGCGGGACTGCGTGGTGTAAGTACCGCGGTGGAATTCGAGATACAACTCGCCCTGCCACACCGGAAGGCGCGGGTTGTTTTCGATTTTCTTCTCCAGTCGCGACAGCAGATTGCCCGCAAAATCCACCTTGAAAGCAGGTGTCCCCGGGATGCCCTTGCTCAGTCTGCGACCGATTTCAAGATCCGCCTCGGTCGAGCCACCGCCACCGTCTCCGTAACCGAAGGTAATGAGCGCTTCGTTGTTCAGCTCCTTCTGCTGGTAGCGCTTCCAAGTGCCTGCCACCTGCGCGGGCGTGACGTGCGCAACGTAGGTAGTATAGCGTTCGGGGTCTTTCCCTCGCTTCGCGTCCTGCGCGGTGAGAAAGTAGGAATTGATTCCGGTGCCGTCAATGCCCCTCCACAGGAAAGTATCATAGGGCATCATATTGGTATCGTTCCAACTGATTTTGGAAGTCACGAACCAATCCACGCCACTCTTGCGCAAAATCTGCGGGAGCGCGGCAGAGTACCCGAACACATCGGGAAGCCAGAGCACGCGGCTCTCCACGCCGAATTCGTCCCGGAAGAAGCGCTTGCCGTAAAGCACCTGCCGCACAAGCGACTCGCCGCCTGTCAGGTTGCAATCGGCTTCCACCCACATCGCGCCCTCGACTTCCCATTTGCCGTCCCGGATCGCTTTCTTTACCTTTTCGTAAATCTCCGGCGCTTCCTCCTTGAGGTTCTGATACAGGAGGGCTTGCGAGGACATGAAACGGTATTCGGGATAGCGCTCCATCAGCATCAGACTGTTGGTAAAGGAGCGTTGCACCTTCTCCCGCGTCTGCTTGAGCGTCCAGAGCCACGCGCAGTCAATGTGCGTATGTCCGATACCGACGGTCACAGGGGCATTCTCATCGGGTGCATGGCAGAGTTTGCCGTAAAATTCCCTGTCCATCCATTCGGACGCAACCTTGACCGATGTATGGAACGCCTCGGACGGAACCTCGCAGAGGTCAAGCAACAGCACTGCGCGGTTGAGGTTGGAGAGAATCGTCTGGTACTCGCCGCTGTAGGGTTCAAGATAGGACAGGGAATCAAACGGAACCTTGATGTCATACCACAGCTTTTCCACGTCCCGGTTCAGTCGGAACATCTCCGGGTGGAAGCAGGATGACAGGGTCTTGATGCCCGTGTAGGCGTAGACGGTGATCTCATGCCGCCCTGCCGAGCGGAAATACAGGCGGGTATGGTTGATGTCCATGCCCTGCTCCATCACCCCGTCCACCCAGGCCAGCAATTGCGGGTTGTCGGGATCCCACGTCCCCACCCGGTCGGTTGCGACCGAGAGGAAGATATTCTCAAAATCCTGCGGCACATCGACCGCGAAGCGGAACCATGCATGCGCATCGTAGCCATTGCCCCATGTGTCCTTTTCCGTGTCAAACGGGGTCAGCGCGGAATCGTTTGGCAGTTCTCCCGCCTGTTTGTAGCCGCAGGGCGACCATCTGACGTCCGTGAGCTTTCCGAGCGATTCTGCACGGTTGGCATCCAAAATTTCCGAATATTTTTTCAGTTCCCGTATAAATTCCTGCATTTCTTTTCTCCGATTCTCCATTCATTTTCGTACTTTCCGCCACCCATCCGTATCCCGTTTTGCTATACCGGAGGTTGCCGATTTACCAGCGCCGCAAACTCACGGAACACCTTGATTTCGCGCGGAATGTATGGCAGTCCGTTGAAGCGGTAAAGGTCATGCTGCCACTTGGTCAAATCCAAGTCCTCCCCCTTTTCCTGACGGAGGAAGTACCCACCCCACGGTTCATAGGTCTGCGAGTAGCCCTGCATCAGCCCCCAATGGTAAGAACCGATGTTCTCCAGCCAGAACAGCGGGAGCAGATGCTCCACGTCATTTCCCTCATAGCGGTTGAGCCACTCGGTGCAAAGCAGTGGGCGACCAAGCCGTTTGAGGTTAGCAATCAGGCGCACGGTGGTTGCAAACGATCCGTACCAATGGAAAGAAATAACATCAGAAAGCTCCAGCGCGCGCTTTCCCGCTTCGGTGTTGACCTCCATGCTTCCGTCATACGACCAGACGTCGGCGGTCAGCGGTTGCATGACCCGCTTTTCCCGCAGGATGGCAAAGAATTTCTCCATTGCGGGGACGCTCATGGTCCCTCGGTTGCTGTTGCCGACCTCATTCCAGACGTTCCAGATCTGTAGCCGCTCGTCCTGCCCGTATGTTTCCGCCAACTCCGCAACCATGTCGTAGTACAGTGGCTCGACGGTTGGGTCATCCAACAGCTGATAGCCCGCCTCGTGGTAATCCCCCGCGTGCTGACCACCTTTGATTCCACTGTGGTAACCCCAGTCCACGGGCTGTTCGCCGAAAACGGCGGGCTTCCACCGCGATTTTGCCACGGTGCAGTCGTTTCCAAGCACAAGCATGACCTTCAGCCCGTAGCGGTCGGCAAGCGTGAAGTACTCCTCCAAATGGCGCATGAAGCTGTCATGCTGTTTCTGCCAGACCTCAAACTGAATCACCGTGCGAACGGCGTTCAGTCCTGTTTCCTTCGCCAGTGCAAATTCGCGCTCCAATTGGGCAAACACAGCCTTGTGTCCGTACTCCTGCCAGAGCGCAATCCGATTCACGCAGTTGGACGGATACCCGCAGTACCCGCGAATCCATCCCTGCGCGCGATACCATTCCCATGCACGTTCCGTTGACCAAATCATCCGATTCTCCTTTTCTCGTTTCTCATCAAAACATCGGGGCAGTCCCCCGCCGATTTGCACGAGACTGCCCCTTTTTGTCAGTTGCTGTCACTTCCCGTAACATTTTCCGCGATGTCATCGCGACGGTACAGTACCGGATTGGCGCCGGATTGGAATCGGTTTCCGTCAATCCGAACCCCGTTTCCGCCGCACAGCAGAATATGTGCCTGACTGTCCCCGTTCTCCTTGCCGAATCTGCCCGTAAAGGTATTTCCGCTGACGGTCAGATTTCGCACGCCGTTGATTCGCATATCGTAATAGGTATAGCGGGAAGCAAACCGATTTCCCGTAATGCTGATATTGCGGAACATACAGTTGTCCGCATCGGAAGTATCTCCGCCCGTTGCCCAGATGCAGAGCGGCAGAAAAGACGAACCTTTTTCAACCGAATCCCAATCATACCACTGCGCCGCCATCAACCCGAGTTCTTCAAACACATTTGCGGTTACTTTCACGTCGGCGGCATATCCGCACTCAGGCCATGCGCCGTACTGCGGAATCATGTTCACCCCGCCCTTGGCAAGCCGGATAAAGGAACAGTTGCGAATCTCTCCCCCGATTGCCTGAATGCGTACGCCGTAGGAATTGTTATTCCGCACCAACACGTTGTCCCATAGGAATCCGTTGCCGCTTGCGGACGCATTCTGCACGATTACCGAGTCGGTATCGGCGGGCGTTACCGTTTCCGAAAGTTTTACCGTGTACCGGCAGTCCTTTTTCGCCGCTGCGCTGACGGTCTGCTCGGTCGCCTCGGTCACGGTTGCGGAACCGACGTTCACGCCCTTGTTGGTATAGAGCAGGACGGTATCTCCCACGCGGAAAGATGCGGGGAGCAGATAATAGCCGCCCGTGGAACAGCATTTGTAGGTCAGAGTCCGCGTTGCCGCATCGAAGTTGACCGCCGTTCCGTAGTGGGCATTGATATTTCCGCCGTCGTCCATCATGTTTTCCAACAGGCAGGAGACTGCCTGCATTCCGACCCGTGCATTGGTACTGTGCGTGGCATCGCAGGTCGTGTTCAGGCTGAACGCCGAGCGGAGTCTGCCGTAACCGTCGGTCCACGTCACATAGCGGTTTGCATCGTTGACCGTTGCAAGTTCCTTTGTATTGACAATCCGGTCAATCACCGGAGCGGGACCGCTCGTCACGCTGTAACGGTGCAGGCGGGCGGCAACCTCGGCGTCGTATTCCGACAGCGCAAAGCCCGAGCAGTTGAACACCGTTACATCTTCAATCCGGAATCCGCTGCAACCGCGCATGGAAATGCCGCTTGCGCCTTTGTAGTTGCGGAATGCAACACGGTCACCGACCTTGATTTCTCCTGCGGCATAAGGGCTTGACAGTCCCGTGCCGCCCGGAATTCTGCCGTATTTGATGCCGTCCCAGATCAGCGTCAGGCTGTTGACCTGCGTGGTCGGGTCGTATGTTTTTGAAGATGCTTCGTACCAGATTTCACTATACGGCGAGAGGGAGTCCCCGCGATAGATTCCGCCGCCACCGCCGTTGGTTGCGGGGTAATCCGCCTTTGACGAATAGTTGGCAAGATAGCCCGGGTCGGGGACGAATGAGACAGTCTCTTTTCCCGCCGTTCCCGTTACCTTGGTAACCGTTCCCTGAAAATTCGGATTCACGCTGTTTCCGATGAAGAAACCGGAAAACCCAATCTCCGTGCAGGCGGTAAACGAAAACGCCGTTGCGGTGGACTTCACGGTATCATAGTAGGTCCCCCAACCGTAGAACCGCACATCCGACAATCCGTTAAAGGCCACGGCGTTGTCCAGAAATGCGCCCGGCGGCGCGATAATATCCGTCTCCCCTGCCGAGACTGCCGCCGTCAGGTATGCGGACAGGCTCAGAGTCCCGTACTGCGACCGAAACGCCGCGCGCCCCGTCATGCCCGCGAACTGCTCGCGGTTGATGTGCGGCAGGAGCGCCTCGTTTACGCCGACCGCCGCCCGCGCCGACAAATCGGTCAGATCGCCGCCGTTGACGTTTTCGTTTTCCGTATCGGTCAGCGCCGCGCGGTCATTGGAATCGGCAAGGAGATAGTTGTTCCGCTCCAGTGTCAACTTCCCGCCGACCGTATTCCGCACGACATATGCATTTACGCAGTCGCGCACGGTCAGGTCGTCGGTGCGATTCAGAAACACCGTGCAGTTGGAGACACCCGAGAGCAGGATTGCATTCTCCGCATCCTCCACCCGATTCTTTGCCACCAGCAGGTTATAAACCTTACCCATGCAGGCAGATATCTCGCCGCCGTCATCCTCCGCCGCAATGCCGGATTTCCCGCCCTTGAGCGTGTTCCGCAGGACGATTGCGTTCGCGGTCCGAATCCGGATTCCGGTCTCGCAGTCGGTCAGCAGGTTATTGTCAACAGCCGCGCCCGTCTTGCTTTCGTCCAGAATGCCGACTCCGACTCCTTCAAACGAGCAATTCGTCACCATGCAGTCACTGCCGCTTACCCGCACGGCGGTATCCACCGTTCCGCCCGAGGCGGGCTTGACGGTGCAGCCGTCCAGTGTGGAGCCGTTTCCGCCCAGCAGGAAGCCCGATGTGCAGCCCCGTCAGCGTTGCGTTGGCGTTCTCCGAGCCGACCGAGACCCCGACATCCCCGTAGACCGCAATCCGCGCGTTCTTCAGCGTCAGCGTCTTGCTCCGAATATCGATTCCCGCCGCGCCATCCCGCACGCCGATGCGAATCAGCGCACCGCGCAGGTCGTACTCCTTGCCGTTGTGCGAGCGGCTGAAGGTCAGTCCCGCGCCGTCCGTTACGGCATAGTCGCCGTTCTCCTCAATCGTGCCGTTTTCAATCAGCGCCATCAGCTCCGCCGTGGTGACCGAAACGGTCCTGTCCCCCGTTGGAACCTCGGGGATCTCGCCCGTTACATCCGTATCCGGCGCGGTCGGAATTTCCGGAATCTTCGTTGTATCCGCTCCGACCGTTCCCGTCTTTGCCGTGCCCGTTGCCGCGCCGACCTCACTTCCCGCGCGGCAGGATACCGCCGCCATACATAGTCCTGCTATCAGAATGCTCATCCACAGCCAACCCTTTCGGTTTCTTCTTGTTTTCATTTGTCGATTCCCTGCTGTCAGTCCTCCGACGGCTCCGCATCGGAATACGCGTCCCGAAACGCTTTCAAATTGCCCTCAAAGGAATCTACCAGTTTCTTCATCTCCGAGACGTAGTTTCGGTTGTAATCCAAAATCAAATCAAACGGTCTTGCCGCAGGGTCACCGAAGTTGGTAGAGTTGATAAACGCAAAGTCGATTTGGAACCGCGCCATGATGAAATCCAGCATCCTTGCGGTGTCGGGGTCGCCAGAATAATGAAGCTTGAGCGAATCCTCGTAGTAAACGGGTCTGACATCCTCGTAGGAGAGAATCGACAGCGCCTCGAGAATCGTTGCCGACATATGGAGGTTCTTTGCGGTCTTCATGATTCCGAAAACCGTACAGCCGCCTGAGGAAACGACATAATCGGTTTGGGTCTTGTCGTATTTCGGCATCGGGAGCAGAGAGAAGCTGTCAAGATTCTTTGAAATCAGGGTCGCGTTTCCGAGCTTATTGGTGTCAAACAGCGCACGGTTGGCAAAAAACAGCGCCTCGGCACCCACGGGAGACTCCACCGACCCCGCACCGCCGCCGTAATAGGAATACGGGTTGCTGTTGAAAAATTGGTACAGCTTCTGGAAGATATCCACATTTCGGCTTGCCGTGTAGGTCTGTCTGATGGTCCCGTCCTCGGAGATTTCCGAAAGCGCCAGACCCGCCGACCAGAGCATCGCGCGCCCGCCCCAGAGGTTGTAGGACAGCCCGTAGCGGTCCTCAAAGGTCCATTCCCCGTCGCCGTTGTCCAGCGATGCCAGCCGCATATGGGTCAGCATATCGTCCAGCGTCCAGCTGCCGTTATAGACCGACTGTTTGAGCGCCGCCACATCGATGAGCAAATCCTCGGCAAAGTAGTTGTTCATAAACAGCACCTGCGCCGAGGAGATTGCGTCCAGAGTCAGGTAGCTCAGCGCGGTGAAAATCTTTCCGTTCACGGTCGAGCTGCGGTTCCAGCCGTCCACCCAGTAGGGATTCTCCAGCCTGATTTCGTCAAGGGTTGCGAGGTCGGCAAAATAGCCCGCCGTCTCGCATTGGTAGTAGTAATCGGGGGAGGTAATGTCAAATGCCGCCTGCTCTGCGTAAAGGTCGTTTCTGCACTGCTCGTGGAATCCGCTCCAGCCCTTGTTGGTGGGCGTGTAGTTCAGATAGACATGGTAGTGCTCCTCCACCTGATGGTTGCGGGAGATCAGCTCCCTTGCGCAGGCATCCGCGGCGGTGTCCTCCGCAATGTATTGCCAGCTTCTGCCCGACATCACCAGAATGTTGACATCGGCTTCCTCGTAATCCGCAACGGGCAACAGCTCCCGATAGGAAAACGGTTGCGTGTCCCCGCCCGTTGTGACCTCCTCCGAGGCTTCGGTTGTCCCCGCGGCGGGTGTCTGACCCTTTCCGCAGGCAAACAGACCCGAAGCTGCAAGCAGCAGACCCATCAGCAGGGCAAGCCGCTTTCCATAGGCTTTTTTCATGTTTTTCTCCTTTGGTATCTTGCCGCCGTCAGGCTTCCTCGGTGGGAACCCAAAGCGGCGGCAGTTCGTTCCCCTCTCTGCTTCCCCGCTCCGGTGTCTCCGGTTCGGCGGGCGGCGGGGTTGTCGGTGTTTCCGGCTCGGAATCCGGTGTTTTGGGCGGGTCGACGGGGTTATTATCGCCCCCCGGGCGCTTGACGGGCGGAGTGGGCGCGGCGGCTTCGTTCCCCGCCGCAGTCTCGCTCCCCGTCCCCTCCGTGACCTCGGAGGATGACGCCGTTTCGTTCGGCAGTCCATTCCCGCGCCCACAGCCTGCCATGAACAGGCAGACTGCAAGCAGCAGGAGCATTCCAATCATCGGACCTGTGCGTCTCATGCTCACGGCTCCCAGATAATCGGCAGGCTGACGCCCTCCCGTGCGTTCTCCTCACTCCCTGTCAGGATATCCGCGCAGGACAGCAGTTCGATGCGTGCATCGGGCTTTGTATACAGCAGTTTCATGGCTGAATTCCCCTTCCACGATTATTGGCAGTCCGCCATGACCAATGCAAGCAGGTCGGCGTCAAGCTGCGGCAGATTTGCGGTGTTGTAGCCGAAATACTGCTGTGCCGTTCTGCCGTACACCAGAATTCCGGTGCAGATTTTTGCCACGTCCAGTTGCTCCTGCGTTACCGTCTCTCCCGCCTCTTTCCATGTTTTTACCTGCGCGTAGCAGTATTCCGCGACGCTGTAGGTGTTGCCGACTGTCAGCAGTTCCTGCCCATCAGATCCGAGGATGGAGATTGTCACCGTTTCGGTCATGCGCTTGGCAGATACCGGAACGGAATAAATGCGCACACAGTCCGCCTCGGTCAGGGTCTCCCCGTTCGGACCGACCACACCCGCTGCGGAAATTCCGCTGACAGTAACGGCTTCATCCGAGCCTACTTTGATGTTTGCATCGGAGCCGACTGCCGTTTCGGACAGCTTCACATAAAAATTGACAACCGGCGTATCCATCGCCGACAGGCTGTGTCCGATGACCTGTGCGGAGTCGGTAACCACAGGCATTTCGATGTATTCCGCGGAGTTGATATACAGCACCGTCATCAGGAGCGAACCGGCATTATTTTTCGTAGTGAAATATACCTTTTCGCCCGCTTTCACATCCACTTCAACCGTCTTTTTGACCCCGTAACCGGCTTCATTGTGCGACGCGGCCTTTTCCATCGTAATCGCTTCCATATAGGTGGAGGGATCCGATGGATTCAGAGCCGATTTTGAAATGTAGAGCGTTCCGTCAGCCGACTGATTCGTTCCGTCCGCATTTGCGAAGATTGCACATTGATAGGTAAAGCGAATTTTTCCCGTATACGACGCGGCAAAGGACACCGCCGATGCAATGTGATGGTAGCACGCCAGCACACCGATATTTGCATCGGTTGAACCGTATGCACCCGCAGTGCCTGTCAAAGTTGCACGGAATCTACCCGTTGGTTCATGCCATTTCATCGGATAGAAGCCCATCACATTCGTTGCATCCTCCGGAGGTGTCAACGCCGTTGCCGTCGGCGCCACGTAATATTCATACGCAAACGGAGAGTCGCTTCCATACCAGTTTCCGTTCCGCCAACCAACGGTTTCATCGTTCGACCACTTGGGATATCCGGTTTCGGGGTCAGTCGTCAGAGTCGTCTTTCCGGCAGGCGCTGCCGCAAATACGGTCAACACCGTTGCCAGAGCCGTTCCGAGCAACATACAGAGAATCAGTGCGATGGAAAGTGCTTTCCGGGTTCGTTTCATTTTCGATAGCCTCCGCTTCATTTTATTTGCGCCCTGCCTTTCGACTCGGGTCACCTGTATCAATATCATAGCATATTTTGTGCATTCTGTAAAGTCGCGATATTGTCCAATTCTATATGAATATTGACATTTTGCGCGAAATTTTGCCGAATATCATATTGATTTTATAACAAATGTGAAAAAGAAGCGCCATGCCACAGTATACAATTTTAACCGTTCGATTTTGTGCATTCCATACAAAAATCCAAGGCAAACAAAAAAGACCGCGAATTCTAAGATTCGCGGTCTTGACAAACGGAGAAAAATGTGCTATCATGAGAACAAGTTCCATAACAGAGGAGAAGCCTATGCTATACAGACAGGAAGCACCCTATCTGCGCTACGAACAGATTCCGGTATCCTCTACCACCTACAACTACAGTCCCCGCCATGCCACTCAGCCGACCGAACTGAAAAAGCACGGAATTCTTTGGTTCAGCATTCCGCATAATCATCTGGCGGTGGAAATTCTGCGAATCGTGCAGGGGGAGGTCTGGGTCTCGGTCAACGGCACACCGCATGCGCTGTATGCGGGTGACCTCGTTTTCCTGAATCCATTTGATGTTCACGCAACCTATGTCACAGCCCCCGACACCGTCAACGAATTCCACGTCATCAATTTTGACCTGTCTCTCTTGAAAAACGGAGCGGTTCCGGATTTTGATGCCTATCTGGAATCCATTGAGGAAAACGTCCGAAAATTTCAGTCCCTGATTCTGCACGATGACCCTCACGCCGCCGAGTTGAACGAAGAGATACGGAACATTCATGCGGTCTATGCGGAACGGTCTGCACCTGCGGGGTTCATGCGGATTCTCGCAAGTCTTCTGGACCTGTTGGCAACGTTGGAGCAGGACGGATTCGTTTCGTCTGGCAATGGCGAGAAAATGTCCAAGCAGGCAACTTTCACGAAAGAAATTGTGCAGTATGTCAGCCGGCATTACGCAGAGCCAATCTCAACGGTCGATGTGGCGGAACGATTTCATTATAGCAAGTCCTACTTTTGCAGGAGTTTCAAAGCCATTTTCAACCAATCCTTTATTGACTATCTGCATTCCTACCGCATTTCCGTTGCGCGTTCCCTGACCCTTGACCGATACCAGACCATCGGAAACATCGCGCAAGCCGTCGGTTTTGCTTCCTACAACCACTTTGCCACCTGCTTTCAAAAATATTCGGGCGAATCACCGAAACATTTTTTTGGCAGCGACTCCCAACTGTAGAATTCCGTTTGCATAATACCCGGGTCTTTCGGGAATCGGGAACTGCATTCAGGTCTCAGGACAGGAGCCTCCACTTCCGGAATGCTCCGCGCGGTGTTGTAAACCGGTTGCAGGTAATCGGGCTTCAGCGCCTCGGGCAGATGACTGCATTTCACTTCAACCGCATTTTCAAGCGGGAATTTCATCTCACTCCTCCGGTACGAAATGTCGGCACGCGTTCCGAACATATGAAAAACAGGGATAGCCCATTGCCGAATGCAAATGCATTCAAATGTATGGACTATCCCCCTTTTTTCTTAAACGGTGCTTTTTTCCTCGCTTTTCGACTCCGTTACGCCCGTTTGCCGAAATAATTCCTGTGGTTTTGGACTACATTGCAATATCGATTTGCATGTTCCGTTATTTGCTGATAGGATTCGTTTGCAATCCACTCTATGGGCGTGAGTGCCGAGCCGACGCCGACTCCGGCAAGCCCTGCGGAAAGGAAATCGCCGATGTTTTCTTCGTTCACGCCGCCGACTGCAAGGAACGGAATGTGGGCAAGCGGCGCCATCAGGGCTTTCAGGTACGGAAGCCCCAAAGTATCGGCGGGAAAGATTTTGACGAAGTCTGCACCGCTGTCATAAGCCATCGCCGCTTCTGTCGGGGTCATAGCCCCGGGAATCGACACGCACCCGTTTGCCACGGTGTGCCGGATGACCTCCGGATTCACATTCGGAGAGATCAGAAATTCCGCTCCGGCTTGCATGGCTTGCTCCGCCTGCCCGACCGTCATCACCGTTCCCGCGCCGATGTGCATTCTGCCCGCCATGTGCTTTTTCAGTTCGGCGATGCTCTGCACGGTCTCCTCGCCGGAGGTCCTTCCCGTTTGGTCAAAGGTAATCTCCGCAAACCGAATCCCGCCTGCCGCCAGTGCATCCAACAGTGGCGGCAGTTTTTCATGCTCTACTCCACGAATGATGGCGATGATTGCTGCCTCGCGGATTTCCTGTATCAGTTCGGTTTTCTTCATCCGTTTTTCCTCTTTTCCAATGCGAGTGCAACCCGTTCCGCGCCGTATGCCGCAGCGTATTCCGAGAGCGCCTCGGGAATTTCCTCCGCCTCCAAGCCCGCGCGCTCGCGGAGCAGGAATGCATAGGCAAAGCGGAGCGGGTCCGAGCCACCGACAAGAATTCTGCGTCCCCTGCCGTCCCGCCGCAGTCTCTCCACGTCGGCGCACAGCACCGCGCCGAGCAGGAAGGAGAACAGCTGTTCCGATGTGTCCGTGCAGAATTTTTGGCGAATGCGCACCTTGAACAGCGCCTCGTTCACCCCGCGCTCCGCCGCGCAGGTACAGCCCGCAAGCAGGCGGTCACGGTCGGGCATCTTCGGGTAGACCCCCATCAGCTTCTCGCGCAGAATGGTATTCTCCGCCACCGCGCGGAGCAATTCGCCCGAAAGGGAGGTGCGGAAGTCCTCCACCACTCCGTCCGCCGTCAGGAACACGGTTTTGAGATGCGACCCGGGCAAAAGAACAACCGATGAATTTCGGAATCCCATTTGGCGGCAGATGCCGAGCAGTTCAGTCTCCTCTCCCCGCATGACATCGGTGTCCGCAGGGTCATGCGTCGGGCGCACCGCCCGCATCCCGGGAATCAGCCACAGGTTCAGATGCGGCAGATTTTGAAGTCGGAGCAAAACCACCTCTGCCGCCAGTGCATCGGCATCCGCCGGCGCCGGAACATAGGGGGAAAGTCCCAGCCCCGCTTCACTGCAGATCATACCGGATGCCAATGCGACCTCCGGCACTGCCGCCTGTCTGCCCAGAAAATCCGTAACGGCTTCGGTCAGGCGCTCTGCGTAGGAAAACGCCCCGTCCGAAACGCTGTTCCGTGCGCCAAGTCCGAATTTTTCCGCCGCAAGAATCTCTCCGCTTTGGATCAGGACAAGCCTTGTGTTGGTCGTCCCGCCGTCTATAGATAGCACTGTCATATCGTCACTCCCACAGTTTGCGGTTGATGTTCGGGGTCAGCTGTGCCAGCATCCCTCCGTCCACCACCAACTCCGTTCCCGTTGTGTTGCGGGACTGCTCACTGCCGAAGTACCACGCCGCGTTTGCGATGTCCTCGAATTCCGCAATGTCGTGCAGAGGGGTATAGTTCGGCAGGCAGTATTTCGTGTTGTTCACGTTGTTTACCCACCGCTCGGTTTTAATCATCCCGGGCAGAACCACATTGGAGCGGATGCTCCACTTCCCCCAGTCCACCGCAAGCGACTTGGACATTCCGATCATCGCGCTTTTGGAGGAGCAGTAGGCGCATCGGTTTTCGGTCACGCGCAGAGCCGAATTCGAGCCGATGAACACAATCGAGCCGCCGCCCGTCTCGCGCATCTGCTTTGCCGCCTCCCGCGCCATCAGGAAATTCCAGAAAATATTGGTATTATAGACACCCATAAAGTCGCGGATGTCCAGTTCCATGCTCACCTGATTCAGTCCGAGGTTTGCCGCATTGAGGACAAGCGCCCCCACCGAATGCCCGTTTGCGCGGATGTCCTCGAAAATCGCCCGCACCTCGTCCACATCGGGCGTTGCGGTCTGATAGGAATAGCCTTTTGTATAGACCCCGTAGGTATGATTCAGCTTCCCGGCGGCGGCATCTGCGCTTTCCTGATTCCGGCTTCCGATCAGAACCGCCCAGCCCTCGCGCGCGAACCGCTCGGCAATGGCATATCCTGTTCCATTATGCGCGCCGGTTACAAAAACCGTATGTTCCATGCTCTGTTTCTCTCCCCTTTTTCCTCTTACCAGTCGGCATTGCTTCCGTCCTCGAAATACTGCCGCGGCGTCGTCCATTTTCCGTCATACAATTTCTCTTTGAGCGCGTCCTCGTCCAACTCAACGCCAAGCCCGGGCTTGGTGGGGACATCAATGTATCCGTTCTTCATCACAAACGGCTCTTTCAGATACCCAACGCCGAGGTCGCCGCCATCGGGGTTGCCCGGGTGCTCCTGTACCAAGAAGTTCGGGCTGCACGCGTCCACCTGCAGGCAGGCGGCAAGCGAGATTGGTCCCAGCGGGTTATGCGGTGCGATAGAGCCGAAGTACAACTCCGACATCAGGGCAATCTTCCGCCCCTCGAAAATACCGCCGCAATGGCAGATGTCGGGCTGAACCACCGCCACCGCCTGCTTTTCCAACAGCTCGCGGAACTGCCATTTTCCAAACAGCCGCTCACCCGCCGCAATCGGTATGGAGGTCGACCGCGCAATGTTCGCCATGCAGTCCACATTTTCGGGCAGGCACGGCTCCTCGATGAAGAACGGGCGGTAGGGCTTCAGCTCCTCGGCAAGGCGCAGAGCCATCGCGGGACTGACCCGCCCGTGAAAATCAATGGCAAGGTCCACACTGTCCCCGATTCTCTCGCGCACCGCCGCAAAGCGCGCGATATGCCCCATGAGGTTCTGCGGCGTATCGATTGCGCGGATGGGCGGAATGATGGAATATTTCAGCGCGGTATAGCCCGCACGCAACCGTTCATCGGTGATGTTCAGCATCTCGTCCACCGAGAAATCGCCCGCCACGGCGGTCCGCTTGATGTGCGTATACATCCGGATTTTGTCGCGCACCTTACCGCCGAGCATTTCCCAGACGGGGCAGTTGTAGTACTTCCCCTTGATGTCCCACATTGCCTGCTCGATGCCGCTGATTGCCGAGAGCATCAGAGGACCGCCGCGGTAGAAGCCGCCGCGATAGAGCGCCTGCACATGGTGCTCGATCTGCATCGGGTCTTTGCCGATGAGATAGTCCTCAAATTCGCGGACAACCGCCTCAACCGAGGTGCAGTGCCCCTCCAGTACAGGCTCTCCCAGCCCCACCAGATCGGTATCGGTGTACATCTTCAGAAACATCCAGCGGGGTCTGACCTTCAAAAGCTCCAGCTTTGTAATTTTCATATTCTTATATCTTCTCCAAAGGAATTTCCCGATAGAATTGCGGCACGACCTTGTTCGGATACGGGAACGCGGCAAGGTCGAGGCGGTCGAACAGCCCGCAGTGAAGCGGAACTGCCACCGCGCCAATCCGCTCGCAGAAGCGCGCGCCGTCGGTCATGTTCATGTTGTTCCCTACCCCGTTGACGGGCAGGAACACCGCATCCACGCGCTTGGGCAGGTCGTCGAAAATGCGCGCGTCATAGAGCGTGTCGCCCGTGATATAGTAGGTTTTCCCCTCGGCTTCCAACAGAAAGCCGATTGCGCAGTCATCCGAATGCACGGCACGGACAGCGCGGAAATGCAGACTTCCCTCCGTCCACTCCGTGCCGCGATTGAACAGCACGTAATTGTTTTGGATTCCGCCGAACCGCCGACGGACGTTCTCCCACGCGTTGCCCGAAGCCAGCACCGTGACCGCCGAATCCTCTCCGAGATAGTGGCAGAGCGTTTCGGGGTCGGTGTGATCGAGATGGTTGTGCGTGAGCAGAATCAGGTCGGGCTTCAGCGAGAGGAAGCGCGGGTCGACCGGAACGCGCCGCCGATTGTGCGGTTCGATCCTCTCCACGCTGTCCGAAAGATATGGGTCGAGCAGAATCACCTTGCCGTCCGTTTCAAACAGCAGTCCCGCCTGCCCCAGCCATGTAATCTTCATATTCCGGTCTCCTCCAATCCGATATGGGATGAAAACAGTTTGGTTTCATTCGGTTGCAGAAACGCAAAGCCCGTCTCCGACCTTGGAAAGGGCGCATTCGCGGCGTTCACCATGCAGGTCTGCGGCTCCATGCAGAGAAAGGCTTTCCCGTCCCCGTAAATCAAGCGGTAGCCGAACGCCGTGTCGTTGCGGTAGACCGTCCGCAAGCCGTTTTCGGGGTCGGTCAGGGTCAGAAGTCCCCCGCCGCCCGCGCGGTAATGTCGGCTGACCGCGCCCGATGCGGGATGCCATGTCCCCGCCGCCAGTGCCGCCGATATTGCGTCAAATTCCGGCAGTCTGCCTGTCGGAAGATAGGTTGTCATATCCCGCTCAATCTCTCGCGACAGCTCCGCTTTTGCAAGCACGGTTTTCGCGTTCGTTTTCGGGGTCATGGCAAGACTGAAGGTCGTATGGAAGCCGAGAAAATACGGCATATCCGTGTCCGAGCGATTGGTCAGAGCGGTTTTCAAGTGCAGTCCGTCTGCCTCCAAGCGATAGGACAGGCGCAGGGTGAACGCGTGCGGAAAGGACAGATACGGGTGCGCCGCGTCCGCCGTGTATTCCGCCGTCAGGCTGTCCCCGCTTCGTGCGGTCACGGCAAACGGCGTTTCGTGCAGTGTCCCGTGCAGATGACATCCCGTGTTCGGCTCGTTGACGGGAAAGACATACTCCCGCCCCGCAAACACGAACCGCCCGCCCGAGATACGGTTGACGGGAAAGAGAAGCGGCATTCCGTAAAGATACGGATTATCCAAGCGCATCGGGTCGGGCGGCTCCCGCAGGATGCGCGCGCCCGTGGCGGAATGGCGGAGCGAGATGCAGTTCGCCCCGCGTGACAGGTTGATGCGCGCGGTATACCCGCCGCCGCAGAGTTCGATGATTTCAGACTTTTTCATGGTTCATTCCCTCCACAGACAACCTTCTATACTAATTATACCTGAAATTCCCATCAGAAGCAATACAAAAAAAACAGAAAAATTCGGGAATCGTTGGTTGATAGATATGGGCAAATTTGCAAAAACCGACTTGACACCCTCCGTTTTTTATGCTATCATTGATACACGGGCGATTTCCCGCTTGCATAAAAGGAGTTCTGTTATGATAATTCCCATGATCTATGAGCCTGCATATCTGAACAATTCCATTTGGTGTGACAAGCAACGGCTCGGCGTAGAAGCCGTACTCGCGCAGAAAAAATATACCGTGATGCAGATCGACGGCAATGCTTACAGGGATTATCCCTATGAGCGGCTATTCGGGCAAAGCCCCCGGCTCATCATCCTGTTCGCAACCTCCCCTTCATGGATTTTTCCCGCGCTTTGCTTTTTTCGGGATCATAACATTCAGGTTATTCTGACGGATTGCTATCCATGGCCGTCCGAGCTGGTTCAGGCGCAGTGTGCAATCGACTACAGCGGAGGGATCAAAACAATTTTTCAACATCTGGAAGCGCAGGGGTGCGCAACTGTCGCGCTGTACGGTCTGTTCCGCAATTCCACAACCGATGATATCAAAAAACTGGCATTTGTTCAGGAGTGCCGGCTTCGCGGCTTTGCAGATCCGGAGGCGCATTGCTTTTATAACGAAAACGACCTGAACGCCTGCTATCAGGATTTTTCCGGTCAGCTTCATCGGTTTGATGCGGTAATCTGTGTCAATGACATTGTAGCGCTCTCCCTGATGAAGCACCTGAAATCGGATGGGATCGCTGTGCCGGATACCCTGCAACTGATTACAATCGGGGGAATTGATCTGGTTGAGCACTTCACCCCGAAGCTGTCCACCTATACGGTTGACCACACCGCAATCGGGTCGCAGGTCATCGCCCTGTACCGATATTTGGCAAACGCCAATTCTCCGTCGCTCCGGCTGACCCTGAAAATGACGGGACAACTGATTCTGCGGGAAACAACAAAACAGATTTTTCAAGCAGCAGAGTCCACCTTCTCCGCAGACTCTGTCCCCCTGCCCGACCTTCCCAATCCCTGCTTTTATCACAATGACGAGGTACAGACCTTTTCCAAGTTGGAAAAGATGATCAGCATCTGCGATGAAACCGATCTGGGAATCATCCGTCACATTCTGCAAGGCGCATCCTATGAAACCATCGCCGAAGATCTGCATCTCTCCCGCAACACCGTCCCCTACCGCATCCGCCGCCTTGCAAACAGCATTTCCCTGCACTCCCGAAGTGAGCTGAAGCAATTTCTGGAGAAGAATTATGCTGATATGTTTTAAGGCAACACCGCGCAATTCCGATGGTGCGAATCACAACTTGCAGAGTCGAATTTTTCGTCAGACGATACAAAAATTCGCGGGCTGTAGCCGAGCTACAGGCAAGGATTTTTGTGAAGTATGGCGGAAAAGGCGCGAGTGAGTGCGCAACTGAAGATCGCGGATTGCGCGGTATTGCCTTAAAAAAGCGGCTCTGTGATGTTTTCGTCCATCGCGATGAGGAAACGCCGTTTCCCCTCGTCGTACTCCTGCTTCATCACGACGGTTGCGGGGAATTTCCACATCTTGCAGGCGGGATTCCACCAGTCCTTGCGGCGCAGCGGCCAGAACAGAGTCTCCGGGTTGACATCGTCATAGAACAGCAGGGCGTCGGTGTCCCACGCGTGGTGCGCAATCTGATAGTAATCGCTCTTCAGGTATGCGCCGTACATATCGTGCAACAGAGCGCAGGGGGCGTTCGACTGCACGTCGGCGGGGAAGAACAGTTTTTTGCCGTTCAACGTCACGCGCGTGACGAGCGAGGAATCGTTGACGATCATCTCGGCAGGGTAAATCTCCTCCTGCGTCAGGAGAACCTCCACCTCCGCCTGCCCGACCGAGAAGCGCTCTCCCATGTGAACCTTCCGGAACGGCGCGTTCGGGAAGGCGGCACGAATGCCCGGCAGCCATGTTGCGTAGCAGTCGCAGACTTCCTTCCACAGGCGGATCGGGAAGATATGCGGGTCTGCCATGTTCATCACGAAATTGCGGACCTCAACCGCGTCGCTGTAGCGCTGTGCAAACTTATGCACGCCCGCGATGTGGTCGTAGTGCGGGTGGGTCAGAATCCATGCGTCAATCACGGGCTTCTGTCCCTCGGGCGTATCCGCCGCGAGCGTTTCCCACAGCTTCACTTCGTCCTCGCCCGCGCTTCCGAGCCCGTCGTAAACAAGGAAGTGTCCCTCGCCCAGTGCGAAGATGTAGCACATTCCGAAGTTGACCACCTCCGCGTTGGGCGTAATCTGCGTGACCTTCTGCTCCCCGACATAGCAATCCTTCTCGCCCAGTTGCGCGGGAATCCGCTTGCCGTGCGCGGTATAGAGCAGGCGCACCTGTCTGTGGCTCGGAATGTAGATTGCCCAAATGTAGCCGTCGCCGACCACTGCGCCGATAAAGCGGTTGCCGCAAAGGGTACGCTCCGAAATCGCTTCGGCGGGGTAGCGTGCGCGCAACTCTGCGGTCAGCCCGTCCGCCTCCGCTTCGCTTACCTCGTCAAAGATTTTCAGCCGGACGCCGTCGCCGCAGGGGTACAGTTCCTCCGCCTCGTCCTCCGACTTCTCCGCTTCCCGCTTCTCCGCGGTTTCCTGCAAGCGGTCAATCATGGTGTTCCAAAGATTTTTCATAGCCTTGTTTTCTGCTCCGGATTTCAGTAAAATTTGCTGTAGTGCCCGTCTCCCTGCTCGCCGTCCAGCTTTCCGAAGTCGGGCGTTTCTGCAAAGGAAATGGTTTGCGTGCCGTCGTAGGCGAAGAGCACCCGCTCGCACGAGCCGACGATATAGCGGTTCTGCTCCAGATTTGCAATCGAGCGGTACAGGCTTTCCGCCACGGGGAAGAACGCGATTTTGGGGTTGCAGAGCTCAAAGAGTTCCAACGACCCTCCGTTTACGCCGTGGTGCGCCACCTGCATGACGTCGCACTTCATATCCTCATAGTACATACTTTTGATGCGCAGAGCGGCTTCCCGCTGTGCGTCGCCGAACCAGATAAAGCGCGTGTCGTTCGTCACCGCGTCAAACACCATGGAAAGGCTGTTGAACGTCTTGTACGGCGAGGAGGTACTGCTGTCCTCCTGCGTGAAGAGGACGGTAAAGGTCACGCCGGGCAGGAAGAACTGCTGCCCCGTGTGCGCCTTCTGGTAAACGCATCCGCCGAATTTGCCCTTGATGCTGTTCGGATTGAAGCCGCGCTCGCGTTGGTCGCTCTTGGAATAGAGGAAATCCGAGGGGTCGTTTGTAATCAGCTGTTCCACCTTCACGCGGTCGGAATAATCGCTCATAAACTGTCGCAGAACGCCGTAATGGTCGTGATGCCCATGCGTGAGAAACCACGCACGGATGACGATATCCTTCACGCCCGCAGGCTTGAGACTGTTCAGCGTATTCCAGAGCGTGAGCGCGTCCTTTTCGTTCGGATAACCGCCGTCGATGACCGCAAAGGTGCCGTCCTCCAGCAGAATGACATACCCCATGCCGCCCACATTGCCCGCAAGATCGTCGACAACGGTGCCGTCTGCAATATCTCCGCCCGGATAGTTCAGCCCGAGTTGAGTCACGCTGACATCGCAGATCTTGGTATATTCGCTTGCGAGAATCGGGAAGTTGGCGTTCTCCTGCGCGCTGACCCGCATTTCCGAGAGGTGCTTCAGCCAGTACGCGTGAACCTGCGTGTTGTCCTTGCGGTAGGTTGCCGCCGACACGGACGTGCCCCGGTTGGTCTGCCAGACCGCAAAGCCCTGCGCCTCCAGCTCACGGCAGTATGCGTCAAAGACGGTTTCGTCCACGCCCTTCCAGAACAGCTGAACCGTCTTGTCGCCGCAGTTGAACACGCCGTCATAGTACCGCCCCTCCGCGCTGACAGGCAGATCGCCGTAGTAGCCCGCGTTGTTGCTCGCCACGATGTTCTCGCGCGGATAGCTGACGCTGACCTTTCCGTCTTTATCGGTGTAGCTTGCGTATTTCAGATTTCCAACGAACGCGTCCACGGCAAGCGTGACGTCCTCGTCCGTCCAGCCGAAGAGAATGATTTTCTGCCCCACATAGTAAATGCCGTAGGTGTCAGGCGCGCAGGACTCCTTCAGGTTGTTGAACTCGTCGTAATTGGTCTGCCCGACCAGAATTTCAGGCGCTTCGGAATCGTGCGCGGCGCTGTCGGTCTTAACGTCAAGCGTCCCGCTTCCCAGATTCTCCAACGCCTCGGCAATGCGGTACATCCCGTCCATTGCCCCGTCGGTTGCGTACTGCGCGCGGATCAGACGGTAGAGCGGCTTGCCCGCTTCCACCAGCGTGATCGCCTCGGCAGTGCCGATATGGCGCAGATCTCCCGGGATTTCCGCCGCCGTTCCCGTCAGGTAATTGGCAAGAAACCACTGAACCGCCAACGGCGTAAAGGCTTCGGTAAAGCCCGAGATGACCAGCTTGTTTCCAACCGCCGCAACCGCAAATTCGCCCGCCTTCAGCGTTTCCAGAACCTGCGCAGTCTCGGGACGGTTGGTGTGTCCCACCAGAATTTCCTTTTTGGAGGAATCCGCTTCCTTCCCCGCCTCCAGAAAGTCCGTGCCGAAATCCGGTGTGCCGCCAAGGAGGGTCAGCATCGCCTCGTAGAGATCGGAAGCGCCGGAAATCACGCTGTCGGAGGTCATTTGCGGGCGCACCAGACTGTAGCCCTTCAGTTGCTCCGGCAGAATCGGCTCTGCGGAGACCCCGGTGTCAACCGGCGGTTTCCCGCTTCCCTTACACGAAGAGAGAAACAGCATGGCAAACAGCAACAGGAAACACCCGCAGCGGAATACCGTTTTTTTCATATAAGCCTCCTTACTTAAAACATAATAGCCATGACAATGCCGATAGATATCAGCTTTGGAAATATGGCGGGATGAAATTTATCCCCCCTCATCAGTCGCTTACGCGACAGCTTCCCCCCAAGGGGAAGCCTTTCCTAAAGAGTGCGTTTGTTTTTGTATACAGCTTCAAATTTTAGCTAATTCTCATTTATGCCAATACACAAAAGGGATTTTACCAAAGGCTTCCCCTTGGGGGGAAGCTGTCGCGTAAGCGACTGATGAGGGGGGATCTGTCCGCACCCGCCAAGCCCGCCTCACTTCCCACTTTTCGCCCTCTCGCCTTGTCGTGTAGTGCGAATAGAGTTCCGCAGAAAGGCTTCCCCTTGGGGGAAGAAAACTGCAGGCAGTTTGTCGCGTAAGCGACTGATGAGGGGGGATCTGTCCGCACCCGCCAAGCGAAAAAGCTCCTTCGGGGTGACAATTGCAGGGCAACTGTCACCCCGAGGCGTTACACTTTTGGAAACACCTTCCAAAAGCTGTAACAACCTTTACAGGTTTCCGGCGTTATCGAAATTCCAATAGGTCGGCTCGTCGGTGTAGTGGTCATTGAGCAAGCCCGTGCTGCCGGTCAGGATATCGACGGTATCGGGGGTCAGCAGTTGAATTGCGGGAGATACATAGCGTTTCATATGTCTGTCCTCCTTAATTTGCAAATCCCGAAAGGACGGTGCGTTCCGTCTCGGTATAGGGGCTGACCAGATCAAGCGTTCCGTCAATGCCCGTCAGCGTCTTGCCGGACTCCACAACGTTCGTGTAGTCCGCCGCGTCGGCTTCGGTGTATTCGCTGCCGTCCGCCCGATAAAGCTTGCCGTCGGCGGCTTTGTAGAGCAGGTCGTTCAGTGCCGAGGTTGCAACCTCCTTCACACTGCGGGACTGCTCCGCGCCTGCGTAAAGCGTGCGCACGGTCTGCCCGTTCACGGTCAGGTCGAGGTATGCCAGACCCGAGAACTTCGCGTCATAATGGTTGGTCTGAATGTTTGCGAGCGTGCCCGCGATACAGCCCTCAGTCCCCGTAAACCACTTGTTGGTATTGTCGATGGCAACATAGGTGCTCTGATCCCCGGTGTAGCCGAGCGTCTTTGCATAAGCGTCAAGCGCTTCTCTGGTAAACGCGCCCGCGCCGGAGACAAACACGGCGGGGGAAATCAGCATTCCGTACCCGACCTCGGTGTACATGGACATCCGCTCCCAGTACAGTCCGTTGGTGTTCACGGTTGCCCGGAAGCGCAGACCCGCAGGGGTCTCCAGACGGACGGAAGCGCCTGTTTGCATCGTGAAATTCAGGTCGCTTGCGGCAGTTGTGCAGGCGAGTTTGGTGACAGGCAACTCTGTTTGAGTCTCCTTGTTGATTACTAAGTCGCCGGAATAATTGTAGAAAGCGTCCTTTGTCGCATCCGCTCCGCTAACCGTTCCGAAATTCACAACATCTATCAAAGCCAGAGGATTTTTCGCCCATGCGAAGAAACCGGAAGCATACTTGGAAGAAGAGATGTTGCCGAAATTGGTGCAGCTAAACGCCAATTCCGTAGAATTTCCGTCCGACCGGCTCCAGAAGCCGGCTGCCGTAGGAGCAGCTCCGCCCGTCACGGAAACGTTTCCAAAGTTCGCACAATGGATGAAATCGGCGTTTTTCGTTGCGTAGCCGACAAACCCGGCTGCACGGAGTTCCTTTCCGACAGAAGTGACAGCCGTAATCTCCGCATAGTTCGCGCAGTTCAGATACAACGTCTGATCCGCTTCCAGTTTGCCGGAAAAGCCGCCGAAATTCACATATTGCGCGTTCGTCAATGCGGTAGCGTCAACCACAATTTTGCCCGCCAGTGTGCTGTTCAGATACGAACACCGTCTGGAAAGGCCAAAGAAACCGCCCATGTTGACCTGTGCGCCGGTATGCGTCAGATTTGTGTAAAGGTGAACGCCGTCAATCAGGGTGCTGTAAGTATTGCTGCAATATGCCGCAAAAGCACCGACGGTCTTACCCCCTGCCGCACTCGTATTCAATACATACGGGTTTTGAGCAGAACCAATGGTCAGGTTCAGAATCAGAGAATCGTTGGTCTTTGATACCGTTCTGAAGAACCCCGCATCGCTGTCGGCTTTTCCGTTGACGGTAAAGTTGTAAATGCTGTGTCCGTTGCCGTCAAACACGCCGTTGAATCCGTTTGCATTCGAAAAGACAAAGTTGTCAAAACTCTCGCCGCCCAGATCGAGGTCGTTCATCAGCTTATATACGCCGCCCGCAGCGGTCATGCCCTTGAGTTCTTCCAGCGTGGTGACTTCGGTCACTGCGCTGTCTTCCTCGCCGCATCCGGTGATGTAGAGATACCGGTTTGAACAGCCTTCCGACCCGCCGAGCAAAACACCGTTTCCGTTGCCGGTCGCAGTTCCCGAGAAGTTGCTGTTTTTCACATACAGGTCGGATTGGAAGCGATCGCCGACAAAGCCGCCGACATAGGCGGTTGCTCCGCTGATATTTGCCGTGTTGGTGCAGTTTTCAACCTTCAGCGGAGAGCCGGAAAAGCCGACCAGACCACCCAGACGAACGCTACCTGTTCCGACAACCGAAACCGTTGCGTTGTTCGTGCAGTTTTCCATTACGTTCTGACGGTTGTTGTTCGTGTTGACCAATCCGACCAGACCGCCGACATCTTTTTCAACATCGGTCGTTGCAACCGCATCGGTAAACGAGCCGTATACCTTGCATCCGGTCATCACAAATTTCTTTGCATAGCCGAAAATGCCGCCTGCAAAATACTTCCGGCTTACGGTGTTGGTATAGTTGCCGTACACTGTAACGTTCTCAATCTGTCCGATATAAGCGTCCGACGCGACCTGCCCCGCAAGGAAGCCGTGATAGCCGTCTGCGTTCGCATGGTTCGTCATCGAAATCGGCGCGTCAGCCGAACCGATTACAAGATTCTTCACAGTCGTATAGCCGCCGTCGCAGACCTTGCCGAACACGCCCATGTGTCCGTCTGCGGTCGCGCTCTCGTTTGCAAGCGTGAAATTCTTCAGCGCGTGTCCGCGCCCGTCGAGAACGCCGTTGAAGGTCGCCACCAGCGTGACGTAGGTCTTGCCCGCAAAGTCAATGTCGTTTTTCAGATAGTAAGACTTTCCCGATTCCATCGCGAGGAATTCTTCCGCAGTGGAAATACCGATCTGCTCGGCGCTGTCGGTCGTCCCGTCCGAGACCGTTGCAGTCTCCACCGTTGCGGATACCGCATACGGAATTGCCGCCGTCATCACCGCCGCGGTCAGGAGCAGGGTCAGGGTTCTTTTCAATGCTTTCATGGGGTTCTCCTTTTCTTCGGTTTATTTTTTTGGGTGTCGCGTCAGGTCAAGCCCTGCAGTTTTCTGATGTTGTCCTGCATGGTCGTCAGCTTGGTGCGGATGGTCTCCGCAATGCTTTCGTTGTAGGTCGTTCCCACCGTGTTGCCCTTGTTTGCGTTGATGATGCTCCGCAGTGCCTGCGTCACGCCCAGACCGTTCGAATTGATGGTCAGCACTTTGGTGTAAAGCGCGCCCGCGTCCATCTTGATGTTGTTCGTAATCAGGTCGAGCATTTGCCATGAAGCCCGATCGTCCATGTACCGCGTCTTCAGTGCGGTTTCGTAGTAAGCGGGCGTGACCTCATGGTAGCTTTCCGATGCGAGCACCTCCAGAACCGCGCCGAGCATTTCGTGCCGCGACGTGGGAACGGTGCTCGGAATCGCAACGCCCGTGTAGGAATCGTGCTGATAGGAATAATAGTTGGTCTGGCTTTCGTCCAGTTTTGCGATCGGCAGAATCATGTATTTGTCCTTCAGATTCCGCACGCACTCGTCCTCCACGTGAAGCAGGCGGAGCGTTGCCATCAGTGCCGTCCCCGCGCCGAACTTCTCGGCAATCCGGTTCTGCTCGCCGTTTCCGCTTTCGTCGGCAAAATCGGGCTTGTAGAGATAGGTCGCTTCCTCATCGTAATAGAGCTGCAGGATCTTGTCCACCGCGTTCGTCAGCCGCTCCTTGGAAAGGTCGTACTGATAGAAGTTATCCTCGGTCTTGGTCAGAATGCTGATCTCGCAGGAGGACCAGTACGGGTCTACGTTCAGGTACGGGCTTGAAACAAAACCGTAAACGTCCTGCTCGTTGTATTGCGAATTTCCGTCCGCGTCACGATAGTAGTCCTTCGCAAGCTTATACTGCTCGTCCAACGTCCACTTTCCGCTGTTCACCACCTCCATCAGGTCGGGCGCGTCGTCGTGGGTGTTCAGCAGGGTTTTGTTGACGTAGGTCACGAACACGTAGCGGTAATAGGAAAGCGAAATCGCTCCCGTTGCCATATACTGCGCGTTGCCGATGGACGCCGTTTCGTTGAACAGCTGCGACCAGTACGCCGCCTCAAGATTCAGGTTCGGCACTTCCAACAGGTTCGACAGCAGTCCTTCGTCGGTATACATAATGGTGGAATAAACCGGATTCCACGCAATGTCAACCGTGTCCGAACCCGCCTTCATATCGTTTCGGATCTGATCCGGAACGCCGTACTGCGGCGCAGCACCCTTCCCCATCGGGGTGTTCGTAAGCTTCACGCCGAGTCTCTGCTCCACCAGTTTGTTGCGACGGTAGACCGCATCGTCCACAACGTCGCCTGTCGCACGCGCAACCACCACCTCGTCGTCATACCACGAGCGGTTCGTGCTCGCAATGCGGATCACCGCGTCCCCGTAGTCCTTGTTTCCAACCGCGTCGGGAACGTCATACTTGCTCGTCTCCTCTTCCGTCGCGCCACTGTTGCCGTTCGTCGTAGTCCCGTTGTCCGAGGTCGAACCGTTGTCGCCTTTCTTTCCGCAACCGACCGCCGCCGTCAGCAGGGCAATCAGCAGAAGTACGGCAAGAAGCGACCGGATTCCCGTCCGGTTCCGTTTTTCTTTCATGGAATGATTCCTCCTTTTCGGGTATCGGAGGCTTTTTCAGCCATCCTGTATGTTCATTATAGCACAGCCCCACCGCAATTGCAATTGCGAAAAAACAGGCATTCTGTATCCTTCTCTTTATATTTTTTTAAAAATCCGTCGCAATGCCCAATTTCGGGTGTCTTTTTTGTGCATTCAGAACAAATCAAAGCAGGAAAAAGCAGGAAACCGACGCACCGTGCCAATGAAAGCCCATCGGTTTGCCCCGTGAAAGCAGCAAAAAAGCAGGTTGTAAGCCCCCTGTTCGGCTTACAGCCCGCTGAATGTTTGAAATTTTATAAACTGCCCGGAAAACGCCAAAAGCACCGGACACCGTGCCGGAATCCGCCAACCGGATTCTGTAGAATTTCCCTTGCCCGAGTGCCGAGATCCCGCCTGCCGGCGCCCCTTCGGGGTTCGACTGAACGCCGCAGGCGTTTGCTCTGAGATGACACCCGTTGGATTTTACACATGCTCGCCTCGGCACTCGCGCAAGGGCGAACCATTGCAGTCCAACACCGAAACAGCGCCAAAGGAAGCACCTCTCCGCCCTCTACTCCTTCCTGCGGTCGCGGTAGCGACCGGGGGACATACCGGTGTAACGCTTGAAGAACTGCACAAAGTAGCTGTCCCCCGTGAATCCGCACGCCTGCGCAACCTCCTTGACCTCCATGCCGCGCTCCAACATATCCTTTGCGCGCTGAAGGCGCAACTCGCAGATCATGCGCTTCAGCGGAACGCCCGTCAGACGGTGGAAATCGTAGGAAAGCTTGCCCGCGCTGACATAGAAACGATCCGCCAGCTCCGCCACACCGATGTCCCGCCCCGCGTCCACCGCCTCGATGATGCACTTGGAAACGTCGGTGATGTACAGATCCCCTTCCGACCCCGCGCTGAACTTCTGCGCGCCCCGTTCGCCGCACAGGTCGGCAAGACGGTTCACCACAGCAAGCAGCAGACCGTACAGCACGGGCGGGTTCTTGCCGCTGTCACGCGTTGCCACATAAATTTCCCGCATTTCCGCCAATTTCGGTTCGAAATAAGCAACCTCCCGAGCCTCAAGCGGAACTACCACCAGATTGTTCTCCAACAGCGGTTCCATATTCAGAAGCGCGGGCGGCATCATGTCCACCACGCTTTGCAGAAAATAGAGATCGTAGCCGCAAAACGGCAACGTCTCGCAGTCCAGCCGTACCGTGCAATGGTAGACACCGCGGTTGACGAACATGGCGCACGCCCCCTCGCCCTCGTAGAGCTTTTGCGGCGCAAAAATGCGATACCGCCCGGAGGTCACCAGAAAGACCTCATACCCGTTGTGAAAATGCATATTCGGCGGGTAGGTTTTCCGATGCTCCTGCCGTTTCCCGACCGTGATGGGCAGTTTGAAACTGCGCACCGCCTCATATCCGTATTGCATTCCGCCGTCTCCCCTCCTCTCCCGCGCATCTTTCCGCTTTTTCTGCTTCCATTATACAGGATCTCCCCCGATTTGTCAACCCTCATTTCCGCATCCGCCGCTGCATCCTCCCAAACCAACAAAAAAACTTCCCCCATGACCCGCCACTCACAAAAAG
>OOIG01000638.1_pt1 | contig 29346 bp, 10 predicted proteins | sample 1692091 | NCBI WGS metagenome assembly OOIG01 (sample SAMN06348188, study PRJEB24527) | human gut metagenome | biome: human gut; feature: ankylosing spondylitis patient; material: feces | host: Homo sapiens | place: China | collected 2015-10 | reverse complement strand
AGAAGCGCACCGGCACACTCGCGCTGGTCATCGGCGATTTCGACAACCCGTACTGCTCGATGCTGATGCGCGGCGCGGAACTTGAAGCCACCCGCCACGGCTACGCGCTGGAGGTTTTCTGCCACACGCCGGGAACCATCACGAACGACCAGATGATTCGCCGCTTATTGGAGCATCGTCCGGACGGTGTCGCACTGACGGGCGGTCTGGTGGAAGACGGCCCGGCGGAGGTGATTCTGGACAACTTGAAGCGGCTGCACCACGCAATGCCCGTTGTGACGATCGGGCCGCTAATCGAGGGCATGTCCTCCTTATATTATGAATAGATAAATTATATCATTTTCTTGCCGTTTTGTAAAGAGTAATCTTGCATAAAAGTGTAAATAATTTTGCAAAAAACCGCGCAAAACAGACAATAATGCCAAAAAGGGAAGCAAACTGACGGAAAGCAGCTTGCATTTTTCATTTCAGAAATGCCCCGGAATCGAAAATCCGACTCCGGGGCGGGTCAATGATAAAACTGTTTTCAGGTCGATTCCTTACGGATTATGCCTCCGTCGAGGGGGTGTAGTCCCACACAATTGTCGCTTCGCAACCGTTTTTCCATGAGATGGTAAAGACAGTCGAATCGCTCTCGGAGCACATGAACTTAATGGTCTGATCTGCCGTCCAACCGTCAAAGGTGCTCATACCGACGGAAGACACTGCCATCGGGATGATAATCTCTTTGAGAGACGTGCAGTTTGCGAAGGCACTCGAAGTGATCGTCGTGATGGTGGAAGCAAGCTTCACGGACTTGAGGTTCTCGCAACCGCTGAACATCGAGCCGGTAACCGTTTCGCAACCCTCTTCAAAGACAACCGTCTCAAGTCTCTTGCAGTTCTTGAACGGAGAGGAATTGAACTTCACCAACTTTGCAGTCACCGTCAGCGATTTAATGCCGCTGTTCTCGAACGCAGACGAGCCGAGCGAGGTAACCGATGCGGGGAATGTAATGCCTTCCAGCGCAACGCAGTTGATAAAGGTTTTGCTCGGAATTTCCGCCAAAGATTCGGAAAGTTTCACGGATTTGAGCTGTGCGCAGTCGGCGAACACCTCAGTTCCAAGCGTCTTGACCGAATCCGGCATCACAACGGATTCCAGACCGGTGTTCTTGAATGCCTGATTGCCGATCTTCACAAGCTGGCTTGTTCCCTCAAAGATGACCGCTTTCAGATTGACGCAATCCTGGAATGCGCAGGCTCCGATCTCCGTTATCGTCGAAGGAATCACGATGGTCTCCAACGCGTCGCATCCAAAGAAGGAGTAACTGTTGATGCATTCCAGACCCTCATGCAGGATAACGGTTTTCAGCGACTTGCAGTTCCGGAACGTATAGCCGCTTCCCGTTATAGTGGAAGAGGACACATAGAGGGACTTCAGTCCTGCCGGAATCTCGATGGTTTCGAGCCCGGATTCCTCAAACGCATCAGATCCGAGTACGGTTACCGTTTCGGGAATGGTGAAGCTCTTCAGTGCCGTGCAACCTTTAAATGCGCTGGGGTTGATTGCCACCAACTCGCCAAGGAAGGTAACCGAGGAGAGCTGTTTGCAGTCTTTGAAGGTGTACGACGCAATATAATCCGTGCTTCCGAGTCTTACGATGCCGACAGGGAGTTCAATGGACTGAATTGCCGTCCCCTCAAACACGTGCGTTCCGAGCTCCACCAGTTGAGAACCATCCTCAAAGGTAATGGAAGCAAGGTTTTCACTGTCGCAGAATGCATAGTTGCCAATCGTCTTAACCGAAGCGGGAATGACAATGGACGTAATGGAAGAGTCAGCGAACGCATAGTTGCCGATTTCGGTCACCGTCGAAGGAATGACAACCGACGTAACCTTGGAGAAGCGGAACGCATTCGCCTCGATCTTTGTCGTGCCTTCCGGAAGAATGACCTGCGTAATGCCGCTCATGCCGTTCAGCGCATATCCGCCGAGAACCGTTCCTTCCGGAACAGTCAGAACGCCCTTGAGACCGCAGGGAAGCGCGATGATCTTGGAAACGCCGCCGGAAATCTCTACCAGAGCGCCGATGTTAACGCCGTACTTGGTGTTGCCTGCCTCCACATTGAAGGTGGCGAGGCTGCCGCATCCGGCAAAGACATTTTCGGCAATGGAGGTCGTTGCCTTCGGAATGGTAATGCTCTCCAATCCGGCGTTGAGGAACGCGTCCGAACCGATTTTGGTAAGCGTTGCGGGCAGCGTCACGGATTTGAGCGCTTTGGTCTCGTTGAAAGCACCGTTGCCGATCGAGGTAACCTTGTTGAACGTAATGTTCTCCAGTGCGCTGTCATAGCGGAAAGCATAGTTCGGAAGCGCTTTGACGCGATCCGGAAGCGCAATGGAAGTCAGAGCCGTGCAGCTTTCAAACACGCCCGTACCGAGCGTCAGCGTTGCGGTTCCGGCTGCGAAGTCAACGGTCGTCAGGTTCGCGCATCCGTTGAATGCATTGCTGTCAATCTTGGTGGTTCCCTTCGGGATGGTCACCGACGCAATTGCAGTGTTACGGAATGCATAAGATCCAATGACAAGCGCTCCGGAGGAGTTGATCGTCACCGAGTTCAGCGCCGTGCATCCATCAAAGGAATAGTTACCGATAGTCGTTACCGATGCAGGGATGTCGATGGTTTCCAGCGCCTCGCAGCCTTGGAAAACGTATCCGCAGATCACTTCCAGCTTGCCCTTGAACTCTACGCTCTTCAGGCTCTTGCAGTCGAGGAACTGCTTTCCGCTGGAGCTTACATTGGTGGAATAGGACGAACCATAGCCGAACTTTGTGAAGCTTGCGGGCAGGACAATCGATTCCAGTCCGCTCTCGGCAAAGCAGCTTTCTCCGATCTTGCTCACCTGCGAATTCTCGCCGAAGTTGACAGTCTTAAGTGCAGTGCAGCCCTTGAAGCACTCTGCACCGATCATGGTTACGGTATCCGGAATGTTGATGGTTTCCAATGCCGTGCAACCCTTGAACATCCGCTTTGCAAGGAAGGTGGTCTTAGAGCCGAAGGTCACGCTCGTCAGATTGACGCAATCCTGGAACAGGGTATTGGAAGTGGTTACGTTCGGCGTTTTCACCGTTGTAAAGGTGGTCACGCCCTCCGGGAAGGTAATGCTCACAATGCCGGATGCCTTGAAGGTGGAAGAGCCGACCGAAGTCAGCGCAGAACCTTCCTCAAAGATAACCGACTTCAGAGAAGTGCAGTTCTCAAAATCGTTGTTGCCGAGCGTGGTAACGCTCTTCGGAACGGTAAAGGTTTCGATCAGCGGGCAGTTTGCGATCAGAGAAGTACCGAAGGACTTGATCTGCGTCCCCGCTTCGAACGTGAAGGAGACAAGCGCGGGGTTGTAAGAGAACGAATTGTTTCCGATGGAAGTCACGGACTTCGGAATCTCAATCGTCGGGAAGCACTGATACTTGAACGCAACGTTGCCGATGGTCTTGAGCGCCGTAGAACCGTCCGCTTCTTTCTCAAAGGTCACGGAAGCAAGCTTCCCTTCGTCTTTTCTGGCTTCAAACGCATCGTTTCCGATCGTCTGAACCGTTGCGGGAATCGACACGCTTCTGAGAGACGTGTAGCCGAACGCGTCCTGACCGATGCTTGTAACGCCGTAAGGAATCACAATCGTTTCCAGCGACGAGCATTGATAGAACATTTGGTTCGGGATCACCGTAATGTTCGCCGGAAGCGTCACATACTTCAAAGCCGAGCAACCCTTGAACAGGTTTGCTCCGTACGAATCCGCCTGCGTCAGCTGGCTGGGTCTGTCGGTAGAGTGCTCGAAGATCACAGTCTCCAGAAGCACACAGCCTTCAAACGCATTGTCCCCGATGGTCTGCATCGAGCGCGGGATCACGATCTTGGTGATTCCGAGCTGCCCCTTGAACACGTTGTCCCCGATCTCCGTTACCGTATCGGGAATCACGTACTCGCCGGCAGGAAGCTGTCCGCAGATGTACTTATAGGCAGTGCCGTTTAAGTTGTAAAGAATCGGGCTGCCGGGCCGGGAGGAGAAGTTCATGTTCCCTTCTTCTACCGTGAAGTTGCTGATGCTGTAGCAGTTCGCAAACGCGTTGCCGATCTCGGCAACGGACTTGGAAAGTCCGACCGTCTGCAGTTTCATGCAGGAACTGAAAATGGAATCGCCGATCTTCAGCGTATTCGTGCCTTCCAATGTCGGGAAAGTAAAGCTTGTAACGGCGGTCTTGGAGAACGCATTGTTTCCGATGCTGTTGACATTCGAATAGTACTTGCCGTCCTTTTCGTAGGTGGCAAAGGTGATCTTAGCAAGGCTCTTGCAGCTGTCAAAAGCGCTCAGTCCGATGGCTTTGACCGTTGTGGGAATCGTCACGGAGGTCAGATTGCCGCACCCCTGGAACATACAGTTGCTGATCGTATCCAACCCTTCCGGCAACGTCACGCCGGAAATAGCGGTGTAAGAGAACAGGCTCGTTCCGCATTTCGGGTTTGCGCCCGCTTCGAAGGTAACCGTTGCAAGCGACGTGCAGCGGTTGAATACGTTGTTGCCGAGCATGCCGACCGCCTTCGGAATGACAATTTCCGTCAGACCCGACCAAGCGAATGCGTTGTTACCGATGCTGTAAGTCATTTCCGGATCTGCCGAGGTCGGAAGCACAATCGAAGTCAAAGAATTGCAGTAATAGAAAGCCATCGTCCCGATCGAGAAGGTCTTGCCGTCGCAGGCGTCCGCAAAGGTCGTGCCGGGAGCAAAGGTTACGGATTTGAGATTTCTCGCATTCTGGAACGCATATTCATGAATCTCTTTCAGCGTAGAAGGCAGCGAAATGCTCTCGATTGCCGTCACATAGGTCTCACCGTACATACCGGATACCAATCCGCCAAATGCAAATCTGCCGATTACGGTCAGACGCTCGGGAAGAACAACATGCTTCAGGCTTGTGCAGCCGTAGAAGGGGGACTTGGTATAGTTGGTGCTTCCGGAAGGCGCATCCAGAATGACCAACTCCACGGGGGTCTGTCCCTCCGGCGTAGCGGAGAAGGTCAGAGTCTCCAGTTTGGAGCAGCCGTAGAACGCCTGATTTCCGATGGACTTCACCGTGCTCGGAATGACAATCTCCTCAAGCGTCTGGCACAGGAAGAACATGGAAGCGGGGATTTCGTCGAGACCTTCCGGCAGAGCGATCTTCGCAAGCACGGCACAGCTGCCGAACGCCTGGTTACCAACGGTAAGCGTATCGCCCTTTTTCAGTGTACCGAACCGGATCTCGGTTACCACCTGGTTATAGAAGAATGCGTTTGCGGCAACGTTCGTCACCGTGTCGGGAACCGTCACCGTGGTGCTTCCCGCTTTTCTCTGCGGGCAGAAGAGCAGAGTGGAAATGACGTTCTCCGTTGTTTCCTTCCCTTCTGCGTCAAGCACCTTGTTTCCGTCTGCGTCAAGAACCGGCTTATCGGTTCTCTGATACAGGACGTTGTCAATGGCAGCAAAATTGGTGCTGTCGCTTGCAACCGTAATCTTTTCGAGCTTCGGGCAGGCAGAGAACATCGAAAACTCGCCCTTCTCGTTCAGATCCATCGTCTTGAGCGACTTCGGAAGAGAAATCTCGGTCAGCACGGAGCAGGTTGCAAACGCGCCGGAACCGATGTGGGTCACGCCTTCCGGAATGGTCAGGCTGGAAAGCTTGCGGCAGGATGCGAATGCGTTCGCTCCGATGTCCGTAAGACGTGCGGGAAGCTGAATTTCCTCCATGACGGAGCAGCCGTTGAATGCGTCATCCGCGATGGTCAGCTTCTCGGTGCTGTCCGCGAACCGGACGTACACCAGCTTGCTGCAGCTCTTGAATGCGCCGACGCCGATGGACTTGACATTCTTGCCGATGGTGATACCGGTCAGACCGGTCTTACCCTGGAACACACGGTCGCCGATTTCGGTAATCGTTTCGGGCAGCGTATAATCGCCGGTACGGTCGGTCGGATAGTAGACAACCTTGGTTACCGCCTTATCAAAGAGCACGCCGTCGATTGCGGTGTAGTTCTGGTTTTTCTCGTCAACCTTCACGCTTTCGATCTTCTGACCGAACACGCCGGTGATCTCAAATTCGGGAACATCCGCACCCAGTTCCACATACGTCACGTAGAAGTTTGTCGTTGCGGTGGAAGAGGCCGGAATACTGCCGAACGCGTTGGTTGCAAAATCAACGGTTCTCTTGCCGTCCTCGCCTGCGGCAACACCCGCAGAGTTGACGGTAACGCTTGTCAGTTTGGAAGTGTAGCCAAACGAGTTGGCTTCCATCTTAACCAGACGCTTCGGAAGCGTCACGGAGGTCAGACCGGAGCAGCTGTAGAAAGCGCTCTCGCGGATGGTAAGTGCGTAGCCCTCTTCTGTCAGGTCAATTTCTTCCAGACCGGAGCAGGACTTGAACGCTTCCTTCTGAATCTCGGTCACAAAGCCGGGAATCGTCACCTTGCTCAGCTTGTTGCAGCCTTGGAAAGCATTCGCGGCAATGGTTGTAATGCCGTTCGGCACAGTGAACTCGCCGGACATTCCCTTCGGGCAGAAGATGATGGTGTCACCCGCCGCATTGCAAAGCACCTTACGGCCTGCCTCGCCCTTTGCGGTGTAATTTCCGCCTGTTCCGGCAACGTCAATGGAGGACAGTGCGGAACAGCTGTAAATGGTATTGACGCCAAACGAGGTCAGCCGTGCGGGAAGGGTGACCGATTCCAGCTTGGAGCAGGAATAAATCGCCTTGTCCTTGACGGTCAGCGGAACTTCCGCAACGCCTTCGGGCGCAACAAGGAACGTGATCTTCGTCAGGTTGGAGCAGCTCTGGAACGCGTTTGCGTGAATCTCCGTCACGGTGTGCGGTACAAGCACTTCGGTGAACTTTGCGTACTTGAATGCGCCCGTCGGAATGATCGTCGTACCCTCTTCGATCTCCAAAGCGCCCGTCTTTGCGTACGGATATGCCTTGATTTCCATACCGGTGAACTCGTTGTCGTAGTAAAGAACGCCGTCTACCGAATGATAGCGAATGTCCTTTGCGCCCTCCACCGGATAAATGGTGATCGCCCGCAGGTTGTTACAACTCTGGAACGCAGAACCGACACCGTTGATACCCTCCGAGCCGATCTCAATCAGCTTGATGGTATTCGGAATCCGGATTTCCCGCAACGTGTTGCAGGAAACGAACGCGGAAGCTTCCACCGTGGTAACGGGAAGTCCCTTATAAGAGGTCGGAATGGTGATTGTGGTCAGCGATCCGATACCGTAATCGCCCTGCGACACCGCATATGCAGTTCCGTTATCAATGGAGGTGAACTTCAGAGTCTCCGCGAAATACGCATACAGTGTGGTTTCGGAAGGCAGATTCCAACGAATCAGCGCGTCGCCGTTCTCATCGGTATAACGGATGCCAACGCCGTTCGGCTCGGAGAACCAACCGATGAAGAGCTTTGTGGGGTCGGAGTTGACGGCAACAGGCAGTTTGTTGTACAGACCGTAAGTGACCGACGCCGTCTCGGAATCCACAGTTCCGCCCTCACCGGGAGTCAGGGTGACGCTGTATTTCTTTGCGGACCAGCCGGCATAGAGCACGGTGTCGCTGTTGCCCTCAAAACGGACATTGTCATATCTCTTTCCGCCGGAAAGCCCCGCAGGAGAGGTGAACCATCCCGCGAAATCATAGCCGTCGCGGCTGGTTTCCGGCAGGCTGATCCCATCGCCGAATGCCACGTAGACCGTCTTGACCGCCGCGCCACCGCGGACGTCGAATTCAATACCGTAAACGTCTACCGTAATGGTCTTGCGCGCGGATTCATCCCCGTTTTCATTGATGAAGGAAACGGAAATGTCCGTTGTGCCGGCTTCCAGGAAGGTCACTTTGAACGTGTTGTTCTTCCCGTCCACCGTGTAGGTCTTTGTTCCGATTTTTACGCTGTATCTGCTTGCCGTAATGACCGGAGTCCAACGGAGAACACCGTTTTCATACACGACATCGCCCATGCCGGCGTAATTGACCGAAGCGGTCTCGGAATACGGAGAGTTGTTTGCTGCGTCGGTAGCCACCGCCTGCACGGACACCGAATACACGAGGGTTCCGGCGCTCATCATCTCTTCGGTAATGGTAAAGGTTGCGTCGGTCACGTCATAAACCGTGCCGTTGACGCTCACCTTATAACCGGTTGCGCCCTCAACCTTGTTCCAACGGATCACATTTCCCGTAGCGGCAATGCCGTCCGGACGTGCCAGCGTGGTCTTGGTAAAGCCGACTGCTTCGGCAGGCGCGCTGTAATAGCCGGCACTGACCGGAGTCACCTTCACGGAAAGCACACCCGCATCCAGATCCGCAATGCTGTAGGAAGTTCCGCTGGTCACATACGCGTTTTTCAGGATCGAACCGCCTTTGGAAATCTCCACATAGTAGGCAGTGGCATTTTCCACCGGATACCATGTAATGTTTCCGTTGTCAACCGTAACGCCCGTTACCGCATCCAGACCAAGGTAGTATGTATAGGAAGCAACAGACTCCATATACCCATCTGCCTTCGCCATCACAACGAACACGATACCGTCCGCCGGCATATCGCAGTTTGCAAAAACATAGTTGGTGGAATTTCCGTTGTTGACCGCGACGTGCGTATGGTCTGCATTCGCACATCTGACCGTGATCAGGTAGTTCTGAGCATTCGCCACAGGGTCAAACACCAGAACGCTTCCAGATACCACGCGGAAGTTGGACACACGATCCAACGCCTTATTCTTATAGTATGCGGTAGCGGATTTTCCGTCACAGGACACGGTAACGGTATACTCGCCCGCCGCCCGATTGGAAAAATCAAACTTGAATTCGTTTGCACCGACGTTCTTGTCCTCCAGCACCTTGTCACCCATCTTGACGGTGACGCGGTAGCTTGCCGTAGGACCAAGTGCGTTCCAGCTGATCTTTTCCGCATCAACGGAAACGTTCGGAACGCCGGAGGTCTTGAATACCGCAAACAGAATCGTATCCTCGGTCAGCTTCTGACCGGTGTACTGATAGGTCAGTTTGTCGCCGGACTGATAGTCACTGACCCACCAGCCTGCAAACTCCGCCCCTTCCTTCACGGGAGTGGGAAGCCGATAAGCAACTCCGTTGACCGTGCGGATCGGGTCGTAAACAGCACCGTCGCAGGCGAAGGAAACCTGATACTCCGGCTTTCCTGCCGCGTGCTCCTCAAAGCGCGCATACACCGTTGTATCTCCGCTGATGACCGTGGTGTCGAAAGCGAACGCGTTTTTGTACTCTTTATCGGTATACCATCCGATAAACGCATACCCGTCCTTGGACGAATCCGCCGGCTTTGCGGCAGTATCGCCGTTGAGAACCTTCTGCGACTCGACCGCGCTTCCGCCGTCCACGTCAAAGCTGACGGTGTAGTAAGTTCTCAGCACCAGACGGTAAGTTCCGCCGTTATAGGTCAGCTTCAGCACGCCGTCCTCCAGAGTAGCGGACGCCTGTGTGTCGTCCCCCTCCTTGAACGTGAGCGTCAGCTCGCCGTCTGCATAAACAAACTTACCGGTCTGCTCCCCGTTGAATCCGGAGAGCAGGAAGGAATCCCCTGTAATGGTGAACAGGTATTCTTTTCCGTCATCCTTTGCATAGTAGACGTTGTCTATCCCGTAATCCGCCTTACCGTCATCGGTCTGTGTCGGATCGCCCGGTTGCTTCTTCTTGCCGCATGCGGGCAGAAGAATCAGGGAGAGACAGAAAATTGCAAGCAATACTACGAACAATTTTCTTTTGTGTGTTTTCATAAGGCTTCCTCCTCATCTTTATTATATAAAAGGATGCATATAGTATAGCAGAGAAGCGCCGAAATTGCAAGATCTTTTTGAAAAAAATTTCATTTTATCCGTTGTGGATAAATGTTGCGCATCATAACCCGGGTTTATTTGTCACAATCACAACAAAAAGCCGTCACAGTCCCGTTTTTTCATCAACACTTAAATTCCATTCGCAAGAGAACCTATATGAAAATTGCTAATAAGCGTCATAAAAAATGTCTTCCGTCCATCGTTTCGATATGTTTTTCATGGCTTTTTGAATCGGCACGAGAAAAATCTTGCATTCACATTTCCCACAGAACAGGAAAAGCGCCCACGCCTCGGCATGAACGCTTTTCGTCTTTCGTCTGAGGGAAGACAACGTTTTTGCCGTCTCCCCTGCTTGTGGGAACTCAATTGTTGATTTCGTAAATCTGCTTGTCGTAGCTGTCCCAGTAAGGTGCCTGCCGATAGAAGGATGCGCCGTACACATAGATTGCCGGCACTTCAATGCCTTCAAACACGTTGTACGAAACCTGATCCTCGGAGGGCTGATACTGCACAAGCGTCGGAACATCGGCGGCATTTGTCACATTTTTGTAAATCGTAACGCGGTTCAATGCCGTACATCCGATGAAACAAGCCCCTCCGATCTGCGCCAGTGCAGAGCCTTCGGTTTTGTTTCCGAATGTGACGCTTGTAAGCTGGCGGCAGTTTGCAAAGCAGAGTTCTCCGAGCGTCCGCAGAGACGCAGGCAGATTCATCGTCTTGATTGCCGACATATAGAAGGCATTCTTCCCGATTTCGGTCAGTGCGTTTCCGGGAGTCATCACGAACTTCAGATCCGTAAACCGGGTGCTGTTCGCACCGGAGGTAACGGTTCCCGCATAAGCAAACGCAAGATCACCGATCTTTACCAGTGTGGAAGGCAGATACAGCTCCTCCAGCGCAGAGGAATAGGTCGTGTTGCCCGTAGTCCGATCATACGACGAATACGGATAGCACACCGCATTCGGAATGACCGTGACGCCTTCCTCAAAGCGGAGCACCTTCAGGTTTCTGTTTTCATAGAAAGCGGCAGTACCGAGTCCGGCGCCGACGCTGCCCGAAACCGTAACCGATTCCAGCGCGTCCATGGAGGCAAACGCATAATTACCGACCTTTTTCACGGTGGAAGGAATCACGACCTCCTTCAGACCCGTGTTATAAAAACCGTACATTCCGATGCTTTCCACATCTCCGGTGAGGACAAACTCCGCCACATTCTCCAGATATGCAAATGCAAAATCCGGAATTGCCGTGACAGAACCGGTGACGGTCAGCTTTCGGAGGGATGCAGGACCCGCACCGGAGTTGCTGACGCGGTATTCGGTCTCACCGTCCGTCTCCGTCTCGATGATAGTACCCCCGAAAATATAGAGCATATAGGTGTTTTCCGTTGCAGAACCGCCGATGAAAGGCACGGTAAGCGATTCCAGGCTGTCTGCGTTCGCAAACGCGGACGCCGCGATTTCCGTCACGCTGTCCGGAACGACCACGTTTCCGACGCAACTCTTGAAGAATGCGCCTGCCGCAATCTTACGGACACCCGAATGGAATTCAATGGTCTCCTTCTGTCTCGGTACAATCAGAAGTTCGGCGTAACTCTTGCTGTAAAGGCATCCGTCATAAACCGAATACGACGGGTTACCCGCTTCCGTTTCAAATGCCGAAAGCTTTTCGCAACGGCTGAACGCGCCTTCGCCGATCGCCGTAACGCCGGCAGGCAGTTTCAGCGTTTCCAGTGCGGTATATGCGAACGCATACGCCCCGATGGAACGGATTTTGGAGATTCCCTCCACGGTCTTCAACCCGGTGCAGCCGTAGAACGCATAGTCGGCAAGCGCGGTCGGTTCTGTGCGGAAGACAACCTTTTCGAGCGTGGACGGAACAAAAATTCCGGTCGCTCCGTTTGCCGAGCCGTTGGCAGCTCCGAAATAGTACGCAAGATACGGGTGCGCAGCAGGCAGGCTGTCGATCGTCAGATCCCGCACGCTCCGGAGTCCCGCGAGAGATCCCGCTTCCAGAGAATAGCCGGCAAGGTTGACGGTGGTCAGGTTGGTGTTTCCGTAGAAGGCGTTTGCGCCGATTGCGGTCACCCCGCTGGGCAGGCTCAGCGTCGTCTCATCCGGACTGCCGGGGAGATATTTGAGCAGTTTTTCCGCATTTCTTCCCGTCCGGCAATAGAGACTGCCGCCAATGGTATGGTAGGTATCGTTTCCTCCCGTAACGGTCAGCGTGGATGCGCATCCGATCAGCACACCGTTGCCGAACGATTCAAGCTTTGCGGGAAGATGGAATTCGGTAAGCGCCGCGCAGTCGGAGAAAGCATATTCGCCGATAGCGGTAATCCGATCCCCGAGGGCAACGGTCTTCAGAGACTTACAGCCGGAAAACGCATATGCCCCGACCGTTGTCACCGCCGCCGACAGATCGACCTCCGTCAGGCTCGCACAACCGAGGAAAGTCCCCTCCCCGATTGCGGTCAGCGATTCGAAGTTGCCGACTTCCGCCAGACGTCCGCATCCGCTGAAGGCATACGCGCCAACCGTCCCGCAGGCTGCGGTAAGATTGATCTTTGCAAGCTTTGCGCAGTCGGCAAACGCCGATACGCCGACGCTCCCGATCCCTTCCGGCAGACGGACGGTCTGCACCGTAAGGTTTCCTTTGAAAGCGCTGTCACCGATTGCCGTAACGGTTTCCCCGTCCCACTTTGCCGGCACAATAATGTGCTTGGCTCCGCCGGTATAGGAAATAACCGTTCCGTCGCGGATCTCAAGACCGGCGCTGTAAGCAATGCCGTAGAGTCGGACGGATTCGTTCACTGCCACCGAAAAATCATACGGGACAGTCATCGCGCTGTCGGTATACCACAGGTAGCTGTATTCGCCGTCCGGAGAAAGCGGCTTTACGGTTTCTCCTTTTTTAACGACGGCGGTCGCGGCAAGACTGCCGTCAATATAGCCGCTCACCTCCGCGTATCCTTCCGCAACCTTCCAACCGGCATAAAGCGTCATGTTTTCGCTCAGTTCCGTGGAGAAGGAAAATGCAGCAGTACACGCAACGTCGGTATACCACCCCGCGAAGTCATAGCCTTCCCGCGTGGGGTCGGCAGGAGCTGTGACCGCAGTCCCCTTTTCGGTTACCGCGCTTGCCACGGCGCTTCCGCCGCAGCTGTCAAACCGCACAAGGCACGCGGTATGCGAAACCCATGCGGCATAATAAGTGACGTCGGCTCTGACCGCCCCGAAGGAAGCGGCAACCGAGAGCGCCTCATCCTCGAACCAACCGCCGAAGCTGTAGCCGGGGCGGCTCGGAGCTTCGGGCTCCGAAACCGTCTCTCCGGCATCCAGCCGGAATACCACGGGGTCGCTGCCGTCGCGGTATTCAAATATGACTGTCAGTTTTTCGTCCGTCGGAACGGAGGATTCGGTCTCTTCGGCGGTATCGCCCGGATTGTTTTTCTTGCAGGATACCGCGCAGAAAACAGCGCACAGAAGCGCAAGAACGATCAGAATCAGATTGAGTTTACGCATCTGCGTTTCCTCCTTTTTTCTTCTTGAGCACAAGGATCACCGCAACTGCAGCAACCGACACCGCCGCAATCGGAATGATAATCCATACAACGCTGAAACCGGAATCTTTTTGTTCGGAGTTTCCGTTCTCTCCGGTAACGCCCTCTCCCGTTGTTTCGGAAGGATTCTTTGTTTCGGTCGAATCTCCCGTTTCGGAAGAATCTCCGGGATCGGACGGTTCGGGATTCGGAGTTTCCGGATCAACCGTCGGGTTGTCGTGCCGCAATTGCTCCGCAACCTTGACCGCCGCCTTCAGCTTTTCGCTGTTGGTGACAAAGGAAATCTGTTCCGAATCCATTGCGTTGTAAAGGCGGTTCAGGTACTCGACCTGTGCCACCTCCGCAAGCGTGATGGTATCGGGGAGTTCATCGATCATCCGGATCAGAAGCTCTGTGCTGTTGGTCATCGAAATCCGGTCGGTCTTTGCAACCTCGCCGATATAACGATCCCATGTGTAGCTGTCATAACGGACTGCGTTCTTCGGAGCAGTAACGGTCAGATTGACCCGGTTTTCGCCCTGCGCGGGAATGAAGTCCACAAAGTTGTTGTAGGTCCAACCGTCCGCGGAATTGGTGTAGTATCTGCTCTCAAGCACAGGTGCTTCCACCGACAGGAAATTGATCTTTTCCAGTGCGGAGCATCCGTAGAATGCCGCCGCGCCAACGTTGGTGACGGTTCTTGCAACCGTGATTTCCTTCAGGAACACGTTGGTAGAGAATGCCTCGTCGGCAATCCGCACAGTTCCTTCCAGAACCGTATAGCCCGTTTCCGCAGAACCGGACGGATATGCGACAAACTCGTACATTCCGTTTTCCAACTTGCGGTAGACCGCGCCGCGATCGTCCGTAAAGTAGGTCTCGCAGGCGTCGTCAATCGTGATTTCCGCGATCCGGAGAATGTTGACGTCGGTCGAATTGAACGCCTTGGTAATGAATGCGCCGGGAGCAATGCTCTCCACCGTGGCAGGGAGCGAAAGCTTTGTCAGTCTTGTGGAATAGAAGGCGTAAGTGCCGAGTTTTTCCAACTTTCCGAGGTTGATCTTTTCAAGAGAAGAAGCCAGCATAAATGCGTAATCTCCGATGTCCTTGCACGCCGGCAGGTTCAGTTCCCGGAGTTTCGCAGTGCGATAGAAGGCGGCAACCCCGACGGTTTCGGTTTTTTCCGCAGAGAATGCGGTCAGCTTTTCCATATTGGCAAAAGCGTAATCACCGATCACGGTCAGCTCCGGCAGGTTCAGAGAAGCGATTGCCGTGCCGAAGAACGTGTAGTTTCCGACCGTTTCCAACCGGTCTGCACGCAGAGTCTCGACAGCAGATCCGATCAGCGCATAAGAACCGAGCTCGCGGACATTGGCAAGGTCAAGATTCTTCAGAGCCGTGGTCTGATAGAAGGCAAAGTTGCCGACGCCGGTGACCGACGCGGGAACGGTAATCTCGGTCAGCGCGCGGTCTCCGTAGAAGCAGTAAGCGGGAATTTCGGAAAGCGCAGACGGAAGCGCGATCTTCTTCAGTCCCGTCTCGGCAAAGCACGCCTCGCCGATTGTTGTGACCGATTCGGGAAGAGCGATTTCTTCCAACGCCTCGCATTTCCGGAACGCATAGCCGCCGATTTCCGTCACATTGTCATGCAGCGTGACCTTTGTCAGGTTTTTGCACTGTGCGAACATTCCGTCCGCAATCGCGGTAAGCTGCGCGGGAACGGTAAAGCCCGTGATGCCGTAGTTTCCGCAGAATGCGTATTCCCCAACCGTCGTAACCGACGCGGGAAGCGTAAAGTCGCCCCATGTGATCGCAACGCAACCGTAGAAAGCATTTGCTCCGATGGTCTCCAGTCCGTCCGGCAGTTCAAAGACTACCAGATACGGGCAGTTGTAGAAGGCGCTGTCTCCGATCTCGGTCAGATTCCCGATGGAGGATACGCTGCGCACGGTGCAGTTCATAAAGGCATTTTTGCCGATTTTGCGCACACTCGGCAGGTAAACATTGTTGACGCCGCCCTTATAAGAGAACGCATAGTCACCGATCTCGCGGACAGAACCGGGCACTGTAAAGCCGCCGGCAATTTTTCCTGCGGGCATCAGAACCAGCTTGGTCATGTCTCTGGTGTAAAGAACGCCGTTTGAAACCGTCAGATATTTGCTTCCCGGCTCAACCGTAAATGCGGTCACGTCGTAGTCGCCGTAGAAAACGCCCTCGCCGATTTCGCGGACAACCGCGTCCGCGCTGAACGTAACGGCTTCCAGGGACGAGCAACTGCCGAAAGCAAAATTACCGAGGTACTCGCATCCCGCCGGAATGAGCACGGACGGCAGGCTTGAGCAACTTGCGAACGCATAGTCTCCCAGATATTGGAGAGAACCGTCGAAAACAAGGTTGACAAGCGACGAGCAGCCGTTGAAAGCGCCGTAGCCGATTTCGGTCACATCGGAGGTGAAGCGGACAGTGGTGATGCGGGAGCATCCGAGGAAGGCAAGTCTGCCGACAAACTGCGTGGACAGTTCAAGCTCCCGGATGGAAGAGCAGTTGGCAAAGCAGTATTCCGGAATGTAAATCCGTTCGCCGACCGTAAGGTCGCGGATACCGGAGCATCCGACGAACGAATACTCGCCAAGCTGTCCGACTCCGGTCAGATCCAACGATTCGATGGACTCGCAGAAGCCGAACGCATATTCGCAGATGGTGTGGCAGTTTTCCAGATTCACGGTTTTGAGGGAGGTGCATCCGTAGAAGGCAAGCCGCTGAATGGTCTGCACCTTTTCCAGATTGATGGTCTCCAACGCTTTGTTCTGACCGAAGCCCCACTCGTCAATCTGTTTGATGGTGGAAGGCAGAACAATCTCCTTCAGATTATCGCATCCGTAGAAAGCGGCGTACTGGATTTCCTCCACGCCCTCGGGGATAATGACCTTGGTAATATTCTCGTTGTTTGCGAATGCCAGACGGTAAATGGTGGTAATTCCCTTTTCGGCAGGAATTTCCACAACGCCGTTTTCATCTCCCCGTCCGGTATAGGACTTGAGGTAGATGCTTTCAATCGTAAACTCTTCCTTGACGCGGACGCGGCAGGTAGCAGAGAAGAGCTTTCCCTTTGCCGCCGCCGTCACATTGGCAGAACCGGATTCCTTTGCGTATACGGTGCAATGGAGCGGGTCATTCGGGTCAACGGTCAGCGTGACATAGGAGGACGCGGTTTTCCACTCGATCTCCGGGGTCTCCGTCATATTGTACGGGAACATTTCCACATACAATTCCAACGTTTCCCCGCGTTCCAACGTGACGGAGGTCTCGTTCAGCTGCAACCCGGACAGCGGAATGCCGGTACTGCTTGCAGTTCCCTTACAGGAAATCTCCACCGACGCGAAAGCACCGGTCGCGGATGTCGCCGTAATGGTTGCATTTCCCGCCTTGAGCGTCGTAACAATTCCGTCCTTGACGATTGCCACGCTCTCATCGGAGGAAGTCCACGTCATAGGAGCGGTATAAACATCCTTCGGCGTGGTTTCCAGATTTTCCAGAAGGTTCTTCTGGGCATAAGGAGCCATGGTAAAGGTGATAACCTTACCGTCTGCGGTCGAAGTCCGTCCGCTCTTGAACGCCACCGTCTCGGCATCGGTCTTTTTCAGCGTGTAGTACAGGCTGGTGCTGTGCTTTGCATAGTCATAAACCTGAATCCCGATGTTCTTTGAGCCTTCTTCCTCGCCGTCCTTGAGGCGATACCAGAGGTCGGTCAGATCCTGTGTAATCTTGTTGACCTTTCCGCCCTCAAAATCATCCACCGGAATCATGCCCTTGATGACAGGTTCGGCGTTGACGGGGTCTCCGTTCTCGTCCAGATAGTCATAGGTGTAGAGGAAATAGCCCTGCACATACTGGTTGTCGTAAATGTGCATATCCAACAGATAATCGGTCACGTTGCCCGCATTGTCGGTTTTGACGCGCAGGGTGTTGAGATCCTCGCGGATGACAGGCGCCTCGTCGTCCATAAAGAACGAAAAGCTGAACGTGTCCTTATCGTTGTGCTGTTCGCCCTCCCAATCCAGAGAGCAGGTCATGGTAAAGTCGTATTTGGTGTTGTTGGCAAGTCCTGCTTCCGATGCGTCGAAGTCGACCATCACGTAACCGCCGGTCTGCTGACCGTTGTAGTAGGACTTTCGGCAGTTCTGCGTTTCCTTCTCAAAGACAACCTCACCAGTCACGGAATCGGTAATCTTCATTTTGACGGTCTTTGCGTTCCGCAACAGACCTGCCGCAATGTAGTACAGCTTGAAGTTTCCGTCCTTGGAGGAGGTAAGCGCGCAATACTTCTCCAATGTTGCGGGCTGTTCGTAGCCGTCGGCGAGAATGAAGCCGATTTTGCCCATGTAGTAATAGCCGAAATCGTCCTCGGTTCTGCCAGTGCCGTTGTAGTAACCCACCATCGGAATGGTGGCGAACACATCCGGCTTCAGCTTTTCGTCTTCCAGAATGGAGCTGTCCTTCTGCTCCTTGCCGACCTCAAACTCGGTGACGTCCAGAAGCGGAGCTTTTGTCCAGTCGCCGTAGAAGCCGAGATACGGAATAACCAGGTCTGTATCGCAGTCCTGTGCGGTCAGCGTCACAAAGCCCTCGACATACATTCCGTTCTTGAACTTCCCGTCCAGATACTCACGATCCGCCTCGCTCAGCTTCACGGTTGCAGTAACGGTCACATCGCCGTAGCCGCTGACCGTTACCATGTTTCCGCGCAGAGTCCCGTTCGTCACCTCGTAGCTGACGGACGGAGAGAGCAGATACGCCTGCTCCGCCACGGTCTTGCCGTCGGAGGAAACGCCCTCCGTCATGGTAATGACGGAAAGTGCATAGGACAGGGTGGAAGCAGAGGTATTGATCAGATGGAAGGTCAGACGGTACTCGCCCGTCTTTTGCGGGTCATCTCCCAGAGAAAGCTTGGACTTGTCGTTCCCCTCTACCAGAAGGTATGCGGGGGTTTTGATGGCTCTCTCTGCGTCGGCAAGACCTGCTCCCTGTTTTCTCGGAGAATAGGGGTTGCCCGCTTCGTTCCGCAGGATGGAAGCCGTGGACATCAGAAGGCGGTTGACCATGATCATGGTCTCTTTTGCCGTCAGATCCGGGTGTTTCGCCTTAACGGATTCGCGGACGAGCGCCGCAGAACCTGCAAGGTTCGGGCACGCCATGGAAGTACCCGAAAGAATATCATAGCCGCCGCGTACCGCGGAATTGATGTCGCCGCCATAAGAGGTCACATCCGGGGAAAGTTCCAGATCGGAATTGGGTCCCCAGGAAGAGAAATCACTCATGAACGGGCCTGCCAGATTTTCGGCGTCCAACACCAGCGTTCCGGTGGGATGCGCTTCAAAATACTTTCCGGAATCCATCGAAACGGAGCATGCCGGCATGGTGGAAACACCGATCGTCATGCTGATCGTACCGGACACGTTGTTGTAAATAATGACGCCGATAGCACCGTGGTTCTTGGCGGTATCGACTTTTTCCTCAAAGGTGCTGACGCCACGCTTGACGACGGCAATCTTTCCTTTGGCGTCAACGGTTTCGTAGTTTCCGTCGTTACCGATACCGGGAACAAGAACATAATCCAGTTCCGCAGTCTTTTTGCCGTTCAGCATCAGGTCGTAGAATTCGATTTCGTCGCCGTTATTCCGCTTTGCCTTTGTCAGGTAGATCGGCTGTTCGCCGTTGGCATAAAGATAGTGCGTCTTTGCACCCGTCACGGACGCAACCGCAACCGAAGACGGATAGGTTGCGGGAGAACCGATGGTTGCGGAATCCGGGTTGCCGACCAGGTTGGTGTCGCCGTTCGTAGACCCCTTTGCGGAGGACGAGGAGTTGGATGCCGCCACGATCAGGTTGATGCCTGCCTCGCGGACGGAATCGTAAATTTCGTTGATTCCCTCATCGTCTGCCGCGCGGGAAAATCCGCAGGAAGAACCGAGGGACATATTGATGACGTCCACACCGAGCAGAACCGAGTCGGAAAGACCCGCAAGGATGTCTTCCTGTTCGGCACCCTGATCCTCGTTTCCGAACACCTTCATGATCACCAGCTGTGCGTCAATCGCAACGCCGGTGATCACGTCATCCTTTCCGGCAATGATACCCGCAACGTGCGTACCGTGGTCGTTGACCGGGTATACGTCGGAATCCTTGTCGGCATAGTCAAAAGTATAGGGAACTTTGGTGCTGTGATAAGTGGACTGCCATCTTCCCTCTTCGTTCAGCGAGGACGCCACGAGATTGGGGAACAACTCCTCCACCGTGTCTGCCGACAGGGCAGGCGCGCAATCCGGCAGGCGTTGGAACGCGCTGTGCGTATAGTCCAGTCCCGTATCCAACACGGACACAACAATTCCCTTTCCGGTCAGTCCCGTTCCGGAAGAGTTGTAGATACCCGTTCCGTAAGCGTTCAGCGCATTGTCGGTCGCAGTCTCGGCAGGGTTGTACCGTTCCGAGATCATGACCGTGCGAACCTCGTCCGCTTTCTCCAGCTTGGCAAGATTCTTGTATTTGATTCTGCAGGAGAATCCGGGGAACAGCGTGGTGTAATGGTATTTGACCGAGAGGATTTCCTTTTCAAACGAAGCAATGACCCCGTTGATTCTGTCCTCGATCTCTGCAACGCACTGCTTTCCCGCTTCGGTCAGCACGAACGCAGAGGCATCCTTGCCGGCGGCTTCCGCCGCAGCCAGCAGGGATTCGCCCTTCAGACGTACAATCACGGTGATCTCGTCGTCAGACTTATACTGTTTTCCGATTGAGGCGTTCAACGCCGTCTTTCCGGAGGTGTCTGCCGACAGATTCCCTCCGCCGTTGCCTGTGTTCACGCCCGGCATAATGCCGGTTTCCGCGCTCAGCGGCAATACAAATCCACCGGCGACAAAAGTGAAGGCAAGCAGCAGACAAAGCAGTCGCTTGATGCTCTTTTTCATATCTTTCTCCCATTTCCGCCACTTGGCGGTACTTTTTGGTATTCCGACAATGTTTACTTCAGCCACAGGGCTGCCGCAACAAAAGCCAGTACAAGCCCCCCGATAGCGATCAGTGCATACGGCAGCATCGTTCGGTATGCTGCCCGAATCATTGCAAGAGTCTCTTTTCGGGTCGGCTTGTCAGGGTCATTCTTCTTTTTTTTCTTCTCCGGAAGATTCGGCTGATACCACGAGAACCCGTCCACATTCATGTTGACAATGGTTCTGCCGTCGTCCTCCGGAGTGATTTTCTTTTTTTCTTTACTTCGTTTCATTCTGCTCACTGCCTGTCTCCTCCGGCTCAGAGCCGCAGAGGAAGCACGCAACCTTGTGTCCGTCGCCCACATCCTTGAGTGCCGGGCGCTTTTCGCGGCAGACATCCATGCACTTCGGGCAACGGGTATGGAACTTACAGCCGGGCGGGCAATTGACCGGGGACGGCACGTCTCCGGTCAGCACAATCCGGTTGATCTGAGCGTGCGGATCCGGCACGGGCGCAGCCGACAGAAGCGATTGCGTGTACGGGTGCAACGGATGATCAAAAATCTGATGCTTGGTTCCGATCTCCGCCATACTGCCGAGGTACATCACGCCGACATGGGTGGAAATATGTTTTACCACTGACAGGTCGTGCGAAATGAAGAGATAGGTCAGCCCCATATCAAGCTGCAGCTTCTTGAGCAGGTTCACGATCTGCGCCTGAATGGAAACATCCAGCGCAGACACCGGCTCGTCGCAGACAACAAACTCCGGCTTGACCGCAAGCGCGCGGGCAATGCAGATCCGCTGTCTCTGACCGCCGGAAAACTCGTGCGGGTAACGCTCGTAATAGTAGTCGTGCAGACCGCATTTTTTCATGATGCCGAGCACATACTCTTTCAGTTCCTTATCCGGCACGATCTGATGTACCTTAACCGCCTCGGCGATGATATCCCCGATGGTCATCCGGGGGGGCAGAGAGGAATACGGATCCTGAAACACAATCTGCATCCGGGTACGCAGACCCTCGCGGCGCAACTTCGTCGAATTGTAATCGGTGATGTCGACGCCGTTGTAAATGATCTGTCCGCCGGTGATCTCATGCAGATGGAGCACAGTGCGTCCGAGCGTTGTTTTTCCGCATCCGGACTCTCCGACAATACCCAGAGTAGAGCCGCGCGGCACGGTAAACGAAACATCGTCCACTGCCTTCAGAAAGCTCTTCGGCTTGCCGAAGAAACTCTTGGATGCCGGAAAATATTTTTTCAGATGCCGGACATCCAAAAGAATGTCCTCTTTTTTCTGCTCCTCTGTCGGAGTCCCGTTCTGACCGACCGGAATATTATTCTGCTTTTCCATGGTTCTTTGAACGCGCCTCCTCAATCTCAGCCGCCCGATAGCAAGCGACGTAATGCGTATCCGAAAGTTTTACAAGCTCCGGATACGGTTGGTTGCAGGACTTGTTGCAGTACTGGCAACGGTCTTTGAAATAGCAGGTATTGGGCAGGTCAATCGGGTTCGGCACTCTGCCCGGAATGCTGTACAGCCACTCGGTATCCTTATTGACCACCGGCTTGGACTTTTGCAGACCGATGGTGTACGGATGGCAGGGATGATCGAAAATATCGAACACCGTTCCCTGCTCGATGATCCGACCGGCGTACATGATGACCACGTAATCCGCCATTCCGGCAATGACGCCGAGATCATGGGTAATCAGCATAATGGAACCGTTGATCCGGTTTTTCAGCTTTTTCAGAAGATCCAGAATCTGCGCCTGAATGGTCACATCCAGCGCCGTGGTCGGTTCGTCCGCAATAATCAGCTTGGGGTTGCAGGCAACCGCCATAGCGATCATAACGCGCTGGCGCATTCCGCCGGACAACTCATGCGGATACTTTTTGTACACCGCCTCCGGCATAGCGATTCCGACTTCGTTCAGCATCTGAATGCTGCGGCGCTTGGCATCCTCGCGCGTAGCGCCGGGATTGTTGATGAGAATAACCTCGTCCAACTGGTATCCGATGGTAAAGACCGGGTTGAGACTGGTCATCGGTTCCTGAAAGATCATGGAAATTTCTCTTCCGCGGATCTTTCTCATATCGGCAATCGGCATCTTTGCAATGTCGAATACCTTTTCTTCCGTCCTGAACATCGGCAAGCCGTCCTCTCCGAGCTTCTGCACGGGAACTTCTTTCGTCTTGCCGCTCTTGGAGGTAATCTGCTTTGTTACGATCTTTTCGTTTCCGTCCGCCCCGGTCTCGGTTTCATAGATGGGAACAGCCTTGCCGGACGCGTCATAAACAATGTCGGAAGTGGAAAACCGGATAGAACCGGAGACAATCTGCCCCTGCGGTGCCTGCACCAACTGCATAACGGAAAGGGAGGTTACGCTCTTTCCGCAACCGGATTCTCCGACCACACCGACAATCTTTCCGCGCGGGATGCTGAAGGTAACGCCGTTGACCGACTTGACCGTACCCGCGTCGGTAAAGAAGAAGGTGTGCAGATCTTCGATTTCAAGAATGTTGTTCGGGTCTTTCATTTGGGTCGTATAGGTCTCGGGAGAAACCTTACGGTGTTTTTTCTTCTCGTAAAGCTTTGTCTGCCGGCGGTTTTCCTTTGCGATCTTCCGCAATTCCCCGGAGGACAGATAGTGTTTGTTTTCAGCCATTTCTGCTCCTCCTTACCGTTTCATCTTCGGGTCAAGCGCATCGCGCAGACCGTCGCCGATGAAGTTGAATGCCAGAATCGCAAGCACAATGCAAACGCCGCTGGGAACCCAGATGTTGGGGTAAAAACTCAGAATATCCGTATTTTTGGCAAGGTAGATCATATTTCCCCACGATGCCTTCGGGTACGGAACGCCCAGATCCAGATATCCGAGGGTTGCCTCGTAAAGAATCATGCTTCCGAGCGACAGCGTCATGGAGACGATCAGCTGCGGCATCACATTCGGCACCAGATGCTTGAAAATCTTATGCCCGGTGGGAAGTCCGAGCGCCTCTGCCGCGGTCATATATTCCTGCTCGCGCAGATACAGAATCTGCCCGCGCACCAGTCTTGCAACGCCCGTCCAGCTGATGAGGGTCAGCGCCGCCATCAGAATGTAAATACGGGATTCCTTGGGAATGACTTTGCTGTAAGCGTCCAGAATAGCGCCGATAATCAACAGAATCGGCAGGGTCGGAATACAGTTGATGATATCTACGATCCGCATGATCAACATATCCACCCATTTGCCGAAAAATCCGGCAACGCCGCCGAGCAGAACGCCGAGCAGCGTATTGACAACCACCACCAGAAGCGAAAGCGAAAGCGAGACTCTTCCGCCGCACATCAGTCTGGTCAGCACGTCCATGCCCTTGTTGTCAGTGCCGAGAATATGATACCGGACTTTTCCGTTCGCGTCGGTAGACGAGGAAAAGCAGGGGGCGAAAATGTTCTGCTGTTGCTGATACTGATCCACATAGTAAACCGTATAGGTCTCGCCGTCGGAACCGGTGAAGGTTCTTTCCATCGGCGTGATGATGAAGTTTCCGGTGGAATTATCCACCTCGTCCTCACCCCACCCGACAAAGATCGGGCCGAGGAAGCAGAAGAGCAACAGCACAATCATGGTGCAGAGTCCGACCATACTCAGTTTGGAGCGGAAAAAGCGCCGCATAACCAACCGCATCGGAGAAACGATCTTGACGCTGTCGGAAAAGGATTCGCGTTCGCTTTCGCTTTCCTCTACGGGAGGAAGGATTTCTTCGTCAATGTCATCAATCCGGTTCATTTCTTCCGAAAAATTTTCGCTCATGAAAATCAGATCCTTCCTTTCGTTATTTGTTCAGTTTGACGCGCGGGTCAACCAGCATATAAGCAATATCGGTAAAGAACGTTCCGATCACCGTCAGAATGGCAAGGAACATATTGTACCCCATGATAAACGGAATATCGCCCGCCATCAGTGCCTGATATGCCTTTTGTCCGATTCCCTGCAGGGAGAAAATTTCCTCCGTAATCATCGCGCCGGAGAACAGGCTCGGCAGAATTCCCGCCATGGTGGTCACGAGCGGAATCATGGTATTGCGGAACACATGCTTATAGATAACCGTGTGCTCCGAAAGCCCCTTGGCGCGCGCAGTGCGGATGTAATCCGAGTTCAGCACCTCAAGCGTATTGGTTCGGGTATAACGCATCATGCCTCCCACGGAAAGCACCACCAGTGTAACCATCGGAAGAATGCAGTGACGCGCCATATCAAGCACTGCACGGAAGCCGACATAATCCTTTGTCGCGTCGGTCAGTCCCTGCATCGGAAGCCACCCGAGGTCCACGGAGAATACCTTGATGAGAAGAGAACCGAGGAAAAAGGAAGGCAATGAAATACCCACCATTGCAAATACCGTAACCACATAGTCCGAGACACCGTACTGATGCGTTGCGGAAATAACCCCCAACGGAATTGCAATGATGAACTCCAGAATCAATGCAACAAACGAAATGACGAAGGAAATCCACATATAAGTGGAAATGACGTCCGCCACCGGCTCATTGAATTTGAAAGAAATTCCGAGATCGCCGTGCAGCGCTTTGGAAAGCCACTTGAAGTAGCCCTTGATGATTCCCCCAAAGGAATTATCATCAAGACCATACAGTGCCTTCATATTATCGATGTATTCCTGTGTGACCGTCCCCTGCTCCAGCTGGGACTGAAACTTCTGATCCACATAATCGTTGGGCAGCATACGCACAAGCCCATAGATAATGAGTGACACAAAGAACAGGATCAGCACTGCAAGCAACAGTCGTTTGATGATATATTGAGCCATTTTACTCTCCCACACCGCACTTCATGGCGGCTTTTTTTGTTTTCGGAGCCTCAGCCCTCCGAAGGGAAATGCTTCTTACAAAACGCCCCTGCGGAGCCACCGTTTTTCCCGGGTTCTCATCCGGGAAAAGCGAAAGGGAGACCGCCGATCCGGTCGGCGCTCTCCTTTCGCCTGAGTATCAGTCAGGATTCTACCAGGCTGACCTCCCAGATTCTTGAAAGCGGAGACTGGTATGCTGTCGCTTCGCACAGCGTGCTCGAATCAATCACCGCCGAGTTCCAGATAAAGAGATTCTTTCTCTGATAGGTTGCCAGTTCTACGGCAAGCTCCATAACAATATCCAATGCCTGCGCATAGTCCTCTTTCCGCTTGTTCTGATCCATCGTGGCACGGGCTTCCTCGATCAGCAGCGCCAGTTCGTCCAACCACGCCTGCTCCTCGGAAGTTCCCTCCTCCATGATGTAGGGGAAGCCCCAGTTCTTAATGGAGGTTGCACTCGAATCCTTGTGGTAAACCTGATACATATCCGGGTCAATTGTGGACGACCACGCTGCAGCCCAGACCTCCAGACCGCCGGATGCCAGCTTGGAAAGCGCGCTTGCGTCCTTGGTCACGGTCACGTCAAAGCCGATGTCGTTGAGCAGGTTTGCCGCCTTCTGCATGGTAGCATATGCCGGGTGGTCATTGGAGTCGCCCGCGATGGTGAACGTAAAGGTCAGCGTATCGCCGTTGGCGTTCTTCAGTTTTCCGGTCTTGGGATCCAGCGTGTTGTAACCTGCTTCCGCAGCCGCCGCTTTCGCGGAATTCTTTGCCAGCTCATCGTTGAACTTGCCGACCTTGATGAGGTTGCCTTCACCGTCGTATTCGCAATTGTCGTAGGAATATTCGCCATAGTAGGGCTGGCATCCTTCCGGATATGCCCAAGAGTTCTTGGACATCGAACGGTTCAGAATGCTTGCAAAGGTGCTTCCGCCGTAGTAGTCCAGGCACAGTCCGACATCCATGCAGTACATAATGGCACGACGGATGTTGACGTCCTTGACCTTGCCTGCGTTGATACCGATGTAACCGTAGCCCATGTTGTTTGCCAGCGCGTACTTGGTGTTGGCAACGTCCCCGAGTTTCGTGATATTGGTGCTGGTTGCCTGCGGCTCGGAGTAGTAGACCTCCGGGTTGGAACCGGTCACCGAGTTAAACATCTGGTCGGTGGAAATGACCTTATAACGAACCTTCTTGATCTTTGCGTTCTTGGAGGTATCGTTACCGAACACCGTGTAGAAATTGTTGTTTCTCTCGTAGTAAACAATGTTGTTGGAGAAGAAGTCAGTCTTGGAAGGAATTGCCGACTCCGCTTCACAGGAGGTTTCCGCATTGGAAGCCTTGTAAGGACCTGCGCCCACAGGAACCTGCTTGACCTGCAGCTGATCGAAGAAATCCTGATTGGAGAACGCAACGCCGAAGTTGCCGTCCTCGATAGAGAACTTCTTGATCTCCGCCTCGGTGGAATAGTAACTCATAGGAGCCACGGTGAAGGAGAAGTTGTAGATTGCCTTGGGGTCAACGCCGTTGACAACGATCTTCAGGATATCGCACTCCTCGCCAAGGGCAATGTCTTCGCCGTCTGCGCCGGGAATGGATTCTGACTTATAGGTCGTGATACCGGAAATGCTCTTGATCTGCTTCTTGGAAGGATCGGCAAAGTACTTGGAAATCTCCACGCCCTTGAAGTATTCCTTCAGATTGGACGCCGTAGCCCATCCGCCGGCAACCACCGCCTTGAGTTTGGACTTGTACGACGACAAAGAGGTCACATTCATGTTGGCGTCATAAACGGTTTTGATCATGGCTTCCTCGGAATGATCCGCCACCTTGTCATAGCCGTTCATGTCAACTTCGTAGGTGATCACGCCGGTCTCGCGATCCTTTTCGCTCTTGACCGTAATCAGGCCTTCTTTGTAAAGGAATACCTGCCACTGCTCGGTAAAGCCGTACTTTTTATAGGACTCGGTATCGCTGGAACTCGACCAGTCGCTCTGAAGCTCGCTCCGGAACAGTTCCTCCGCCTTTGCAATCACTTCTTTTTCCTCTGCGGTCAGCGCACTCTTTTCCGCCTTCTCGTCGTCGCACCATGCCACAACAGCATTGATACGGTCTGCCGCCAACTTGAGGAAGTAGCTGTCCATTTCCTTCTGCTGATTCTCGTCCGCCGTCTGAGCGCGATATGCGCCAAGGCCGCGGATGTTGGTGGAATACAGCGTGGAAGAACCGGTATAAATCGGGTCAAGAAGGACATACAGATTGAACAGAACGTCTTTGATGCTCAGCGTTGCTCCGTTGGAGAACTTGATGCCGTTCTTGATTGCAAAATAATACGTGGTGTAGTAATTGTCATAATTGCCGCTGCTTTCGTGATCCGCAGCCGTTCCCGTGGTGATGTAGGAATAGTTGAGCGCCACGCTGTCCGTATCCTTACCGCAGGTAATATTGCCGTTCTTATCGGTGGTCAGCATGCCGATCTGGGTCAGACCGATCACGTTTCCGTCCGCACCGCTGGTGTAGTAAAAAGGATTGAATACGCCGTCCAGCGCCTCGCTGGCAATTGCCAGAGGCGTGTTCTCATTGGAAATGCCGGAAGGCGTTTTGTTACCGTCACCGTTCCCCGTGCCGGTTCCGTCTCCGCCCTTGCCGCCCTTGCACGCCACTGCCAAAGGCAGGATTGTGCAGATCGAGAGCAGCAGACTGAGAATCCTCAAAAATTTCTTTTTCTTCATCGTGATTCTTCCTTTCTTCTCTTCTCTTTTTCTTGGTTTTGTTGATATATCTGTCCGGTCAATTGCCCTCTTTGTACTCGTTGACCGCCGTAACCGTTACGGTAGAGGTCACCGCCGCGCTTGCCGCATCGGGTGCATCCCCGAAAATGCTACTCACGCTTTCAATCTTCCCCGTCAGGTTCTGCCGGTTGTTGCAATCATAGGTAAACGTACCGCTCATCGTCACATTTTCAACCGTCACGTCATCATCGCAAAGTCCCGCAAGCGCGCCCAACTGCAGAAGCATCTGATTCTGCTGGTTGTTCAGGTTGACCTTCACCTGAAGGTTTTCAAAGGTCACGTCCCGAAGAACCGCACCGCCCGCCAACCGATTGAACAATCCGTAAGCAGTTCCGCTCTTGGTCTGATTTTTCTCCACAGTCAGATTCAGAATTTTATGTCCGTTTCCAAGGAATGTTCCGGAGTAAGTATCAGGGAAGCTGACCTTTCCGACCTCACTCATGTCAATGTCGTTCAGAAGGTAGTAGTTCGCGCCGGCGCTGACACTCCTCAGATCCGACGGTTTGGAAACGACGCGGTAGTTTCCTTCGATAAATTTCGCATACACGGTTTCGGCAGGGTTCGCGTCATCATGCGCATGCGTGTACGGGAAGGTCACCGGTTGCGTATACGCTTCATCATAGTAATATCCGATCAGCGTATGTCCTTCCCATTTGGGAGCGGTGAATTTGGAAACCGAAGGATTTTCATCCGAAACAGATACATTCAGGATTTGTGCAAAATCCTCACCGTAACAAATCCGAACGCTGTAGTTCTTTGCCCAACGGCAGTAAAGCGTCAGATCCTCGGTGACGCGGTCTTTGTCAAAGTCCCATGCCCGTTCGGTCTCGCTGCCGTCCGCCGCTTCTTCCTTTATATAATATTCTTTTACATGGTAGCCGCTGCGGATCGGTCCTTCCGTATTGGTTCCGCTCGCTCCGGGCGTAAACATGAGCGAGTTTGCCTTGGTATAATACAGCTGCTTTTCGTTTCCGCCGGCAGTACCGCCGCAAAAATCGATCGTCACCTTGTAAACATACCCGTCCTGCTCCAACTGATCCAGCTTTTTCTGCTCCCGGTTCGAAGAACACGCAGAGAAAAGGAGCACAAAACTCAGAACCAATATTGCAAGCAACCCTGTTTTCTTTCCGTATAATTTCATCTGAACTCCCATACCCGCCACCGGCAGGCTTTGCTCCAAACAGATATTTTGCAAACGCAATTATTATACTTCATTCCGACGTAAAAATAAAGTGTATAATTATGAACATTTTACTTCTTTTTGCATTTTTCTTCCCGGACAATTGCAAAATCCCCCG
>OOIG01000634.1_pt1 | contig 29426 bp, 33 predicted proteins | sample 1692091 | NCBI WGS metagenome assembly OOIG01 (sample SAMN06348188, study PRJEB24527) | human gut metagenome | biome: human gut; feature: ankylosing spondylitis patient; material: feces | host: Homo sapiens | place: China | collected 2015-10 | reverse complement strand
ATGTCCTCCTCGATGTGCGCCATGACGGACTGGTCGATGTGCAGCTTATCCAGCACCTTGTCGTCGCGCTCGAAGATCTTGATGGCGTACCAGCGCTGCTGCTCCTCGGGCAGGTTGTGCACCGCCGCCTCCTCGATGTGGGCGATGGCGTGCTCCACGGGGCCGGAGAAGGTGTGCATGGGGACGGTCTTGGTGGACTTGGCCGCGGCCACAGCCGCCTCCGCCGCTTCCATGACGCCCTCGCCCTTCAGGGCGGAGATCTCCACGATCTGGCAGCCCAGCTCGCGGCTCAGCTCCTGCACGTTGATCTTGTCGCCGTTCTTGCGGACAACGTCCATCATGTTGATGGCGATGACAACGGGGATGCCCAGCTCGGTCAGCTGGGTGGTCAGGTACAGGTTACGCTCCAGGTTCGTGCCGTCGATGATGTTCAGGATGGCGTCGGGGCGCTGGTCGATCAGGTAGTTACGAGCCACCACCTCCTCCAGCGTGTAGGGGGACAGGGAGTAGATGCCGGGCAAGTCCATGATGGTCACATCATCGTGCTTCTTCAGCTTGCCCTCTTTCTTCTCCACCGTGACGCCCGGCCAGTTGCCCACGAACTGGTTGGAGCCGGTCAGCGCGTTGAACAGGGTGGTCTTGCCGCAGTTGGGGTTGCCCGCCAACGCGATCTTAATCTGTTTTTCCATATTGTCTCTCCTTCCGGTTAATCTTATTGAACCTATGTAGAAAATGAAATACGCGGTTATTCGACTTCGATCATTTCGGTGTCGGCCTTGCGCAGACTCAGCTCATAGCCGCGCACCGTGACCTCCATGGGGTCGCCCAGAGGCGCTACCTTGCGGACATAGACCTCCACGCCCTTGGTGATGCCCATATCCATGATGCGGCGCTTGACGGGTCCCTCGCCGTGGAGCTTGACGACTTTGACAGTTTCGCCGATCTTGACTTCACGCAGTGTCTTCATGATGAACTCTCCTTCTTTATGTAATGTATTTTATACCATGATCTTGCGCGCCATCTCTTCACTGATGGCCACGCGGGATTCCTTGACCTTGACGATGACGTTGCCGCCCATGGCGGAGATCAGCGTCACCGCGCCGCCCGGCACAAAGCCCAGATCCTCCAAATGCTTCTTCAACTCCGGGCTTCCGCCCACCTTGTGGATGAGCTGCTCCGTTCCGGCGTCCGCCAGTACCAACGGCATCATGTGTATCCCTCCGTTCAGGTTAGTTTGGACTAACCGCTTGTCTGAGAAAATTGGTTGGGTGCACTCCGAAAGGCGGTGCAGCAGCTAACAGTTAGCTTTCCCTAACCAATGTGAAGTTTAGCTTCTTTAACCTCCTTTGTCAATAGGGAGAATAAAAATTTTTTCTTGCCCTTGTATATTTGTGAAAAATGTGTTATCATGCCGGTAGCGATCCGGGGAAAGTTGGTGAAAACTTCATGCAAATACTGCGCGCTTCCGAGGACTATTTAGAGACGATGCTGATGATGCAGCAGCAGCACGGATATATCCGCTCCATCGATGTGGCGGAGCATCTGGGCGTGACAAAGCCCAGCGTGACCTACGCCACCAAACGGCTGCGGGAAAACGGCTATATCACCATGGATAAGGACGGGCTTATCACACTGACCGCCAGCGGCATGGCCATCGCGGAAAATATGCTGGATCGGCACCACACGCTGACGCGGTTCCTGATGGCGCTGGGTATCGACGCCGCCACCGCCGAGGCCGACGCCTGCAAGATCGAGCACGATATCAGCCAGAAAACCTTTGACGCCATCTGCGCCCACGCAAAGGCGCATCTGTAAAACGCAAAAAGAGAGCGCCCGCAGGGGCGCTCTCTTTTTGCGCTTTATTGGTTCAGGGGCAGCGTGACGGTGAAGGTGGTGCCCTTCTCCTCCCGACTGTCCAGCTCCACGGTGCCGTGGTGATAGGCCACGGCGTGCTTGACGATGGACAGACCCAGTCCCGTGCCGCCGGAGGACTTGGAGTGGCTCTTGTCCACCCGGTAGAACCTCTCGAACACGCGGCTCTGGTGCTCCGCCGGGATGCCGATGCCGGTATCCGTCACGGTGACACAGGCATTGTCGCCCTTGCGGGACACATGGATGGCGACGCTGCCGCCGTCCACGTTGTACTTGATGGCATTGTCGCACAGGTTGGCAAACACCTCGCTGAGCAGACGGCGGACGCCGGGCACCGTGACCTCCTCGCCGGTGACGGTGACAGCCACATGGCGCTTCTCCGCGGCGGCGGACAGACCGGCCGCCGTGTCGCGGCACAGGGTCAGCAGCTCCACCGGCTCCATGGGCAGTGCGCCGCCCTCGTCCAGCTCGGACAGGCGGATGATGTCGTTGATGAGCGTCACCAGCCGCTGGGCTTCGCTGCGGATGTGCCCCACGAAGCGGGACATATCCTCCGGCTGCACCATGCCGCTTTCCAGCAGCTCGGCGCTGCCGATGATGCCCTGCAGGGGCGTTTTCAGCTCGTGGGAGACGTTGGCGGTGAACTCCCGGCGGTTGCGCTGGGCGAAGGTCTGCTCCGTCACGTCGAAGGTCAGCAGCACCGCGCCCACCGTCTCGCCGTCGGCCTGAATGCGGGTCATGTCGAACTGGTACTCCCGGCCGTCCTTCTCCATACACGTCTCGGCGCGGCCGTTTTCCATGGCGTCACGCAGGGCGCGGCTGACGGCGGTATCCCGCTCCACCGCTACAAGAGGCTGTCCCACACAGGCACTGTCGGTGCCCAGCACCGCCTGTGCCGCCGGGTTGATGCTCAGCACCGTGCCGCTGTTGTCCAGCAGCACAAGACCCTCGGTCATGCTGGCGGTGATCTGCTCGAACTCCTCCGAGCGGCGGCGCAGGGCGCTCATCTGCTGGTCGATCTGCCGCCGCTGGTGCTCCAGACGGCGCAGCAGGGGCGACAGCTCCTCGTAGGCCTCGTTTTCCAGCGGGTGCTCCAGATCCAGGCGGTTCAGCGGCTCCACGATCCGCTTGGAGACGCGGCTGGCCAGCAGGCCGGACAGGATCAGCGCCGCGGCGATGACCAACAGGATGGGCTGGAGCATCCCCAGCAGCACGGCTCCCGCAGTGACGCGGCTGGCGGACAGGCGCAGCACCGTGCCGTCCGGCAACCGCTGGGCGTAGTAGAGCATTTTGGTGAGCATCGTGTTGCTGTAACGGCTGGACTCACCGGCGCCGTTGGCCAGCGCCTGCCGCACCTCCTCGCGCTGGGCGTGGTTCTCCATGGTCGCGGCATCGGCGCGGGTGTCGTAGAGCACCACGCCGTCGGCGCGGAGCCATGTGATACGGTAATTGTCGGAGTCCAGACGGGTGAGATAGGACATGCCGTCTCCCTCGGCCATGGCTGCCGCCGCGATGGACAGCTCGTCCTTCAGCTGCTGCTCCTGCAGCTTGCCGAAGTAGCTGTACAGCGCGCTCATGATGATGACCAGACTGGCTGCCAGCACCGCAAGCCCCACCGCCACGGTGGAGCGGAATATCTTTTTTGTCATGTGTTGTCCTCCCAGCGGTAGCCCACACTGCGGATGGTCTGGATATGCGCGCCCGCGTCGCCCAGCTTCTGCCGCAGGGTGCGGATGTGCATATCCACCGTGCGGCTCTCGCCGCAGTAGTCGGTGCCCCACACCAGCTCCATCAGCTTGTCGCGTGTAAAGGCGCGGCCGGGATGGGTCATGAACAGGCGCAGCAGCTCGTATTCCTTATAGGTCAGATCCACGCGCTGACCCGCCACGGATACGGTGTGCTCGGCGGTGTCCAGCGTCAGCTCGCCGCAGCGCAGCGTGCCGGTGTCCTCCTGCGGCTGGCAGCGCCGCAGCACCGCCCGCACACGGGATACCAGCTCGATGACGCTGAAGGGCTTGGTCAGATAGTCGTCGGCGCCGCTGTCCAGTCCCTGCACCCGGTCGTACTCCGCGCCTCTGGCCGTGGCCATGATGACGGGTATGCGCCGCAGGGCGGGCGTGGCGCGCATGCGCCGCAGCAGCTCCGTGCCGTCGATGCCGGGCAGCATCACATCCAGCACCACCAGCTCCGGCTTGCGGCTCTGCAGCGCCTGCCAGAAGCTGTCGCCGTCCGGGAAGCCCTCAGCCTCCAGCCCGGCGGCGCGCAGGGCGTACAGCTCAATGTCGCGGATGCTGGCGTCGTCCTCTACGCACCAGATCATATCCGTTCCTCCTTTCGCACCCTCTCAGGTGATCTCTGTCTTATGCACGCCGGTGACGGAGAACTCCACCCACTCGGCAATATTGGTGGCGTGATCGGCGATACGCTCGTAGTACTTGGCGATCATCACCAGATCCAGCACGGACTCGCCGTCCTCCGCGCCGGAGGAAATGCCGTCGATAAGGCGGCGCTTGATGCGCTCGAAGTCCTCGTCCACCTCGTCGTCGGAGGCGATGACCCGCTCGGCCAGCGCCACATCCTGCCGCACATAGGCGTCCACGCTCTCGCTGACCATGCGGATGGCGGCGCGCGCCATGGCGCGGAGCGTGCCGTCCGCCGTCAGCAGCCGGTCGCCCCGGCTGAGGATGATCTCCGCGATGTCGTCGGCCTGATCGCCGATACGCTCCATGTCGGTGATCATTTTCAGTGCGGCGGAGATGCGTCGCAGGTCGCCCGCCACCGGCTGCTGATGCAGCAGCAGCCGCAGGCACAGGTTTTCGATGTCCCGCTCCTTGCGGTCGATGTCCCGATCCAGCGGCGCTACCCGCCAGGCGAGGGAGGCGTCTCCCTCCGTCAGCGCCTGGGAGGACAGGGCGATGACCTCCTCGCACAGAGCGCCCATCTCGATCAGCTCCCGGTGGAGCTGCGCCAGCTGTTGGTCAAATTGACTGCGCATTATCCAAACCTCCCTGTGATGTAGTCCTCGGTACGTTTCTCGCGGGGCGTGGAGAACATCGTCTCCGTGTCGCCGTACTCCACCAGCTCGCCCAGGAGGAAAAAGGCGGTGTTATCGGAAATGCGCAGCGCCTGCTGCATGTTGTGCGTCACGATAACGATAGTGTACCTCTTTTTCAGTTCCGTTGCAAGCTCTTCTATTTTGGAGGTGGAGATAGGATCCAGCGCGGAGGTGGGCTCGTCCATCAGCAGCACGGACGGCTCCACCGCCAGCGCCCGGGCGATGCACAGGCGCTGCTGCTGACCGCCGGACAGCCCCAGCGCGTTCTTCTTCAGGCGATCCTTCACCTCGCCCCAGATGGCAGCGCCCCGCAGGGACTTTTCCACCAGCTCGTCCAGCTGGGCGCGGTTCCGGACGCCGTGGGTACGGGGGCCGTAGGCCACGTTGTCGTAGATGCTCATGGGGAAGGGGTTGGGCTTCTGGAACACCATGCCCACCTCGCGGCGCAGTTGGTTCACGTCCACCGACGGGGCGTAGATGTCCTCGCCCCGGTACAGCACCTGCCCCTCCACGCGAACGCCGGGAATCAGGTCGTTCATGCGATCCAGCGTTTTCAGGAACGTGGATTTGCCGCAGCCGGAGGGCCCGATCAGGGCGGTGATGCTCTTCTCCGGCATGGAAAGGCTCACATGGTGCAGCGCCTGCGCAGCGCCGTACCACAGGTTCAGATCGTTCACGGTAAAAATATCGCTCATAGGCTCCTCCGTTTCTTGAAATAGCGTCCGGTCAGGGTGGCCGCCAGATTGATCAGCAGCGCCAGCACCATCAATATGGCGGCGATGGCGAAGGCCACCTCAAACTCGCCCTGCTCCTTGGCGTAGACGTACAGCGCCACCGACAGCGTCGCGCCGGAGCTTTCCAGCGTCTCCCGCAAACCACCGTACAGCGTGTGGGCAAAACCGGCGGTGTACAGCAGCGCCGCCGTCTCGCCCAGTATGCGTCCCACCGCCAGAATGCAGCCGGTGATGACGCCGTCCACGCAGCCGGGCAGCACCACCGTGCGGATGGTGCGCCACTTTCCCGCGCCCAGCCCGAAGGCGCCCTCCCGGTAGCTCTGGGGCACGGTTTTCAGGCTCTCCTGCGTGGTGCGCATGATGGTGGGCAGGTTCATGATCACCAGCGTCATGGCGCCGGCGATCAGGGATTTCTTCATGCCCAGAAACTGGCAGAAGAACATCTGCCCCACCAGGCCGTAGATAATGGAGGGGATGCCGGACAGCGTCTCGGCGGCGTATTCGATGACAGCCACCAGCTTCTTGTTGGCGGCGTACTCCGTCAGATACACGGCGGCACACACGCCCAGCGGCAGTACCACCAGCAGGGTGGCCAGCACCATGCAGACGGTGCTGATGATATCCGGCAGGATGCCGATGGTGTCATCCAGATAGCTGGGCTTGGTGCTCAGCAGCTGCCAGCTCAGGTGCGGCACACCCTTGGCCAGCACGTACAGGATCAGGAAGACCGCCAGCGCACAGGTCAGCGCGGCGCAGGCCATCATCAGCGTGCGCATCATGGCGCCCCACGCCCGACGGCGGCGGGAAAATTTCGTATCGTCCATGTTATTTCTCCTTACTGCGCTTGAGGAAGAAGTTCAGCGCGGCGTTGATGAGCATAATGAACAGGAACAGCACCAGCGCGATGGAAAACAGCGCCTGCCGCTGCAGCCCCGCCGCCGCGTAGCCCATCTCGCTGGCCACAGCGGTGGTCAGGAACCGCACGCTCTGGAACAGGGACGGCATGTTGGGCACGTTGCCGGACACCATCATCACCGCCATGGCCTCGCCGATGGCGCGTCCCACACCCAGCACCACCGCCGCGGCGATGCCGCTGCGGGCGGCGGGCACGGACACCCGGAACCACGTCTCCGTGGCGGTGGCGCCCAGCGCAAGGGAGGCGTCCTCGTACTCCCGGGGCACAGCCTCCAGCGCCGTCATGGATACGCTGATGATGGACGGCAGGATCATGATCGCCAGCACGATAATGGCTGCCAGCAGACCGGAGCCGTCGGGTATATGGAAGATCTTCCGGATAGACGGCACCAGCACCAGCATACCCACCAGACCATAGACCACCGAGGGGATGCCCGCCAGCAGATTCACGGCGGCTCCCACCACCGCCTTCAGCCTGGGCGGTGCCATTTTCGCCAGAAATACGGCGGTCATGAAGCCCACCGGCACGCCTAAGACGATGGCGCCAGCCGTGCCGTATATGCTTGTCAGAATAAAGGGCAGGATGCCGAACTGCGGTGTGGCGGCATTGGAGTCCCACACAGGGCCGAACAGGAATTTCACAAGGCCGATCTCCCGGATGGCCGGGATACCGGAGATGATCAGATACACGGTGATCAGAAGCACACAGCCCACCGTCACCAGTCCCATCAGCAGGAACCAGCCGTGGATGGCGTTCTCACAGAATCGTTTTGCTTTCATGCGCACCTCTCACAATACCGGGCAAGGCGGCATCCCGCCGGGATGTCGCCTGTGTCCGTACCTTACTTTTAACCGGCCACAGCCACCGCGCCAGCCTTGGCGATGATGGAAGCCGCATCGGAGGAAACAGCGTAGTCAAAGAATGCCTGCGCCGCGGGAGACAGTTCCTTGCCCTCCATGGTCACCAGCACGAAGGGGCGCTGCACCTTGTAGCTGCCGTCCTTGACAGTGGCCTCGCCGGGGGTCACGCCGTCCACGTTCAGCGCCTTGACGCTGTCCTTGACGGAGGCCAGGGAAGCATAGCCGATGGCATCGGGATTCTGGCTGACGGCGGTGATCACATCACCGGTGGAGGTCAGCTCCTGGCGGTACTGGCACTTGTCCTTGGTGCCGGTGATGGACTCGAAGCCGTCGCGGGTGCCGCTGGCGGCCTCGCGGCCGATGAGGACGACCTCGGCGTCATTGCCGCCCACGTCCTTCCAGTTGGTGATCTCGCCGGTGTAGAGCTTGGCGATCTGCTCCACGCTCAGGTCGCTGACGGGGTTGTCGGGGTGGACGATGATGGCGATGCCGTCATAGGCCAGCACGGTCTCCTTCAGGCCGGCGGACTTCTCCTCGTCCTTCAGCGCGCGGGAGGACAGGCCGATGTCGCAGGTGCCCTCCTGCACGGCGGTGATGCCGGAGCCGGAGCCGGTGGGGTTGTAGTTGACGGTGACGCCGTCATTCTGCGCCATGAAGGACTCGCTCAGGGCGCCGATGACCTTCTCCATGGAGGTGGAGCCGTCGGTGGAGACGGTGCCGGTCAGGGCGGCGGGCTGGTCGTCGGTCTTGGTGTCATCGGTCTTGCTCTCGCTGCCGCAGGCCACCAGGCTCAGAGCCAGCAGAGCGGTCAGGATCAGTGCAATCGTCTTTTTCATTTTTCATACCTCATTTCTTATCACTTACTTTTTGCATTCACTCTCCGCTTCCCTCCGGCTCCCCCGCCGTCTGCGCGGGGGCCGGAAAATGCGGAAGGAGGAATTTGGATAGCTCCTTGGTACGGTCTCTATTGTAGGTGCCGTATGTAAAGTAAAAAATCGCAGCTGTGTAAAGTTCGTGTAAACGGCAAATCATCCAAATAGCACTTGCCTTTCTCCCTCCGATACGGTACAATATGACCACAGCACGCGCACGAATGTGTGAAAAATATGCTGTAGGAAGGAATTTGGAGTATGAAAAAGAAGCTATTGACACTGCTGCTGGCAGCCGCCATGGTGCTTTCTCTGGTGGCCTGCGGCGAAAAAAAGCCCGCTCCCGGTAAGGACGCCACCGCCACGGAGCCCGTGGTAATCCTTCACACCAACGACGTACACGGCGCGATCGAGAACTACGCCAAGGTCGCGGCACTGGCCGACAAGTATGAGGCCGAGGGCGCGTATGTACTGGTGCTGGACGCCGGCGACTTCAGCCAGGGCACCTCCTATGTGAGCCTGTCTGAGGGCGCGACCGCCATCGAGCTGATGAACATGGTGGGCTACGACGCTGTGGCGCTGGGCAACCACGAGTTCGACTACGGCTTCGAGGCACTGAAGAAGAACATGGAGTCCGCCACGTTCCCTGTGCTGGCCGCCAACGTGAAGTACAACGGCGAGCTGGCCTTTGACGACGCGGCTGTGTTCACCACCCCCGGCGGCACCAAGATCGGCGTGTTCGGTCTGGACACCCCCGAGACGGCTACCAAGGCGCACCCCGGCAAGATCGCCGGTGTGACCTTTGCCAGCGGCGAGGAAATGTACCAGATCGCGCAGGACATGGCCACCATGCTGCGTGAGGACGAGGGCTGCAACTACGTCATCTGCATTGGCCATCTGGGTATCGACGACGAGACGGCCACCACCGCCAACCGCTCCATCGACCTGCTGAACAAGGTGACGGGCATCGATGTGTTCATCGACGGCCACTCCCACTCCACCGAGGAGGAGATCGCTGAAAAGACCAACGCCGACCGCAAGGTGGGCGAGACCATCCTGACCTCCACCGGCACCAAGCTGGAGAACATCGGCGTTGTGACCATCAAGGACAGCGCCATCACCACCGAGTGCGTGGCCACCGAGGGCATCGAGATCCCCGCTGACAGCGAGATCGCCGCCCGCGCCGCCGCCATCATCGCGGAGGTCGACGCCGAGTACGGCACCGTGTTCGCCAAGACGGAGGTGACCCTCAACGGCGAGAAGGCGCCCGGCAACCGCACAGAGGAGACGAACCTGGGCGACCTGATCACCGACGCGCTGGTGTGGAGAGCCACCCAGGAGGGCGAGGCTGTTGATGCGGCCATCACCAACGGCGGCGGCATCCGCGCCACCATCGAGGCCGGCGACATCACCAAGAAGGACATCAACACCGTGCTGCCCTTCGGCAACACCCTGAGCATCGTCCAGGTCACCGGCGCGGAGCTGCTGGAGGCTCTGGAGGCTTCCACCTACTGCACGCCCACCTCTATCGGCGGCTTCCCCCAGGTGAGCGGCATCGAGTTCACCGTGGACACCACCAAGGCCTATGACCAGGGCGAGCAGTATCCCGGCTCCACCTACTACGGCCCCAAGAGCATCCAGCGCGTCACCATCGAGACCGTGGGCGGCGAGCCCTTTGATGCCAACGCCACCTACACCATCGCCACCAACGACTTCATGGCCGCCGGCGGCGACACCTACTATGCGTTCGCGGCTGCCTCCGTCAACTATGACCTGGGCCTCTCCATGGATGAGGTGGTCATGGACTATATCACCGACGAGCTGAAGGGCACCGTCACCGAAGAGGCCTACGGTCAGCCCGCTGGCCGCATCACTGTTGACCAGGGCCTGGCCTTCACCGACGTGGCGGCGACCTCCCCCTACTATGACGGCATTGAGTGGGCCGTGGACGAGGGCATCACCAACGGCACCACCGCCACCACCTTCTCTCCCTACCAGAACTGCACCCGTGCCCAGATCATCACCTATCTGTGGCGCGCCGCCGGTTCTCCGGAGCCTGCTAGCACGGAACCCGCCTATACCGATGTGACGGACACCAGCCTGTACTTCTTCAAGGCCGTCCAGTGGGCCAGCGAGCAGGGCCTGGTGGAAGGCGAGACCTTTGATCCCTATGCGGGCTGCACCCGCGCCATGGCGGTGTACTTCATGTGGGTTGCCGCCGACAGCCCCGAGGCTGCTGCCGCTTCCTTCACCGACGTGGCCGCTGACGCGGACTACGCCGCCGCGGTGAACTGGGCCGTGGCCCAGGGCGTCACCCTCGGCACCGGTGACGGCAGCACGTTCTCTCCCGACACCGTCTGCCAGCGGGGCCAGATTGTGACCTTCCTGTACCGGGCCGCCAACGCTGCTGCCTGAGCGACAGAAGTCAGATCTTCTCAAATCACAAAACAACAGCCGCAGGGAACGCTCCCTGCGGCTGTTGTCTATCTGCCTTACCGGCCCCGCCGGCTGTACTCCAGAATAGGGATGCCGTCTGAGACCGTGCAGCGGTCCAGGTGGAGTTCCACCGGCGGAATCCCCTCCTGAAACAGCCGCCGGCCCTTGCCCCGGATCACCGGCAGGATGCCGACGATATACCGGTCTACGGCGTCGGCGCGAATGAAGTCGGAGGCCAGCTCTCCACCGCCGAACAGCCAGATGTGCTTGCCGGGCCGGTCCTTCAGCGCCAGAACTTCCGCCACCACATCGGCGGAGAGAAAGACAACCCTGCCCTCCGGCGCCCGAGGTGTCCGGGAGGCCACCAGGAATCGCTTTTCCGCCGCTTCGGGCAGAGAACTAAGGCAGTCCTCATAAGCCTTTCGACCCATAACGATGGTGTCGCAGGATGCCAGGAAGCCGTCGAAGTCGAAGTGGTCCGCCGTGTCGGCCCGGACATCTCCCTGGCCGCTGATCCATGCGAAGCCGCCGTCCTCATCGCAAATGAAGCCATCCAGGCTGATTGCCAGATTCAAGATGATGTCCCGTGCCATACATGTCCTCCTGTCAAAAAGATGGGAGAACGATCATACCACATCTCGCCGTCTGCTGGCAAGTCCCGCAGGCGGACAAAAAATGCCGTGGCCGGAGGCAGCTGCCTCCGGCCACGGACCGTTCACTTCATCTCCGCACTCTTCTCATAGGCGGCGATGACCGCCTCCATCACCGCGCTGCGGAACCCGCCGGCCTCCAGCGCCCGGACGCCCTGGATGGTGGCGCCGCCGGGGGAACAGACCGCATCCTTCAGCGCACCGGGATGGCGGCCCGTCTCCAGCATCAGCCGCGCGGCGCCGATCAGCGTCTGGGCGGCGCACTCCATCGCCATGGGACGGGTGAGGCCGCAGGCCACGCCGCCGTCCGCCATGGCCTCGATGAAGAGGTCCACAAAGGCCGGTCCGCAGCCGGCCACGGCGCTGCCGGCGTCCATCAGATGGTCGTCCAGGGGCAGCAGCCGCCCGGCGCCTGCCATGTTCTCCAGGAACGCCGCTTCCTCCTCCGCCGTGACGCCGTCGCAGGTGTAGAAGATCACGCCCTCCCCGATGGCAGAGGGGGTATTGGGCATGATGCGGATCAGGGGCCAGTCCCCGCAGCCCCGCTCCCGCAGGTCGGGGATGGTGAGGGCCGCCGCCATGGACACCAGCACGAACCGGTCCTTCCGCGCCGCCAGCACGGGGCCGATCTTCTCCATCAGCCCTGCCACCATATAGGGCTTCACGCCCAGGAAGATGTAATCTGCCTCAGCGGCCACCGCCGCATTGTCCACAGCCCGGCAGTCCAGCTCCTGGGCCAGGGCCTCCGCTTTGGCGGCGGAGCGGTTCGCCAACAGGATCTCCCCGCCGGACAGCCGCTTGCGGGCCGCCCGGGCCAGGGCGCCGCCCATATTTCCGGTGCCGATAAAACCAAATGTCGCCATTGTGCATCAACCTCTTTTTTCAAATCAGAATCAGATGTTCAGCTTCGCTTTTTTCCGCAGCACCATCCTGTCGGACCCAGGGCCGCGCCGCCCAGGATCACCAGTCCGTAAACAGCGCAGGGAAGGTACAGCTGCACCAGTGCTATTCCGGTACCAGGCCCGCCGGAGACAGTGCGCATCTGCAGGTACAGCCCCATCGCCGCAGCGGAACAGACCGCCGACAGTATGCCCAGCGCCCGCTTCGGGCGTCCGGCGGGGAAGAGCAGCGCGGTCGGCAGAAGCGCTGCGGCCAGCAGGGAGAGAATGATCGCCGCCATAGAGACCATCCCCTCTTGGTGTTTTAACTTCCGGCAGGCGCTTACCGCACCTGTCCTTCACCGTAAATGACGTACTTGCAGCTGGTCAGCTCCTCCAGTCCCATGGGGCCCCGGGCGTGCATCTTCTGGGTGGAAATGCCGATCTCCGCCCCCAGACCGAACTCGCCGCCGTCTGTGAACCGGGTGGAGGCGTTGACGTACACCGCCGCCGCATCCACGTGGTCCAGGAAGTGCTGGGCCTTGAAGTAGTTCTTCGTGATGATGGCCTCGGAGTGCTGGGTGCCGTGGGCATTGATGAAATCGATGGCCTCATCCATGCCGCCTGCCGTCTTGACAGCCAGGATGTAGTCGTCGTACTCGGCGTCCCAGTCGCTGTCTTCTGCCGGTACCGCCCGGGTGCCCAGGATCTCCAGGGCCTCCGGGTCCGCCCGCAGCTCCACGCCCTTCTCATCCAGAAGGGGAAGGGCCTTTTTCCAGAAGTCCGCCGCCACGTCCCGGTGGACCAGCACGCACTCCACGGCGTTGCACACAGAGGGACGGGAGCACTTGGCATTGAAGAGGATGCTGGCACCCATGTCCAGGTCCGCCTCGTCATCGATATAGATATGGCACACGCCCTCTCCGGTGCGGATGACGGGCACGCTGGCCTCCTTGGCCACGGCCCGGATCAGCCCGGCGCCACCCCGGGGGATCAGCACGTCCACATAGCCGTCCAGGTGCATCAGCTCATTGGCGGTCTCGTGGCTGGTGTCCTGTACCAGGGAGATGCAGTCCTCCGGCAGACCTACGGACCGCAGGGCCTGACGCATCAGCTCCGCCACACAGCGGTTGGAGCGGATGGCCTCCTTGCCGCCTCGGAGGATACACACATTGCCGGACTTCAGGCACAGCGCCGCAGCGTCTACGGTGACGTTGGGCCGGGCCTCAAAGATGATGGCGATGACCCCCAGGGGCACCCGCCGCCGGCCGATGATAAGGCCGTTGGGCCGGGTTTCCATCTTGTCCACTCTGCCGATGGGATCCGGAAGGGCAGCCACCTGCCGCACGCCGTCCACGATGCCTGCCACCCGTTCCGGCGTCAGGGTCAGCCGGTCCAGCATGGCGGGGCGCATCCCCGCCTCCTTCGCGGCGGCCACGTCCTCTGCGTTGGCGGAGAGCCACTCTGTCTGCCGCTCTGTCAGAACGTCCGCAATGGCATTCAGCGCCGCGTTTTTCCTGGCCGTCCCGGCGGTGGCCAGAACGTAGGTGGCGGCCTTTGCCGCCTGTCCCTGCTGCTGTAATGCTGTCATATCGTCACACCTTTCTTGAAAGAGGAATTAGGAGTTGGAAATTTAGGGGTCCGGCGGATCCGGACGAATTTCAAATCATTCCGCTGGGGGTGCAATCCATCAATTCCTAGTTTTCCCCGATACAAATCGCGTTCCAATGTCCTTCCCCTCCGCGATGCCGTACAGGTCTTCCATCCGGCTGCCGTTGGTGATGACCATATCGCACCCGGCCTCCATGGCAATGCGGGCAGCGGAGAGCTTGGTGGCCATGCCGCCGGTGCCCCGCCAGCTGCCGGCGCCGCCGGCCATCTCCAGGATCTCCGGCGTCAGCTCCGTCACCTGGTGTAGGAGCTTTGCCTCCGGGTGAGTCTTGGGGTCCGCGTCGTACAGCCCATCGATGTCGCTGAGCAGTACCAGCAGATCCGCCCGGCACAGCTCCGCCACGATGGCAGAGAGGGTGTCGTTATCGCCCAGGACCTTATGGCGTCCGGTCTCGATCTCGGCGGAGGAGACGGAGTCATTCTCGTTCACCACAGGGATGACCCCCATCTCCAGCAGGGCGGAGAAGGTGTTGGACAGGTGCTCCGCCCGCTCCGGGTCCTCCACATCATCTCCTGTCAGCAGGATCTGGGCCATGGAGCGGTTGTACTCGGAGAAGAATTTGTCGTAAATGTGCATCATCCGGCACTGGCCCACCGCAGCGGCTGCCTGCTTCATCCGCAGCTCCTTCGGCCGCTCGGACAGCCCCAGCTTGGCGGTGCCCACAGCGATGGCACCGGAGGACACCAGGATCACCTCATGCCCCATGCCCTGGAGATCCGCCAGGGTCCGCACCAGATGTTCCATGCTCCAAAGGTCCAACGCGCCGGAGTTATGGGTGAGGGTGGAGGTGCCCACCTTCACCACAATGCGCTGTTTGTTCTGTTCCAAAGTTATGTTCCTCCTTGGGTGGTAATTGGTATCATATCGCTGATCCCCAGCAGTTCCAAGGCGTCCTGGTAGTCCCCGGAGGTGACGTTTTCCTCCAGCTGGGCCATGATCTCCTTGTAGGAAAGTCCAGTTTCAATATCCCACAGGGGACGGCAGATAGTCAGTATCTGAGAAAGTGCCTCCAGATCCAGATAATTGCTCTCCAATAGCGTTTCCCCTAGTGCCAAGAGATAGAGATACACGTGGGGATGCGGGGAAGTCTCTCTCCCGGCGTTGGAGACATAGTCCTGTTTGAGGGCAACAGAGGTCCGCCGCACCCGGACTAGGTTTTCCTGAATGCGATCATCCTCCAAGGGAGCCTCCAGGGCAAGAATATCCGGATCACCCAGATCCTCAGATAGGGCACAAAGGTACTGGTCCAGCATTTGCAGGCTCCGTCGGAAGGCTTCCCGTTGCCCCACCGCTTCTTGCTCCACCTGAACAGAGCCCCCCATTCCAAAAGCCATAACTAGAGCGGCGCAAACAATCAGGATCTGAGCCCAGGGGATTTGAAAATGCTGTTTCATAGGAATCTCCTTATTGAGAAGGGCCAGAGTAGGAGATTAGATACTTTAGATATTTTATCATATCACAGGAACCGGCAAAAAGAAAGTCCAGCGCGTACTTTTCATAAAATTGCAGAGAATACCGGGGAAAAGGAGGGTTTACCATGACAGAACGCACCAAACCTGCGGACACCACAGAGGAAAATGACGAGAGCGGAAAGGACGGCGCCCAGCAGATCGTGGACTTCGGCTCCGCCCTGACCAAAACACCCCACGGCTCCGTGTACTGCATGACCATCATCGGCCAGATCGAGGGCCACAACACCGCCGCCAGCGGTGCCAAGACCACCAAGTACGAGCATGTGCTGCCCCTGCTGGCCAAGCTGGAGGAGAGCGACGAGGTGAACGGCGTCCTCTTCCTGCTGAATACCGTGGGCGGCGACGTGGAGGCGGGCCTTGCCATCGCGGAGCTGATCGCCGGCATGACAAAGCCTACGGTCTCCATCGTCCTGGGAGGAAGCCATTCCATCGGCGTGCCTCTGGCGGTGGCTGCCCGGCGGAGCTTTGCCGTCCCCAGCGCCGCCATGACCATCCACCCGGTCCGCATGAGCGGCACGGTCATCGCCGCCCCCCAGACCTACAACTACTTCCAGCGGCTTCAGGATCGGATCGTGGCCTTCGTCTCCAGCCACAGCCAGATCACGGCTCAGAAGTTCCAGGCCCTGATGCTGAAAAAGGACGATATGGCCGCCGACGTAGGCAGCGTGGTCTACGGAGAGGAGGCGGTGTCCCTGGGCATCATCGATCAGGTGGGCGGCCTTTCCGACGGACTCCAGTGCCTCTACCGCCAGATCGAGGAGGCCAAAGGAAAGCGGGAGACATCCTGACCTCAAACCGCGGGACAGGAAAAACGGCAGGCGGGGAGCCTACGGGCTCCCCGCCTGTCTTTTATTTCGTCAGGGTCAGTTTCCAGTCCGGTCCGTCCGCCGTCTTGCTGACCTGATAGCCCTGGGAGTGGGCGAAGCGGGTGATGTTCTCCACCGCCGCGCCGGCCTCCGCCAGGACTTCCACCATGGCGGGCCGATCCTTCAAGGCCTTCTGCACCATCAGCACCGGGGTGGGGCAGATGTATCCGCGGGTATCTACCATATCAAATTCCCCTTTCACCGCGATATGCGGCACTGATCCAAAATTTTCCCCCTGCGAAATGGGGGAATTTGCCGTCATCGCCGGTTGCCCGTCGGGGCAAGGCGATGGGCGATTTTCATGCATCGTGTACTCAACCGCGCGATGCATCCTCCTCTTTCGGCAAATGGGTCACCGTGATGGCCAGCAGTACCGCGAATCCGATGGCCACCGCCGCCATGCCGGCAGTGCCGATGCCGCCGACCACATAGGTGCCGTCCTCCGCCACGGAATCCGCCGCGCCGGCCAGACCGAAGTTGTGGGAGACGGCGGCGCCCACGATCATGCCCAGGACGGTCACGGCGGAGTCGCCGTTGCCCTCACCGGCCAGAATCAACTGTCGCAGGGGGCAGCCTCCCAGCAGGATGGAACCCCAGCCCGCCAGGGCCATGCCCAGGGCGGACCAGAGGTACTGGCTGTGGGCGATGGGCTGGGACAGTGCGGACAGGCTGTAGGATCCCAGGACCAGATTGCCAATGGTGACCGTGCCCCAGATGGCCAGGAAGCCGGAGAGGAGCTTGAAGTCCCGCAGCATCACAGCGTCCCGTATGCCGCCGGCCATGCACAGCCGGCTCCGCTGGGCCAGCACGCCCACAACCAGACCGGCCGCCAGGGAGATCCCCCAGAAGGCCCGCATGGAGCCGGGGCCCGCCTCAGAGAACTTCAGCAGGGTGGGCACCAACAGCAGCAGCCCCAACAGCGCCATCAGGATCCCAGACAGGACGAACCCCTCGCCCATGCGGACGGGATAGGCCCGGCCCAGGGAGAAACCCTTCTTTAAACATACCACGCCCACCAGGATCCCGGCGATGAAGCCCACCAGCCCGGCAACGGCAGTCAGGTCGCCGCCGCCCAGCCGGATGACCATCCGCAGGGGGCAGCCCAGAAACACCAGAGCACCGATCATCACGAACATCCCCAGCACAAACCGGCAGGCGGGAGAGGCCCCGGCCTTTGCCCGGAACTCCCTGGCAGCCAGAGCTGCCGCCGCGGCCCCCACCACGATGCCGATGATCTCCGGCCGGATGTACTGCACATTGGCGGCGCTGTGGAGCCCCAGGGCGCCGGCGATGTCCCGCAGGAAGCAGGCGATGCAGAAGCCCATGTTCTTGGGGTTGCCGGAGGCGGTAAGGATCAGGGCGGCAATGCCCACGGCCACGCCCGCCGCCAAGATCAATCCGTATTCCCGAAACCAACTCTTTTCTCTCATAAATACACTCCTCACTCTCTTCGGCGCTGGGACGAAAATCGTCACAGGGGCAGCTCATAGAAACCGGCTGTCTCGATCCCGGCCTCCTGCAGCCGGGTCTCCAGGTGCTCCCGCAGCTCCGGCGGCGCGGACCAGGCCATGCCGCAGTCGGATGTGATGCACCGGGGAACGGAGATCAGTTTGCCCTCCAGCCCCAGGCGGCGGCAGAGCTGCTCTGTGGCGATGGCCCCGGCAGTGGTGTGAAACGTCACGATCAGCCGGGGGCTTTTTTCTCGCACGGACTCCCTCCTCTACTCGTTATTTTTTCAAAAGAATAACACAAGGAAAAGGAAAAAGCGAGATCTGTTTCGAGGATAACGGCCCCTCTCCGGCGGGAGCCGCCGAACCCGGAGATTTTTCCTTGAAATAGGGGAGTGGCTTTGCTATACTATACTAGTTATAGTATGTGATCTGGCTGAGAGGCCGAATGAGGTGAGAGTTTGTATCTGCGCGCATTGGAAATCCAGGGGTTTAAGTCCTTTCCAGACAAGACGGTCCTGAATTTCGGCGAGGACATCACCGCCATCGTGGGTCCCAACGGCTCCGGCAAGTCCAACATCTCCGACGCTATCCGGTGGGTGATGGGGGAACAGAGCGTCAAGGGCCTCCGTGGCGCCAAGATGGAGGACGTGATTTTCGGCGGCACGGAGAAGCGCAGCCAGGTGGGCTTTGCCCAGGTGACGCTGGTGCTGGACAACACGGAGCACATCTTCCCCACCATGGAGGAGAGCGAAGTGTCCGTCACCCGCCGCTATTACCGCAGCGGCGAAAGCGAATACTACATCAACCGCCAGTCTGTCCGGCTGAAGGACTTGACGGAGCTGTTCCTGGACACCGGCATGGGCCGGGAGGGCTACTCCATCATCGGCCAGGGCAAGATTGATGAGATCCTCTCCGCCAAGAGCGGGGAGCGGCGGGAGATCTTCGAGGAGGCCGCCGGCATTTCCAAATTCCGCCACCGGAAGGAGGAGGCGGAGCGGAAGCTGGAGCGGACGGAGGAGAATCTGGTCCGCATCAATGACAAGATCGCCGAGCTGGAGCTTCAGGTGGAGCCCCTGCGGGAGCAGGCGGAGAAGGCCAGGAAGTATCTGGTGCTCCGGGATGAGCTGCGCCTTCTGGAGATCTCCGTCTGGCTGGAGAACCTGGACACCCTGAAGGCGGGCGCCCGGAAGCTGGAGGCGGACTTTCACGCCGCAGAGTCCCAGCGGGACGAGGCCCGCGCCGCTCTGGACGCTCTCTATGCCGAGGGGGAGCGGTACAGCGAGCGGATGCGGGAGAAGGACATGGAGGCTGAGCGTGTCCGGACAGAGTCCGCCGTTCTGGATGAGCAGATCAAGGAGAAGGAGTCCGCCGCCGCCGTGCTGGAGAGCACCGTCACCCACAACCGGGAGAACATCCAGCGGGCGGAGGCGGAGCTGGCAGAGGCGGAGAGCCGTTCCGGCGGCCTTGCGAAGCAGGCGGAGGAGCAGGAAGCCCGGGTGGCGGAGATCGACCGCCGGATCGGGGAGCTGAACGGTGCGCTGGCCGCCCTGCTGGAGACCGCCCAGACCATGGCGGAACAGGCCGGCGGCGCCCAGAACGAGGCGGAGCGCCTGCGGGCACAGGAGGCCCTCGCCATGGCCGCCGCCGCGGACGCGCGGGCGGAACTGGCCGCCGCCGCCGCGGAGAAGAAGCAGATCCAGGAGCGGCGGGAGGCCGCAGAGCGAGACAGGGCCGCCGCGGAGGAGCAGCTTCAGTCCGCCCGGCAGGAGGCGCGGGAGAACCGCCGCGCCCTGGAGGATGCCAGGGACGAGGCGGAGGCCGCCGCCAACATCATCGCCGGCCACAGCCTGCGGATGGAGGAACGGAAGAAGAAGGCCGCTGCCGCCGCGGAGCGGCGGGTCCAGCTGACCATGGACACGGGGGCGCTGGAAAACCGCCGCCGCCTGCTGACAGAGATGGAGAAGGAGTACGAGGGCTTCTCCAAGGCGGTCAAGTTCGTGTGCCGCGCACAAAGCGGCCTGCAGGGCATCCATGGCCCGGTGGCCAATCTGGTGAAGACCGATGGCAGGTACTCCTTGGCCATCGAGATCGCCCTGGGGGCGGGACTGCAGAACATTGTGGTGGACCGGGAGGAGGATGCCAAGGCCGCTATCAGCTACCTGAAGCAGCGGGACGCCGGACGGGCCACGTTCCTGCCCCTCACCGCCATCCGGGGTGACGAGCTCCATGAAAAAGGCGTGGAGAAGGAATTTGGTTTTGTGGGCCTGGGGTCCCGGCTGGTGACATTTGACCCGGCGTACCGGAATATTGTTTACAACCTGCTGGGCCGCACTGTGGTGGTGGAGGACCTGGACTGCGGCATCGCCATGGCCCGGAAGTACCGCAACGCCTTCCGGATCGTGACGCTGGACGGCCAAGTCATTAACCGGGGCGGCTCCATGACCGGCGGCAGCACCAGCCGGTCCGCCGGTGTACTGAGCCGGTCCGCGGAGTTGGAGCAGCTCACCGCCCGGACCGCTGCCATGCAGGCAAAGCTGGCGGAGGCAAAGCAGGCGGAGGAGGACACCGCCCGGGAGCTGGCCGCCGCCCAGTACGAGCTGGAGACCGCGGAGGCCCAGCGCCGGCAGGCGGAGGACGAGGTCCTGCGGCTGGAGGGCATCAGGGGACAATATGATCTCCTGCTGCGCTCCCTGGAGGAGAGCGTGGAGAACCTCGCCGGCGAGCTGGAGAGCCTGGCCGGACGGCTGACGGACAACGACGCCCGGTCTGCCGCCGCCCAGGTGGAGATCAACCGACAGGAATCCGCCGCCGCGGACGCGCGGGCCCAGGCGGAGGCGGCTCTTTCCGGCCAATCGGAGCTGCTGGAGAAATCCGGTGCCCTGGCCGAGGAGATCAGCGGCAGAAAGAGCGATCTGGCTGCCCTGGCGGCCGAACGGGAGGCCACAGTCCGCAGCGCCGCGGACCTGCGGGCGCTGTGCGCGGATCTCTCTGGTGACCGGGAGCAGAAGGAACAGATGGCGGAGACCTACCGCCGAAACATCGCCGCCGCGGAGGAAGAGATCGCCGGATTGCAGACGGCGCTGGAGGAGCTGGCGGGCCGGGGCGCGGCCTTCCGGCAGCGGCTGGCCGCCATCACAGAGGAGAAGAACGCCCTGGAGGCGGAGCGGACCGCCAAGAATCGGGCGGGCCAGGAGATGAACGAGAACCTGCTGAACCTGGAGCGGGCGGTGGCCAAACTGGACCAGAAGCGGGCCACCTCCGCCATGGAGGAAAAGCAGATCCTGGACCGGCTGTGGGAACACTACGAACTCTCCCACTCCGACGCCCAGGCACAGCGGATCGAGCTGGAGAGCGTGCCCAAGGCCAACCGGCGGATCGGGGAGCTGAAGCGGGATATCTCCGCCCTGGGTACCCCCAACATCGGCGCCATCGACGAGTTCCAGCGGGTGAACACCCGCTACACCTACCTGACGGACCAGCGCAACGATGTGGAGAAGGCCAAGGGCGAGCTGCAGAACATCATCGGCGAGATCACGGAGGAGATGACCAAGATTTTCGCCGAGCAGTTCAAGCTGCTGTCCGAGAGCTTCCAGACCACCTTCCAGGAGCTCTTCGGGGGAGGGACGGCCAGATTGGAACTGGAGGACGAGGAGGACATCCTGGGCTGCGGCATCGAGATCAAGGCCCAGCCGCCGGGAAAGACCCTCAAGACCATCTCCCTGCTGTCCGGCGGCGAGAAGGCCTTTGTGGCCATCGCGCTGTATTTCTCCATTCTGAAAGTCCATCCAACGCCCTTCTGCGTGATGGACGAGATCGAGGCGGCCCTGGATGACGCCAACGTCACCCGCTACGCCCGCTATATGCGGACGCTGGCAGGCCGGACCCAGTTCATCGTCATCACCCACCGCCGGGGAACCATGGAGGAGGCCGACGTCCTCTATGGCGTCACCATGCAGGAGCAGGGCGTGAGCAAGATCCTGACCATCAATCTGAATGACATGGCGAAAGAGCTGAAGATCAAATAAGGAGCGGAATCCATGAAGCGCAAGCATAAACAGATACTGATCATCTGGGTGGGCCTGCTGGCAGGCCTCCTTATCTTCCGGGGCGGATGGATGACCTATGCAGGGCTGCTGATTTTCCTTTTGGATCTGGGGCTGGTGTGGTGGCTGCTGCGCTGCCCCCACTGCGGAAAGTCCGTTCGGGAGCTCCGACCGGATAAGACCTGCCCATACTGCGGCAAGAAAGTGGAGTGAACGGCGACCCGGCGCAAGAGGATTTGAAGCGATTGGGAGGACGATCTCATGACACTGCGCAGATGGACGATCCTGAGCGTTATCCTGCTAGTCCCGGGATTTGTTCTGCAGTTCCTCAGCAGGACCGTATTTGTACCGGAGGCGGGCGTGATCGGGGGACTGCTGCTGGCGGCGGGCCTTGCGATCCAGTTGTTCGTGATCCGCTGCCCGGAGTGCGGGGCACATCTGCCGCTTTTTCCCGGCGAATACTGCAAATACTGCGGAAACAGGTTGGACTGGGATAAGCCTCTCCGGCGCTGATTTCCGATTTGGGAGGATACCATGGGCTTTTTTGACAAGCTGAAAAAGATCACCACAAATCTCTTCTCCGGCTTCTCCGAGGCGGACGAGGCCTTTTTCGAGGAGTTGGAGGAGACGCTGATCCTGGCGGACCTGGGCATGGACACGGCGCTGGACGCCGTGGAAAAACTCCGCACCCGGGTCCGGAAGGAGAAGCTCCAGGACCAGGAGGCGGTCAAGGCCGCCCTCCGGGACATTCTGGCGGAGGAGATGGACGTGGGCGGCACGGAGCTGGATCTCTCGACCCGGCCTGCTGTGGTGCTGTTCATCGGCGTCAACGGCGTGGGCAAGACCACGTCCATCGGCAAACTGGGCTATCAGCTGAAAAGCGAGGGCAAGCGGGTGCTCTTCTGCGCGGCGGACACCTTCCGGGCCGCAGCGGCGGACCAACTGCAGATCTGGGCGGAGCGGGCCGGCTGCGAACTTGTGCGCCAGCACGAGGGGGCTGACCCCGGCGCCGTGCTGTTCGACGCCCTGCAGGCTGCCAAGGCAAGAGGGGTGGATGTGGTGCTGTGCGACACTGCCGGCCGCCTCCACAACAAGGCTAACCTGATGGCGGAGCTCGCCAAGCTCTCCAAGATCATCGACCGGGAATGCCCCGGCGCCGCACGGGAGACGCTGCTGGTGCTGGACGCCACCACCGGACAAAACGGCCTGATCCAGGCCCGCCAGTTCAAGGAGGCTGCAGGACTCACCGGCATCGTGCTGACGAAGCTGGATGGCACGGCCAAGGGCGGCATCGTCATCGCCATCGCCAAGGAGCTGGGCGTACCGGTGAAGCTGGCCGGTGTGGGCGAGGGGGTGGACGACCTGAAGCCCTTCGACGCGAAGGAATATGTGGAGGCCATTATTTGAGCGGCAGCAGAGAGACAAGGATCACCATTTGGAATCGGAGAAAACTGATCTCTGTGTCGTCGCAGCAGATGTACTTTCGGATCCGCGGGGCGCTTTCAGATGCCGGGCTCTCCAGCGGCACCAGGACCCGGGGCCTATACGCCGCGGCTGCCCGCCGCAGCAGGGGGCCGCTCCGACTGCTGTACAGGACAGCGTCCTGACCTACACCATCTATGTTCACAGGGATGACTATGACCGTGCGTTCGCGGCGATCCAGTCCTCTCTGCGGGGAAAATGAAAAGGAGCGCATACCATGACCAGACAAGACGGACGGGCGTTTGACGAGCTGCGCCCGATCAAAATCACCCCTGATTTCGTAAAATTCGCGGAGGGCAGCTGTCTCATCCAGTGCGGCGACACCATGGTTCTCTGCTGCGCCAGCGTGGAGGACCGGGTGCCGCCCCATGTGCCGGAGGGCACCGGCTGGGTGACGGCGGAGTACTCCATGCTGCCCCGGGCCAACCGGGAGCGCAGCAAGCGGGACATCGCCAAGCTGAAGCTCTCGCCCCGCAGCGCAGAGATCCAGCGGCTGGTGGGCCGTTCCCTCCGGGCCGCCGTGGACCTGGCGAAGCTGGGGGAGCATACCATCACCATCGACTGCGACGTGCTCCAGGGCGACGGCGGAACCCGCACCGCATCCGTCACCGGCGGCTTTGTGGCGCTGGCCCTGGCCTGCCGGAAGCTGGTGGAGGAGGGCGTGCTGGCCTCCAATCCCATCCGGCATTTCGTCACCGGGGTGTCTGCGGGAATCGTCGGGGAGACCCTTATGCTGGATTTGCAGTACAGCGAGGACAGCCGTGCCCAGGTGGACCTGAACTGCGTGATGAATGAGCTGGGGGAGATCATCGAGCTCCAGGGCACGGGTGAGGGCCGGGCCTTCACGCCTCAGGAGCAGCAGGAGCTGGTGCGCCTGTGCGCCAAGGGCAACCGGGAGCTGCTGAAGCTCCAGCGGGAGATTTTGAAGCGATAAAACCACAAATTGAAAGAAGGAGATGGTTTCCGTGGCGCAGGTATTCGAGATGATTATGCTGATCTGCTTCGGCCTGTCCTGGCCCTTCAACATCACAAAGTCCGTGCGCTCCCGTACTGCAAAGGGCAAGAGCCTATGGTTTGAGGTGTGCATCATCGTGGGCTATCTCTGCGGCTTGGCGGGGAAGTTCATCAGTGGAAATGTCACCTATGTGGCGGCTTTTTACATTCTGGATATCACCATGGTCACCATCGACCTGGTGCTGACCATCCGGAACAAGCGTCTGGACCGTGCGGCGGAAAAGGAGGAGACGGTATGAAATTCGTGTTGGCGACCCATAACCCCGGTAAGCTGAAGGAGATGGCGGATATCCTCTCCGGACTGGGGGTGGAAGTGGTGAGCCCCGCAGACGTGGGAATCTCCGTAGACGTGGAGGAGACCGGCACCACCTTTGCGGAAAACGCCATGCTGAAGGCCAAGGCCATCTGCGCGGCCAGCGGGCTGCCCGCCATCGCGGACGACTCCGGTCTCTGTGTGGACGCCCTGAACGGAGGACCCGGCGTGTATTCCGCCCGTTACGGCGGGGAGGAGCTGGACGACCGGGGGCGGTATACCCTGCTGCTGCAGAACATGCGGGGACAGACTACCCGGGCGGCCCACTTCGCCTGCGCCATCGCCTGCGCCTTTCCCGGCGGGGACGAGCTGACGGCGGAGGGCCGGTGCGACGGTGCCATCGCCTTTGCCCCCATGGGGACGGCGGGATTTGGCTACGACCCGGTGTTCCTGGTGCCGGAGAAGGGCAGGACCTTCGGCCAGCTGACGGCAGAGGAGAAGGGCGCCATCTCCCATAGAGGAAAAGCCCTGCGGGCATTTTCGGAGAAACTGGCAACTTATTTGAAAAAATAACCGTCTACCTTTGATGAGGAGGGAACTGCGGTGAAAACGACCGGACGCTGCCCCAAATGCGGCAGCGCGGACCTGCTGGCAGTGGAGCCGGGGCTGTACAATTCTTTTCCCATCGTTTTTTTTGTAAATGCAAAAATTCAGAGGTATGTCTGCCGCAGCTGCGGCTATACAGAAGAGTTGATTGCCTAGGAGTCTATGGAGAAGCTGCGGCAGTCTACCTGGCATGACGAAAAATAAAAAAGACCGGGGCCATTTCCCGGAATAAAGGAGTATACATGGAACTGACAAGCAAACAGCGGGCCCAGCTGCGGGGCCTGGCAAACAGCATCGACACGATCCTGCAGGTGGGCAAGGACGGTATCGGGGCAAACCTCATCAAGCAGGCGGATGACGCACTGGAGGCTCGGGAGCTCATCAAGGGCCGAGTGCTGGACAACAATATCGACTACGACGCCCGCACCGCCGCGGAGGAGCTGGCCAAGGCCACCCGCAGCGAGGTGGTGCAGGTCATCGGCACGAAGTTCGTGCTGTACCGGGAGAGCCACTCCAAGCCCAGGGAGAAGCGCATCCAGCTGGTGAAGCCGGCAAAGAAGCGCCCCCAGTGACCCGGGAAGGCGCCCGATGGAACTGACGTTCCGCACTGCCGGGATCGGGGATCTGGAGCTCTTGACGGAGAGCCGCCTCCGGGCCATCCGGACCTACCGGCACCTTTCGGAGACGGCGGCGCTGCCGCATGGCCTGCCGGATGCGGTCCGGGATTACTACCGCCAGGCCCTGGCGTCCGGCAGCCACATTGCGCTTCTGGCGCTGGCGGGAGAGCGGCTGGCCGCCACCGGCGGCCTGGACCTCCGCCGGGAGATGCCCTCCTATCACAATCCCGCGGGTCTGTCCGGCCATATCATGAACATCTGGACGGATCCTGCCTTCCGAGGCCGGGGGATCGCATGGCGGATGCTGGATCTCCTCACGGCAGCGGCCTGTGAGCGGGGCTGTTTGACGGTTTCTCTCCACACCACCGCCATGGGCCGCCCGCTGTATCAGCGGTATGGCTTCACCGCCACGGATGACGAGATGGAGTTGGAGCTTCCGGCGGAAAAATCTGAACCATAAAGAGGAATCGCGTATGAAGATCGGCGTTTACGGCGGGACGTTCAACCCGCCCCACCTGGGCCATGTGACCGCGGCCCGGGCGGTATTCGAGCTGCTGAAGCTGGACCTGCTGCTGCTGGTCCCGGACCGGGAGCCACCCCACAAGGCGCTGCCAGCGGGCAGCCCCACTCCGGAACAGCGGCTTGAGATGACCCGCCTGGCGGGGGAGCAGCTGGGCCTGGGGGACCGGGTCCAGGTACTGGATCTGGAGCTGAAGCGGACGGGGCGGAGCTATACCTCCGACACCCTGGCCCAGCTGAAGGAGCGGTACCCGGAGGACGAGCTGTGGCTGCTGATGGGCACGGACATGTTCCTCACCATCCAGACCTGGCACGAAGCGGAGAAGATTCTGTCCCTGGCGGGGATCGCCACCTTCGGCCGAACGGAGGCGGACACGGAGGCGCTGTTCTCCGTTCAGCGGGACTATCTGTACCGGACATATCCCCAGGCCCGGATCTTCACCCTCACCATCCCCGGCGTGGTGGATGTGTCCTCCACGGACCTGCGGGCCATGCTGGCGAAGGGGGAGGGCGCAAATCTTCTGCCGCCGGCGGTGTACGGCTATATCCTGCGGGAGGGACTGTACGGCACCCGGGCGGATTTGAAGCGCCTGCCCCTGCGGGAGCTGCGGCCGATAGCTCTGAGTTATTTGAAAAACAAGCGCATCCCCCACGTGCTGGGCACGGAGCAGGAGGCCATCCGTCTGGCGGAGCGGTACGGCGCCGATGTGGAGAAGGCCCGGGTAGCGGCACTGCTGCACGACTGCACAAAAAAGCTGAACATGGAGGAGCAGCTGGAACTGTGCGGCCGGTACGGCATCCAGCTGGACGAGCTGGAGCAGAAGGCCCTGAAGCTTCTCCACGCCAAGACCGGCGCGGCCATCGCCCGGGACGTGTTCGGTGTGGACGATGAAATCTACAACGCCATCTGGTGGCACACCACGGGCCATGCCCACATGACCCTGCTGGAAAAAGTGATCTATCTGGCGGATTATATCGAGCCCTCCCGGAATTTTCCGGGGGTAGACAAACTCCGCGCTGTGTGTTATAAAGACCTGGACGAGGGCCTGCTGATGGGCCTGGAGATGACCATCGAAGAGATGACCGAAATGGGAAACCCTGTGCACCACGCCACCATTGAGGCGCGGGACGCATTGAAAGGATAGAGAGACAGTGGATAGAGAAAACGGAAAGCATCCGGCGGGCGGGACGCCGAAAAAGAGCAGACCCAAGAAGCCGAAGAAACCGAGCCGCCTGACGCGGCAGCAGAAGCTGCTGATCGCGGTAGCCGTGGTACTGGCCATCGTGCTGATCGCGGTGGTGGCCTGCCAGAGCCTGTTCGTTCGCCCGGATCTGCCGGAGAAGAACGCGGATGCGGACAGCGGGACCCAGGAAGAGGAGATCGACTGGGGCGAAGGGACCCGCCCCCGCAGCGACGGGGAACGGAAGAGTCAGGACTATTACACGGTCCTGATCCTGGGCCGGGACACGGGGGGCGGCGGCAACACGGACACGATGCTGCTGGCCAGCTACGACGTGACCAACCAGAAGGCCACGGTGATGTCTATTCCCCGGGATACCATGGTGAATGTCTCCTGGGATATCAAGCGCATCAACTCCGTGTATAACTACTATGGCGGCGGAGACCGGGGGATCCAGTATCTCTACAAGGAAATCGCCCAGCTGGTGGGCTTTGAGCCGGACTATCAGGTGGTTGTGGAGTGGGACGCCGTGGGCCAGATCGTGGACGCCATGGGCGGCGTCTGGTTCGACGTGCCACGGAACATGAACTACGACGATCCTTATCAGGACCTTCACATCCACCAGGAGAAGGGCTACCGCCTGCTCACGGGGGACGACGCCATGCAGGTGCTCCGCTACCGCCACGACAACGACATGCGCTACGGCTATCCGGACGGCGATCTGGGCCGCATCAAGACCCAGCAGGCGTTTCTGACCGCCATGGTGGACCAGCTGCTGCAGATCAAGAACGTCACAAAGATCAACCAGTTCATCCAGGTGTTCCAGAACAATGTGGAGACAGACCTGAGCTTCCAGAATATCCTATGGTTTGCCCAGCAGGCGATTCTGGGTGGGCTGAGCATGGAGAACGTGGAGTTTGTCACCATGCCCAACCGGACCGCATCCTGCTGGAGCCGCACCTATCACAACTATCAATCCTACGTGGTGCCCAGCGCGGATGAGCTGCTGGAGCTGGTGAACACCAAGCTGAGTCCTTATACGGAGGTATTCACCCTCAGCGACTTGGACATTATGTCCGTCAACTCTGACGGCAGCATCAGCTCGTCCACCGGCCATGTGGAAGACAGCCGGGCGGCCCGGCCGCCGGTGAAGCCCACCACGCCCAGCAAGCCGGAGGAGGAGACGCCCACGGTGGATGAGAACGGCAATCCCATCGATCCGGACACCGGCCTGCCGGTGACGCCGGATGGCGGAACCACGGACCCGGGGACGGGCGGGACCACAGACCCGGGCTCTGGCACGACGGATCCCGGAACAGGGACAACGCCCGACGGCGGGACAGATCCCGGCACCGGCGGCGGGACCACAGGACCTGACACCGGAGAAGGAACCACCGGCACCGGCACCGACGGGACCACCGATCCGGGTACGGGCACAAGCGGGACTCCGGACGGCGGCACGCCTGACGCAGGCGGAGGAACGACCGATTCGGGCACTGGAGACAGCCAGACCTCCGGCACCGGAGATGGAGGCGGCGATGCTGCCGCAGAAGAGGCTCCGGATGACGGCTTTATCATCGTGAGCTGAACGACGGAAAAGGGGTGGCACCATGGCGGACCAGATGGATGGAAAAGGACGTCCCCCAAAGAGACGGTCCGGACTGACCAGGGGGCAGAAGGGGCTGATTGCCGCAGCCGCAGTTCTGGCTGTGGCCCTGGCGGGAGTTCTGGCCTGGCAGAGCCTGTTCGTCCGGCCGGACCTCAACACCGGCAAGACAGAGCCCCAGGAGACGGAAGAACCCACCGATCCGGTGGAGGAGATCGACTGGGGCGAGGGGACCCGCCCCCGCAGCGACGGGGAGCGGAAGAGTCAGGACTACTACACAGTTCTGATCCTGGGCCGGGACACGGGGGGCGGCGGCAATACGGACACGATGCTGCTGGCCAGCTACGACGTGACCAACCAGAAGGCCACGGTGA